>ERZ857998.2252-NODE-2252-length-18570-cov-3.260816_pt1 | contig 18570 bp, 11 predicted proteins | sample MGYA00519954_ERZ857998 | MGnify/ENA primary metagenome ERZ857998 (study PRJEB31778, sample SAMEA3449424) | human gut metagenome | biome: human gut; feature: human-associated habitat; material: faeces | place: United Kingdom | collected 2010/2012 ...
CATGCCGCCCAGGGGGCGGCATGCCCGTCAAAAGCCCCCTGTATGGACAGGGAGCAGGCGGTCTTCGCAGGGAAAAGGGGGCAGCTTCCGGCAGCTTCCGGCAGATGCGGGGAGCGTCGGACAAAAAATAAAAATCGTCTGTCAAAGGAGGAGCCATGAACCAAATCAACGCATTGGCACAAAGCGTTTATCCGAAAATGGTGGAAGTGCGCCGCGCACTGCACCAAAACCCTGAGCCCAGCATGCAGGAATTTGAAACCACACGCCGCCTGGCGGCCGAGATGGACAGACTTGGCATCCCCTACAGGCTGACCCAACCGACCGGCCTGATTGCGCAGATTGAGGGGGCTGCTCCCGGCCCGCGGGTGGCCCTGCGCGCCGACATCGACGCCCTGAGCATCGGAGAGAGGACAGGGCTTCCCTTTGCCTCGCAGGTGCCGGGCATGATGCATGCCTGCGGGCATGACGCCCATGCCGCCATGCTGGTGGGCGCGGCCGAAATCCTGATGGCCTGCCGCGAAGCCTTTGCAGGCTCGGTGCGCCTGATTTTCCAGCCGGCGGAAGAGACGGGGCAGGGGGCAAGGCTCATGATTGAGCAGGGGGCGCTTGAGGGCGTCTCCATGACCTTCGGGCTTCACCTGCTGGCCTGCTTCAAGCCGGGCTGGCTTTCTGCGGCGACGGGGGCCAGTGCGCCGGCCGCATCGCGCTTTTCAATCAACATCAAGGGGAAAACCACTCACGGGGCAAGGCCCGAGGCGGGGGTGGACGCCACGGTGGCGGCAAGTGCCCTGGTGATGAATTTGCAGACCATTGTCAGCAGGGAGATGTCTCCCAAGCAGCAGGTGGTGGTCACGGTGGGGCAGCTTCACAGCGGCACCCGCTTTAACATCGTCTCGGGGGAGGCCTTCCTGGACGGGACGGTGCGCTGCTACGACAGGGACATCCATCACGCCATGCCCGGGATTTTCGAGCGTATCGTCCAGGGTACGGCGGCCGCCTACCGGTGCGAGGCCGAGCTCTCCTATGATAAGATGGTGGAGGTGCTCATCAACGATGAGCGGGGTTCGCAGTTTGTCTATGAGGCTGCCAAAAAGGTGGTGGAGGAGCCCTCTTTGGCCACCATGGGGGACACGCACATGTCGGGCTCCGACGATTTTTCGGAGTATACCATGGCCGGACGCGGCGCCTTTGCGGCGCTGGGGGCGGGCGGCAGCCACCCCCACCATTCGGAGTTTTTTGACATCGACGAGTCGGTGATGACGGTGGGGGCCGCCTACTTTGCACAGGTGGCCATGGACTATCTCAACGCAGCAAAACAGGAAGGATGAGAGCATGAAGATTGCAGTTGTGGGACTGGGCGGCGTGGGCGGCTTTGTGGGCGGCGCGCTGGCCAAAGTGGAGCCCAAGACCTGCTTTTTGGCCAGAGGGGAAAACCTGGCCGCGATTTTGAAGGACGGGCTGACGGTGGAATCCGACCGCCTGGGCCGCTTTTGTGTGGTGCCGGTGCTGGCCACCGACGACGCACGGCAAATCGGCGTGGCCGACGCCGTGATTTTGGCGGTCAAGGGCTACGACCTTGAGCAGAGCTGCCGCCAGATTGCGCCCATGGTGGGCCCCGCTACGGTGGTGCTGCCCCTGCTCAACGGGGTGACGGTGTCGCAGGTGATGGAGCCTCTGCTGCCGCCCTGCATCCTGGCCGATGGCTGCATCAACGTGTTCAGCCATCTGGCGCAGCCGGGCAGGGTGCGTCAGGAGGGAAAAAGCTGCCGCATTGTGCTGGGCATGACAAGCGGGAAGCTGCCGCCCGAGCTCTTGACGCTGGGGCTTGAGCTTGAGCATGCGGGGATTCCCGTGGAGGCCACAAGGGACATCGCGCAGGCGAGTTGGGTCAAGTATACGCTCATGTGCGGTAACAGCGTGGCCCTTGCTAGATTTGACGTAACGGCGGGTGACGTTCAAAAGGACCCCCAAAAGCTAAACTTTTTGCGCAGCGCCTATGGGGAACTGGTGAGTGTGGCAGAGGCAATGGGTGTCAGCATGCCCGAGGGGCTGGTGGAACAATACATGAGCAATTTTCTGGCCCTGCCGCCCGACACCATGACGTCGCTTTACCGCGACTTGAAAAACGGCCGCAGGAAAAACGAGCTCTCGCATATTGTGGGCCGCCTGGTGGAACTGGCGGGGCAGGCGGGCGTGCCAGTGCCCTGCCACGAGGCCGTGCTGGAGCAGTATCGGGACTTTCTCTGATGTGCCGTTAGGCACCTCGAACAATTCGCACGAAAAGGTGATGATGACGCCTTGAGGGAAGAAGAGGAAAGGCAGAGGGGCTTTGCACAATACGCCGCCCTGGCGGCCGACTCGGTTTTGGCCGGTGTGGCACTGGGCATTGCCTGCACGGCAAACGTGGCCGTTCAGCCCACGGCGCTGGGAGCCTTCCTGTTTTCGGTCGGCATGTTTACCATAGCAAGCTGCGACCTGGCGCTGTTTACGGGAAAGCTGTGCTTTCTGCTGGAGCGGCGGGGTGCGCGCCTGCCGGGGCTTTTGCTGTGCTGGACGGGCAATCTGCTGGGCGCTTTTGCAGTGGGATTTGCGCTGCGGCTGACGCGGCTTGCCCCCGTCATTGTGCCGCAGGCCGAGCTTCTCTGCAGGCAGCGCCTGGATGACAAGGGCATCAGCATTTTTTTGCTGGGTGTTTTCTGCAACTTTTTAATCTGTATGGGCGTCCAAAACTACAGGCACAAAACCGACGTGCTGGGACGGTATGTCGGCCTGTTTTTGAGCGTGACGGTGTTTGTCTCCTGCGGGTATGAGCAGAGCGTTGCGGATATGTATTATTTTTCGCTGGCAAGCCTGTGGGGGATGGATGCGCTGCGCGTGGTGCTGCTGGCTTCCCTGGGCAATCTGGCGGGCGGGCTTTTGATGCCGGCCGCCGCAGCCTGGAAGCGCAGGCTGATGCAAAAGCCCCGCCGTGCGGCTGCGTCTGAGGGCGCGCCCGCTCAAAGACCCGGCCCTCCGGGCCCGACCATCGAACGGGAGAGGGCTTTCACAAGCAAACGGGAGGAATGAACATGAAAAAGAAACTGTTGTCGTGGGCGCTTGCGGCAGCCATGCTGCTGTCGTTTGCCGCCGCACTTCCCATGACGGCCTCGGCCGACGTGACGTCGGGTGTCGACGTCGCCGCTCTGACGCAGGGGGACGCACTGTCTGCGCAGACCAGCTATGTCATCCGGGACTGGGACGGACTGGTCAGGCTGTCGGAACTGGTACGGGCCGGCACCGACTTCTCGGGCTGCCGGGTATATCTGACGACCGACCTCAACGCAGCCGGGAAATCCTTTTCCACCATCGGGCTCTACAGCTACCCCTATGAGACGGCGGTGCCCTTCAACGGTCTGTTTGACGGGCAGGGGCATACCATCTCGGGCCTGTCCGGCGTGCAGGGCCTGTTTGGCTGTATCGGCAAGCAGGGCGTGGTGCGCAACCTGACGGTGGCTTCCGACCTGCAGGCCGAGAGCTATGTGGGCGGCGTGGCCGTCTACAACTACGGGCTGGTGGAGCGCTGCGTCAACACGGGCGACATCTCCAATACCGACAAGACCTCGGCGGCCGGCGGCCTGGTGGGCGCCAACTACGGCACCGTGCGCAGCTGCACAAACTCCGGCACCATCTCGGGCCATAAGGTGGGCGGCATGGTCGGCATCCATCCCACCGGCGCCGTCAATCCCGTGGTGGAAATCTGCACCAACTCGGGCACGGTGGACGGCACCAGCAGCTCGGGCGGCCTTGTGGGAGCCAGCATCGTCACAGCCACGGTGCAAAACTGTGAAAACACCGGCACCGTGAAGGGTTCGGGCAACATGGGCGGCATTGTGGGCATGGCCGGAAACACCACGGTGAGAAACTGTGCCAACCATGCCGAAATTGGCGGCTCGGGCGACATGGGCGGCATTGTGGGAACGGCGGTCTACGGCTCCGCCATCTACAACTGCTACAGCAGCGGCCGTGCCGAGGGCATCGGCAGAGCGGGCGGCCTGGTTGGCCAGAAGGCCGACGGCATCCTTCAAAACTGCTACTGGCTCAACGACATCTCGGGCGCCCCTGCCCTGGGCATGAGCGACGCCGTGGGATTTGACTACAACTCGGTGCAGACGCGCAACTGCAGCGCCTTTGACTTCGACAGGGCCCTGTGGTCGCCCTCCGGCACCAACGGCGTCTTCATGGGCGAGGCCAGTTCGGGCATGATTTACACCGAGCTGACCCAGGCGCTCAACGCCTGGGTGCAGGCTTACGCGCGGCAGACCTGTTTCCGGTGGGAGGTTGACACCGCGAAGAGCAGCTACCCCTCCTTGCTTGAGCAGGCCATCATGCCCTCCGCCACGCCCGCAACGGGAGGCTATGGCGGCAGCGTGAGCGTCACGCTCGAGAGCGAGACGCAGGGGGCGCGGATTTACTACACGGTGGACGGCAGCACCCCCACGCTGACCTCGCTTGCCTATACCGGCCCCATTTTGATTTCGCAGACCACCACGCTCAAGGCCATGGCGGTTCAGACCGGTATGGAAAACAGCCCCGTCATGACCGAGATTTACACCGTAACCGGGGACGCAGGCGAGAGCTTCTCGCCCGGCATGGTGGCCCTGCGCACGCAGGACGAGCGTCAGATTGTGGTGCGCAAGTCGCTGGTGCAAAACGGAAAAATCAGCGTCCCGGGCGGAGACACCACGGGCCTGTCGGCGGCGGATCTCGGAAAAACCTTTGCCGACACCGACGGCCACTGGTCTGCCGACGCCGTGGCTTTTGTGACGGCGCGCAACCTCTTCCTGGGGGTCAGCGAGACCGAGTTTGCCCCCGACAGCTCCATGACGCGCGGCATGCTGGTTACGGTGATGCACCGCCTGGAAGACGAGCCGCAGGGGCAGGGCGAGAGCTTTTCCGACGTGCCTGCGGGCGCCTACTATGAAGACGGCGTGCGCTGGGCGAGCGGTACGGGGCTTGTCACCGGCGTGGGGGACAACCTGTTCATGCCGGAAAGCTCCATCACGAGGGAGCAGTTTGTCACCATCCTCTACCGCTATGCCGTGTCGCAGGGATACGACGTCTCGCAGAGCGGGGACCTCTCGGGCTATGCCGACGCATCGGCGCTGTCGGACTATGCGCGCGAGGCGATGCAGTGGGCCGTGGGCAGCGGCATCTTTTTCAGCCAGACCGGGCGGCTTGACGCAAGGGAGCCTGCAACGCGTGCCCAGGTGGCGCAGATGCTCATGAATTTCGGCATCTGTTACTGGGCCGGTTGACAAAAAACGGCCGCGTTGATACACTGTTGTCTGAAGGGTGCGTGCGCCGGGGCCCTGCGGCTCTGACGCGCAGGGCCCGTCAAGCAAAAAGAAATCACGAAACGAAAGAAGGAAATGCTCATGCCCAGCTATCTGGACGAAGATATCGAAAAGAAACTGTTTACCATTTTCCACAAGAAGTATCCCGAGCGGTGCGGCAAGATTTCCGAGACCAACCAGTGGGAAGCCAAGGTCGAGGGAATGAGCGGTGTTTCGATTGGGGAGGGCGTGATGGTCTTCGCGCGCGGCGAGGGCCATGTGACCGAGGTTGGAGACGGCTATGCCATGATTTTGCTGACCGACCGCAGAGATGCCCCCCACCCCGGGGATGAGGTGGTTTCCACCGGCAAGCCGGCGGAGGACTTCAAGGGCTGACATGACCTCGGTGCGGCGTGTGCCGCAGAAAAAGAAAGGCGCCTGCCCGGCATTCCGGGAGTCCGGGGCTCTTGCCTGCGGGAAAGAGCGCAAAGCCTTTTTGTCCGGAGGGAACGAGCATGCGGCTTTGGAAAACGCTTCCCCTGACAAGCGGGGATAAAGACGTGCGCGCGGTGGCGGCCTGCTCCTATCTGGGTTTGCTGCTGCTGCCGGCCCTCTATGCCGCAAGGGAGGATGATTACATTGCCTTCCATGCAAACCAGGGGCTGACGCTGCTGCTGGCTGAGGCCGTCTATGCACTGCTGCTTTTGGCGGCGGGGCGGGTGGGCCTTCTGCTGCTGCCGTGGGGCTACTACCGAAAGTGGACACTGCTGCTGCACTGGGCGGCGCTTGCGCCACTGCCCTTTTGCCTGCTGGGCGCCTTTCGCGCCATGAGGGGCAGGGCGGTCACCATGCCAATCATCGGCTGGATTCGCCTTTTGCGCAGCTCTCCAAAGCTCAAAGAAAACGCATAAATGAAAAAGCGGCCGCAAGGGGGCACTCCCTGCGGCCGTTTTTTTCTTTCAAAAGGGGCCCTGCGGGCAGATGACCCAAGCAGGCCCTTGATTTTTGGGCGGCAAGGTTTTTTTAAGGGGCAGCCCCGCAAGCGCAAAAGCGCCAAAGCTTTTCCTTTTCTGAGGCGTTTGGATGTGATAAAATAGCAGGCAGAAGAAAGGGGGCGTTGAGGCCTTGCTGCAACTGGTGTATGGAATGCCCGGAGCCGACCGCAATCAGGCGCTGGCATGGGAGCTTCTCGGCCGGAAGGGAAAAAGGCCCTGCCTTGTGCTGGTGCCCGAGCAGCTCTCGGTCACGATGGAGCGCCGGCTGCTCGAAGAGCTGGGGGACGAGCTCTCGCTTTGGGTGGAGGTGCTCAGTTTCCGGCGTCTGCCGGACTATGTGTTTGACAGGCTGGGAGGCCGTGCGCGCCAGACGCTCAGCGAGGGCGGTGTGCGCATTTTGCTTTCGGGCGTTCTCAGTCCGCTTCGCGGCGAGCTGCGCCATTTTGGGCCACTGTCGCAAAAGGCCGATTTCATCGAGCTGCTGCGCGCCCAGTTTCAGGAGTTTGCCGCCTATGAGACCGACCCCGACGAGCTCATGGAGCTGTCGGACAGCCTGTCCCCGGAGACGCTGGGAGACAAGCTGCACGACCTGGCGCTGCTCTACCAGGCCATGCTTGCGCGCATGAGCGAGAACAAGAGCGCGGAATTTGCGCTGGATGCCGCCTGCGACCTGCTGCGGCAAAGCAACCTGTTTGCGGGAACGGATGTGTTTTTGTGGCACTTCAAGGGCTTTACGCCGCAGGAGCTTTCCGCCATTGAGCTCATGCTGGCCTCCGGCAGCACGGTCACGGTCTGTCTGCTGGGAGAGGCCGGGGGAGAGGCGGGGATTTTTGCGCCCTGCCGCACCACGGCGCAGCAGCTGCGCCGGATGGCGCAGCAGGTGGGCTGCGGGCTGCTGCCCGAGCAAACGCTGCCGCTTTCCGGCCAGAGCAGTGCCGAGCTGAGCCATCTGGAGCTCTGCCTGTTTCAGGAAAATCCCGTTTCGTGGGACCAGCCCACACGGGACCTGAAAGTGGCGGAGGCCATGACCCAGACGGCGCAGGCCGAATATGTGGCAGCCAACATTCTCATGCTGGCACAGCAGGGCTGCCGTTGGCGCGATATGGCAGTGGTGGTGCGCGAAGCGCCCGAAAGCGGCGTGCTGGAGGCCGCCTTTCGAAAGTTCGGCATCCCGGTACAGATGGACAGCAGGGGCTTTTTGCTGGACAAGCCGCTCGCCGCGCTGCTTTTTTCGGCCATCCAGGTTGTCACGGGGGGATATGCCTGTGACGACGTCATGGCCTATCTCAAGACGGGGCTGGCGGGGCTGAGCATGGATGAGGTCGACCGTCTCGAAAGCTATGCTTCGGCCTGGGAGCTGCGCGGCCGGCGCTGGACAACCCCATTTTCGCTGCACCCCGACGGGTTTGACGGCGTTTTTGACGAGCAGGCCAGAAAGCGCCTGTGGAGGCTTGAGCAGCTGCGCCTGCGCGCCACGGCGCCCCTTCAAAGGCTGGGGGAGAGCCTTGCGCAGGGCGGCGCCCACAACATCTCCTGCGCCCTTTACGCCCTGATGGAAAAGGTCGGCGTGCAAGGGCAGCTGGAGCGGCTGACTGAGCAGGCCAGAGAGGCGGGGGAGGAGGCCACGGCGCTGGAATACGAGCAGACCTATGAGACCGTCATCTCGCTGCTTGAGCAGATGGAGGCGCTGGCCGAGCCGGAAGTGAATGCCTCCCGCTATGCCGAGCTGCTGCGCCTTGCGGCGGCCCAGAGCCGCCTTGGCATCATTCCGGCAACGCTTGACTGCGTGCTGGTGATTGGCGCAGACCGCGTGATGCCGGGCATGGTGAAGCATGCCTTTGTCATGGACTTTTCCCAAGACAGCTTCCCAAAGCCTCTGGCGCAGGGAGGGCTTTTGAGCGAGCAGGACAGGCAGAGCCTGCGCAGCCGGCATGTGCTGCTGTCGGCCTCGGGGGAGCAGGAGGCCCTCGAGGAGAGTTATTATGCCTATGTGGCCATGATGGCCCCCACCCAGACGCTCACGCTGACTTATGCGCTGCAGTCGGGAGGGGAGCAGAGGCGTCCGTCGCCCTATCTCATGGCGGTCAGAAGCGTGTTCCCCCGGCTGACAACGGTGGACGTGGAGGCGTGGAGCCGCAGCCCCGGGTCTCTGTGCTCGCCGGCTCAGGCCCTTGAGCGTTTTCTCACGCTGCGGGAGGAAGACCCTCTGAAAGAGCCCCTCAGACAGGCGCTGCTCGGGGATGAGAGGATGGCCGAGCGCTTAAAGCGTATGGAGGAGGCCGTGCAAAAGACGGGCACAGACGCGGCCTTTGCGCATCCCGAGCTGGCAAGGCAGCTTTACGGCAGGGGCCGTGCGCTGTCCCCGACCTCTCTGGAGCAATATTCCCAGTGCCCCTTTTCACACTTCTGCCGCTATGGGCTGTCTCTCAAGCCCCGCAAAAAGCATGTGTTTGACGCCCTGCAGGCCGGCACCTTCCTGCACCGCGCCATGGAGCTCTTTTTCACGGGGCTTTCCAAGCAGGACAGGGAGAACCTGACGCCGCAGCAGGCCCACGACCGGGTGGACGCCGCCGTTGCGCAGTATCTCCGCCAGCAGATGCCTGATTTTGACGAGAAGGAGGCGCGCTTTCGGCGGCTGTTCGAGCGCCTGCGCAGCATCCTTTACCATACCGTCGACCTTTTGCTCGACGAGCTTTCCCACAGCGACTTTGAGCCCATGGACTTTGAGCTGTCGGTGGGTCAGGACATCCCTGTCCTGACCATCGGGGAGCCGCAGGAGGGCGTTGTGGTGCGCGGGAAAATCGACCGTGTGGACGGCCTGCGCCGTCCCGAGGGGCTCTACTTGCGCATTGTGGACTACAAGACCGGCAAAAAGCGCATGGACTATGCCGAAATCTTCCAGGGCATCGGCCTTCAGACGCTGCTCTATCTGCTGGCGCTGCTCAAAAACGGGCAGCAGCACTATGGGGAACGCCTGCTGCCGGCCGGGGTGGTCTATGTCCCGGTGCGCCTTGACGTGGTCTCTGCCGACAGCAGGGAGATTTCAGATGCGGAGCTGCGGGCAAAGCGAAAACCCCGCCGCAACGGGCTGCTGCTGGCGGACGAGGCCCTGCTCAAAGCCATGGATAAAAGTGGCGCCTATGCCTTTTTGCCGGTTTCGGCAAAGGAAAAGGACGGGGAGCTGCACATCGACTGGAAAGCCTCTTCACTTGCCACCCTGCCGCAGATGGAGGCACTCATGCGCTACATGGAGAAAACGCTGCGGCAGACGGCGCAGGCACTGCGCGAGGGGGGCGTGTTTATCGACCCGGTGCGCAGCGCCGGGCCCGACGGAGTCGACGCCTGCCGCTTTTGCGACATGCGGGCGGTCTGCCGCTTTGAAGGACAGCCACGGGAGCTTGCCCCCATGGGCGCCGCCCGGTTTTGGGAGCTGGTGACGCAGGAAGAGGGAGGCGGGGAGCATGAGTGAGGTGAAATGGACGGCGGAGCAGAGAGCCGCCATCGAGGCGAGGGGACACACCCTGCTGGTCAGCGCCGCGGCCGGCTCTGGCAAAACGGCGGTGCTGGTGCAGCGCATTTTGGAACGGGTGCTCGACGAGAAAAACCCCTGTGACGTGAGCGATTTTTTGGTTGTCACCTTCACCCGTGCCGCCGCCTCGGAGATGCGGGAAAAGATGACAAAGGCCATTTATGAGGAGATGGGACGCCGGCCAAAGAACCGCCGGCTGGAGAGGCAGCTTGCCCTCATGCCCTCGGCGGCCTTTGAGACCATCGACGGATTTTACTACAGTCTGGTGCGCGAGTTTGCAGGAAAGCTTGGCATCTCCCCGGCGGCGCGCATTGCCCCCGAGGCCGAGCTGACGCTGCTTTACGAATCGGTGCGCGACGAGCTGCTGGAGGAGTATTACGAAAAGGCGGACAGCGACTTTCTGCAGGCGGTTGACTACTTTTCCGGCTCGCGCGACGACCGGCGGTTTTTGGAGGTCGTCGACCAGATGCGCCGCCTGACCTCGGCCAACCCGCAGAGGGAGGATTTTTTGAAGCGTCAGGTAAAACTGTACGAGTCGCCGCCGCCCTTTGGGCAGACGCCTTACGGCAGGGCGCTGCTGGAGACGGCTGCGCTGCGCATCGAGTATGCGCAAAAGCTGCTCAAAGAGGCGATGGAAGACGCTGCGGAGGAGCCGGTGCTCAAGCAGAAATACCTGCCGGCGCTTGCGGATTACGGTCAAACGCTTGAGCTGCTGCAAAAGGCCGTGCAGGGCGGGGATTTTGACGGGGCTGCCGGATTGCTTGCGGCCTTTGCGCCGCCCCGCTTCGCCCCCGCCGCCAAGGCCGACGAGGCGGTGAAAAAGCAGGTGAGCGCGCGGCGCGACCTTGTGAAAAAACAGCTTGTAAAGCTCAAGGAGAAGTGCTTTTTCCTCACGTCGGAGGATGCCTGCAGGGACGCCGTTGCCCTGAGCGGCGCACTGCGGGGCCTGTGCGGCTTTACACTGGAGCTTGAGAGGCGCTTTGGCGCCGCCAAAAATGAGCGCAGGATTCTCGATTTTTCCGACCTTTCGCATCTGCTCTACGGCCTTTTGGTGGAGAGCGTGCAGGACGGCAGGGTGACGCCGACCGACACCGCGCGCGAAATTTCCAAACGGTATCGCGAAATCCTCATCGACGAATATCAGGACACCAACGAGCTTCAGGACTTCATTTTCCGCGCCATTGCACAGCAGGAGAGCAACCTCTTTTTCGTGGGGGACGCCAAGCAGTCTATCTACCTGTTCCGGCAGGCGGAGCCGCGCATTTTTGTGGAAAAGCGGCGCACCTTTGCCCCCCTCTCCAGTGAGGGGGCTGCCTGCCGTCAGCTGACGCTTTCAAAAAATTTCCGCAGCCGGCGCACGGTGGTGGAGTTTGTCAATGCCGTCTTCAGCCAGGTCATGAGCGAGCGGCTGGGCGGGCTGTCCTATGAGGGAGAGGCCCTTTCCTTCGGCGCACCCTACGATACGGCGCAGGATGTGCCGGTGGAGCTGCGCCTGCTCACCGGGGAAGCGCAGCAGGAAAAGCCGCAGGAGGAACAGGAGTCCTTTGACGAGGCGGAGAATGTGGCGCGCCTTGTGCAGGAGCTGCTGTCCTGCGCCCTTGTCACCGAAAAGGACGGCACCCGCCGCAGGGCCAGAAAGCAGGACATCGTCATTCTCCTGCGCTCGGTCAAGGACGAGGCCCCCCTGCTGGAAAAGGCGCTGACGCAGCATGGCGTCGCGGTCTACAGCGACACCCCAGAGGCCTTTTTCTCCCGCCCCGAGGTGCTGCTGCTCATGTCTCTGCTGGAGTGCATCGACAACCCCCTGCAGGATGTCGCCCTGGCTGCCGTGCTGCGCTCGCCGCTCTACGGGCTCTCGTCCGACGAGCTGGCGCAGATTCGCCTGGGCCTTGAGGGACAACCCTTTTACGATGCGGTGCGGGCCGCGGCCGACAGCCTGCCGGCGGCAGCCCTGTTTTTGGAGCAGCTCGGGCGATGGCGGGAGCTTGCCAAACGGGAACCGGTGGAAAAGCTGCTGTATACCGTGCTGGAGGAGACCGGCCTGATGGCCGTTGTGGCCTCAATGCCCATGGGGGAGCTGCGATGCGAAAACGTGCGCCAGCTTCTCTCCTACGCGGCCGAATATGAGAGCACCGGCTACCGGGGGCTCTTCCGCTTCAACCGCTACCTGGAAGGCCTCAAGCGAAGCGGGCGCGACCTGCCGGCGGCCCGGCTGAGCGCCGACAGCGATATGGTGCGCATCATGAGCATCCACAAATCCAAGGGGCTGGAATTTCCCATCGTGATTGTGTGCGGGCTGGCAAAGGCACGCAACAAAACCGACCTGCGCCAGAGGTTTGTGCTCAACGGCGAGGTCGGCGTGGGCCTCAAGCTGCGAGACATGCAGCGCCTTGTGGAGTTTGATACGCTGCAAAGGGCGGGCGTTGTGTGCAGGAACGAGCGCGAGGCGCTGGCGGAGGAGCTGCGCTGCCTCTATGTCGCCATGACGCGGGCAAAAGAACGCCTGCTGCTGGTGGTGGACACCAGAAAAAGAGGCCTCTCCCGGCTGGACCCCGTCCTGCTGGACGAGGGGCACATCCACCCCGTGCAGCTGCTGGACGCCTCCAGCCTGGGCGAGGTGCTGCTGCTGGCCATGCAGGCCACCGACGCCGGCAGGGCCGTCAGGGAGCACTACGGGCTTCCGGAGTGCAAGGTGTGCAGGCACATGCCTTGTCAGGTGTATGTGGAACGGGGAGACGGGTTTACGCCGGCGCAGCAGGAGAGCACCCCCTGCGCAGCGCCGCAGGCGGCGCAGACGCCGCCGATTTTTGAAGGCTGGGCGCCACGGCCCGAGAGCGGGGCGGAGAGGCTTCCCAGCAAGCTCACCGTGACCCGGCTGAAAGACATGCTGCGCCCCGGACAGGACCTCGACACCCCTGCCGGGGAGCGGGTGAGCGCCTATCGTCTGCAGAAAACGGGCTTTCGCAGGCCCTCCTTTGTGGCGCAGCAGCAGGAGGCCACTCCGGCCGAGGCCGGCACCGCCATGCACGAGCTGGTCCAGTTTGCCTACCTCAGGGGCCTTGCCGATGACCCCTGCACGGAAATCGACTATCTTGTGGAGCGCGGCTTCCTCAGCCAGAGGCAAAAGGGGCTCATCTCCATCGACATGGTAAAGACCTTTACACAGAGCGGCCTGTTTGCCCGCATGCTGGACGCAAAATGGCTCAGGCGAGAGCTCAAATTCACGGTGCTGGCGAGAGCGGGAGACCTGCTGCCCGGCCTGACCGGGGGACAGCAGGAGGAAAAGCTGCTGCTGCAGGGCGTGATTGACTGTATTTACGAGGGGGATGAGGGCATCGTGCTGGTTGACTACAAGACCGACCGCGTACGGCAGGCCCAGGTGCTGGTGCAGCGATATCAAAGCCAGCTGCAGCTCTATGCCCATGCCTATTTTCAAATGACGGGCCGCCGGGTGGCAAAGGCGGTGATTTACTCCCTTTCGCTGGGCTGTGAGGCCGAGGTGCCCTTGCACCGGCAGTAAGGCCCGGGGACGCGAAAGGAAGGGGGGCGCGCTGCGCAGGGCGGGACAGCCGGCGCGGCGCGCCTCCTTTGTTTTGGGCAAAAAGAATTTCAAAGAAAAGCGCTCGACGGGAAAAAAGTTTTGAAACCGCCTTGTTCAAGCAGCGTAGGCCGTGATATACTTTTACGAAAAGCCTTCTTAAGTAAGGGGGGGCAGAAAAGAGGCAAAAGGGCTTTTGTGCAGGGGGATAAAAGGGAGGTTTCAGGCGTCTTTTCTTTTTGATGTGCCTGGCACAAGACGAGAAGCAAAGGGATGCACGGCCCTTGGAGGATGTCCCGGGAAATGGCAAAAAAGGAGCCTGGCCTGCCCCTGCGTGTGGAGTTTGACGCAGTTAGGCGCCCCAAAAAAAGAAACGGTGTTTTTTTAGAAGTTTTAACTTTTGAATTTTTGAAGAAAAGGAGCCGAGGAACATGAGTGAAAGCAGCAAACCCTTGACCTGGAAGGAAGTGTGCGACACTGCGCGCAAGGACATGCTGACCTGCAAGGTGTGTAAAGAGTGCAACGGAGAGGCCTGCCGGGGCGTGATGCCGGGGCCGGGCGGAAGGGGCACCGGCGTCGGCTTTGTGCGCAGTTATCAGAAGCTGCAGGAAATCAAGCTGCACCTGGACACCATCTACGAGTATGGTGACATTGACATGTCGTTTGTGTTTTTCGGGAAAAGGTTTGCGGCGCCCTTTTTTGTGGCGCCCCTGGCGGGAAGCCAGAACCAATACGGGCCCAAATATCAGAGCGTGGAGTTTGGAAGAACGCTGCTGCGCTCGACCTCGCAGGAGGGGGGCCTGACCTTTCTGCCCGACGGCGGCGGCAAGATGTTTGAGGAGACCTGCTCGCTGTGCGAGGCCTTTCCCGGCAATGCCGTGCCCACCATCAAGCCCTGGCCGATTGACGTGATGCTGGAGAAATTCAAGCGCAGCCAGCAGGCGGGCGCATTTGCCGTGTGCACCGACCTTGACGGCGCCGGCCTGGCGCTCGTGCAGGGCGGCGAGGTGCCGGTGATGCCGCACACGGTCAAGGAGCTGGCAAAGCTGTGCGCATCGGTCACGCTGCCCGTGATTGTCAAGGGCGTGATGACGCCTGCCGGAGCCAAAAAGTGCCTGGAGGCGGGGGCCAGCGCCATCGTGGTGTCCAACCACGGCGGCCGCGTGCTCGAGCAGGCGCCCGCGCCGGTGGAGATGCTGCCCGCCATTGTCGACGCGGTGGGCGGGAAAATGGAAATCCTGATTGACGGGGCCATCCGCACCGGCGCCGACCTCTTCAAAATCCGTGGCCTGGGCGCCACGGCGGCGCTCATTGGCCGTCCGTATGCCGTGGCGGTCTATGGGGGCGACAGCGCCGGCGTGAGCTGCTATTCCAACAAGCTCAAATTTGAGCTGCGCGAGGCCATGATGATGACAGGCGCCCTCACGCTCGACGACATCACCAAAGACAAGCTGTTTTTGCCCGAATGGGCCAAATAACGACATTGGGAAAGGAAAAACGGGCAATGAAGCTTTTTGTGGCCGACAATTACAACCTGACGCAGCAGGAACTCGACGAATTTCGCGCCATGGGATATGAAATCACGGTGGCAAGGCCCGACCAGGCGCCCAGCGAGGTCTGCGAAAACCATGAGGAGATGGAAGTGGCGCTGTGCGAGCACTTTTATCTGAAGGCGCACCTGGGGGAGATGCCCAATCTGCGCATGGTGCAAATGACCGTTGCGGGGCTGGACCTCATGCCGGCCGTGGTTTTTGAGACCTATCCGAACACCAAATTCTACAGTGGCAGCGGCACCTATGGGGTGTCGCTGGCCGAGTGGAGCGTGGGTGAGACGCTCCAGATTCTGCGCCAGAGCGCCCTCTTTGAAGGCTACCAGAGAGAGCACCAGTGGAAGTGGGACGGCAGCGAGCAGACGGGTGAGCTCTGGGGGAAAACCGTTTTGGTGCTGGGCACCGGCGACATCGGCCGGGCCTGTGCCAGGCGCTACAAGGCCTTTGACTGCACGGTCATCGGCCTCAATACCGACGGCAGGCCGGTGCAGGACTTTGACGGGAGCTGCACCCGCGACGACCTGCCCCATGTGCTGCCCCTGTGCGACGTGGTGTGCGTGGCCATCCCCCGCACCGACAAGACGCTGCACATGCTCGACGCTGCGGCCATGTCCTGCATGAAGCAGGGGGCGGTGCTGGTGGTCAATTCGCGCGGGCGCATTGTCGACGAGGACAAGATGTGCCAGATGCTGGACTCGGGACACCTGCGCGGCGCCGCGCTCGACTGCTTTGACACCGAGCCCCTTCCTGCGGACTCCCCCCTGTGGGAGCAGAAAAACCTCATCATCTATCCCCACTGCGGCGGCGTGACCACGGGGCTGCGGGAGAGATACATTGAGCGGTACAAGAGCAACCTTGCGCTGTATGCGCAGGGCAAGCAGCCGGTCGGGCTCATTCATTACGAGCGCGGCTATTGAGCGGGGAGGGATAAGACGATGAGCGAAACCAAAAAACTGCTGCTGACGGCGCTGCCTGTGACGCCGGAGCAAAAACAGGCCCTCGAGGCCCTGGGGTATGACATCGACATCTGCCCCGACAACCAGCCCGTGCCGGCCGACATTGCGGCAAACGCACAGGTCATTGTCTGCTTCCGGCTGTTCGGGAGCAACGCCCTGAGCGATTTTCCGAAGCTGCGCTATGTGCAGTCCGTGGCGACGGGGGTGGAGGCGCTGCCTCTGAAGGAGCTTGCCAAAACCGACATCCGGGTGGGAAAGGGCAAAAACCTCTACAGCATCCCCATGGCCGAGTGGACGGTCTGCCGCCTGCTCGAGCACTACAAGAAGAGCCGCCACTTTGCAGCGCTGCAGCGAGAGCACAAGTGGGAAAAGGCGAGCTGGGTTGACTACAAGAGCAATCTGGAGGAGCTTTTTGGCAAGAAGGTGGGCATCTGCGGCACGGGGGACATCGCCTTAGCGCTGTGCCGCCTGCTGCGCGGCTTTGAGGTCTCCTCCATTGTGGGCATGAACAGCGACGGACGCCCCGTGGAGGGCTACGACGCCTGCTTTGCACCGCACCAGCTCTGCGACATGGTCAAAGACTGCGACATCGTGGTGTCGCTGGCCCCTCTGACGCCGCAGTCTGAGGGGATGTTTGACGAGAAGGTCATCTCCTGCATGAAGCAGGGGGCGGTGCTGGTCAGCCTGTCGCGCGGCAAGCTGGTGAACACCGCCGCCGTGCGCCGGGGGCTGGAGAGCGGCCGCCTGGGCGCCCTGATTGCCGACGTGTTGGCCGAGGAGCCGCTCAAGCCCGACAATCCCCTGTGGGATATGGAAAACGTCTACCTCACGCCCCACAACTCCTTTATCACCGACCAGAGGTATGTGCGCCTGTTTGAGCTTGTTTACCAGAACCTCAAGCACTATGCGCTGACCGGAAAGCCCCGGGACGAGGTGGATTTGTCCAAGGGATACTGAAAGAGGGTTCAAGCGGCGCTTTGAAGAGGGCGCCCGCACCCGTTTTGCAACGGCGGCGTGCGGCAAAACAAATTGTCAAAAATCATTTGGATGAAGTCGCTGTTTTTTCTTCTCAGCTTCACAAAACGGTCATATTCCACGCTATAATAGGGGATGAAAGAAAAGAAAGACCGCAGTCACAAAAAGACATCGGTGAAAGGAGAAGAATCAATGATGTTTTACAGCGACGAAGATTTGGATTTTTACGAGCACGAAATTGATTTGACTGCTTTGAAAAAGAGGCAGGAAGAACAGGCCAAAAAGGAAGAGCAGGAGAGAGAGCGTCTGCAGGAAGAGCAGCGCAAGAAAGAGGCGCGCCAGACCAGGCGGCGCACCTGGGCACGCCGCCTGACGGGGCTTGCCGCCGCCCTGGCGGTGTCGGTCACGTCGGTGGCAAGCTATGACTGGCTGGTGGCGAAGCCGCGCATTGAAGAGCTCGAAACCCAGCGCGACGAAATGCAGACCCAGCTCCAGGAGCTGTCGGGCAGCGCGTCGGTGTCGGGCATCTCGAGTGTTGTCTATGGAAATGAGCTCACGGTGCCCCAGATTATCGCCAAGGCCAGGCCTTCGGTGGTGGCCATCAGCACGGTGAGCGGCTGGTCGACCGGAACCGGCTCCGGCGTGATTATGACGGAGGACGGAACCATCATGACCAACGCCCATGTGGTGAGCGGGGCGCAGTCCATCACGGTTCGCGTCATGGACGGCACCGAGTATGAGGCCACGCTGCTCGGCGTGGACGAGAAGACCGACCTTGCCGTCATCAAGATTGACGCCACAGGCCTGACCCCGGCGGAGTTTGGCGACTCCTCTTCGATTGTGCAGGGCGAAATCGCCGTTGCCATCGGAAACCCCCTGGGCCTTGCCTTTGAGGGCTCGGTGACGCAGGGCATCATCTCGGCGGTCAGCCGCGAAATTGAGGTCGACGGACGCACCATGACCTATATCCAGACCGATGCGGCCATCAACCCCGGCAACTCGGGCGGCGCGCTGGTCAACGGTTCGGGCCAGGTCATCGGCATCAATTCGGTCAAGGTGTCCTCGAGCGACGTGGAGGGGCTGGGCTTTGCCATCCCCATCAGCGTGGCGCTGCCCATGAGCATCCTGATGACCTTTATCGTAATGCAGCTGCTCTCCATTGAGTTTCAGTTCATCTCGATCGCGGCGCTCATTGTGAGCCTGGGCATTCTGGTGGACAACGCGGTGGTTATCAGCGAGGCGATCCAGCAGAACCTGAACGCCGGGCAGGAAAGGCAGGAGGCGATTCTGGGGGCGGTGCGCGTGACGGCGGTGCCGGTGCTCACCAGCACCCTCACCACCGTGGTCACCTTCAGCGTGATCTATTTTGTGCCGGGCGTGGTGGGCCAGGTGGCGGGGGCCATTCCCACCGTGGTCATTGCGGCGCTGGGGGCAAGCTACCTGGTGGCTATGTTTTTGATCCCGGTGCTGGCCTCGTTCTTTTTTACCCCCGAACCGCCGGGCCGGGCGGCCCGGTCCGGGGTGGTGCGCCGCTTTTTTGAAAGGCTGCTGGCCTTGGGGCTGAACCACCCAAAGCTCCCCCTGACGGCCGCTTTTTCCACCCTGGGGGTGGCGGTGCTGCTGGCGCTGCTGTTGTCGATTCTTTCTTTTTTGACCGCGCCGGAGTACCTTCCCTATTCGCCGGAGCTGGTGACGGTGACGGAGACCGGCGGGGG
>ERZ857998.2256-NODE-2256-length-18537-cov-3.473001_pt1 | contig 18537 bp, 16 predicted proteins | sample MGYA00519954_ERZ857998 | MGnify/ENA primary metagenome ERZ857998 (study PRJEB31778, sample SAMEA3449424) | human gut metagenome | biome: human gut; feature: human-associated habitat; material: faeces | place: United Kingdom | collected 2010/2012 ...
GCCGGAAAGGAGCCATCCCATGACGCAGGTTCGTGCGCCGGATATCGCGACGAAGGAGGAGGTGCTGGAGACATTCACGCAGCTGATGCGCGGCGAAAAGACTGCCGAGCAGATGAAGGCGGCAGATGCGCTGGCGAAATACCACGGGCTGTTCGCCGGAAAGGAGGACGAAGCGCCCCGGCGCCCGCCGGAAGTCGCACAGGCGATTGACGACGAAAGAAACGAAAATCCCGAAAAGAGGTGAAACCCAACGAATGAGCATTCCCCGCTGACACAGGATGGGCGCGACGCGCTGATGCTGCTGATGGAAAAGCCCGCGAAAGCGGCGCGGCTATGCGGGCTGACGCGGCTGACGGACACGCTGCACGGGCGCTGGATACGCGAGATGGTCTTCGGGCAGGAAGACATGACGCTGCTGGCGCACCGCGGCAGCTACAAAACGACGTGCCTATCCTTCGCGATGGCGGTGATGCTCGTGGTGTACCCGCGGAAAAACCTGCTGTTCCTGCGCAAGACGGACAGCGACGTGCTGGAGGTGCTGCGGCAAGTGAAGCTGCTGCTGGCGACGGACGCCATGCAGGAATTGACCGGGCGCATCTACGGCAGCCCTGTGCAGGTGCTGCGCGGCGACATGTGGAGCGTGAACACGGACTGCTACGCCGCCATCCGCGGTGCGCCGCAATTGCTGGGGCTGGGCACAGGCGGGTCGATGACCGGCAAGCACGCAGACATCATCCTTACCGATGACATTGTGAACCTGCAGGACAGAATCAGCGTCGTGGAACGCAAACGCATCTGCGGCGTGTATCAGGAACTGCAAAATATCCGCAATCCGGGCGGACGAATCCTGAACACAGGCACGCCTTGGCACCCGGACGACGCGTTCCGCCTGATGCCGCCGCCGGAAAAGTACGACTGCTATCAGACCGGGCTGCTGACGAAGGACGCGATTGTGAAGCTGCGCGCCGCCATGTCGCCGACGCTCTTCGCCGCCAATTACGAGCTGCGGCACATCGCGACCGGCGGCGGGCTGTTCGAGGCGCATCCGCCGGAGACGGAGGATCCGCTGCTGCTGCGCGACGGCGATACGATTCTCGTCAAGGGATCGCGCGGCATGCATCTGGAGCGCACGGTGGAATTGCTTGAAACGTTGTAAGGCCATTTGGTTGGCCTATAGTATATTATAAATGTCCGTATGAATACGCAAAAAGACAACCCCCGCATCAGCTTTTCGCATGTGGGTGTGCTGGACGGCGTTCGTGCCGCAGCGATCCTCATTGTCGTTTGGTTCCATGTCTGGCAGCAGAGCTGGCTCAGCCCCGTTTGGGATACGCCGGGGCTCGCCTTTTTGGGTGTGACGCGCATCAACCTCGATGCCGTGCCGCGCACCGGCTATCTGTTCGTGGATCTGATGCTGCTGATCAGCGCGTTCTGCCTGTTCCTGCCGCATGCGCGGGCCATGCTGCTCGGCGAACCCGTTCCGGATACGCGGTTGTTCTACAAAAAGCGGCTCATCCGCATCCTGCCGCCCTATCTGCTCTGCGTTTTCGTGATCTTCTTCGGCTATGCGCTGCCGAGCGGCGCATACCCGACTGCCGCATCGATGGGACGCGATTTCATCGCCACGCTGACGTTCACACAGACCTTTGCCGTCGATACCTACATCGGCACGCGCATCAACGCGGTGCTCTGGACGGCGGCTATCGAAATGCAGTTCTATCTGCTGTTTCCGCTGCTGGCCAAGGCGTTTCGCAGGCGGCCGCTCGCGACATGGCTTGCCATGGTTGCTTTGTCCGAGCTGTATCTTCGCTGCTATGCGCTGCCAAACCCGGACGGACTGCGGATGACGCTCAACCAGCTCATCGCCTTTTTCGGCGTGTTCGCCAATGGCATGGCCGGCGCATACCTGTATGTGCTGCTCGGCCGGACATTCCGGCGTTTCACCCTGCCCTGGCAGCGGCGCACGCTCAGCGCGGGCAGTACGCTGCTGGCCGTCCTAAGCGCTGCGCTCATCGCCGTCTTTCAAAACGGTGCGGTCTGCGCAAACCCTGTGCAGGTGTTTCAGGCGGAATACCGGTTTCTGCTGTCGGCCGTATTCTTGCTTTCCATCCTGTCGCTATCGTTCTCATGCCGCGCGCTGCAATGGGTGTTTTCCAACCGGATTATGCGCTTTCTGGCCGCCATTTCGTACAATTTGTACATCTGGCACCAGTGGATCGCGGTTCGCCTGAAGGATTGGCGCATTCCGTACTGGGAGGGCGATACGCTGCCCAATATGGCGGGCAATCGGATCTGGCAGTGGGAGTACACGCTTTTGGTGTTCGCACTGTCCATCGGCCTTGCCGCGCTCGTCACCTATGCGTTTGAACGGCCCGTGAGCCGCCGGCTGCTCGCCCGCTTCGGCACGGCGCGCGGCGGCAGCAAGCCGCTGGCAAAGAATCTTTGCATCGAGGAGAGTCTATAATATGCACTACACCTGTAATACCCGCGGGGTGTGCGCCATGCGCATCTCGTTCGACATCGAGGACGGTATCCTCAAAAACGTCGCCTTTCTCGGCGGCTGCGACGGGAACCTGAAGGCCATCGGCCTGTTGGTGGAGGGCAAGCCCGCGGCCGAGGTCGCGGCGCTCCTTCGCGGCAACCGCTGCGGCTACAAGAACACGAGCTGCGCCGACCAACTCGCGCAGGCCATCGACAAGGCGCTTGCATCCTGACCGACCGGAGGAACCGGCCAGCCGAAGAAAGGGAGCGTGAAACCATGCTTGTTTTTGCGTGCGAATCCCCAAAAACGCAACCATCCGCCACGGCCTCGGCAATCCTGTCCGACCCCAGCATACCGCATGCGGACGGCGATCGGGCCGGCGGGGCGGAATTGCCGTCCGATACGCCCGATTTTGGCGTATCGCGCTTGAGCAGCGGGATGGCCGGCGAAGCAGCGCCCGTCCCTGATGCGGCGCGCGTGGACGGGGAAGCCGCCGGGGCGGAATTGCCGTCCGATACGTCCGATTTTGCCGCATCGCGCTTGGGCAGCGGAATGGCCGGCGAAGCAGCATGCGGCCCTGATGCGGCGCGTGTGGACGGGGAAGCCGCCGGGGCGGAATTGCCGTCCGATACGTCCGATTGCACTGGGCAGCGGGCCGGCGACGGTTCTGCCGCCGCTCGAAAGCGCGCGCTTCGCCGCGTGTTCTCCCGGATCGGCTTTGCCCTGTGCGCCTATATGCTCGCGACGCTGGCCGCGCAGCTTCTCGCGCTCCGCTCTCCCGCGCTGGTGGATTGGGTCAACGGTTCCGAATGGGGACTGTATTTGTATTCCTCCGTCCCGCAATATCTCGTCGGCGCGCCGCTGCTCGTTCTTCTGCTGCGGCCGCTCAGGCGCGAGGTCTGGCCGCAGGCCGGCATGACCGCTTCCGGCTTTCTTCGCTGCCTGCTGATGTGCTTTGGCCTCGGCTTTGCGGGCAACCTGATCGGGCAGATGATCCAGCAGTTGTTCACGCTGCTGACCGGTCTCGCCTCCGTGAACCCGCTCGAAACGCTGCTCGGCGGCGGCGCGCTGCTGCCACAGATCGTGTTGATCGGCATCGCCGCGCCCGTGATGGAGGAACTGCTGTTTCGCAAGCTCCTGATCGATCGCCTGCACCGCTATGGCGACCGGGTCGCGCTGCTCGTGTCGGCACTGCTGTTCGCACTGCTGCACGGGAATTTTAACCAGTTGTTCTATGCGTTCGGTATCGGCCTGCTTTTGGGTTATCTCTACTGCCGCACGCGGCGGCTGGGCTACACCATCCTGCTGCACATGGCCGTCAACCTGTTCAGCGGCGTGCTGCTGCCGCTCGCGGTCAGCGCCATACCGTCGGCTGCCGTGGTTGGCACGCTGTCGTTTGCGCTCATCGCGCTGTATGTTTGGGGACTTGTGCTGTTTGCCGGCGCGGTGAAGCGCGTCACGCTCGCTCCCGGCGCCGAGCCGCTCTCCAGACGGGACGATCGCCTCATCTTCGGCAACGCCGGCATGATCTGCTATCTCGTGCTCAGCGCGTGCATGTGCATCTACGCGCTGTTTCCCGCCTGAATACCCGGCTGATTTCCAGCGCATTCCAATGTTGTTTCGGTTCGGTAAACACTCCCCGGTGTTTGCCGATTTTTTGTTTTTTTATGCTATGATGGCGTCAAGGAGGTGTTTGCAATGCACAAACAAAAAAGAGTTCTTGCGCTGTTGCTGACGCTGGCCATCCTTCTGCTGCCCACGCTCGCACTGGCGGATACCGCCGGTACGGTCACCGGCAACGACGTCAATCTGCGCACCGGCCCCTCCACGGCCACCGCCCGCCTGACCTACCTGTATCGTGGGGACAGCGTGCGCGTCACGGGAGAGAGCGGCAACTGGTACGCCGTGACGTACGGAGACCTCTCCGGTTATGTCTACAAGACCTATGTTTCGCTGCAAAGCACGCCGTCATCCGGCAGCACGACGCTGCTGCGCAGCGGCAGCCGCGGCAGCGCGGTCAAGCAATTGCAGGAGAGGCTGATTCTGCTCGGATACCTGAATGATCGTGCCGACGGCATCTTCGGGCGGCTGACCGATGCGGCCGTGCGCCAGTATCAGCGTCGGAACGGCCTGGCGGTCGACGGCATTGCGGGCAAGAACACGCTCAGTCGTGTATCTGCGGAGGCGCAGCGCGTTCAGACCGTTGTCAACGCGGCAAAGGCGCATCTCGGTCTGCCCTACCTATACGGCGGCACCAGCCCGTCCACCGGGTTTGACTGCTCCGGCCTCACGCAGTACGCGTTCCGTCAGGCCGGCATCACCATTCCGCGCGTGAGCTACGAGCAGGCGGCGGCCGGCCGTTCGGTGCCCTACAGCCAGCTGCGGGTGGGCGACCTCGTTGCGTTCAACTCGCCGGTGTCGCATGTGGGCATCTATGTGGGCAACGGGCAGTTCATCCATTCGCCGAAAACCGGCGACGTGGTCAAGATCACCAAGCTGTCGGCCATGCAGCTCACCGCCATCCGCCGCTTTACCGGCGTGCTGGCAAAATAAACAGCGCAAAGAACGAGAAAGGCCCCGTCCAAAAAGACGGGGCTTTCGCTTCCAATAGAGCCGCACTGCGGGCATTTTCCCGGGTTGTACGCGAATCTCTCACAGAAAATGGATGCAATCCGCCAAAAAGGCGCGCCCGCCGCTCCGGCAGACGAGCCGGCGCTTTTCGCCCCCGCCGGCTATGCGGCGCCGGCGTCCCGTTTCCCCGACCCGCGAGCACGTCCGTCTCTCCAAGGGCCAGCGGCTGCATCATCGGCTGCGCCGCCCATCACATGGGTGTGTCCGTTCCGGCGGTGCATACGGTCGGCGCCGGCTGTTCCCTGTCAAGCAGCCTGCGATAGCTCCAATCCATGGCCATGGCGCCCAGCGGCGCCGTAATCAGGATGGACAGCACGGCAACGGAGAGTACGATCTGGCCGCACGGCAGCCCCAACGCCAGCGGAACGGAGCCGATGGCGGCCTGTACCGTCGCCTTTGGCAAATAGGCGAGCACGCAGAACAGCCGCTCCCGCTTCTCGAGCCTTGTGCCGATCAGGCAAAGGCACACGCCGGCACAACGGAACGCGAGCGCAATCAGGATCAGCGCAATGGCCGCCGCGCCGGCGCCCACGGTATAGCGAATGTCGACGGCCGCGCCCACGAGCACGAAAAGTACCAATTCTGCCGCTATCCAGAGCTTTCCGAACTTTTCAGACAGCCGTCTGGCCACAGCGGCAGTGCAGGTTCGTTTCAGCACGCACGCCATGCTCACGACGGCAAGCAGCCCAGAAACCGGCACCGCACCGCTCGTCCATGCTTCTGCCGCGATGAGCAGAAAGGCAGCGCCGAGTATGATGATAGTCTTTGTGCTGTTTCTGATCGTGCGCTTATGGGTATGCGCAGTCTCAAACAGCCGATAGAGCGCATAGCCGACGGCGGCCCCTAGCGCAATGCCGAGCACGATCGAAACGGGCACCTGCAAAACATCCGTCAGGCGCATCACACCGCCCTGCGCCATGCTCACAAATGTCGAAAACAGCACGATCACGAACACATCGTCGCAGGAGGCGGCCGCCATGATCATCTGCGGGATGCTCTTGTGCGTGCCGTAGCCCGTCTCGATGAGCCGAACCATGCGCGGAATCACCACGGCCGGCGATACCGCGCCGAGGACGGCGCCCATTACGGCTGCCTCCGGCCCCGCCACGCCGAGCAGCAGCGGCGCAAAGAGCACGACGGCCAAAATTTCAAAGCACGCGGGAACGAACGAGAGCAGCACCGCCGGGCGGGCGACGGCCTTGAGATCCGAGAGGTTGAGCGATAGCCCCGCCTTCAGCAGGATGATGATCAAGGCCATCTGCCTGAGGTCCGCGGATACGGAAAGAATGGACGGGTCCAGCAGATTGAGCGCATACGGTCCAAGAACGACGCCGGAGAGCAGCATGCCGATGATGCGCGGCAGTTTCATCCGTTGACAGACGGCCGCCATCAAGAGGCCTGCCAGAAAAATGAGTGCAAGAGACGCCAGCATGCATAACCCTCCTCTGAACGCAAAAAGCCGATGTTCTCTGCGATCGATTTATCACAGAAGTCATCAGCTCCAAAAAAAAGCGGTTTCGGTTGCCCATGGGAGAACTTCATTCCCGTATGCAGAATGATACCATCTTTTGTTCGCGTTGTAAATACAGCCAAGGAACAGCGCCGCCGTGTTCCTGCATCCATTCTGCAAAAGCGGTCGGTTTCAAGCCTCGCACGAACCCATACCGGCGCTTCTCGGCGCTGCGGCCGCCTCGTTTAGCCGGCAACCCACACCCCCGTCCGCGGCGGCAGTCGTTCGCGCTCCACACGGCAAGCCGCCGTGAACGCGGGCATTGCAGCCGATGCGTTCTTACGGCGGTGCGCTCACTCAGCGGCACAGGAGCAGCTCGATTGCGAATACGACCGTGCAGCACGTGAGCGAAACATAGAACAGGTTGGCGCCGCGCCATGCCAGCACGATGCCAGCAGGCAATGCCAGCGCGCCGGCAACCGGCGTTTCCGTAGCGTGCAGGATGGCGGGGAACGTCATGACCGCCAGCGTCACATACGGCACATAGTACAAAAATGAGCGCAGAAACCGGCTTCTGAGCGGCCTGCGGATGAGCGTGAGCGGCAGCACGCGGATGAGGAAGGAGATGCCCGCCATCAGGGCGATATACACCGGAATGCTATGCGTCATGCGCGGTCCCCTCCTCTTCGCCCTCGCCCCCGACAATGGGGAACAGCAGTGCCGCAGCAGCCGAAATGGCGACCGTCAGCAGGATGGTGCGGTTGCCGTCGGACAGGGCGGACAGTCCCGGCAGCACGGACGCAAGGTAGCTCAGCAGAAAACTGAAGAGCACCACGCCGAGCACGATGCGGCTCTTGCGCGCCGGCGGAACGATCACTGCAAGAAACATGCCGTACAGCGCCACGCCGAACGCGCTCACGAGCCGTGCCGGCAGCAGATTGCCCGCAAGGATACCGAGCGCCGTGCCGGTCGACCAGAATGGGATGGAGGTTGCCATCGCGCCGTAGGTATAGAACGGATCGAGATAGCCGGGACGGGCGATCGTGATGCCGAATATCTCATCGGTGATGTCGAAGCCCATCAGCAGCCGGTGGCCCAGCGCCGTTTCCGGTGCAAAGCGCTGGCTCAGCGCACAGGACATGAGCAAATAGCGCGCGTTGGCAATCAGCGTAACGAGCGCAACCTCCAGATACGCCGCGTCCACGGCGATGAGCGTAAAGACGGCATACTCGCCGGCAGAAGCATTGGTCAGCAGGCTCGCGACAAAGCCCTCGAGCGGGGACAGCCCCGCGCTGCGCGCCGCGATGCCGAGCGAAAACGATACGGCGAAATAGCCGAGCCCGATGGGAAGCCCGTCCTTCATGCCCAACCGGAAGACCTGACCGTGCCGGGCGGTTCTGTTCTGTTGTCGGGCGGCCTGCCGACCCCGCGTAGCTGTGGTGTGCATGTTCCTGTCCTTTCGCCAAACATTGCTATTATAATGCGTTCATCCGCGTTATGCAAATGGTTCCTGCCGTATCATCCGGCGGATGAGATATCGTCCCGCCGCATCCGGCCCCGCAAGCGCCGCGCGGTTGTTGACCGGTCAGCCGCGTCTCCGAACGGTCATTCCTGTAGCCGTGCAGGCCGGCCGTGCGGCGGTACCCGGTTACCGAAACGATGCGGCAAGCGATGCGCGCTGTGCGGCGTGTCTCTCCAAAGAACGCTTGCAGGAGTTTCGTTTATATGGTAGATTGAAAAATGAGCTGCGGCAGCGGGTCTGTCACCCGCCCACATCGGCGCAGCTGGATGGAGGCGGATCATGGATCGGATGGAACCATGCTGGACAATGGATGGGTTCACGCTTCGGCCCGGTCGCCCGGAGGATGCGGAGGCCTACTATGCGCAGAACTTCTGCCCGCTGGACAGCGAGGTAGCACGGCTCACCGGCAGTCCGGCGCACTTTACCAGAGAGGCGGTTGTCTCGTTCTATCTCAACTGTCTGGATGCGGATGACCGGTATGATTTTCTGCTCATTGCGCCCGACGGCCGCATCATCGGCGAGAGCGTCATCAATGAAATGGACCGGGAGGCCCGCAGCGCAAACTACCGCGTGTGCATCTTTCACGCGGAGGAGTGCGGCAGGGGTATCGGCACGTGGATGGTCAAGGCGACGCGGGACTTTGCCTTCGGCGATCTTCGGCTGCACCGGCTTTCCCTAAACGTGCTCTCCATCAATCCGCGCGCGGAACGGGTGTACCGCAACGCCGGTTTCCGGCGCGAGGGCGTGCTCCGGGACGCCGTCCGGATCGACGGCGCCTATGCCGATGATATTCTGATGGCGATATTGGAGGACGAGTGGCACGCGATCGGCAAATGACGGCCGGTTGACCGCGGCATACACACTCTCCCCCTACGTATTTTGCCGCTGCGCCCCGTTCTCCCAACGCGCTTTTGCCGCTGCTCTGGCTGCCGCTCATCCGTTTTTCCCGCGCCGCGCAATCGCTGCCGCTGCATCTCTCTGACCGGCGTGCCCCTCTCCCAACGCGCTTTTTGCCGCTGCACGGCGGATACTGCGTGATTGCCCGGGAACGAACCGGACGGCCAAAGGGAAAAGCCGCTGCGCCGCTCGCCTGAAATCGGACGGGCGATCGGTTCGCCGGCAGCATCGGGATCGCCGTGCAAATGGTCGCAAGCTTTGTTGCGCGCGCCGCTCGCCTCACGCCGTGTATGGAATCCTACCTGCTTGGGCCCCGAGCAATCGGCCCGCAAACGCGGCTTTGCCGCAGTCCTTCCAAGGACTGATTGCAGGGCAAAACCGGCAAGGAGCGTCCACGGCGGAAGGATGCAAAAGCTACGTTTGAAAGCATGCGAAATGCCCCGAACGTCACATGCCGTTCGGGGCCTTGGTTTTTTGGTTGGGTTTTCATTCCAACGCGGCAACGGCGCTGCAATGCCGCGTGCTAAAGCACCGCGCGCTAAAGTGCCGCGCGCTAAAGTGCGCCGAAGATCCAGAGGATCAGCAGGCCGAAGCCGATGAGCACCAGCGCTGCCGGAATGATGACGACGCCAAAGCAAGTGAGCACCATCATGAGCTTATCCGCGAACGGCGCTTCCTCGCTCAAGCGCTCGCGAAACTCGCGCTCCTGCTCCGGGGTGGCCTTTTTCAGTCGCTTCCAGATCATGCGCCGCTCGCCTTACGCCTGCGCCGCTTCGGCGCCGGCTGCGTTCGCATCGCCCGAACGGATGGATTTTTTCTCCATCTTCGGCAGTTCAAACAGGTAGTTGCCCTGCTCGTCGAGCTTCCGCTCCGGAAAATGGCAGGCAAGGAAATGACCCGGCTCCACCTCGCGCAGCTCCGGCGGCACGCGGCGGCACTTGTCGCACGCCATATAGCAGCGGGTATGGAATTTGCAGCCATCCGGCGGCTTGATGGGACTTGGGATATTGCCCTCGAGCAGAATGCGCTCCTTGGTCAGGCTCTCCGGATCGGTTGTCGGAATGGAGGAGAGCAGCGCGATCGTGTACGGGTGGCGCGGATCATCGAAGATCGTTGCGGCGTCGGCCAGTTCCACGATGTTGCCGAGGTACATGACGCAGATGCGGTCGGAGATATAGCGCACCACCGACAGATCGTGCGAAATGAACATGTACGTCAGGTTTTCGCGTTCCTTGAGCTCCTGCAGCAGATTGATGATCTGCGACTGGATCGATACGTCGAGCGCGGAAACGCACTCGTCGCAGACGATGAACTTCGGATTGACCGCGAGCGCTCTGGCAATCGAGATGCGCTGGCGCTGGCCGCCGGAGAACTGATGCGGATAGCGGTGGAGCATATACTCCTGCAGGCCGCACTTGACCATCGTGTTGACGATGTGCTCGCGCATTTTGGCCGAGCCGTGCTTGTAGAACTTGTGCGTCACAAGCCCCTCTTCAATGATCTGGCCGATCGTGAAGCGCGGGTTCAGGCTGGAGTACGGGTCCTGAAAGATGATCTGCAAGTCCTTGCGCAGCAGGCGCATCTCGCGGTACTGCAGCCGCGCCAGATCGATGCCCTCGTCGCGCATGGCCTCATACTGCTGGAAGGCCGGATCATCCGCATACTTTGCCTTGATCGCAGAGAGCTCGGCCTGCAGGCCGCCGATCGTCTCATCATACTTTTCAATCTCGGCGTCGAGCGCTTTGATCGTGGATTCGAGCTTTTCCGTGCGCGCTTTTGTATTGGCCGGCGCGCTCTTCCCGTCCAGCTGGGTGAGATGATCGTGCAAAACGGCCGCATCCGTCCGCTTCACGACCAGCTTGTTGCGCGCAACGTTCTGCTCATAGATTTTGAGCAGCAGTTCGCGGCCCCGTTCGTTTTCATCGACCGCAAAGAAGCCGCCGAGAATTTTGACGATATTGTTCAGGCACGTCTGCTCCTCGCAGCGCGCCAGATTACGGTTTTGCAGCAGATAAAAGTCGGCCTTGTCCTCACCGACGGCATCGACCTTCTTGGTGAATTCGGCCGCTTTTTCGCTGGCCTTCTTCAGCTTCTGGCGGTATTTGCCGGTGTGGCGCAGCGTGTCCTCCACATACCGCGGCGCGACCTGCGCAAGCGTTGCACCATAATACATGGTGTTGCCGGCCGTCTGCGGATACAATTGCAGCAGCACGCGCCCAAGCGTCGACTTCCCGCAGCCGGACTCGCCGACGACGCCGATCGTTTCGCCCTCGTAGATATCGATCGTGATGTCCTCATTGGCGCGGACGTACAGTTGGTTCTTCTGGAAAATGGAGGTCTTGGCAACCGGAAAATACTTTTTAAGATTCGTGATGGACAGCAATTTCTTTGTGTGCGTCACTGCGTCTCACCTCCTTTTCGGGATAAAAGCACCGAATCAACTGGCCGTTGCCCATGTTCTTGAGCTGGGGTTCGTTGTCAATGCACTTTTGCGTGCAGTATTTGCAGCGCGGCGCGAATTTGCAGCCCTTCGGCAGCGCCAGCGGGTGCGGCACCACGCCGGGGATGGGCTCGATCTTGCTGTGGACGGCGTCGATGCGCGGGATCGAGAACATCAGGCCCTCGGTGTACGGATGGCTCATCTCGCAATCGGAGAAGATCGTGCGCGCGGTGGCCTTTTCGACGACCTGACCGCAATACATGACCGCCACGTCGTCGGCCATCTCGTTGATGACGCCGAGGTCATGCGTGATGAAGATGATGCTCGTGCCCTTCTCCTGCTGCAGCTTGTTCATCAGGCGCAGGATCTGCGCCTGAATGGTGACGTCGAGCGCGGTGGTCGGCTCGTCCGCGATCAGGATCTTTGGCCGGCAGGCCAGCGCCATGGCGATCATCACGCGCTGGCGCATACCGCCGGAAAGCTGATGCGGATACTGCTTGATAACGGCCTCCGGGTTCGGAATCTGCACGTCGTAGAGCATCTTGAGCGCCTGTTCGTGCGCCTTCAGCTTGTTCATGCCCTGATGGATCATGAACGGCTCGCTGAGCTGCCGGTCCACGGTAAACACCGGGTTCAGCGAGGTCATCGGCTCCTGAAAGATCACGGAAATCGCATTTCCGCGGATATGGTACATCTCGTCGATGGAGAGCTTGGTCAGGTCACGGCCCTCAAAGAGGATTTCGCCCTCGGCAATGTAGCCGTTTGCATCCAGCAGGCCGAGAATGCTCATGGCCGAAACGGACTTTCCGGAACCGGATTCCCCGACGATGCCGATGGTCTTGCCAGCCTCGAGCGAATAGGACACGTCGTTCACGGCCTTGACGATGCCCTTTTTCGTCTTAAAGTATGTATGAAGGTTTTTCACTTCCAGCAGCGGCATGGTCTCTCCTCCTTACTTGTCAATGTTGGACTTGGGGTCCATGACGTCGCGCAGCGCATCGCCGACGATGTTGATACAGATCGTCGTAATGGCGAGGAACAGGGAGGTGAACACCCACTGCCACCAGTAGTTGCCGATGACGGTCGCGTTGTTGGCGCCGTTGAGCATGTTGCCCCACGTCGGCCGCGGATAGGTAACGCCGAAGCCGAGGTAGGAGAGCGACGACTCGGTCAGCAGGCACGTTGCAAAGTCCAGCGTGAGCGTGACGAGGATGACCGAGAAGATGTTCGGCAGAATGTGCTTGAATGCGATGCGGCTCTCCTTGACACCCATGGCCTGCGCCGCCGTGACATACTCGCTCTCGCGCGCGACGAGCACCTGCCCGCGCACCAGGCGCGCAAGCCCCGGCCAGGTCAGCACGCCGAGGATGCACATGATGATGAAGATGCGCATGTCCTCGCTGAGCGTCATCTGCGTCATGACCGCGGAAAGGATCATGGCAAACGGCAAAAACGGGATGGCGGAGAAGATCTCCGCAAGGCGCATGAGGAAGATATCGACCTTGCCGCCGAAATAGCCGGACAGGCAACCGATGATGATGCCGATCACCGACGAGATGATGACCGCGACCGCGCCGATGGTCATCGTCATGCGGCCGCCGCTGACGATGCGCTGGAAGATATCCGCGCCATAGGTGTCGGTGCCGAACAGATAGCCCTTGAGGCCCCACTTGGTCACAAGGCTGTTGTTCTCATCGACCGCATAGCTCTGGAACGCGCCGGAATAGATCTTTGCGGCGCCCTGCGCCTTCTCCGGCACGACCGCCTGATCGAACACATTGCCGCCCCATGCATACACGCTTCCCTGATCGGTCAGGCCGACGTAATGGTACGTTCCGGCGCTGATGTCCACAAATTTCTCGCCATTCTGCAGTTCGGGCACCGCCATGCTGTCGAGCATGAAGTCGCCGGCAAAGCACACCGAGCCGTCGTCGAGCAGCAGACACACGTTATTGCTCGCCACCTCGATGGAAACGATCTTGCGGCCGTTCAGATGGTCGCTGAGCTTGAAGGCCTTGCCGGATACGTTCGTGCGCACCTGATCGTACAGGCCGCGCGTGCCGGTAAAGATGGCCGTACCCTTCTTTTGCAGGCCGATGACATAGTTGAGCGTAAAGTCAATATCGATCAGGCTGCTGTTATCGATGAATTTATCGATGTTGGCATAGGTGTTGCGGTTGCCCCACAGGTGCAGCGTGCCATCGTTCATCAAAATGGCGGTGCACTGGTAGCCGCACACGAGCTTCTTGACGTTGGCCAGATCGACGCCGTTGTTGAACAGCTCCTCCGGCATCGTGGCGATATTCGGATTGTCAAGCATCTCCTGCGTGCGGCCGTACTGACCGAAGCGGTTGTTGCCCCAGCCGTAGATCCTGCCGTTTTCATCGATGGCGATGACATGGTCGATGCCGGCGGCCACCATCTTGATGTTCGCGTTTTGCACCTCTTCGGGGATATTCTTCACATCGATGCCCGTGGTGCCGATGCGGCTGGCGCCCCATACATAGACCTTGCCCGCCCTGGACAGGCCGACGGAGAAGCTGCCGTAGCTGTCGATCATAGCGACGTCATCCTGCATCGCCTTCGGCACGGACAGCATCGAGAGGCACGGCGGCACGCTCTTTTGCGTGACCTCCGTATAGGCGTCCGAATACTTGGGCATGAACTTCGGCCCAATGAACACGAAGAGGAACATCAGCACGACGACGGCCAGCGCGCCCACCGCGAGCTTGCGGCTCATGAAATTCTTGAGCAGTTGTGTGCCGGGGCTGACGATCTCCTCGACGTCGCTCTCATGCGCGGCGCTCCGCTCATCCACCTCGCGCGAAAGCTCGTTGCTACCGCCGAAGAATACGCGGCGCACCCAGCGCCACAATGTGGAGAGGTGGCCCTTCTTTTCCGCTTTGGACGCGGTGTTGTTCTTGTTCTTGCTCATCCGTTCACCCTCCCCTACTTGCTCACGCGCACGCGCGGGTCGACAAGGCCGTAAACGATGTCGATGATCAGGTTGCCCAGCAACGCCATGCCGACGTAGAACACCTGCATGAGCATGACCACGTCGAAGTCCGCCGTGCGGAGCGAGGTGATCATCAGGTCGCCCATGCCGTTGAGGCCGAACATCTGCTCAATGACCAGCGAGCCGGAGAAGATGCCCAAAAACCAGCCGACCACCAACGTAACGATCGGGATGAGCGCGTTGCGCCATGCGTGCGAATAGATGACCGCCTTTTCCCGGAGGCCCTTTGCGCGGGCGGTCTTGATGCAGTCGAGCGACAGCGCGTCGATCATGGCGGCGCGCGCATAGCGCGTCATGCCGCCGAGCGAGCAGAACGTCATCGTGATGAGCGGCAGCGCGAGGTAATACATCCGGTCGGTAAAGAACTTCCAACCGGTGTAGCTGCTGCCGGGCGTCTTGATGCCGCTCGGCGGGAATATGCCGAGCCGCGAACAGAAGATCCATATGAACAAAATGGCGATCAGGAACGTGGGCAGGCTGTAACCGACGATGGTAACGATCTGCACGCCCTGATCGAACTTGCTCTTCTTTTTGACCGCGCACAGAATGCCCAGCGGGAGCGTGATGCCCAGCGCAAGGATCGTGGCGAATATATTGATAAATATGGTGTTGCGCATACGCGGTCCAACCACGTTGATGACCTCGTCGCGCGCCTCATATGAGTATCCGAAGTTACCCTGCAAAAGGCCGTTGTACGACCCGTCATAGAGCGGATACAGCCCGACCCAGCGCAGGTAGCGAATCACCTTGTTATCGGTATCCGTACCGTAGCGGCGCTGATACTTGAGATACAGTTCCTCAAACCGCTTGTCCATCTCAGCCGCGGACGCGCCCTTCTTGAGCGATTGCAACTCCTGTTTGGCATCGGTATAGGCGCGGTTGGCCGGAACAAGGCTATAGATCAGGTACAACATAAAAGAAAGCAGCACCAGCACCACCAGCATATACGCGACTCGTTTAACGACGTATCTTCCCATTCGGTTTCCCCCGTTCGATTCATTGCGCATTTTGTGCGGCGGCGAACCGGCGCAAAAAACACAATTACCACAGAACAGGGCGGCTCGCGCCCTGTTCTGTGCATATCAATCAGCTATTCGACTGTATTCCCCGTTTTGTCAGGAAAGCCAGTACGCATCGGCCAGATCCTTGATGTAGTAGACGGAATAATCGTCGTACATGCTCGGATCGATGGTCATATTGTATGCGTAGTCATACGCCGCGGAGGTGAAGCCCGTCGCGAAGTTGAACGCTGCGTACATCGGAGAACCGGAATAGTAGCCGTACACGTTGGCCTGGTACAGTTCGTCCCTCATCGGGTCGAACTCGCCGATCGTGTTCTGCACGTTGAAGCCGGCCGCGATGATGTTGGCATCGTTCATGAATCCGGTCACCAGCTGATCGGTGAACGGGTTGTCCGCCGTGCCGTACCAGTTGATGGCGAGCGGCATGTAGTAGTCGTCGCCAACCTTGGTGGTGACGTACGCGCCGTCCTTGGACTTGTAGTTGATGTCGTTCTCGGTCGCCTCGTCGGCGGACAGCTTCTTGTAGCGGACGCCGGACACATAGTCGTTGCCCTCAGCGTCGTAGACCCAGCCGCCCTCCTCGAGCACCGCGATGGCGGAGTCAACGGAGGTGGAGTAGGCGTTCAGCAGCATGCCCTGATCGACAGCCGCCTTGTACATCCAGGAACCCGCATAGTACGGAGCGTCGACCACGCCGCCGTAACCGCCGGTGAAGTCCTTGGCGAACTTGGCGCGATCCATGCAGTACGCGATGGCCTGACGGACCTCGGTGTACTTGGCCGGGCCGTAGTCACAGCGCAGGCCGAGCTTGCCGTAACCGGCGCGGCTGTAATGCGTGTAGACATAGGCGCCGTTGGAGCCGTCGGCCAGCGCCAGCGCTTCGTTCGTCTCATCGCCGCCGGTGATGCCGGAGATGCAGTCGAGATTACCGGACTTGAGATCCTCAAGCTGTGTCTTGGAGATGATCTTCTTATAGACGACCTTCTCGATGGACGGCTTGACGCCCTCATAGTTGCCCTTGAACTCGGGGTTGATGACGAGAACCGCAGACTTGTCGGCCTTGTCATAGGACTCGACCATATACGGACCGGAGTACGGATAGGTGCCGTCGGTATTGAGCGACGTTGCGGTGATGACATCCGCGACGACATACTTCTTACCGTCGTCGGCCTTCTTGTAGAAGTCCTCGGTGAAGTAGCAGCCGTTGCCGTCGTCCAGAATGTCCGCCTCGCCGATCCACTGCTTGCGCGCCTGCGCGTCGAATTGAGCATAGGTGATGTCATAGAAGTACGGAATATAGTCCGCCGCGATGGTCACGGAGAACGTGTGGTCGTCGATCAGGCGGAGACCGGTGAATTCCTTGGTGGGCATCACATAAGCCTTTTCCCAAGTATCCTCATCGAAGTCTTTCTGCGCTTCCTTCGCGGCAGCCTTGGCAGCTTCCTTTGCCGCTTCCTTCTCGGCGGCATAGTCCACATCCGCGCCCCTGTAGGCGGTGAACGCATCGTAACCGGCGATGGTCATGCCGAGACGGTGATCCTTGCCGGCGGCCTGTGCGGCGACCGGCGTGGAGAACGCCATATTGAAGGCGATGTAGTCCTTCGCGGTGACGGCGCTGCCGTCGCTGAACTTCAGGTCGTCATGCAGCGTGATGGTGAAGGTCTTCGTGCCATCCTCGTTGACAACCTCTTCATGCGCCTTGACAACGGTATCGTTCCACTGATAGCCGCCCTCCTTGGTGGTGGCGACGGTCTCGAGGCCGACGGTCATGTTCTGGATGTCCAAATCGGCCGCGCCGGGGTTCGTGCCGCCAAACGTGGCATAGCGGAACTTGCCGGACAGGTCGGTGGTGTTGCCGATGATGATACTGTTGTCCGTCTTCTCGCTCGTCCAGTCGATCAGAGCGGCCGAGGGAGACCAATACGGGTTGGTGGGATGCTCTACAACGCCCTTGATCTGTGCGTTGTAGAGATCATAGTACTCGTTGGAGTACAGCGGGATTTCGGGCATGAGGTAGTTCCAGCGCTGGATGTAGAGCTTCCACCAGGTCGCATATACATCGTCGGCGGTGGCCCAGTCGCCGCCCTCGGGGACGTCTACATTGTAAACCATGGCCATGCTCAGAAAGTCGAGACCCAGCTCATACTTCACGCCATCCTTGGTGATGTACGCAAAACCGGTGTCCGGATCTTCCTCAACGTCGGCGATGGTAACTTCTTTACCAAACTGTTCGTACAGCGAGATATAGTCCTTGCCGTACTCTTTGCCAGCCAGGCTCTTCTGCTCTGCGAGCACAGCCTCCGGCTCTGCGGTGGGTTCTGCGGTGGCTTCGGGCTCCGTCGACGGCGCGTCGGTCACGGCCGGTGCTTCCGTCGGCTCTGTCGTGCTGTCGGGCGTTTTGCAGGCTACAAGCGCCAACACCATGCACAGTGCCAGAAGCATTGCGAGAATCTTCTTCATTTGCATTTCCTCCTTCATATATTTCGCGTATTGCGATATACCATCCGATAATATACAGTATATTGTACACAATACACAGTCTTGATTATATCTGTAAAACCGATGCTTGTCAATTCGTAATTCTTGCACAAACCACCATTTTCTGCATAATATTACATAAATATTCCTTTGTTCTGCATTTTTATTCATATAACACGGTTGTAACGCATCTTGACGCCCCGCACGCAGTGCGTGCGGGCGCCGTATCTCCCGCTCCGGACCGCCCGACGGCACTTGCGGGTCTGTTCGCTCTGTTCGCGTAAGCGGATGTGTGCGGGCCGGCAAGGGCGCCATGGAAGGTCTTTTCGCTCTGTTCGCGCGCGCGGTTCGGCAAATGGCAGCCTTATCCGCCATGCAGTGCTCAAAAAAGGTGACCAACCGTTCCTGTGCGCGCGGCTCGGCAAAAAGGCAGGTGGCGAAAGCGTGCGACGGATGCGCGCGGCTCGGTGGCTGTGTCGCACAGCCGCTTTGTGTCCGGCGGCGAGTCCCATCACGGTTCGTCCGGCTCCGGTTCGTCCGGCGGCGCGCCGCTGCTCTGCTTTGCGCGCGCAATCTTCTGCCGCGTGTCCTCCCGCATC
>ERZ857998.2257-NODE-2257-length-18533-cov-3.173179_pt1 | contig 18533 bp, 10 predicted proteins | sample MGYA00519954_ERZ857998 | MGnify/ENA primary metagenome ERZ857998 (study PRJEB31778, sample SAMEA3449424) | human gut metagenome | biome: human gut; feature: human-associated habitat; material: faeces | place: United Kingdom | collected 2010/2012 ...
GCATATTAGTTAATTCATTAATATTTTTATCTCCTATTTTAACAGCTAATACTTCTTCTTTTAATCTTGCCCCATGACATTTATCACAATCTGAGTTACTCATATACATTTCGTAAAAGTCTCTCATTCCTTGTGATTTTGTTTCGTTATGTCTTCTAGTTAATGTTGGAATAACACCTTCAAAAGGTGCTCTATATTTTCTAACTCCTGCTGCTGATTCATATTCAAAATCTATTTCCTCATCACCAGTACCATATAATATCTTTTCTAGAAATTCACGAGGAAGTTTTTTTATTGGTTTTTTTATATCTACATTATAATGCTTAGCTATACTTTCAAAATACATTTTTGCCATAGTGTCACCTTTTTTCATTGTGCTTGCACCAAAAGCTTTAACTCCATCATATAATGTTTTATTTTTATCTGGAATAATTAAGTCTTCATCTATTTTCATTAAATACCCTATACCTGTACAACTAGGACATGCACCAAAAGGATTATTAAAAGAAAACATACTTGGAGTTAACTCTGGAAAACTAAATCCACAATCTGGACATGCATAATTTTCACTAAACAAAAGTTCTTCTTTTCCTACAACATCTACTTTAACTAATCCATCTGCATTTTTTAATGCTACTTCTACAGACTCAGCCAGTCTACTTCTAATTCCTTCTTTTATAACTAATCTATCTACAACAATATCTACATTGTGTTTTTTCTTTCTGTCTATTTTTAAATCATCTGAGAGTTCTATTAGTTCGTTATCTATTATTGCTCTTACAAAACCTTCTTTTTGATATTTCTCTAATACTTTTGTAAATTCTCCTTTTCTACCTCTCACGATTGGTGCTAATATTTGTATTTTGCTTCCCGTTTCTAAACTCATTATACTATCTAATATTTGATCTATAGATTGTTTTTCTATTTTTTTGCCACAATTTGGACAATAGGGCGTTCCTATTCTTGCATATAATAAACGAATATAATCATATATTTCTGTAACAGTTCCAACAGTAGAACGTGGATTCTTAGAAGTAGTTTTTTGATCTATTGAAATTGCTGGTGAGAGTCCATCTATAGATTCTACATTTGGTTTTTCCATTAACCCTAAAAATTGACGTGCATATGAAGAAAGACTTTCTACATATCGTCTTTGTCCTTCTGCATATAGAGTATCAAATGCAAGTGAAGATTTACCAGAACCTGATAAACCTGTAATTACTACTAATTTATTCTTTGGTATTTCTATATTTATATTTTTTAGATTATGTTCTTTTGCTCCTTTTATTATAATTTTATCATTCATAAATAGGCCCCCTAATTTATTTTAAACAGTCTTATTATACTATATTTTTTTATACAAAACAAGAGTTTGTTTTGATTTTGTTTTGCCTATTTATAGATATAATATTTGTTAACTGTTTAATATTTTTATAAAAATATATAAAGCAGAAGAGAGTTAGAAAAATAGCCTTTCATAACTCTCTTTTTTAATGTTAGAACTTTGGAGTAGTCATCTTTATGATGATATATTCCTTGTCTACTGCTACCGCCTCTTCTACAGTTAATGACTTACGAATTGCCCGCCAAATGCGTGTATTATGAAAGTCTACTCCATAGAGCTGATCTGACACAGCAATAATCTTGCTGTTGCCACTTCCAATTTGGATAAATCCTTTTCGGAAGATCAAAAAGTCTGGAGCTTCATTACAGGTAATAGTATCTTTTTCCCACTCTGACTTCCAGCCTCTTTTTTCGATTACCTCTTCAGCATTCTTTCGATGGCTTTTACCACCATTGCTGTAGAAGTGCTGACGGTGAGGATCTATAAATCCTCTTGGATATTTCATTATATCCCTCCTTTAACAAAAGAATAAACACATTATAACATCTTTTTATATCACATGCAAATATATAGTAAATTTAACTTTTATACATATTAAAATAAAAAATCACAGTTTTCTATTTTTTATTTATCTTATTTTTATTTGTAGTTTTTATTATAAATATAAAAAAAGCGCAGGAACATTCATTCCCGCGCTTCCATTTTACTTTTTCAGGTTTCTTGCAATGTACATGGCATATGCCAGTTTTAAATTTCCAGCAGCCAGTAACTTTAGCATTATTTGCCGATAAAATGGTGTCCTTTTGCAAACATATTTTAAACTTGTATTTACTGTTTTATTTTCCAGTAACTGCTTAAGCTCTAAAAAGGTTTGCTTTTTGTTTTTGTTCTCTTTGTGAAAATACTTTTTTTCAAGCATGAGAACTAAAATCCTCACAACTTCTTCAAAAAAGAATTCTTCAATCTGGTCTCCTGTTCCAAGATGACTGCTTACAAGTCTTTTTCTTGAATTAATAACCTTCGTCCAATCAGAAAGATCTTCTGCATATTCTTGACTATACTTTGCAATGTGCTCAGTATTATAGATATATAACATCTCGTCAATATACAGAATTTTAGGCTTTCTTTCAATAAGGATTTGGTGATTCCAAATTGAATCTTCCATGCGCTTTAATAGCGGATCGAACCAGATGCCATTTACAGTCTTAAGGCTATATAATTTTCCCCAAGGGACGCCAAAAGCTGTGTCGATGTAACCAATTCTCCGGTAGAACTGATTGATTAAAGCTTTTTCAACCTCAATCAAATTTTCTCCAGAAAAGACTTCTTCTTTCATGAAAAAGTGGTTTGGATGATATTCCATTCCATCGTCAGCTATACAGCCACAAGCAACTATATCAATATTTTCATAAAGATATGTTGCTTCGTAGAGCCTTTCAAGAAATTGTGGTGACAATTTGTCATCACAGTCCAGAAAAGTTATCCACTTTGTCGACGCTTCAGAAATGGCCTTGTTTCTTGCTGTAGAAACTCCTTCATTTGTATCATTTTGAAGTAATACAAGCTCTATCTTACGTGTGCTTGTAACCTTTTTTATGACCTCTTGAAGTTTTGCTTTTTCTTGTTTGGTATTTCCATCATCAACAATGATTACTTTCTCAGGAGATACAGTCTGTTCTAACAAACTGTTTAAGCACTCCCAAAATTTCATCTTATTAGCCCGATATACTGGGATAATAACTGTTACAGGTACTACCATAACTTTCACCTCTTTCAAATGTAAAAAATGCGGATTTGCGTACTAATTATTATATTAACATAAAATTCATTGATAAACAAGAGATTAAAATAATTTTGAGCAAAACTTTTTCTGCATCTAAGTTTAACAAAGCGCTTAATATTAATAAAAAATCTGAAAAATTTACTACCATAAATATAAAAGAAAACGAATATAAAAAGAAACAGGATTGCATGGTTATGTAGTGGTATTGTGATGGCGCTTGTTGTAATCGGATGTGTTTATTTCGACGGGTATAATATTAATCAAGGCACAGAGGAAGATCCTCGCTATTGGGCTAAGGCTGGAGAAATTGCAACTTTTACTATTGATGCACATATTGAAGCGGCAGAGGACAGAAATACAAAATTTTTAATGGCAATCTTAGTACCAAAAAGTTGGAATGCACGTGAGAATACAATTGTGACTTATACGGCTACTGGTAAGGAAGATGGAGTAACTCCGTTTTCCATGTCACCTGTTGATATTAAATTAATACCGAAAAATTCGGAGATTCCCTGGTCAGAACTGCTGATGTCTGAATATGGTGTAGGTACCAATGTATTGAACGATATGGAGTGGGTGGTTTTTAGTACGGATAAGATATATGCAATTTATAATCACGATCAAGCAACTATCAAAATAACTTTGAAATGTAAAACCGGCCCTAAAAATCTTCGTTTTAAACCCGCTTTCTTCATTAATTTTGCGGAAGACGACTTTCCTGGAGACGAAAAGTATAAAAAATATGTACCTAGTAAAGAGTGCTTTGAAGTGAAAGAAGGCGAAGGTGGAGTTATTGATTTCTGTGCTTTTCACTATAATAGAACTGAACCATTGGCAGCATTGCAAAATGACTTTGTGACATTTACTTTTCTAGGCGATACATATGACAATGAACTTAAGGATGCTGACGCTGTCTATATGGAAGCTACAGCGTATACTGATAATGGAAATACATATGAGGTAAAGGAAAAGAGTGCAAAAACAATGATGTTCAAGGAAGATCGTGCCTATAGTAATATTTTTAACTTAACAATTTGGCCGGCTGAATATTTTGGTATTTCAAAGGGAGAAACAATAACCCGTATTGAATACATCTTTACGAATAAGGACGGTACGCTTAACATTACTAGCACTGATGATAAAATAGCCGCAGAAGGGGGAGAGGCAGAAGGTGAAGAAGAACCATTTGTTTGTGAACTTGTCTGTGGATAAGGTTATTAGGTGCTTAATTCTTTTTATTTATACTAAAAGATGGAAAATTATATGTATAATATAGTAACTAAAAAAAGTGAACGGTTTTATTTTGTATTGTTTGTTATGGGGATGCTTTGGGGAATGATATCTCCGAAAGTATTTGCGCAGGAAACAGGTGATACTAATATTATCGGTAAGGTGGTTGACCAATATGGTAATCCGGTTTCGGATGTAACGATCACCATGAAAAATAGTGATTTTAAGGTTGTAACAGGGACTGATGGATTTTTTTCATTTCAAATGAAAAAAGGAGATGTATTGCATTTGTCACATCCGGAGTTCATTCACAAAGAAGTTAAGGTTAATAAGTTGAAGAATACTGAGCGTGTATTCAAGGTGACATTAAATGAACAGTTTATAAAAAATAAAGAAACTATTAGTGGACCTTATGAACCTAAAAATAAGAAAAACTATTTAGGATCTGCTGCTACTGTGTATACAGACGAGTTATCGTCTATGATGGGGACAACTATCTTACCGGCTCTGCAAGGTCGTATGGCTGGTTTGAATGTTAGTCAATATGCAGGAGCTCGTGCACATCAGATTGCTGCTAATTCAAGAAATGATTTGATTGGTGCTATACCTCTGTTTGGTCAGGGATTTTATAGTGACAACACTGAATTCAGCGTCGGTTCACGTGGCAATGCTCCGGTAGTAGTTGTTGATGGTATCCAAAGAGAACTATATTCGCTTGATCCGGAAGCTATCGAATCGGTATCTGTACAGAAAGATGCGTTGTCATCAATGTTTTTGGGTATGCGTAGTTCGCGTGGCGCTTTACTGATTACGACTAAAGAACCTATAAAAGAAGGTTTTCAATTATCCTTTACGGGGCGCTTTGGGATACAGAGTGCGTTGAAAACTCCCAAACCTTTATCGTCCTATCAATATGCATATCTGTTGAATGAAGCATTACAAAATGACGGAAAAGACCCGCTTTATTCATATGATGACTTTATTAAGTTCCGTACACATTCTAGCCCATATACACATCCTGATATAAATTGGTTTGATGAAATATTGAATAAAAATGCGACTACACAGGCATATAACCTAAATGTGACAGGGGGAAATAAGGTTACACAATATTTTGTCAGTATAGGTTATCAGGGTGAAAAAGGATTGTTTGCAAATCCTACGGATGGTGATGCGCATGATACCAATTTATCATATTCACGTTATATGATTTCATCGAAGGTAAACATCAATATAACTGACGATTTTACGGCAAAAGTAACTTTGCTTGGTCGCGTGGAAGATGGCAATCAGCCTGGTGTAACTTATGGAAGTTTGTTGAATTCTATTTATAATACTCCTAATAACGCCTATCCTATTAAAAATCCCAATGGAACATGGGGGGGGAATAAAACATTCGATAATAACTTGGTGTCACAGTCAATTAACTCAGGTTATATTAAGGATAGTGCGAGAGATATGGTAGGAGGTGTTAACTTGAAATACGATTTTGGCAAATTTGTAGAAGGTCTGTCAGTTCGTATGGTGGGTAATGTTTCTATTCAGAACCGTTCGTATGTTCAAAGAAGCAAACGTGCTCCGGTATATGCTTATGGATTTGATAAAGAAGGGAAAGAAATTTATACTTTGCATGGGGCTACAAATACACAATCTAATTTCTTTAATTCTGTGACTAGTTACCAGCAGTTATATGGTCAGATTGCCGTTGACTATAACCGGCGTTTTGGAAATCATGGAGTAAAAGCCACTTTAATGGGCGACACTCGTCAAACATTAGTCAACTATGATTTGCCACAGTTACCTTCCAATATTATAGGTGACATAGCTTATGATTATGCAGAGAAATATTTTGTACAGGCTGCTTTGAGTGAAAGCTATTTCAACCGCTATGCTCCGGGCAATCGTTGGGGAACTTTCTATGCGTTTGGCCTTGGATGGGATATAAGCAAAGAGAATTTTATGGAAGATGCTGATTGGTTGAATCAGTTAAAGATACGCGGAACATTTGGTAAGACGGGTAATGGTATGGATAACTCTGGTTATTATGGATATCAACAAACCTTCTCAAGCAATGTGGCGGCTGGCTATCCAATGGGAACGAACTTGGGTGCGGGAAATCTTACAATGGAAAATACTCCGTTGGCAAACCCTTACTTGACATGGGAAAAAGCGTATAAGTTGAATGTAGGTGTTGATTTGTCATTGTTTAACAATCGTTTGAAACTGACTGCAGATTATTACAATGATAAATATTTTGATTTGTTGCAAAGCAGAGGTAAGAGTATCCAGTTAATCGGACAATACTATCCAGCAGAAAATATAGGTAAGGTACGTCGTTTTGGTGGAGAACTCTCTGTGACTTATCAAGACCGTGTGAACAATTTCAATTATTATGTTTCCGCTAACTGGAGTTGCGATCAAAGTAAATTGCTTTATATGGACGAACAGTATGTTCCGGAAGAGTATTTGCGCCAGACAGGTCGTCCAGTAGGAGTTATGTACGGATTGGTAGCCGATGGATTTTTTACCTCCAAAGAAGAAATCGAAAATAGTCCGGTAATCGAAGGATTCAAAAATATTCAGCCGGGTGATATCAAATACAAAGATTTGAATGGTGATAAAGTAATTAATGAGTTTGACCGTACTGTAATTGGTGGTGATAAACCGTACTCTTACTTTGGAATTGATTTGGGCTTTGAGTGGAAAGGATTGGAATTTTCTATGCTTTGGCAAGGGGCTTATAACCGTGATTATTATTTAGGCGATCTGACTTTGACCGAAGGCTTCCAACAAAATGGTCAGTTTTATGGTCAGGCTTATGAAAATATGTTGGGACGCTGGACTCCGGAAACTGCTGAAACAGCTACGTTACCAAGACTGACGGCAGGTGGAAATAATTATAACCGTGGTAATGGCTGGAATTCTTCTTTCTGGTTACGTTCTGGAAACTATATCCGTCTGAAAAATATCAGCTTGGGATATAATCTGCCCGATTCATTCTGTCGTAACAACTTAGGCGGTTTGCGTGTAAAACTGTTTGTCAATGGGCAAAACTTGTTTACAAAGTCTGCATGCAATTTAGTTGACCCGGAAGTTAGTTTCACAAGCTATCCGTTGCAACGTTGCATTAGTACAGGTATTAATATCAGATTTTAATGAATTATTGTATGGTACGAAATAAATATTTAACATTTTTAGGTGCAGGCTTGTTGTTCATGGCTTCGGCTTGTAACGATGAATATGAGAAAGAACCGGTGGAGCAATTTACACTTGATTATTTGTTTTCCAGAGTCGATTCGGCTGGTGTACAATCCAGACGATTTCTGAACAATATCTATTACGAACATTTATATGATGGCTACAACCGGGTAGATGGTGATTTTTTGGATACCGCCTCTGATGATGCAGTTTCCATTAATAATAATGATCCTGCTGTCTATAAATTACTGATGGGACGCTATTCGGCATTGACCCGTGTAACGGATATGGAATGGGGGGAATATTATCAAGGAATCCGTAAAGCAAATATCTTGATCAATAATATTGACGTAGTCCCTTTCAACCTGAAATATACGAATGCGTTGGGAGAGATAAAACCATTGAACTATACAATGAAGGCCGAAGCTCGTTTTTTGAGAGCTCATTTCTACTTTGAATTAGTGAAACGCTATGGTGGTGTTCCTTTGGTGGGCGATCGGGTATACGAATTGAATGAAGACATGGAACTTCCTCGAAACACTTTTGCCCAGTGTATTGATTATATTGTTCGTGAACTGGATGAAATAAAGAATGAACTTCGTTCATTACCGATGCCGGATGCCGGTGACTATGCTCATGCACCAACAAAACAGGCTTGTATGGCTATGAAAGCCAGGGTATTGCTGTATGCAGCTAGTCCTTTATTTAATGAGAGACCTATAGAACCAGGGAATGAATTGATAGGATACGCTTCATATGATCCAGAACGATGGAATTTGGCGGCTCAAGCAGCTAAGGAACTAATTGATGAGTTTGGACCTAATGGTAAAAAAACATTAAATTTAACGGCAGATTATCGTAATATATTTTTAAACTTTTATGATTTATCAAATAATCCCGAATTGATTTTTTTCCGTCCGTCGGGAAGAGGCAAAGGGGTTGAAACTGCTAATGGTCCATTAGGTTTCTCAGGGAATGCAATGGGTAATGGAAGAACTAATCCGACTCAGAATTTAGTGGAATCATTTCTTATGAAAGATGGTAAAATTCCGGGTGAAAGCGATATATATAAATATAATCCAGTGACTGATCCATATAGAGATCGTGATCCTCGTTTAGAATTTACTGTATTACATCATGGTTCTTCTTGGTTGAATGCAGAACTTCAAACGAATCTTGGTGGATCGAATAATCCTACAGGAGCAGAGTATAGCCAGACCTGCTATTATATTTCGAAATTTATGAAAGATTATAAGCTGGTTGGAGATTATGATGATCAAACGTTACATCTGTGGGTGATGTATCGTTATGGAGAAGTGTTACTGAACTATGCTGAAGCGTTGAATGAATATCTGTCTGTTCCTTCAGATGATGTTTATAATGCAATAATTAGTTTGAGAAAGCGTGCTGGCATTGAGCCTGGTGATAAGGAATTGTATGGTCTGACAAAAAAGGAGACACGGGATGAGATGCGTGAGATTATTCAGAATGAACGTCGTATTGAGATGGCTTTTGAAGAACAACGTTATTGGGATATCCGTCGTTGGAGAATTGCGGAAGAGCTTTTTAAGAAACCTTTAAGAGGTTTGAATATCCAGATTGTTGGTGCTGTGGCTAATTATTACGAGAACGTTGTATTATCTCCCACATTTGATGTGAAACGTTATCTCTATCCGATTCCATACTCAGAAGTGATAAAGAATAAAAATATGGTTCAAAACCCGAATTGGTAATATGTTATGAAAAGAATACTTTTAATATTATTAAGTATAAACCTGTTTGTGTTTGCCTTTGGACAATCGATAACAGTAAAAGGAAAGGTTTCTTCCACTGATGGTGAACTGCTTCCGGGAGTGAATGTGAAAGTGAAGGATGCGACAATTGGCACAATTACGGACTTTGATGGTAATTATCAGTTGAAGGTAAATAAGGGTGAAGTCTTGGAATTCACTTATATTGGTTTTAAAAAACTTACTTTAAAAGTAGGAAATCAACGGGATTGGAATGTGGAGTTAACACCGGACTTAACAAATCTTGACGAAGTGGTGGTAGTAGCGTATGGTAAGGCTAAACGCATTACGATGACCGGTGCTGTAAGTGGTATACAAGCACGTGAAATTCGTAATGTACCGACTAGTAGTTTGCAGAATGCATTGACCGGAAAACTGCCGGGGTTTTTCAGCCAACAACAATCCGGACAGCCGGGTAAGGATGCTTCCGATTTCTTTATTCGTGGTGTGAGTTCATTGAATGCGGATGGTAATAAGCCATTGATTATAGTGGACGATGTTCAGTATACCTATGAGCAGTTGTCGCAAATCAATGTGAATGAAATCGAAAGCATATCTATCCTGAAGGATGCTTCTACGACAGCTATCTATGGTATTAAGGGGGCTAATGGTGTATTGGTGGTGAAGACCCGAAGAGGAGAACAAGGTAAGCCTCAAATCAATGTACGTTTGGAAGGTGGTATGCAGATTCCAGTACGTACTCCAAAATTTTTGGATTCATATAATACAGCCATTCTGGTGAATGAGGCTTATGAGAATGATGGTATGCCCAGACCATTCTCAAAGGCGGATGTGATGGCTTTCAGAGATCATACAGATCCTTACGGTCATCCGGATGTAAATTGGTATGATGAAATTTTTAAGAAAAGTGCTTTTCAGGAGAATGTGAATGTGGATATTTCCGGTGGTTCTAAAAGATTGAAATATTTTGCTTCTGCTGGTTATTTTACACAAGATGGTATGGTGAAGGACTTTGGAACGAAGGATAGTGGAGTGAATTCTAACTATTTCTACCATCGTTTCAATTATCGTACTAACATTGACTTTGCGGTGACGGATAACCTGAGTATGCGTTTGGATATATCATCGCGTTTTATGAATATCAATGAACCTTGTAATATGAATGCAACAGGTGAAATTTATGATTTTTCAAAAATGCATCCTTATTCCGCTCCGGTATTGAATCCTGATGGTTCTTATGCTTATCTCAATGATACAGAAGGTTATAAGCCAACCTTGAATGCCCGTTTGGCAAATGAAGGATATAAGCGTACCCGTCGTAACGATAATAATATTCTGTATGGAGTTACTTGGAAAATGGATTTCCTGACTGAGGGACTTTCTGCCAATTATCGTTTGGCGTATTCAAGTGTGGACGAGAATCATCGTCAGGCAAACCGATCTCAATATCCTACCTATCATTACGATTCGTCAACTAATGGATATGTAATTAATCCGAATAAGGTATATGATTATGGCACTTTTTCGGTGACCAGTGGTACGGATAAGGCTACCAAAGATTTGAATATCCAGGCTTCGGTGAATTATGCACGCGTATTTAATGGAGGAGATCATGACATCAGTGCTATGTTCTTGTATAATCTTCAGACTACTACAGTAGATAGAGATGGGCTTGTATCAGCGGCTGTTCCCAGCAACTTTGAAGGATATACCTTGACAATGGGGTATAAGTATAAAAGCAAATATTTGATTGATCTCAATATGGCTTATAACGGAACCGACCGTTTCGGTAGGAATAACCGTTTTGGATTTTTTCCTGCAGTAGGTGTTGGTTATGCCATTTCGGAGGAAGACTTTTTTAAGAATGTAGATTGGCTGGCAGATAAAGTACAACTTTTGAAAGTGAGAGCTTCTTATGGTCTGGTTGGTTCGGATGTAGCAGCAGGCAACCGTTATTTGTATGAGCAAGTTTATCAAACAGGAGATAATTATTTCTTTGGTGATTATCCGAGGGCAACAGCCTCTTATAAAGAAGGGGATCTGGGAACTCCTAATGTTAAATGGGAAAAGGCGAAAAAGTTTGATGTTGGTTTAGATATGAACTTTCTGGATAAGTTCTCGTTTACTATCGACTACTTCTTAGATAAACGTTATGACCAATTGGTGACGAGAAATGATGTTCCGTTGGTTCTTGGTATTGGCTTTTCTCCGAACAATATAGCTAGAACAACTAACCAGGGTTTTGACGGGCAGATTAGCTATCAGGATCGTTTTGGTGATTTTGATTTTAACACCAATTTAGTCTTCTCTTATGCAAAGAATAAAGTTGATTATAAAGCTGAAGCTCAGCAAAAATATCCATGGCTGGCAGAGACCGGAAAACCATTGAACCAGCCGTTTGGTTATAAATGGATTGGGTATTATACTCCGGAAGATGTTGCAAAGATACAATCCGGTGCTCCAGATGCCCCGGCAACTCCTTATACAGATATCCCAGTGCAAGCCGGTGATTTGAAGTATGCCGATTTGAATAATGATGGAACGATTGATGATTATGATAAAGGAGCTATTGGTAAACCGAACTTGCCTTCTACTACTTTAGGATGGTCTTTTGGTGGATATTGGCGAGGATTTAGCTTCAATGTATTGTTTCAGGGTTCATTCGATTATAGCTTTGCCATTAATGGTACAGGTATTGAGTCGTTCAAGAGTCAGTTCCAACCTATCCATACCAGTCGTTGGACATTGGAACGCTACCAGAATGGTGAAGAAATTGGTTTCCCACGTTTGACGACCAATCCTTCTACAATTAATAGTGCCAGTACCTATATGTCAGATTTCTGGCTGATTAATGCTTGGTATATTCGTTTGAAAACAGTCGATTTGGGATATCAACTTCCAAAGAAGATATTGCCGAAAGCTATAGATAATATTCGTTTCTATGTAAATGCTTACAATTTGCTAACATTTACAGGCTATGATAAGTATCAGCAAGACCCGGAAATAAAAACAAATACAGCTGGTGATGCATACATGAACCAACGTGTTGTGAATTTGGGTGTGCAATTGACATTCTAATTAACTGATAAAAGATATAGTTATGAATAAATATAAAGTTGGAAAATTCTTAATACTTCCTTTGTTGTGTGGAACATTTGAAGCTTGCGACAAATTCGAAGCCTTTCCTTTGGAATACAAGAACACTCCACAGGATGATGCAGTGGAAAATGTATTAAATTCTATAGAACCGGCATGGGAATTGGAACTATTGGAGCGTAATGATTATGTGGTGGCTTTTAAAGATAAGAAATACGATAAGTTATTTACTCGTACCTTAGGATGGAATGGAGGGGATGGAGTGCTGACGACTCAGTTGCCTGATGGAAATACCTTTTGGTCATTTAATGATAGTTTCTATGGAGTTGTAGATGGAGAAACCCGGTCACGTGATGGAAATAAAGTAAACTTCCCACGTAACACTATTATGGTACAAACACCTGGCGATGAGGAAGAGAATCTTGTTTGGCTAGCAGATTTTATTCAGACTACTGATCCTGATGCCCCGCGCTATTATCAGGCACGTACTCATATTCGTCATCCGAAAGCATCTAAAACAGATGAGCAGATTCAGGAAGGAGATATTGATCAAAACTGGTTATATTGGGCTGGTGATGCTACAGTATATAATAATCAATTGCAAGTTCTTTGGAATGGAATAGATAATACTGATGAAGAAAATCAGATGAGGCATGAGGGCATTTGCCTGGCTACTTATAGTTTAGAAGGGAAGCCGGGTGATGAAAGTTATATGAAACTCATTAGTGTGAATCATCATTTTAATGATGCTGATATTTATGGGTATGGATCTACTTTATATGAAGATGAAGACGGACATATTTATTTATATGGTACGTATGATCATTATAATATTATAGTTGCACGTACGGCTACACATAGTTTAGATAGTCCATGGGAATATTATGTGTGCAATGAAGAAGGAGAATATTCTTGGCAAAATACTTATCCAACTCAGGAACAAGTTGCTCTTTCAAAAATTCAGGCAGAGGATTGTAGTATGCCTTGGGTTTTTAAGAAAGGAGATAGCTATTATATGGTAGCACAAGCCAAATGGTTTGGACGTGAAATGTATATTTTCCGGAGTGATAAGCCTTATGGTCCTTTTGTAGATCGTAAAACTTTATTCGGATTTCCGAATACTCTGGATAAATTGGGTGTACAGACTTATGGTAATTTGTATATGGTGAATTTACATCCTCATTTGTCGCGGGAAGGTGAATTAGTATTTTCTACTAATACGGATCCTGCTGATGGCTTTGGAGGGAATTTTAATGCAGTAGGTAGTGCAGATCTTTATCGTCCTTACTTCTATCGTGTATATAATTGGGAAAAGCTTTTTGAGGAATAAATTCAATAGGTATTAAATTCATTTAATAAGGAGGATCATTTCTAGGCTTAAAAAGCAGGAAATGATCCTTTTCAATATTAAGGAAGAGTACTGATATTCCATTGAAATTACTGTTTGGTTACATATAAAATGAACAATATGAAAAAGTGATAAGAGACTTTTGGTCAGACAGACATAAGAATAGAAGTTTTTTATTTAAATTTGTTCATAACTCTATTTTTAATCAAGAATGGAAACAGACATTAATATTAAATACTTAATTGCAAATAGGCAAGATAAGCTTTGGGGTATAACTGTTACCACGGTTGGCTACCAACAAATAGCACCTCATGCTGTTTATCCACCGATGAACCATCCCACACAATATCTGTTTTCTACATATAAAGGGAGAACGTTGGATGAATATATATTATTGTATATTGCCAATGGAAGTGGCACTTTCTCTTCTAACAAACAAAAAAATATACGCCTGACTACAGGCAGCATACTACTGCTCTTCCCAGGTGAATGGCATAATTATGAACCAGACCCTTCTACCGGATGGGATGAATATTGGATTGGCTTTCAGGGTGACAATATGGAAACACTCGTTCAGAATGGTTTCTTTTGTGAGCAAAAGAAGGTATTTAATGTGGGACTTTCACTGGAAGTGATACAACTTTTTCGAATGGCAATTAGTGTGGCGACTGAACAAAAGGCTGGATTTCAACAAATCCTTGGCGGAATAACCAATCTTCTGCTGGGCATGACACATTCTCTTGATAAATTGCAGTCTTTTAGTCAAAGCCAACCGATGCAGTTGATCAATAAAGCCAAACTTATCATGTTTGAGAATTCCCATACAAATGTGACAGTGGAGGAGATTGCAGGTAGAATATGTATGAGTTATTCCAGTTTTCGCCGAAATTTTAAACAATATACCGGATTATCTCCTCATCAATACTTACAAGAGATCCGCATACAAAAAAGTAAAGAACTGCTTGCGACCACAAACCTTAGCTGCCAGGAGATTGCCTATAAAACTGGCTATGAGAGTCCTATACATTTTAATGTCACTTTTAAGAAGAAGACCGGACTCACTCCTGTAAAATATCGGGAATATTATCAAAGAAATGAGTATCATACGCTTAACTGCTCAGAAATAATTGAAAAATAGTCATTTATATAAAGACTAAGATCATTTTCATAAATCCGTATTTTCTTCCTTCTCGTAACTTTGCATCAACTGATACAAATCAGTAGTTGCCTCTATTCACTGGTTTATTTAGTTTAATATTAATTGTCAGTCAAGCATATATGCATAATGTTTACACAGAATGCTGATGGTTAATACGTATAAAATATATAATTAAAAAAATAACGTGATGAGAATAGTAAGAAGTACCGCTTTCCTGACTACCTTTTGTTTTCTGTTGACTACTATTGTAGTTGCTCAAAATGTAGCTGAAAAAGATGTAAAAGACACCTCTGTATCGAAAGACGCTCTGCCGGAATGGCTGACGAAGTACAACAATCAGGAGATTCACGAAAAGTTCTCTAATCCCCCCATGTTCTATGCTCCTCACACTTTTTGGTTTTGGGATGATGTAATAAAGGATGAAAAACTTGCGGCATCTATGGTTAAAGAAATGGCTAAACAACGTTTGAACCCCGGATATGCACATCCTCGCTCAGGAATGGCTCCCAATGTAACTGCACTTCCTCTCGAACAATACCTTGAAGAACCATGGTTCAATAGCTTTGGGAATGCATTGCGAACAGCAAAAGATAATGGAATGACTTTCAGCTATTGCGATGATTATAACTGGCCGAGCGGTCAGGCAGCAGGGAAAGTCTTGGCACAATGCCCTGAACTTAAAGCTCTCTATTTATCGCCCAAACGCTATCACGTAAACGGTAATATAGAAGTAAAATATGATTCTGTTGACTTTGCAGTAGCAGCAAGATTAGTTAATAATGAAATGATTGATGCTGCAACATTGCGCATTATAGGTGAAGGGCATGATATCAGATGGACTGTGCCCGGTGGAGACTGGGTTGTATATACATATACAATAAAGCATCACCCGGGAATAGATGGAGGAAGGGTCAATTATTTAGATCCGAAGTTGATGGAAGTGTTTATACCAATAGTGCATGAGCAATATGACAAGCATTTCAAGAACGATATGGGTAAGGGAATGCCGGGCGTATTTATAGATAATGAAGGTGATTTCGGATGGAAGATGGCATGGTCTGATCACTTGGCAAAACGATATCAAGAGAAAAAGAAACGTGATATACGCAGTTGGTTACCTTTGCTGACCGAAGAAGATAAAGACGGCTTGTTTGTTGTTGCCCGTCATGATTGGTTCGACGTCGTTTCGGATGTATATAATGAATGCTATTTTACTCCGTTGGTTAGTTGGCTGAAGGAACGTAATATGTATTATATCTCAAATTTATGGGAAGAATCGCTCCAATTACAGACTGCAGGTGTGAGTGACCTTATGAGGACTACGCGCGCTGTAACAATGCCTGGTAATGATTGCCTTGATATGGTTTCACAGGAAGTACATGACTTCAAGGAAATTCAGACCGTAGCAGAACTTGAAGACCGCCCGTTTATGAGTGAGATCATGGGTGTAGCAGGCTGGGTTCAGACCCCTGAAATGATGAAAATGACTGTTAATTCTGTCACTTCATTTGGAGTCAGTCATATCGTTCCTCATGGAATATACATGAACAGGAAATTGGAGACCGTACCTTTCCCAGCGGATTGGTACAATGAAAATCCATATTGGAATTATCTGCATTATTGGACTGATTTCTCACGACGTGCATCTTTCGTCACCCGCCAAAGCAGCTTAGTAGCAGATGTTCTTCTGGTCACTCCGCTTGAAAGTATATGGGCTTTTTCAGAAAATTACTTCTTGGAAGAAAAAGGAATACATGATCCGTGGGATGAACGTGCAGAAGAGGCTAACCGCATCCATTCTGAAGCAATGAAAAGAATGAATGTAGAAAATATAGACTTTTTGATTGCTGATAAATATTATTTGGATAAAGGTAAAATACAGTCGTCAGGGACAAATACGAAGATAGAAATTAAGAATCATGATTTCCAGGCTATGGTAATGCCATCTACATATATCATGTCACGATCGGCTTTTAAGAAAATCTTCGATTTTGCAAAATGGGGAGGCTTGGTTGTTGTATTGGGGCAACTCCCTCATGGTTCTCCTGAAAAAGGACTGAATGACAAAAGAATAGAAGACTGGTCTAAAGCATTGAAACAATTACCCAATGTCATTGACGTATCCTCCGAAAGCGATAAAATGGGAGCAATGATTCATGCTTTGAAAACGAAAATGAAACCGCAAATGCGCTTGGAAAATGCGGGTAGGCTATATGCAGCTCAAAGAAAAACAGGTCATGCTAATTTATATTGGTTTGCCAATAATACCGATACATTAAAGCATTTTACCGCATGGTTGAGAGATGGCAAGGGAACAGCTGAAATCTGGGATTGTGAAACCGGGGAAAAGAAGCATATAGCCTCTGAAACAGAAAACGGATACAGTAAAGTGTCGTTGACATTGAATCCTTACGAAGCATATTGGGTTGCATTTAATCCTGATAACAAGGATATTGTAAAACCTGTACAGCCACAAACTGTTGTAAGGGAAGAAATGATTGATACTAAGTGGACAATTAGCTACCCGGATAAGAATGTAGTGTATAAATCAACAGCAAAAGTCTACTATGCAAACGATTCATTACCTGACAGGGGGAAATTACAACCGGAATATGACGATTCCGGATGGTATTACTTTTCTCGATATTATGAGCAAAACATCAAAAGTAAGTATGCTTACTGGAGAATGAATATCCCTATCGGGGCAAAATCAATAACAGTGCCTTCTCATATGCTAGGTAAAGAAATTTGGTTGAATGGAAAAGAAATGAGTATAACAGACTCCATTATTTCTTTGGATTCGGATGCAAGGCTTTTGGCATTCGTTCTCGATCGTAAAAACGAGGAACTGGTCGTTGCGCCTTTCAAATTTATAGTTGGAACAGTAGTAAATAAAGATCTGGAATCATGGTATTCATATGGTATCCAACAATATTCTGGATTTTTGGATTATGAAATGTCGATAACTGTAGATAAAATATCCTCTGGAATCTATCTTGACTTGGGTAAGGTGAAATATATGGCTGAAGTATTTGTTAATGGAAAATCGGTAGGAGCTCGCTTGTGGCCACCTTTCAATTTTAATATTAGTGAAAATCTGAAGCCGGGCGAAAATAAAATTAAGGTCAAAATAGGGAACTTGATAGCCAATGAAATATGGATAAAAGATGATATGGGCAAACTCCGTGAGTGGAACTGGGCATGGAAAGAAGATCCTGATTTAAGTAAATACAGTGCCGGACTGTTTGGCCCTATTAAATTGGTCTATAAAGAATAATAGATATAGTATGAACTTTTAAAAGAATGAAAACATGGAAAACATTTTAGACCAGCTCGCTTTATGTGTTGAGAACGGAAAGATTAACCAGACTTCTCCATATCCGCCTGCTATGAAAGGACAGTATGGTGTGGATGAACTGACCATCCAGGCTTTGGAAGAAGGAATTGCACCGGGTGATATACTCGCTAATGGTCTTATTGTAGGTATGGCTAAGATAGGTGAACGATTCCGCGAAAACAAGGTTTTTGTTCCTCAGGTACTTATGAGTGCCAAGGCCATGAATGAGGCTATGAAACATCTGAAAAAATACTTCATTGATGGAACAGTAAAAAGAAAAGGCAAA
>ERZ857998.2258-NODE-2258-length-18524-cov-12.863393_pt1 | contig 18524 bp, 21 predicted proteins | sample MGYA00519954_ERZ857998 | MGnify/ENA primary metagenome ERZ857998 (study PRJEB31778, sample SAMEA3449424) | human gut metagenome | biome: human gut; feature: human-associated habitat; material: faeces | place: United Kingdom | collected 2010/2012 ...
AAGGCCGGGGGCTAGGAGAAAAGCCTTTTAACCCTATGAAGTTTTCAAAGAGCGGCGCGCCTTTCCGAGCTTGGGTGCTGGGCCAGGGGCAGGAAGCGGGCGGTTACAACGCGCCGGGGTTGCCGGAGCTCACCGGTGAGTATGTATCCCAAGCGGGATGCGGCGCTATTTTCAACGGGGGACTCTCAGGCGTATTCGCAAAAGGAACGCAACTATCAGGCCCCGTCCCAGCTTATGCATCAGGCTCATACACAACTTGGAGACTAAAATTTTTAGCCTCTGGCGCAAATAGGCTCTACGGCGCGTCACCTACAGTCATGCCGCCCAGCGTTGATATCCCGGTGATCCTCTACTTGGGCCGCCCGAGGTAAATGGCCACGGGCTGCCAGACGTGAGGGGGGACATTCAAGGGGCCGGTGGGAACGCCGTTGGATGCGTCAAAGGAAACTCGCCCATATCCAGCCCCCGAACCAGTTACTGCTGCTCTATTATTCAGCAGGGATATTTGCATTGCGCCTGTAGCACCACCGTCCTGTTGTCCAAAAAGTTCGGCGACTGCACCAGTGATGTTCCGAATCTCATCCCGGCCCCAGCTCCCGGCCTCCCGCTCCGCCCCGAGCACCCAATTTCGGAAAAACTGACCGCCATGAAGAGGACTGAATACTGCCGAGGGGTTAGCGCTGTTTGGCCGGAACTGGCCGAGGTGGGCCGCCTGATATTCGGCGTCGGCGTCCCAGGGCATGACAAGGCCAGCAAAACCTCCGGCCTCGAATTTTTCGCCAAACTCAGGGTGAGCGTCGAAGTCTATGAGGTCACCATTAACCCACATATGCCGATCTGGCAGTGTGGTGGAGGTATGCCAGACAGGACGCCCGATGGACAGCTTGCGCAAAAAATCCAGTTCCGTGACCGTGGCGTCCGCCTTTTGAATGACGGACAGCACGCCGTTTTTGTCCACGGTGAGCGAGGTCCCGTCAGGCTTAATGATGCCCGCCCTGGCCGCTGTGGCCAACAGAACAGACAACACGCCTTTTGCATCCACCGTGCAGGTTTTATCGTCTGGGCTCATGATGCCGGGCGTGCCTACTTTCGCCAGGGGCACCTTGACGCCGATGATTTTGATGATGGCCTGCAAGAGTTGAGTCAAATCGTTATCGCTGGGCGTAAGCCCGGCTTCCTGAATGACCTTCACAACTTCGCGCTGGGGAGATTCCACGGCTTTCGCCGGTACAACAGACCCCAGGATGCCATATTCCGGATTGCCGTCGGTATAGGAGGCATTTTCCGCCTCGCCCAAGGGGGGTGTGTATTTCATGCAATTTTCCCCGTTGATTGTTCTTCGTATCCGATAATGACCACCACATGCGCCGGGGCGTAAAGGCGGATCAGGCACTCCAGATCCTCGCGCCGCGCGAAGTCCAGCAGACGCTCTCCGCAGACCGATTGACCACAACGAAAGCGGGTGGCGCGCTGTCCCTTGACGACCACTGACCAGCAAAACCGCACGTCGTGCGGGCCGTTGAGACGGTCGCCGCAACGTGAAATTCCGCTAATAAAGGGTTTGTACTCCGTACTCTCGATTTCCAGGTCCAGCAGGGCAGCAAGATTTTTGTAAAAAGCGGCTGTCTGGCCGCCCATGCCGGTGAGCTGGGCCACCACTGCGGCGCGCCGGGCTTGAAGTGAACTGTCCCAGGATATGGGGCAGTCTCCGGGCAGGCCGCAGACCCGTTCCCAGTCCGGCAAAAGCTCGATTGCCTGGCGTGGATCGGACTCGCGCGTCAAATCATCCGCGCGGGAGTCGATACGGGCCGGTTCCTGGGCCAGGGCGTCCAGCAAGCGGCCCCAGGCGCTTTCCGGATCAGCGGGCAACGCCCGGCCCGGCGGCTGCAGGGCGAAAAACTGCTCAAGATAGTCAGACATCATCGCCCCAGCTGATTATGCCCGGCACCGCCATTTCCCCCACCGGCAGCTGAATGTTGGTCGCCGGACTCAGCAGGGTGTGGTCTTCCTCGCCGTCCGCCAGACTGATGGCCTCGTTAAGGCGGGAGATGACAACCAGGCCGCCGGGTTCAGCCTCGCGGCGCAGCTGCGCCCAGGCGGCCTCCTCCACGGTCACGCGCACGCGCGGCGTGTCCGGGCTGATGCGCAAATCAAGGTCAATGGGATGAGGCACCGGGGCCACCACGTAGACGTCTGCCGTCACCGGCCTTACGGAGTCGATAAAGGCTTTGACCCGCGCCACGTCGTCGGCATGGGGGACGCCGTCCGCATACGTATTATCCATGGCAAAGCGCACAGTGACGCTGCCCCGGCCCATTTCTCCAGGATAGCACCAGGCGCGGGTGACACCGGGCACGGACATGGCCCACGTTATGTAGTCCCACGCGGAGCCGCCACTGGGCCGGTTGCGGATGCGATCCAGCAGGCGAGCGCGCAACGAGGTATCGCTTTCTTCCTCAGCGCCGCCGGTCAATTCGCCGTCCGCCGACCCCTGGGCCTCCAGTCCCAGAATGGGCGCGGTGAGTTGCAGGGGGGTGCTCGCAGCGGCATTGCCGGTGAGACCCGCCTCCACCGCCTCAACGGCCACACGCACACGCCCGTCCCGCGCTACGGCATCGGCCAATGCAATGTAGCGTACGCCGTCCGTCCGCTGCATTTCGGTTCCGGAGGGCAGTACTCTGCCGTCAATGCCCGGAAACGCGGCATAGCCCTGCGTTTTTGTGGCAGAGTTACGTCCCTTCTCCAGCCAGATAGAAGCCCAACGGTCCAGGTGCTCCGCTTCCGCCGTGTCCGGCATGAGCTGCAGGGCCAGCCAGTCCAGATAGCCATAGATACCGTGAGACACGCCGCCTTCCATGCGGGCCAGAATGGCCAACAGGCGACGGCGCAGCCAGGGAGAGCCCCCCAGACGGGAATCCATATCAGCTTGGGCGCGCTCAATAAGAGTGGGAAGATCGGGACGATTAAAAGGCATGCCTGGAGCATGCCCCAGGCGGGAGCGAGGATCTTTTGGGGATTCTCACAAAAAAAGGTCTATATATAATGATACTGAAAATCCTGCCTGTACTCGCTCCCGTCCGGCAGGACAATACGGATATCCAGGGCCAGCCAACCTTGACGGGGAACGGACGCCGCAACGCTGACAGCCGTAGCCTCGCCGTCCTCCACCAGCCATTGCAGGGCTTCCTCGGCGTAATCTTTGGCCCGGCGCAGCACGTCCGGCAACTGTTTTTCGCGCGCCAAGAGCCAGAGCCGCGAGCCCAGACGGTCACGCCGGGCCTGGCCGTCCTCACGCCGGTTAAGGCCCGTGGCGGCCAGAGGCGCAATGGTATCCGCCCACCAGCCACGTTTATTGCCCGTGCCGTCGGGAATTACGTCATCATCGCGGGCGCGGACGTCGCAAAACAGGGAGAGAATCACAGCGGTTTCCAGGCTGTTCTCGCCCAGCAGATCGCCGCCGTCCATCCGGCAATCAGAGGCCAGATCCTGCCAATAGAGCCGCAGATCATTAGTATCGGCGCTCATTGCGGCGCTCCGGTGCTCCCGCCCTGGCAGCCGGGGTGCGTGTGTCCAGTCTGGCTGATGCCGCCCGCCACCTGGTCACCGGTGGAGGTGATGGACCCGTTCTGAGTCGTGTTACCCGTGATGGCCATATTCGCGGAGATGGCGGCGGCACAGCCTCCTGTACCGCCCAACTGATAGGAAGGCGTCTGATAGGCCACGCCGCCGCTGGCCTTGACTGTATAAGTTTTGGTTTCCATCGCTATGTCTTCCTCGGCCTTGACCAGCAAGTGCAGGGTTTCCACCTCCATATGCCGGTCCCGCTTGAGGGTGATCTTGTCGCCCTCGTCGGTAAAAATGCAGACTTCGCCGTTTTTCAGGCCCGTGACCCGCACGCTCCGGTTGCCGAAATTAAGGCCCACGGCGGCCCCGCGCTGACCGGCCACATTAAGGATAACGCCCTCGGCCCCGGCAGGCGGATTGGAAGTAAAGCCGTAAGGCTCCATGTGTTCCACATCCACCTGGGGCTCGTCGGCCAGAATGGTCACCTGCAGAGTCTGGCAGCCCGGCGCGGCATTGACGGCCGCCAGCACGGCTCTGCTGACCAGGGTGGCGATACGGCGGCGGATCGGATCAAGCAGGCGATTCAGGTTCATTCGTGCAATCCCGGCCAGCTCGCCGTGCCCTTGCCCTTTTTCCCCTTGGGGGCAATGGGAATCAGGTCATAGGCCTCGCGCGGGTTCAGGGTCAGCTCGGTGATGCAGCCGCCGTCATCCATGCGCCAGATCACTTCTGTGATCAACCAGGTGGCCAGCACACGGCCCTTGTCACCCAGAATGTCCACCAGACAGTTGGGTTGCCAGAGCTCGCCGGGTTTGGCGTACCAGCCGCAAACCCGCGCCCGGCCGGAATGCCCCTTGCCGTAGCGGATATTGACCTCATGCTGGGCTCGGGTGGCGGCTGACCCGTATTCCTCTTGCTCGGCCACCAGGGTCAGCGGCCGGTAGCGCGGCACGGCCGGATCGCGGGCTACGCCCTTGGCCTGGGCGTTGGGGGCCGCGTTCCAGCCGGTGCTGCCCGCGCTCTGGCCCTTGACCGTGACTTCCGAAAACCGGTCTTTCATGCTGGACTGGAGCGACAGATAGAGCAGATTGCCGCCCATTTGCAGGGCCGCCCCGGCTTTTTGCGCACCGGCTCGGGTGATGACCAGGCGGCCCTCGCCGTCGCTGGTCAACATAACGGCATTGGCGCGCGCCAGTTTTTCCAGCATGTCAAAGCAGGTGTCGCCCTCATCCGTCTTGAAAGACGGCACCGGCTTGTTGCACGAGGCGGCTACCACCACCTCGATGCCGAACAGCGCGGCCCAGCGCCGGGCCAGATCAGGCAGAGCGGCGGCCTTGAGTTGCGTGGACGGCGGGCAGCAGTCCACCAGGTCGGCCGTTTTGTCCCGGCCGGACACGCGGTAGCTGTGTGAGCGGGCGTCCCAGGCCGTTTCCACATCGTCTGCATAGCCGGTGATCACCGGCGCGCCGTCAATCAATACGCGGCAGGGAGCACCGGCGGCTATGGGGCGCGGATCATCCTGTCCAGGCCAACGGTCGGTGACGTCCAGGCTGAAGGTGCCGGCGCATTGCTCCAAGCCGCGCGTAACCTCGGCAGAGGTCCAGCCACCGTAGCGCTGGCCGTCCACTTCCAGGCGGATGTCCGGGCGATCTTCACTCACTGAGCACCTCCAGAGAGGTATTGCCGGGCACGCGACCCGGATGACGAATGTGGTTACGGGATACGATCTCGTCGGCGCGACCGGCGTCGCCGTGCAAGCGGTAAGCCGCCGCCAAAGCGGGCATGGTGGTCGGCAGCACGGCCCGGCGCACACGGGGCAACTCGCCGCCACGTGTGGACAGGTCGCAGGCCACGGCCAGACGCAGGCCGGACAAGCCGAAAAAGACCTGATCTGCCACCAGGGGGGCCACGGCGTCCAGGCCGTCCAGGACCACATTGCGCGTGGCCAGGGCGTCGTCCGCCGTATCAAAGGTCATGGAGGCGGTGGCCGCCGCGTCCTCCACTACGGCGATCTGGGCCAGGTGTCGCCTGATGGCCGTGGCCGGAGCGATGGCGGTCACGGGATTGACGGCCGTGAGCTTTTCCAGGACCCCCGTGTTCCGGGCGGGTACGGCCGGGCGCGCACCGTAACTGAAATATCCGTATTCATCCCGGCCGCCGCCCAGAATGTTGAGGTCAAAGCCCAGGGTCAGGGCGGATGCCGCGTCCAGACTGCCCAGCAGACCGCCGAACAGGCCGGTCAGGGCGTTAAACAGGGAAAGCGGCGTGGCGATCAGGCTCGCGGCAAAGACAAGGCCCTCGGAGATCAGGGCCTGGGGCAAGGAAAGATAATCCATGACCAGCGCCGCGCCGTCATTGAGGGCCGTAAGGCATTGCGTCAACTCTTGGGGCAGGGGCAGATAAGCGAAAGAAAAGCTCGCACTCAGCGAATCCCGGCAGGCGGCCGCGCCGGAGGCCACAATGGCCGCCGTATCGGTTGTGGCGCTGGGATTATCCCGCTGGCCGGACTCCACAAAGTCAATGTCGAATTCGCAGCAGCCTCCCTCGCGCGTGGTTTCGCGCAAGGAGTAGCGGTCCACGGCCACGGTCATTTCCCCCAGCCAGGGGTGGATCAGCGTGCCGGAGCCATAGGCATTGAGCGCCTTGCGCAAATCGTCGCGGGCCTGGGCATAGTCGTATTTGCGCCCCTGGACGATGAAAGCCCGGATGCGCCATTCCCCGGCCTTGCGCCCCAGATCCTCGGCAAAGGGCAGATCCCGCAGCGGATACTCATGCCGGGCCAGGCGGCGGCCGCCGGATTCGTCGGCGTCTTCCACCTCAAAGGGCGCACCCCGGAAACTGGCCTCGCGCAGGGTGTCAAAAAAGGATGTGCCGCGCATCTCAATGCCCTCCCAGAAGTTTGCCGTGGGAAGCGCCGCTGTACAAGTTGACCTCTCCCGCCCCCCGCGCAATGGTGGCCGTGGCGTTGCCCAGCACGTTGACGTCAACGCCTATGCCCTTGGCGGCTGTCTGCTGCAGCAGGGCGGCCGCCTGTTGCATTTGTAGCGCGGCCTGGGCCATGACGTCCGCCGAGGGTTGCTTTTTCTCGCCCCAGCCGAACCAGCCCTTGACGGTATCCGCCAGGGACTGGCCAAGTTTTGTTCCGAGGATACCACCTGCAGCCGCGCCCAGCGCGCCACCGATGGCTGTACCCACCGGGCCAGCAAGCGATCCCAGCATGGCCCCGGTCTGCGCCCCGGCCCAGGCCCCACCCCAACCGCCGAGCACCTGCCCGCCCACATCCACGGTAGCCCCGGCCTTGTCCGCAAAACTAGCCTTATCGTCGGACCATATCTCATAACCTCGGGCCACGGCGTCCACACCCGCTAAAATGGCTGTCGCCTTACCAAGGTCGGGCAGCTTGCCCCCGCCCTTACCCCCTTTCCTCTTTTTACCCGCACCACCCACGTCGGGTACAATGCCGCCGTCCTTGCCCAGCATGGCGTCGCGGGTCAGGCTCATCTGCTTGTTGACCACGTACACCGGCAAGGGCAGCTTGAGACCGGCCAGCCCGGCACCTTTCGCCAGACTGCCCGCCATTTTTCCGGCCATGCCGGAGAGCCCCTTGCCCACGAGTTTGAGCGCGCCTACCCCGGCCAACGCCGCTGCGCCGCCGCCGACCAGCATTTCCTTGCCGCCGATCTGGTGGGTGTCTAACAGGCTTTTAATGCCGCCGGAGATTACGTCATTGATGGGGCGAGCGAACTCGTCCGCAGCCTGGCCCAAAGCCGCTTTCAGACGCGCCACCTGGTCTACGGAATTGTCGACCGCAAGGGCGAGCCCTTGCGCCACAGCCCCCTTGGCTGCCATGATTTCCCGGCTAAAGACCCTCGCCTCCTCAATGGATTTCGCATCAAAAAAGATCTTCAGGCCGCGCTGGGTATCCAGATCCGTATCGCCGAAGGCTTGGGCGAACGCCTTGTCCCGTTCGGCGGAGGTCTTGAATTTACGCCACTTGTCGCGCATTTCGGCCAGTACATCGAACATATCGCGGCGCTCGCCCTTGGCGTCATAAAACTTGACACCCGTAACCTTGGCCGCCTTGCTCATGTATTTCTGATTGTTGGCCAGGCGCAGCGTGGAGTCCGCCAGAGTACCCAGACGTTCCGGCGCCTTCTCCACCAGGGACAATCTTTCGAGGAACGCCAGCGTATCCTCAAAGGACATGCCTGCGGATTTCGCATTATTGCCCACACGCGCGAAGATGCCCGACAGATCCTCCAACTCGGCGTTGCCCAGCTTGCCAGCCACCACCATCTGATCCAGCACGCGCCGGGCCACCTCCGGATTAGACAGGTCGAATTTGAAAGCCTGAGCCGCTACGGTCATACCCGAGGCCAGCACGTTGGCGCTGGCCCCGGTGACAGCCATTGCCGGATTAATGGCTCTGATGGTGGCCAGGGCTTCCTTGAAACTTTGCCCGGACTGCACAAGACCGTTAAAACCCTCCAGCAGATCATCCACCGGCTGGCCGGTTTCCCGCGCCATAGCATACAACGAGGCGCGCAGCTCTTCCGTCTGCGCGGTGGTCATGTCCGCAGTGTAGGCTACGCGCGCAAGCTGTTTGTCCAGGGAAGCGGATGTCTTGAGAGCCTGGAATCCTTTGTAGGCTAGCCCTGCTCCGGCGATGGCCGCTGTATACTTGTTGGCCATGCCGTCCATGCCGCGCCCCAGATTGACAGCCGTGCTCTGTAGCCCGCGCATGGCGGCCCGGCCGCGACTGGCCAAGCCGCCCAAGGCGGAACCATACTGGCGGGCGCGGGTCTGAATGTTACCGGCCAGGTCGATGATCAGCGAGGTTTTCAGGGCCATTGAACGCCTCTCAGTGCATGGAGAATATGCAGCAAGCGGGACACAGGCAGGGTCAGGGCATCCTTAAACGGCATTCCGGTTTTGCGGGCTGCCGTCGTCGCCAGCAGCAGCATCGTCTCCGCCGCCCGCAGCAGATCGCCCCCTGTCCCGCAATGCCTCCGCCGTTGTAGCGGCTACCGAATCCAGCAATTCCGTACCGGCCTGCAGGGCGGCCAGATCCCGGCCGGAAAGGCGGCTCAATTCCTCCACGCTCAAGGGGCCGTCATAGGATTCGCCGCTTTCGCCTTCCAGGCGGGCAATCTGGCGGCGCAGCGCTTCCCGGCCCATGCGCGCCGGGGACATGACTAGGGAGAGCGCACCGTCCCTGGCGTAGACCAGACGCTCGGCCTCTTCTTGGGCCGCCAGAATGTCACCGGCGTTCAACTGGCGCAGCACGGCGCGCGCATAGCGGGTCCGGCCCAGATCCAGACCGTCGGTGAGAGGCACGTTGACACGCCCGGTATCGGCCAGGATAGCGCCTTCTACAATCCGGGCATCGGCGACAGTAGTTTTGTCCATAGTCCCTCCCTTACAGACGTTCACAGCTCATGCCGCTGAATTTGATGCTGATGGTACCGTCCTTGGCTTCCAGCTTGCCGGGCTCCAGCACAAAGGCGTTGCGCAGCACGTAACGGTCGCCGGTGTCGGTTTCAAACAATACTGTGGCATCGGTGATTTTATTGAAGGCCGTTACGTCCGTGTCCTTGGCATGGTAAACCTTGCACTCCAATTCCGGGGGCGCGGTCTCCTCGGTGTAACCGTGGACCTTGCCGCCCCCGGCCTTGGCCTCGCGCTTGACGCCGCCAACGTCCAGGCTGGCTCCGTCCTCACAGCGCCATTCCCGGCCGTCCACGCGGATAATGGCTTTTCCAGTCAGCTGCATTGTTGAATCCTCCTACAAAATAAAACGGGTCTGCATGGCGAACACGCGGAACTTGTTGACCAGATCCGGCGGAGCCAGCACATCCAGACGATTACGGTCATCCTTGTTGCGCTCCACGATCAGCCCTTCCTTAAAGGTTTTCAGGTTTTCCAGGAGGCCCTTTTCCTCCAGCTCACCGTGCAGGGCGATGAGTTCCGCACGGATGACCGATGGCGTCACAATGGCCTGACCCAGCCCGTAGCGCGTGCCGTCATCAGCCAGTTTATGGCGCGGGAATTTCTGCGTGATGCGGCTGCGCACGGCGTAGCGCCAATAGCCCAGAATGGCCGGGGTCTGCACGTCCAGGTAGGAGGGATCGGCCATGCCCCAGGAATTTTTCTGGTACATGGTCACTTCGCATTCGATCTGCACGGTGTCGTCGCTGACCACCATAAACGTGGCCATGCCGTCATAGAGCAGGATATTGCGCTCTTCCATGTTCCAGCGGTCCTCGCGGCGCGGGGCTTTGAGGCCGGTCAGTTCCAGGGTCTGCAGGGGGAGGGCCGGATCGTCGGCCAGGGACGTGGCCGCGCGCATGGCATAGGCCGCCGCCGCGTCCCACGGACTGGAAGGCATGGCCCCGATGGCCAGAACGGAGACAAGCTCGGAATTACCGGCGTTACCGTAGGCCGAGGCCTCGGCCAGCGTGCCCCGGAACGCCCCGAACACCTGACATTCCTGCTGGCGCAGGGGGCCGAACTGCGCGTCCAGCCACTCCTCCAGGATATCGCGCTCGGCCTTGCGGAGATACGGACAGGCCATAGCCTTCCACCATGTGTCGCCCAAGGCGGCCACAATGGCGGCCATGTCCGGGTCACCAGCGCCGCCGGACATGGAGCCGCAGGCCACGCGCAGGCCCTGGGGCAGAGCGTCGTCCGTGCCGTAATTGATCTGCAAGTCGATATCGTTGCCCGTGGCTCCTTTCCAGCGGCAGGTCAGCTTGATCACGCCGAGCTGATCCTCAGCCGTTGAGGCGGTCACGGGCAGCTCACCATTTTCATTGATGGTGGCGGCCAAGCGCGCGGCCGTGACCGTGAGGGCCTCCCCGGCCTGGGCCAGGGCGCGCACACGCTCGCCGCCGATATACAGGCTGATGACGCCCGAGGCCGAGCAGGCCCCGGAAAGCGTCACATCGCCTCCCGCCGCCACGGCCGCCTCGGGATCGGGCACGGCCAGACCCCAGGTTTCCAGGATGCCGCCCTGGCGTTTCGCGTAGCGAAACATGGACGCGAGCATGGACCCTTGTCCCCAAAGCCGGGACGCCTGATCAGCCGAGGTGATCAGCGTGGGCGTGAGCAGCGGGCCTTCACAGTCGGCTGCGGCCTGGCCCACGAGCAACAGCCTCCATTCCATGACCGGCGTGCTGGTCAGCGCGCCGGAATTGTCGAATTCCACATAGCAAAGGGGCACGCGGATGGAGGACGGGATCTGGTTGAAAGATACGGCCATGCCTTATTCCTCCTTGGCGGCTTGTTTGTTTCGCGCCCCGCCGGAAGTCGCCGGAGCAGTAGCAACGGCTAAAGCATCGTTGCTGTCTTTATCCGTAGCTTCCTTCGTCGCAACGGCTAAAGCGTCGCCGTCCTTGATCCTGCGCAGCCAGAACACGCGATAGGGGCCGAGGGTGACGGCCGCGCCTTCCGGCGGGATGATTTCGCCCGTGGCCGGATTGCGCAGCAGAACGCCGTCGCGGGTGGGTTTGACGTACATAGTTTCAGGCATTTTCATTCTCCGCGCCCGGCGTAGGGCCGGACAGGTTGATTTCAACGGTGGTCGGCCCGTCGGGCTTTTCCCGCACAAAACAGCGCAGAAAATCATCCAGCTCCTGGGCCTGAATATTGTTGCTCACATCCGCGGACTGTTTCCAGGTGACGGCCCAGAGAGCCGTGTGCCCGGCGTCCAGCTCGCCGCTGTACAGGTTTTCCGCGCGCACCGACGCGGGCTTGTCCACATCGCAGCCGAAACGGTTACCTTCCAGGACTTCCAGCACCGCGCCGACCAGGGAAAGCGCGCCCTCCTCGGCAGGTTCCCCCTGATTGCCCGTGCCGGTCACCACAAAGGCGGCCAGGCTGAACACGGCATAGGGCGCGCCGCCTTTACTTTCCAGACCGTCCGCGCCCAGCAGAGCCACCCGCACGGCGGGAGAGGCCAGACAGAGGCGCTTCAACTCCGCTTCGTCAAGGCGGCCGCCCAGCGCGTCCACATCCGTGACGGGCGGCAGTTTTTCTTTAAAATCGGCCACCACGGCCGCGCGCAAGTCTTTAGGATTCATATATTCACCAACTTTTTGAGCCAGCGCTCGGTCAGATCCGATATCTCCGCTTCATCCTGGACGGAGAGCCCCAGGAAGGGGCGGGCCTGGATTTCGCCGCCCGGATGATTGACCCGGCGGCGCGGTCCCACGCCGGGGACCATCAGGGCTTTTTTGTTGCGCGGTTCGATAACGTGTGGCGGGATCACGGCCCCGAACTGGTGGGCGTCCGCGTATTCCACGTTGGTGCCCACTTCCACGGACGTGGCGTCCACCAGGGGGGCGGCATCCGCGATGGAATCCCGCAGACGGCCCGTCAGGATCAGGGTCTGGCCGCCGAACAGCAGCACTCGCTGGGATTTGGGCCAAGTGGAACCGTCCGGGGCTTTGCTCTGCTGGAAACGGAGTGTAGTGCTTTCCCGCAGGCTACCGCCGATATCCCGCAGCAGCGGTTTATAATCCGCACGGCGCAAGGCCCGCTCTAGGCGGGAGGCCATGCGTTGCAACTCCGCGTCTTCGTATTTCAGGGTCAGGGTCGCGCCGGACATTACAGCTCATCCAGTTTCTGGCGAAAATCCGAGGCCGGAAAACTATAAGCCATGCCGCCGGAGCCCTGGGCCGGAGCCGGGGGCGTGTCCGCCCCCAGGCTCACATCGCCCGCCACGATGGACTGCAGGAGCGCCCGCGCCTCCCGGCCGCGCCGCTCATAGAGCGACGCCTCGGAAGAGCCGTTGCGCGGCAGGGCCGCCACGGCCAGATCAACGCAGACGCGCCGCAAGACGCTGGGGGCCGGGCTGACGGGCACGGCGTAGCGGGCGGAGAGGGTGACGTCTATCTCGCTGGAGGCTTCCTCCAGAGCGCGGGTTACGGCGGCCTCGTCCAGATCCCCGGCCTCGGTCTTCCCGGCCAGGGCAAACAGCTCTTTGCCGTAACGGTTTCTGACGTCCTCTACAGTGGCGTACATGCTCGGCCCCGCTATGCCGCGATCACGTTCTGGATCAGGCAGCCCGCGTCCTTGGCCAGCACCAGCTCCTTGAGGCTTTCACCGGCGCGCACGCGCACGCCGCCGCGTAGGCCGATATTGCCGTCCGGCGTGGCCCCGGCGATCTGGGTGCCGTAAGGCACGGTGACGCCCCAGGTCACGCCGCGCTGTTCCGTGGCCGCCAGGTCGCGGTAGTGGAACGCCATGTGCGGTCCCCAGACGCGCTCCAGGGTGGGCTCCTTGCCCTTGGGCGCGCGGGAGACGCGGGCCGGGCCGATCAGCAGACTTTGGAGCTCAAAGTGGGCAGTAAATTCCTCGGGCGTGACCTTGGTGCTGCCGAGGCTCCCCTTGATGGCCTTAACCAGTTTGGCGTTGCGGGAGAGCTTGCTCCAGACCAGCCGGGACATGATGCCGATGTTCGGACGGACCAGAGGGGTTTCCAGCATGTCGAAAATCAGGCCTTCGGCGTCGGTCTCGTCATTGTCCACGCCCGAGCCCGCAGCCAATTTTTTGGTATTGGCCGCCGCGTAGTTGGCCGTATTCTGGGCCAGCGCGGCCACGCGGCATTCCCGGTCCAGACGCAGCAGGCCCATAATGTATTCCGTGGACTCGCCCGTGACGTTGCGGCCGTCCTTCGCGCCCTGGTCGACATCATCTTGGGGAATGGGATCTTCCAGACCGTAATCCTCCACGGCGGCGGTTTCTTCGCGGCTGGCCCAGCTCACTTCATTGGGGCGGCCCTTGCGGCCCACGCGGGTGTCCGGCCGGGCATAGGATTCCAGGCCGTAGACCTGATACTTGAACTCGCGCTTGCCCACGGCTTTGACGCGGGGCAGGACCAGGTCGGCAATGAAGTCCGACGGCTGCTGCATGTGAGCAATGGCAATGGCCGTCAGTTCCGGCTGGGTGACAAAAGGTGTGGTTCCGGCCATGATTTAAGCTCCTTCAGGCGGGGTAACGGGCTCGGCGGCCAGTGCCAGCGTGCCCGGCGCGAACTGATAGTCGATGATTTCACCGCTGCTCTGGGCAGCGGTCAGGGCAAAACCGATAATACGTTGACCGCTTTCCGTGGCCTTGACGGCCCGGCCCTCGGCGTCGCTGGTCAGGGGATCGCCACAGGCCACGGCGGCCCCGGCCTCTACTTCCGGCAGATCGGACATGGCAACGTCGGCCCGGCCGTTGGGCTGTTTGCCCAGCTCGTCCGTGGTGCCGATCAGGGCATCCGTGGGGGCGGCGGCCTGGGCGATCATCCCGGCCGTGGCGGCATGGGCCACAATCCGGTAAGGGACCAGATCGCCGGAGACATCGTAGGTTTTAAAAAGGCGGGTGACGGGCATGGCTTACTCCTTTGCCCTGACGGCACCGGCTTTGACGGCATCCAGGGCCTCGGTGACACTGATCACAATGCCTTTTTGCCGCATATCTTCCTGGTAGCAGAGCACCTGCCGCGCGGCTTCCTGAGGGGTCAGGCCGTACACGCCGTCGTGGGCGTCTTTGCTGACCTCGGCAAAGCTCACCTGTTGGGGCAGGCGGGCGAGGAATGCGGTCATAAAGGCGACGGGCGAGGTGGAAACGGTTTTGTCGCCTTCCGCGAACTCGAAAACCCGCTCTTCTTCCAATCCGGCCATGAAGTCCGCAAGGCCCACGGACTGCGCCGGAGTAATGCGCCCCTCGGCCACTGTGTTGTCCACTACGGCCCGCGCACGGGCGCGGCGGGCATCGGCTGCCAGGGCCGCAACCTGCTTTTCCAGTTCCGCCGCGCGGGCCTGGGATTCGGCAAAAGCCGGGTCAACGGCGGGCGGGTTGTCCCCTTCCGCGCCGGGGGTGGGCGAGGTGATACCGAGCTTGGGCATATCTTTCTCCTTTTTTTCGGGCTCCATGAAAGCCGGGATGTCGGCGGTTTTGGCCGCCTCGGCGGCCGTATCCTCTTGCAGCCAATCCATAGTCCAGGACGGGATGGCCTTGTCGGCGGCTTCCTGGCCGTCTTTGTCGATGATGTAATCCCGCATTCCACGAAACAGACCGGCCATGCGTTTCAGCAGCGCCGCGATGCCGCCGCCTTCCGCAAATTCCACGGTCACACAGCCCTCTCCCGTGTCGCCCTCGGCGAACTGGACCGGGGCAAGTCCCTTGACCGCCGGGGGCTGCGCGCCCAAAAAACCCACATGGCGCAGATAGTAGACGCCGGGCTTGGGGTTGTGGGGTGAGTCCGGGGCGTAGAAGGATGCGGAAACTTTTTTGTAGCGGCCGGAGCGCACCTCTTCGGCAAAGGCCGGTTCGAGCTGGCGCGGCGCGGCAAAAAGTCCGCCGGGGCCAGCCGTGAGTCCGGCCACCCAGCCGTAAGCCGGGGCGTCGGCCGCCGGATGGCCGATAACCAGCGGGGCTTCATGCAGGGCTGGATTGTAGGCGGCCGCCGTGGCGGCAAGGTCCGCTTCGCCGAAGTCGAGACTTTGCCCCTGCATGGCCGTGTGGCGGCCGGGGCGGAATATATGTATGGGGGCGGGTTGCTGTGCCTTGGGCATAATGACCTCCTGAAGGTCAGCATGCCCAAGATACGAAGGAGAATCTTTTGGGGATTCCCACAAAAACAAAAACCCCGGCGCAGGGCCGGGGCTGTGAGGTAAATATGGTGGATAGGGGATGTGGCGTCAATGCCTGGTTTTATTCATGCATGGGCATGTGTTTACGCGCGTTTATAAACGGGTCAGGGGCGGCGTAATGGAGCCGGGGCGGGCAAGCCTTTGTCCGAACTCATTCAGGCCCGCAGAAGGCAAATTTGACATTTTCCGCCGAAGGGCTATCCTGATTTTAAGGCTGTGTATCAGCTCAGAATCCCCCCCGCAGGGGGAACTCCCCTCCACCGAAAGGCCGGAGGGGTTTTATTTTTTCCGGCCCCAGACCAGGATACCGGCGCGCTGTTTTTGCAATTCCCTTTTCCGGCTGCTGGCGACGGCCGTCACGTTTTCCAGTTCGCCCTTGCGGTATTCAGCAATAAACCAAGAGTAGACGGCCTTACCCAGGGCCAGCGCCTTGATGTAGCGCCGCCGCAGTTCCACCCGGCCGGTAAGCCTGTCCCGATACGGCATGAGCCAGATCTCGAAAGGCTCTTCAATGATTTCAGGGATCAGCGGCACCAGGGACGCGCGGTCAGTCTTGAGATGCTCGCCGAGGGAGGCCGCCGTAATGCCCACCGTCAGGCCGTCCGGTCCGACGAAGGCCCGGCCCGCGCCGCCCAGCATCTTTCGTACCGCCGTTCTTACCGCCTCACGGTTTTCCGCCGTAGGGCCAGGGGATGCCACGGGCTTGTCCAGGGGCACGTCCGCCGGGCGCTTATAGTAGGCGTGATCCCGCGTTGCAATGACCGGCTCCCATTCCGCTTTTTCCGGTCCGGTGGAGACGCGAGCTGCCTGGCCCACGTTATAGGCCCATTCTTCCGGCACATCGCCGGGGAAGGTGGGCGCGCTTTCGCTGACATGCCAGCCCTCGGCCCTGATCCGGGCGTCGCCGACGCCCACAGCGGTGCAGAGTCAGCCCCAGCCGTTGGGTGGATAGTGCGTGGTCCAGAATGGATCGTCGATGGGCAGGATCAGCCCATGCCATTGAGAATGCTCCGGCCTTCTGCTGGGCCGCTGGACCTGCTGGTACAGAAGATACGGCCGGGCCTCGCGCTCATCCCAGAGTTTTTGCCAGCGCCCGGCCATGTAGCTGGTGCGCATGTTGGTATTGATAATGACCGAACTGCGCCAGCCGGGCTTGCCCCGGTACTGCCAGCCGTGGGCCGCCACGATACTGTCGAAATCCTCGCGGAACTTGGCCGTGCTTGCGCCGCTGTCCATGTATTTCTGGATGGCGGCCTGGAAATCGGCCAGCAGCGCGTCGTTATCGGCCCCGGCGATCATAAATGCCTTGGCGTGGCATTCCCCGGCAAGATCACGGTAAGTCTTGACAGGCAGGCGGACCTTGTTGCGGAAATGGTCGTTCGCCTCTTTGAACGGCGTATCCTTGGCGGCGACGGAGACGGCAGGCACGGACTACTCCTCCCCGGCCCGACCGGCCAGATGCGCGGTAAGGAGCGCGCCGGAAAAAACATTAGCCAGATCGTCCACGCCGTCCAGCACATTCAGCGCCAGCACGCGCTCGGCGAAATCGGCCAGATTCTCGCCGCGCGCCACGGCTTTATCCAGTTCCGCGCGGATGACGCCGATCATGGCGCTTTGCGGCGCGTCTGTCAGCGCTTCCACCTGGTCGCTCAGTTCTTCGCTGTACCGGCGCGGAGCGGCCTCTGAAAAATCCGCGAGCGCGGGCGTAGCGCCCTGAATCCGCGCCGCTCCCCGCTGCCAGCCCCCGCCGAAGCGGCGCTCTATCTCCTCGTCGGTCAGCTCAAGCCCGAGGGCCGCTATATCCCTGTCGCGCTCAGCCTGCGCCTTGATCTTGGCCGGATCTTCCACCTTGCGCCAGACCTGGGGCGGTTTTGCGCCGGGGAAATTCCACTCCGTCAGCCAGGCGGCCGGACCGGTATTGAAGGACTGGCAGAGCTGATCCGCGTCCGCCTTGACCACGCTGGCGGAAATGCCGCTGTGCACCTCGGCCGTGCCGCTGTACTGGCCGATGCGGGAAGTGCCGGTCTGGGAAAGTATGACCTTGGCAATGGCATCGTCCCAATAGGAGAGGAAATCCTTGAAGTCCCCACTGCCCTTGCTGGTGGACTCCACCAGGGCGATGTCAAAGCCGGTGGGCATGGCCACCGCGCCCTCGCTGCGCAGAGCCAGGGCTGCCTCCAGGGCCGCGCGTTTGCGCTTGTCGTTTTCGGCGTCGGAATCAGCCTGCTCGTAGGTAGCTTTGGTGGTGGGCACGCCGAAACGGTCCAGATAGGCGGCCCAGAAGCGCGAGCCGTTGCGCTTGAGGTAAACCGGCCACCAAAGCATATGCCCCAGGCCCACGCCGTATGGGCTGTCGTCATCTTCCGCGCCCCAGGTGGTCAACCAGAATTTGCGCGGCGGCATGGGGCGGTACTCGGTCTGAACTATGAGTTTGAGCTGGCCGTCCTTGCCGAAACCGAATCGCCAGGGAGCGCGCACCTTGATGTCCGCCAGATAGACGCTGTTGCCGTCGCGGCCCCAGAGACATTCCGCCACGCCGTAGCCGTAAAGCACTGAACCGTGCATTTTGCGGCTGGCCTGGTCGAACTGTATCGCGCTCAAGTTGCCCCGCAGGAAGTCCGCCGCAGCCTTGTCGCGTGCGTCCTCCCCGCCGGGCACCACCTCCAATTCCGATTCCACCAGTTTGTCCTGGCGCTGCTGCATGAGCGCGGCTACCTGGTCATCCCGGCGTAATTTTTGGTATTCTTTGAGACTGCCGCCCAGGGAAGCAAGCACCGGGTCCGTGCTGGGCAGGATCTCGCCCACAAAATTGGCCAGATCCAGGGAACCGTCCGCGCGAACGGTCATATCCGCCTTGGCGGGCAGCGTATTGGGGTTGACGAGCATGTCAGCCATCAGAAAGACCTCCGGAAGGACATAAAGCCGGAATCGGGATCGCGGAAGCGGGTCGAAACGTCCGTATGCAGGCCCAGAGTACGGGGAGTGGCGTGATCCGGCAGCACAGCACCTGGAGTGCTGGCCGCGCTGACCGCCAGAAAGCAGGCCCAGGCCCGGTCCGCATGGCCGCCCGAATCGGATTCCGCCACAAAACGAGGGCTCCCCGTGGGGCCGAAGACCTTTTGCAGCTTGTGCAGATCCCGGCGTAGCGGCTCGTTGCTCATGGGGATGCGGATGCGGCGATCCTCAAAAGCCTGTTTGCCGACAGTGGCCAGGGCCAGCTTGTTGGGGCCGGTGAACAGCACCCCCTCCACCCGGTTGGAGCTGTGACGGTTCTGCGCGTCTTCCACGGGCTTTTCGCCCATGCCGGTCTGGTCCATG
>ERZ857998.2260-NODE-2260-length-18499-cov-7.480319_pt1 | contig 18499 bp, 15 predicted proteins | sample MGYA00519954_ERZ857998 | MGnify/ENA primary metagenome ERZ857998 (study PRJEB31778, sample SAMEA3449424) | human gut metagenome | biome: human gut; feature: human-associated habitat; material: faeces | place: United Kingdom | collected 2010/2012 ...
CCATGACGCCGTGTTCGATGACGTAGTTCACCGCGGCGGCGTACCAGGCGCTCTGATCCACATCCGCCCAGTCGGCGGGAGCCTCGGGCTCCTCAGCCGGGGCGCCCACCACCGTGATGCGGCCCTGGCCCTTGGGATCGGCGTAGTCGGCGCTCACCACGCCGCCCAGCTCGTCCACAATGTAGTTGATCAGCACCTGGTTGTCGATCATCACGCAGTCCTTCAGCAGGGCATCGTCCTTGAACATAACGAAGCCGTCGCCGCCGGACTTCAGCATATAGTTGTGGGAGGCCAGCGTGTAGGTCTTGGCGGGGTCAATGGCCTCGCCGTTCACCTTCACGTCCTTTACCCGGCGCTCGCCGTCCACCTTCACGAACTCCTTCTCGTCGTTGAGCACCACCGAGGAGGGAATCGAGGTGTCGATGGTATAGGTCAGGCCGGAGACCTGCAGGAACCCGCCGTTCTCCTCCGGCGTCACACGCGCGCCCATCTCCAGCGCGTCCAGAATGTCCTGGCCCGTGGTCTCCACCACGCAGGCCTCGTTGCCGAAGGGATGCACGTTGATGATCTGCTCATAGGTGATCTCCCCCGCGGGGATGTCGGCCCGCACGCCCCCGCCGTTGACAAAGGCCACGTCGGCGTCCAGCATCACCCGGTAGGCGTCCGCGCACAGGTCGCCCAGATTGGTCTCGGCGCTGCGCACCGCGCGCTTCCCAGTGGCCGGGTCCTTGGTGGTCAGGTCCACATCGGTCTTGGCCACGACCTTCTTCAGCACCCCGGCAAACTCGTCGTTGATGCCCTTCACGAAGGCCCCAGTGGCCTCGTCCTCAGCGGCGCAGTCCTTGGCCGCCACCAGCTCGCTGGTGATCTCGCCCGTCTTGGTGTCGATGACCACCTTGCCCAGGTTGGCCAGCTTGGTGCCCGTCTGGGCCACCAGCACGTCCTCCCCGGCCTGGTTCTTCTCGGTCTTGGCAAAGGTGCTGTGGGAGTGCCCGTCGATCAGCACGTCGATGCCGGTGGTGTTGGCAATCACCTCGGTGGAGGTCCAGGGGGAGCTCTGCTCGTCCACGCCCAGGTGCCCCAGCGCCACCACGTAGTCGGCGCCCTCTGCCTTGGCCGCGTCTACCGCCTTCTGCACCACGTCATACAGGTCCTTGCCCTCGTTGCCCTGGCTGAAGCTGTAGATGTAGTTCCCCGCGGCGTCCTGGAAATAGGTCGGGGTAGACTTGGTGAAGGACTCCGGCGTGTCGATGCCCACGTAGCCGACCTTCACGTCGCCGTAGGTCAGCACCTGATAGCCGTCCAGCACCGCCTTCCCCTCCAGGTCGGTGAAGTTGGCGCACAGATAGGCATACTCCGCCTTCTCCTGCGCCAAGGTCAGGAAGTTGTCCATGCCGTAGTCAAACTCGTGGTTGCCCGGAATGGCCAAATCGTAGCCCACCTGGTTCATGATCTCCACGATGTACGCGCCCTTGGACAGCGTCCCGATGGGGCCGCCCTGGATGGCGTCGCCGGCATCCACCAGCGTCACGTTCTCCGCGCCGTAGGCCGCCTCCATGGCGGTCTTGTACGCGGCCACGCCCGCATAGCCGATGTTGGTCACCTCCCCTGCGTCGTTCTTGGCCTGATCAATGCCGCAGTGTACGTCGTTGGTGTGCAGGATTACGATCTTGCCGCTCTCCGTGCCTGCGGCGTCGCCCTCTGCCGCCACGGCCGGTACGGTCAGGCTGAACGCCATGGCCACAGCCAGCAGCAGCGACAGCAGCTTCTTCTGCTTCATTTTTCTTTCCACCTTTCGTTCCATTTCTCGGAAGTTCCAAGCCGTCCTTGGATATCCTAATAGTAACAAATCGGTGACAGGATTACAAGGGCCGCTACAGAAATCTTGCCCGTTTTCCGCTGGAATAAGAAAGACAATCCCGTCGGTTCACCGGGCGCCGCTTTCTCCTTTTACTGGGCCTTGGCCTGCTTTAAGGCTTGGGCGAGCTGGTCGGGGCAGGAGGTGGGCTTCCTGCCGCAGCGGATACCCTCCAGCCGGGCGATCACGTCGTCTACCTTCATTCCCTCCACCAGCCTGGAGATTCCCTGGAGGTTTCCGGAGCAGCCGTTCTGGATGTGGACGGACCGCACCACGCCGTCCTCCACTTCCACGGTCATATGGGTGGAGCAGGTGCCCCTGGTCTTGTACTGAATGGTCATGTAAGTTTCCTCCCTGGTCCTTTTCATTCGGTCTGTTCTATACTAATGCGTACTGAACAAAGCCAATTGGCTTTGTTCAGGCGCCATACGGCGCTCCAGTGGAAATACGCATTGTAACAGTGTCTAAATTTCATCTGGATGAAATTATGCGGCAGTGGCCGCACGAAGAAACCGCTTGGCGGTTGATTCCGTGGACATTATACTAGCACAAAACCGGGCATTTTGTCTATGGGGCGCGGTTGGGGCCGCGTGAGTGGAGCGATACCCTCTGATGCGAGTCAACTGGTTTGAAAATGGGGCTTGTAGTATCCGATTCCCCTGCTATACTGGAGATACGGTACCGTAAAAATCCAATCAGAGAGGAACGATTTTTATGGAAAACAGCTTACTTGTGCGCCCAATCGGCACGGTCTGCGCCTCCGGGGACGGCTTCCGCATCGAGGTATCCCCCTCCTTTCGCCCTGCCCTGATGGGACTGGATGCCTTCGGCTGGGTCCAGATCCTGTGGTGGTTCTCGGGCTGTGATGACCCTGCCTCCCGGGCCACACTGCAGATATCCAGGCCCTATATCCGGGGTCCGGAACGATTGGGCGTCTTTTCTACCCGCTCCCCCCAGCGCCCCAATCCGCTGGCTGTCTCCTGCGCTCAGGTGCTCTGCGTAGATTCGGCGCGCGGCGCGGTGGACCTGGCCTATCTGGATGCGGCGGACGGCACTCCCGTGCTGGACCTCAAGCCATACACCCCCAGTCTGGACCGGGTAGAGCGCCCCGGCGGGCCAGACTGGTGCGCCCACTGGCCGGGCTCGGTAGAGGCCAGCGGCGCTTTCGACTGGTCTTCAGAGTTTGCCTTCGAGAGCCAATCATAAGACCGCCCCGGGACCAAGGTCCCGGGGCGGTCTGTCAATTTTCCTTCAGCCACGCCTGAACATGGGGCAAAAACCGGGCCGTCACCGGAGAAACCTCCCTCAGGCTGCGCACTGCCAGGCCCAGTTCCCGGAACTGGGGCGGGTCCAGCGGCTTGACCACCACCTCGTAAGGGGTACGCCGGAGGACCAGCTCCGGCAGGATGCTGATGCCCAGACCGCTGGCCACCATGGCGATGACGGCATAGTCGTCGTTGACGGCGTACTCCACGTTGGGCCGCACCCCCGCCCGCTCAAAGATGCCGGCCACCTCCTTGTCCTTGTCGTCTTCCGGGCGGATAAAGGGCTCCTGAGCAAAGCGCTCCATGGGACAGCTCCCCGCCTCCGCCAGCGGGTGCCGCTTGGGCAGCACAGCCACCAGCCGGTCCCGCCGCAGGGAGATGGTCTCCAGCTCCCGGCCGGCGGGCAGGCCCACAAAGCCGCAGTCCACCCGCCCTTTGCGAATCCAGTCCTCGATCTCGGTGTACTCCACCCCGCCCAGCAGCTCGAAGCGGATGCCCGGATACTGCTCCAAAAAGGACTTCATGATGCCCGGCAGCCAGTGGACCGAGATGCTGGTAATGGTGCCAATGCGGATGGTGCCCCGGGTGAGGCCGTGGAGCGCCCCGATCCGCTCGGTCAGCTCCCGCTGGGCATTGCACACCGTCCGGATATCGGGCAGCAGCTCCGCCCCCGCCGGGCTCAGCGTCACGCCGCCTCTGCCCCGAACCAGCAGGCTCACCGCCCATTCCGTTTCCAGATCCGCAATCATACGGCTCACGGCGCTCTGGGTATACCCCAGCTCCTCGGCAGCCCGGGTGATGCTGCCCAGCTCCACGGTTTTGAGGAATGCCTGGTATTTGGAAATGCCCATCTCCCAACCTCCATTCTATTTTTTCATGTTATATATGATAAACATTCTCTTGTCTCATGTCTGTTCCCATTGTATAATGAAGACAGACAAAAGGCAAGACTGAGATTCAGAAAGGAGTTCTCCATGAAGATGCGTTACGCCACTCCCTTGGAGGCTTGGATCCATGCAGGCGGCGATCCGCTGGTCCGCAACTGGAACACATTGACCGCCAAGGGGAGCTTTTGGCAGGGCAGCCTCTGGCAGGCCTTCCGCCTGGCCTTTGGGGCACAGCTCTGAATTTCTTGGCCGATTCCCAAACCATTTTCCATACTCTCCCGAACAGATCAGGCCCGCGGCAAATGCCGCAGGCCTGATCTGTTCTAACAATCAATTATGGGCGGGCACGGCGTCCCTGTTTTCTCCGCAAGTAACTCCCTTGCAGCGCAGTGTCCTCCGCCGGTTTACTTTTCCTTTCGCTGGAGCTGGAGCCGATCGGCAATCATAGCGATGAATTCAGAATTGGTGGGTTTGCCTTTGGCGTTGGAAACGGTATAGCCAAAGTATTTTTGCAGGGTCTCCAGATCGCCCCGGTCCCAGGCCACCTCGATGGCATGGCGGATCGCCCGCTCCACCCGGGAGGCGGTGGTATTGAACCGCTTGGCCACCTCGGGGTAAAGCACCTTGGTCACGGCATTGATGACCTCCATGTTCTCCACCGTCATGACGATGGCTTCCCGCAGATACTGATAGCCCTTGATATGGGCCGGCACTCCGATCTCATGGATGATGGAAGTGACGGAGCTCTCCAGACTCTGGTGCATGCCGGCCGGACTCCGGTTGTCCTCCTCCTGGGAGACCGCTCCGCCCAACTGCCGCACCCGCTCGATGACGGCGGACAGCTTACAGGGCTTCATCATAAAATAGCTGGCTCCCTTGGCGGCGGCCAGCTCGGCCATATTGCCCCGCACAAAGCCGGAGAGGACCAGGACCTTGGGCCGGGACGCCTGTTCCAGCGCGCTCAGCACCTCCAGGCCGTCCATCCGGGCCAGCACCATGTCCATAAGCAGTACGTCGGGGGACAGCTCTCGAACCAGCCGCAGGGCCTCCTCCCCGTCTCCGGTCGCAGCCAGAACTTCCATATCTGCCTCATCCCGCATGGCATCCATCAAAATGCTGCGGAACGATTCATCCGCGTCCGCAATCAACAGCTTCTTCTTGCTCTCCATGTCGTCTCCCTTTCCAGCAGAATTGCCCTGCTCTCTGATTTTACCGGTCCTCGCCGGCCTCATATCCATAATTTACCACAATCAGACAGCAACTTCAAGTCTTTTCTGACATTTTTTGGAATTAAATGGTTCGACCGAATTCGCCACGCGTTCTCCCACAACAGGTCCAGCTCTTTGGGCGCTCTCTTTTGAGATTACTCAAAAGTGGTAGAAAAGTCAAGTATCTGCTCTTTTGCAGCAGGAAGGGCCGCCCGCTGCTCGTGCGGCGGGCGGCCCTTTCCACTTGAATCAGGAGACCTTGGCCTCCAGAGTCTGCGGCGTCTGCGCCAGCATGGTCTCCGCCAGGATGCCGTAGCCCTCGGTGGGGTTGTTGACCAGAACGTGGGTGACCGCCCCCACCAGCTTGCCGTTCTGGAGGATGGGGCTGCCGCTCATCCCTTGGACAATGCCACCGGTGGCTTCCAGCAGTCTGGGATCGGTGACCTTAACCATCAGCTCCCGGGTATCGCCCCCGCTGCCGGGATAGACCTTGGTGATCTCTACCGCATACTCCTCTACCGTGTCGCCGGCGATGTTGGACAGGATGGTGGCGCCGCCCAGCTTGACTTCCCTCCGGGCCGCCACGGGGACCGGCCGGAGGCCGTCCGTCAGGCTGTCGTCCGTTAGGGTGCCAAAGACTCCGCTGCCGGTATTGGCATACAGCTCGCCCATGTCCCGGTCCACCTGGAAGGCCCCGTGGAGCTCTCCCGGGGAACCGGACTCTCCTTTCTTCACGTCGGCCACCGTGGCATACATGATGGAGCCGGATTCCAGAGGCATCAGCAGAGCGGTGTCCACGTCATTGATGCCGTGGCCCAGCGCGCCGAAGGCGCCGGTCTCCGGGTCATAAAAGGTGAGGGTGCCGATTCCGGCCATGGAATCCCGAATCCACGCCCCCAGCTTATAGGCGCCGTCGGCACTGCATTTGACCGCCTGGGCGGTGAGCTGCATCTGCTTGTCCCCCCGGATGGCCCGGATGCTCATCCGATCCCCCTCCAGGCCCTGGAGCACAGACTGTACCTGTTCAATGGTGTCCACCTGGGTATCGTTGATGTGGGTGATGATGTCACCCTGGCGCAGACCGCAGTCCTTGGCGGGCGCGCAGCTTCCCGCCTCGCCGGTGATCTCCGACAGCCCTACCACCAGTACGCCGTCGGAGAACATCTTGATGCCCACCGCCCGACCCAGCGGCACCACCATCCGCTCCCCGGTCCCGAAGGCCGCAGTGGTCCGGGCCTCTTCGCCGCCTGGTCCGGCCGCTCTGGCCCGGCCGGTGACACTCAGCACCAGCAGCCCGGCCAGCAGGCACACTGCCGCCGCCCGAACCGCCTGGAGAAGCTCGCCGGCCCAGGGCATAAAGTGTTGTTCCTCATTCATTGTACCACCCCTTTTTAAAATCACAGCGCGCGAACGCATCCGATCGCACCAAATTTAATATGGCCCGGCGCGGTGCAAAAAAGAGGTGGCAACGCTGCCAATGAAACACACCTTTGGGTTGTCTGAAAATGGGAAACGCCTGAGCGGCGGCGTTATGCAGAACGTGCGCTGGCGGTTCCTGTCTTTTTGCCAAAATTAAATTTTTGATTTTAAACCAGTCTTTTCCGGGCCCTTTAGGTCCTTCCGGGTCATGCCTGGCATCATTTGGGACGGGGCCGCATACCTTTTACTACCATTGTAAAGGGGGAATCGCCCGTGCGGAAGCATTCCAAAAAATGCCTGATTACCTTTGTCGCGGCGACATTGCTCGGCGCCTGCCTGCATTTTGTCTACGCTATCTTTCCCAATCCCGTCGTCGCCATCTTCTCTCCCATCAACGAAAGTTTATGGGAGCATTTGAAAATTTTGTTTTGGCCTTATCTTCTGGGTTTCCTCTATCTCACCCGCGGCGGCGAGCAGGGCTGCCGCATCCCCTGGATGCTGTCCGCGCTGGCGCTCTGCGCCGTCATGCTGGCGGTAAGCTATGTCTATCACATACTTCTCCTGGGCGAGGCGCTGGCGGTCGATGTCGCCCTCTATGTGCTGCTGATGGCGGCAGGGTTTCTTCTGCTCCCCGGTCTCTTTCAGGCTGCGGCCGGCCGCCGGGGCCTGCGGGAAGCCGTTACCCTGGCCTTCCTGACACTGGGAGCCCTGCTGGTGCTCTTCACCTTCCTGCCGCCGGATCAGGTGCTCTTTGCGGACCTCTCCGGGGTCAATACCTTCGCCACCATTCCCTACTGACAAGCCGCTTGATCCCCGCCCGAAAAAGGGCACCTGCTTTCGGCAGGGTGCTCATCATGCAGTAAGCGATCCAACATAATGATGCTTTACGACCTTTGTCCGGCGGGGTCGGCCAGCAAAAAATAGGCGGTGCTTGGCTTTTTTGTGCCAAGTACCGTTTGTTTTTTTATGTGGGAAAGGAGCATCTGTGCGCAAACAACTTATTCGATTTTTCCCATATCCTGCACGTGAAGCCGCTTGCGTGAGGCTTGCACCTGCCGGGAGCCGGGGCGTACAATCCGCTGAAAGAGCAAGACTTTCCCCCTCCGAAAATCGGTAAGTAAAAGCTGCCGCGAGCAGCCTCATCAAAGTATGATATAATTTTGTTCAAGAAATCCTGGATTTGATGTAGCATGCGCCGCCAAAACCGTAGTATATAGGTGAAGCTGGAAAGGAGGCGGTGAGATGATAGACGATGAAAAAATCATAGACCTGTTTTTCAAGCGTGACCAGCAGGGCATACGAGAACTGGACATTAAATACAGAAAAATCTGCCACAACCTTTCGTACAACATTGTCAATAGCAGACAGGACGCGGAGGAGTGCGTCAACGACGCTTACTTAGGTGCGTGGAACGCCATTCCCCCCACAAGGCCAAATCCGCTGTTGTCCTACATCGTGAAAATTGTTCGGAACATTTCCCTCAAAATCTATTGGAGAAAGGAAGCCGCCAAACGAAGCGGACACTATACGATTGCTTTACAGGAAATTGAGAGCTGTATTGCAGATCAGAAAACCGTGGAAGATGAAATCGAAGCCAGAGAGTTAGCCCGTATCATTGAAGAGTTTTTGGACACGCTGACCGTCGAAAACCGCGTTATCTTCATGCGCCGCTATTGGTTTTCCGACAGCTACAAGGACATAGCCGAGTTTGTAGGGCTGACCGAGAAAAACATCTCCGTCCGGTTGACCCGTATCCGCGAGAAGATGAAACAATATTTAATAGAAAGAGAGGTGTTCGTATGAACGCAAAGAAGTTTTCCGACGCTATGAGCGAGCTTGATACGAAGTATGTTGATGAAGCTCTCAACTATAAAAAGAAAGCAAAAAGATATGGTTGGATTAAGTGGGGAGCTATGGCAGCGTGTGTGGCCGCAGCGATTTTGGTAGGCGTAAGAATGGTTGCCCCGGAGAAAAATGGGCTTTCAATGCTAACAATTCCAGATATGGAAAGTAGCGGAATGGGATTTGAAGGTTGGTTGGGTTACGATATTACACAGTGGGACAATGGGAATCCATGGTCTGAATCCATGGAATTTTCTGTGCTGCCTGTCTATCAGAACGGGTCATACGATGCCGCAGGGAAACCTGTTGGTTTGTCACGGGACGACATGATACAGAGATTGGAAATCGCGATAGCTGCTTTGAACTTGGACAGCTATGATATTGAAACAGAGCAGGAATGCCTTACGGCGAACGCAGATGGATTGCAGATCTGTGTTTATGCCGACGGGATGATCGAGGTTTGGTTCGAGGATGGACAGACACTGCCGGAGGGATACAGCTTTACTTTTTTCGACACAACGGATGCCGAGGCAGAACAGGCGTTGGACTATCTGTCACAAGAGTATTCCGAGCTGATTGGTTTCTCCGAACCGGAAAAAGTGTTGTCTGGTTCCTATATTATCTGGAATGACTACGATGGAGCCGGAAATTATGTCACAGAGCCGCGCCTTGAACGAGAGTATGCTTTATATGATTCCTCTGGAGATGATTTGGAAGATATTTTGAACTATAAGTACAACTGTGTCAGGTTTTATCCTGATGATAATGGAAAACTCTCTTTAATCCGAATCTATAATGGTCTTTCCTGTGCAGAAAATCTGGGAGATTATCCCATTATTTCAACGGATGAGGCATATAAGCTTCTATTGAAAGGGCATTATATTACTTCCGTTCCTTATGCGATTACGGATGCTGAATTGATTTGCAAGGTAGAACTTGTTTATAGGAACAGCAGAACTGAGAAAACATTCCTCCCATATTACCGATTCTATGTTGAACTTCCAGAGATGCGGCAAGAAAATGGGTTGACAGACTATGGTGCTTATTATGTGCCAGCAATTCAAGAAGAATACATTAGAAATATGCCATTATGGGATGGCAATATAAATTAACACATTAATCCTTTCTACCGTGGGCAGCCGTTTTATTTAGGACGGCTGCTCCTTTTCTATGTCCACAGGCAGAAAGGAGCGACCACCCATAACAAAACCAAGGGAAAAAACCGCGAGGAATTGATCGCCGAGATTGAGGACGGCTGGCTCTCGGAGAGGGGTTGGTAGCTAGCGCCGCAACAAAGACTCCATGACCAAAGCCCTGCCGTCCCTGCAAAACAATATTCTACTGTTTATGACCCGCGCTCATCACAGGCTACTCTTCCTCTCTGTCTTTTATTCCATGTCCGCCTGCACAGCAGCCTGCTTCCATCCTGCGGGATACGCCTCCGGGGTCCATGCTGACAATAGGTGGCCCAAACGTTGACCAGGATCAGATCATAGTCGGACAGAAGGGACTGGTCCACTGCGCGGAGCATATTCCTGGTGCATGGTATCTCCTCCAATGTCACAGGTTGGTCTCTGCTCCCACTATATATGGCATATGGCGTCCGGCCCTCTCGTCAAGGAAATTTGCCGTACCGGTCAAAAACTGCCTCCCCTCTTGCCGCCCGGCGGAAACCGCGGTATGATACTGCTATCCGGTCCCGGCGGGCATCTTTTGCGGTCCGCCCGGCCCACAGGGGGGATCACACCGTGGACAGCCGCGACTGCCAGTTTCTCATTGACCTATACGAAATGAAGAGTATCACCAAGGTAGCTCAGAAATACTACTTGTCCCAGCCCGCCATGACCAAACGTCTACAGCGGCTGGAGGAAGAGTTCGGCTGCACGATCCTACTGCGCCGCAAAAAGGGGGTCTCCTTCACCGCCGTCGGGGAGCAGGTGCTGCCCTACTGCCGCAGTATGCTGCGGCTCAACCAGGAGATGATGGGAACCATCAACCGCCACCAGGGCATCGTGGGCGGCTCCCTGTCCATCCTGTGCTCTCTTTCCTACTCCTATTACCGGCTTCCTTGGGCGTTGAAACTCTACTGCCAGCGCTATCCCATGGTGGGGGTCACCGTCCAGGCTGGGCAGAGCGGCCCCCTCTACTACCAGTTCCTGAAAAATGAGAGTTGCATTGCCATCCTGCGAGGGGAGCGGGCCTGGGGCGACGGCCGAATCCGCCTGGACTCTGAACCACTCTGCCTGGTGTGCAGTCACGAGAACGCCAGCCGCGCCCTGAAAGATTACAGCTATATCGCTAGCCACACCGACCAGGCTGTAGTCTCCCAGATTGAGCGCTGGGCCTTGGAGCAGAACCTGCCCCTATACAACACCAAGCTCTCGGTTAATAACATCAACTGCTGCAAGGAGATGGCCCGGTTGGGGCTGGGTTGGTCCATCCTGCCTCGCACCTGCCTGGATGACTTTGATGGCACCGTGCGGCCCCTCTGCTTCCAAGACGGCTCTCCTCTGAAGCGGGATACCTATGTGCTCTATCATAGCTCCTATCATGAACTGCAACAGGTGCGGCTTTTTCTGGACACCTTGGTGGAAAGTGAGCGTCTCCACCATCATCCCTGAAGCGAACCATCTCAGCATGGTTTCTTTTTATCTATATCCATAACTATTTTTCATGAAAAATTATTTTATTAATAATCTTCAGTTTTTATTTCCTTTTCCTACTTTTTAAGCATTTTTTACCGCCATCCATCCACGCCCTGCCAAAAACCGTCCCGCTTGTCAACTTTGGAGACTTCTTGTACACTGTGGGCGACGGGGATTTTTCCCCGCGGTTCTTTTGCAGAGGTGAACAACGATGTCTCATCTTCTCCTGACGTTGGGGGCGGGGGCTGTCCTGGGCTTGGCCTTTCTTCGTCTCAAGGTACCCGGCGGTATGATGGTGGGGGCCATGGTGGGCGTGGCAGCCTTCAACATCGGTACCGGGCTGGCCTATATGCCCGCCACCGCCCGTCTGGCAGCGCAGATCACCGCCGGTGCCTTTATCGGCGCCTCTGTGGAAAAGCGTGATCTACGGCGTATGCCTAAGCTGATCAAGCCTGCCCTGATTTTGCTGGGCGGCATGCTGATCCTAAACCTGGCCATGGGGCCTGTGATCCATGCACTCAGCGGACTGGATTGGATGACCTCCTTTTTTTGCGCCGTGCCAGGCGGAATAAGCGACACCCCCATCATTGCCGCCGATATGGGGGCCGATGCGGGCGATGTGGCCCTGGCCCAATTTTCCCGTCTGGTGGCAGGCATCGGCATCTTTCCATCCCTCATCCTAGCCATGACACAGCATGATCCACAGGGGGAAGAGGGCGCGCATCAGGCCGGGGCGGCTGACCGGCAGAAGGCCCCCGCCTCGGTGGCGCTGACCATCGTGGTGGCGGCTGTCTGTGGCTTCATCGGCAAGCGCTCCGGCGTACCGGTGGGTGCCCTGCTCTTTGCCATGCTGGGTGTTATCGCCCTCAAGCTGCTGACCGACCGTGCCGCCGTCCCCCTATGGCTCAAGCGGCTGGCCCAGCTTCTCTCCGGAGCTTATATTGGCTCCAGCATGGGTCTGGCCGACCTGCTGGAGATGCGGGTACTGCTTCTGCCCATCGTCCTGCTGGTGCTGGCTTATCTGCTCAACTGCTTGGTGATCAGTACCTTGCTTCATCGCTTCTGCGGAATCCGCCGCCGGGAGGCCATGCTGGCCGCCACCCCCGCCGGGGCCAATGACATGGCGCTGATCTCAGGAGACCTAGGGGTCCATAGCCAAGACCTGAACGTCCTACAGATCATTCGCATGATCGTCGTCGTATCGGTCTTTCCCCAGATCGTCCGTCTGGTAGTCTCTCTGTTAGAGGGCACCCGTCCGTAATGTACCTCAGCCACAACCAAAACCACCGCGGTCATTCAGACCGCGGTGGTTTTTTGTCACAGCGCTGCGGAAAAATCAATGTCGTGGCGCACCTGAAACCGGGGGATGTGGGTATCCACAAACTTGGGAATCTCACGCTGGGCCATCTCAATGAATCTCAGCGCCGCTGGGGAGAGCTTCCGGTTTTTCTTATACAGCATTCCCATAGAGCGCACGGTGGGCTTCTCCTCGATGGAGCAGAACAGGGGGGCGGGGTCGAACTGCTCCTCAAAAGTGACCGAGACTGGGGCAATGGCGAAGCCTTTTCCCCGGGAGGCCAGGCGGTAAGCGGTTGTGGTATTGATAATCTCCATCACCACCTCAGGCTGGAGTCGGTACTGCTCGAACAGGCGGTGGGCCAGGTAGTAGGTTCCCTGAGAGGGGGTAGCCGAAAAGAAGGGCAGCCGATCCAGGAGTTTGGGCGGCAGGTACTGGAGCACATTAGGCTGGTTGGCCGGCAGCTTCAGCCCAGCCAAAACGGGGTGCAGACGGCTGACTACCTCGGTCATCTCCTCGTCGCACAGGTGAATGAAGCCCACCCCCTCGGTCAGCACCGGTTGGGTTCCAATGAAAAAAATGTCGATAGTCTCTTTGGTGAGCATCTGCTCCAAGGTCAGGCTGTTGCCCTCTACGAGCTGGACCTCTACCCCTGGATTCTCCGCTTTGAACGCGGGTAGGATACGTGGCAGCCAGGTGTGGCAGCGGGTGGAGGCCATGCCCAGGACGAGCCGGTCCTTTTTGGCGGCGGCAATCTCGGCCATTTCCTGGTCCAGCCGCCCCTTCATGGCCAAGATCTCCCGCATACCGGCCAAATAGCGCTCCCCGGCATAAGTCAGCCGAATGGGGGAACACGAGCGGTCGAACAGCTTAACCCCCAACTCTTCCTCCATGTTCTTGATACAGCGGGTCAGCGCCGGCTGAGAGATAAAACACTTCTCCGCAGCTTTGGAAAAACTCTTGAGCTCAGCTACCGCGATCATGTAATGCACCTTGTTAAAATCCATGGTCATCCACTCTCCTGCAATCGGTTGCGGGTCGTCGCAGCTCCGGCGGCCATTTTCATATTTTTCTTCTTTTATCTCAACGGGATTATAACTCTTATGTGGAAAAGGTATTGGACGAATTGCCCTCTTTTCAGTATCATGTGACCATAAACATTATAGATAATATCCAAACAAGTTGTCAATCATGAAATCCAGGTGCATTATTATTTAGAACTTATGAATAATTACCTATTTTTATGAACAGAGGGAGGAACCTTGATGCGAAAACCTGATGTGGCCTATGTGAACGGGAAGGTCTATACCGTCGATCCAAATTTCTCTGTTGCCACCGCCTTCTGCCTCTCGGACGACCGCTTTGTGGCCGTGGGTACCGACGAAGAGATCCGGGCGCTGTGCACTCCTGAAACCCGGGTGGTGGACCTGCACGGCCAGGTGGTCCTGCCCGGTCTGATCGACTCCCACCTCCACATCAACAACACCGGCGCCATGAAGCTGGAGCTGAACGTGGTGGCCAAGCAGCGGCGGGAGATTGTGGACATGGTAGCTCAGGCCTACCAGACCATCAGGCCCGGGGAGTGGATCGTGGGCCGGGGCTGGCTGAACGACGAGTGGCCGGACTCCTCCTTCCCCACCAAGGAGGAGTTGGACGCCGTGGCGCCGGACGTACCCGTCTACCTGAAGCGGGCCTGCGGCCACGCCGCCTGGGTGAACAGCAAGGCCTTCGAGGCGGTGGGCGTCACCGACGCCACCCCCGACCCGGTGGGCGGCGAGTACCTGCGCAAGCCGGACGGGACCCTGCTGGGTGTGGTCACCGACCAGGCTCAGGACCCCTTCAACAAGGCCATCCCCCCCTACAACAAAGAGCAGCTCCAGAAGATCGTGCTACTGGCCCAGGAGAGCTTCTTCGCCGCCGGTCTGACCACCGTCCACGACGCCGGTACCGCCGAGGAGTGGATCCAGGCTTGGGAAGAGCTCTACCAGCGCCGGGAACTCAAGTTGCGCATCTATGCCAGCATGCGGGTCATCGGCCGGCCCAGCTACGAGGAGCTCCTCCACGGCTCCATGGAGTATTTCAAAAAGGGCCTGCGCATCGGGATGTACGGCAACCGGCTCACCGCCCGGGCCTACAAGATTTCGGGCGACGGCTCTCTGGGTGCCCGCAGCGCCTGGATGTTGGACGACTACGACGACCGGCCCGGCCACAAGGGCAACGGCAAGTGGACCGACGAGCAGCTCTACAACGTGCTCTATCAGGCCCGCCGGGCCGGCTTTCAGATTTGGTATCACGCCATTGGCGACGCGGCCAACCGCCAGTGCCTGAACACCTACGAGCGGCTGCTGCGGGAGCTGCCCGACCCAGACGCCCGCCTGCGCATCGAGCACGCCCAGATTATCGCGCCCGAGGACATCCCCCGGTTCAAGAAGCTGGGCGTCATCCCCACGCACCAGACCGTGTTCCTGCGCACCGACAAAAAGGTGGCGGATACCCGCCTGGGCCCCCAGCGCATCAAGGGCGCCTATGCTTGGCGGACCCTGATCGATCAGGGTAACGTGGTGCCCAACGGCACCGATTCCCCGGTGGAAAGCTATAACCCCTTTCTGAGCATGTACTGCGCCGTCACCCGCATGGATGAGCGCGGGCAGCCGGAGGGCGGCTGGTACCCCCAGGAGGCTATGACCCGGGAGGAGGCCCTGCGCTCCTACACTGTATGGGGTGCTTACGCCGGTTTTGAAGAGCATCTGAAGGGCAGCATCGAGGCCGGAAAGCTGGCGGACTTTGTGGTCATCGACCGGGACTACCTGGCCTGTCCTGCCGAGGAAATCAAGGATATTCAGGTCTTGCAGACTGTTGTGGGTGGTGAGACTGTGTATCAGCGGGGATAACGGGAGAGTCCCCGACCGAGTTGAAAGGAGATTGGAAAATGGAAACAGCCAAGCAAGAAAGAAAAGAAAAGAAAAGTCTGTTTTACCGCTTTATCCACGGCGTGGAAGTGGTAGGCAACAAGTTGCCCCACCCCTTTTACCTGTTCAGCATCCTGATCGTCGTCGCCATCATCCTGTCCGTCATCTTTGCCGGCACCTCCGTCACCTATGAGAAGGCCTCCAGCTCCGGCGCCGCCGCCGAGATGGTCACCGCCACCGTCAAAAACCTGCTGAACAAAGAGACCATCACCTACGTCACCCAGAACATGTACAGCATCTACTACAACTTCTCTCCCATGATGATGATGGGTCTGCTGATGCTGTCCATCGGCCTGGCCGAGCAGGTCGGCCTCTTTGGCGCCGTCATCAAGCGGACCATCGCCGGGGCCAAGCCCGCCTTCGTCTTCGCCATCGTATCCTTCATCGCCATCAACGCCAACACCGCCTCCAACGCCGGTATCCTGGGCTGCACCGCGGTGTCCGCGGCGGTCTTTGCCTCCATGGGGTATAACCCCTGGTTGGGCATCCTGCTGGCCTATGCCGCCGGCAACGCGGGCATGTCGGCCAACGTCTTTGTGGGCAACCTGGACGTGCTCCTGTCCGGCATCAATGAGTCGGTGTGCAGCACCCTGGGCATCGACACCTCCACTGTCCACGTGCTCCAGAACTGGTACTTCATGGCCGCTTGCGCCATCGTCCTCACTGTGGTCTTTACCTTCGTCACCACCAAGTTCGTCCGCGGCTTCATCGGCGAGCCCAAGGACCTGAGCCTGGTCCAGGCCGACGACGCCAACCGGGAGCTGACCCCCCTGGAGCACAAGGCCCTGCGCAACGCCGGTATCGCCGCCATCGTCTACATCGCCGTCGTGGTGGCCGTGTGTATCCCCAAGAACTCCTTTTTCCGGGCCGACGACGGCAGCATCGTGCCCAACTCCCCCTTGCTCAAAAGCGTGCTGACCCTGCTGTTCCTGTTCTTCCTGGTCACCGCCATTGCCTACGGCCGCACCACCGGCAAGCTGGCCGATTGGAACGATCTGCCCAAAATGCTGGCTGGCAGCATCAACTCCATGGTCAACTTCATGGTCATCGCCCTGCCCGCCTCCGTGTTCATCTACCTGTTCAATGCCTCCAACATCCCCACCGTCCTCGGCGCCGCCGGCGCCGCGTGGATCAAGGCCTCCGGCATCAACGGCTTCGGACTGATGGTGTGCATCGTCTTCTTCTCCACCTTCCTGAACCTGTTTATGACCTCCGGCTCCTCCAAGTGGATGATCCTGGCCCCCATCCTGATCCCTATGTTCTACGCCATCGGCTTCAGTCCCGCGCTGACCACCGTGGCCTACCGCATCGGCGACTCCGCCACCAACGCTATCGCCCCCATCTCCTCCGACGTGGCCCTTATCGTGGGCCTGCTGGGCAAGTACAACACCGACAAGTCCAAAACCCCCGGCATGGGCACCGTGTTCGCCGGCTGTATGCCCTACGCCATCGCCACCATGATCGCCGAGCTGGCCATTCTGGCCGTGTGGTGGGCCCTCAAGCTGCCCTTGGGCCCCGGCGTAGGGATGTTCATCCACTAAACCCCACATTTGCCTGAGAGGAAATTGCCATGACTAATATGCCACTCTTCACTGTCCGCGGCGCCACCCACCGGGAGCGGGGCGCGGACTACGGCCGCCAGTGCCGGGACCTGATCCACGGCGTTCTGGAGCGCTACATCACCTTCTTCAACGGAGGCCACGCCGCCGTGAGCTGGGACGACGCCCGGGAGATCTCCAAACAGTTCCTTCCCTTCCTGCAGCGCTATTCTCCCGAGCTTTTGGAGGAGCTGGAGGGCATCGCCGAGGGCTCCGGCGCCAGCTTCGACGACCTGCTGACCCTCAACTCCCGCTCGGAGGCCATGACCCTCATCAAACGCCCCGCCTCCGACGAGGAGGAGCTGGACGGCTGCTCCAGCGTGGCGGTGCTGCCCGAGGCCATGGGCGATGGGCACACCCTGCTGGCCCAGAACTGGGACACCTACTCCTGGCAGGAGTACGGCACCATCATTCTACAGGTCCTGCGGGACGACGGCCCCGACCTCATGCTCGTCACCGAGGCCGGTCAGCTCGCCCGCTACGGCATGAACCAGGCCGGCATCGCCCTGGGCGTCAACAGCCTGCACAAAACCTTCAACACCAAGGTCTTCGGCATTCCGTCGGTCTTCGTCCGCCGTAAGTTCCTGGAGCAGGACCGCTATGTGGACGCCGTCAACAAGATCTTCGGGGCCGAGTCCATGCTGCCCATGTACTATGCGGCGGCCTATGCCGGCGGCGATGCCATGGGCTTTGAGAAGCTGGCGCGAGGCCATCTGGTCCTCTATCCGGAAAACGGCCTCATTGCCCACTCCAACCACCTGAAGCACCCCAAATACGCCTATCAGGTGGACGCCCTGGGCGGCACCCTGTATCGGGACCGCCGCATCCTCAAGCACCTGACGCCCAAGGTGGGGCAGATCACCCGCGAGGATGTGATCACCGCCTTCCAGGATCACTTTGGTTACCCCTTCTGCGTCTGCCGCCACGGCGATGAGCGCAAGAAGGAGCTGGACAAGATCAGCACCCTGGGCTGCATCCTGATGGACACCACGGACAAGCGCATGTGGGTGTGCAAGGGCACCCCGTGCTGCAGTCCCTTCCGGGAATACACCTGGCAGCGGCCCGACAAGCTTGCCCAATGGCAGGACATCGTCCTGTGGTGACGCCTCCCTCCTGCTTCCCTGTGATGCAAACCAATTCCCACCACTCCTCCCACAAGCCGAAAAGGCCGGAGCTCACGCTCCGGCCTTTTCCTGCTCCTCCCAGAAGAAGAAAAAGCACACCACTGCCAGCAGGTCGGCGCAGCCGCCGGGGCTCAGACCCTCCCGGATGAAGGACTCGTCCAGCCGGAGCAGGTCTTCCCAGGAAGGCCCTTCCCCGGCCAGCAGTTCCTCCGCCTCCCGGTGAACCTGGTCCAGGCGCTCCCTGCCCCGCCGCTTGACGATGTTCGTGTCCTCCGCCCGGGCGATCAGCCGGAGGAGCACCAGCGCCAGGGCGTCGTTGAGGGAGCGGCCCTCGGCCAGCAGGGCCCGCAGCGCCGTCAGCTCCTCCCGCTCCCGCCGGAAGCCGGA
>ERZ857998.2264-NODE-2264-length-18492-cov-13.575473_pt1 | contig 18492 bp, 13 predicted proteins | sample MGYA00519954_ERZ857998 | MGnify/ENA primary metagenome ERZ857998 (study PRJEB31778, sample SAMEA3449424) | human gut metagenome | biome: human gut; feature: human-associated habitat; material: faeces | place: United Kingdom | collected 2010/2012 ...
TATTCTTGGCCTCGCCGGGGGCGAAGCAGGTCTGGCCGAACAGGGCGGCCTGCTGGTCGCCGGCGGCGCCGCACACCGGCACGCCCGCCAGCTTCTCCAGCCCCTCGATGCCGGGGCGCACCGTGCCGTAGACCATGCTGTTGGGCACGGGACGGGGCAGCATGGCCATGGGGACGCCCAGAATACCGCACAGCTCCTCGTCCCAGCACAGGCGGCGGATGTCAAAGAGCATGGTGCGGCTGGCGTTGGAGTAGTCCGTGACGTGCTGCCCGGTGAGCTGCCAGATGAGCCACGTCTCCACGGTGCCGAACAGCACCTCGCCCCGCTCCGCCCGCTGCCGGACGCCGGGGACGTTGTCCAGGATCCAGCGGATCTTGCTGCCGGAGAAGTAGGCGTCGATGAGCAGGCCCGTGGCGGACTGGATGCGCTCGTCCAGTCCCTGCCGCTTCAGGTCCTCGCACAGCTCCGCCGTGCGGCGGCACTGCCAGACGATGGCGTTGTACACCGGCTTTCCCGTGGCCTTATCCCAGAGGATGGTCTCCCGCTGGTTGGTGACGCCGATGCCGGCGATGCTGCCGGCGGGAAAGCCCGCGATGGCCTCCGCCGCCGACCGGCGCTCCGTGTCCCAGATCTCCAGGGGGTCGTGCTCCACCCAGCCGTCCCGTGGGTAGTGCTGGGCAAAGGCGTGCTGGGACATGGCCGCGATGCGGCCCTCCCGGTCAAATACGATGGCCCGGGAGCTGGTGGTACCCTGATCCAGCGCCAGAATGTGATCGGACATGGCTTCTCCTCTTTTCTTTTTCATTTTTGTGTGGTACACTATGACCACCATCAGGTTATCTGTGGATTATACCACGAAAGGAGCGGGATTTCCATGACGAATATGAGCGAATTCACCTTCCTGTCCACCGACGGGAAAACACAGCTGCACGGCATGCGCTGGGAGCCGGAGGGCCGCAGCGTCCGGGCCGTGCTGCAGCTCTGCCACGGCGTGGCGGAGCACATCGCCCGGTACGACGCCTTTGCCCGCTATCTCAACAGCCTGGGCATCGCCGTGGTGGGTCACGACCATCTGGGCCACGGCCTGTCCCTGCCGGAGGGCGGCACCCCCGTCTACTTCGGCGAGGGCAACACCTGGCACACCGTGGTTGACGATATCTATGTGCTGCACCAGCGCATCCGCCTGTGGTACCCCGACGTGCCTCTGTGCATCATGGGCCACAGCATGGGATCGTTCCTGACCCGCACCTATCTCATCCGCTATCCCGGCACCGTGAAGGCCGCCATCATCATGGGCACCGGCTGGCAGCCCAAGGCCGTCATCGCAGGCGGTCTGGCGGTGGCCAAGGCCGTGGGCGCCGTGGTGGGTGAGAGCGGCACCAGCGAGCTGGTGACGAAGCTGGCCTTCGGCGCGTACAACAGGCTGTTCGCCCCCAACCGCACCAGCTGCGACTGGCTGTCCGCCGACACGGACAACGTGGACCGGTATATGGCGGACCCCCTGTGCGGCGCGGACGCCACGGTGGGCCTGTTCCGCCAGATGCTGCGGGGCCTGCGGTTCAATCAGACCCCCGGGAACATCGACCGGATGGACAAAAACGCCCCCATCCTGCTGATCGCCGGGCAGGACGACCCGGTGGGCGATATGGGGGCCGGTGTCCGGCGGACCCACGACGCCTTCAAGCGGGCGGGGATCAGGGACGTGACCCTGAAGCTGTATCCCGGCCTGCGGCATGAAATTCTCAACGAGGCCGCCATGCGGGACACGGTGTACGGCGACATCGGGGCCTGGCTGGACCGGGTGCTGGGCTAACGCAAAGCCGCCAGCAGGTTGGGCAGGCCCAGCAGGTCCACGTTGTGGGTCCGGCGCAGCAGGCGGACGGTGAAGAAGCTGTCCGCCGTCAGCACCAGCAGCAGGGCCAGCCCCGCCCCGGCGGGGGCGTGCAGGGCGATGGGGTGCAGCAGGGGCTGCACCTGCCGGAGGGCGAAGGCCGTCAACGGACCCCATACTACCGCAAAGGGCACGCAGACCCGGCGGTTCAGGTCCATGTGGGTGCCGGAATAGTCCCAGAACATGACCCCCAGCAGCTTGTCATAGAGAAAGTGCACGGCGTATTCCACGGCGGTGGCCGTGAGGCCGCCGTAAAAGGCCAGGCGGAGGAAGCCCCGGATCAGGTCGGCGGGCAGATGCAGCACCGCCAGCATGGCCAGGCCGTACACCGGGCACAGGGGCAGCAGGAGAAAGCACTTGCGCACCTGATGCCGGGACCCGGTGACGGCGGCGAAGATTTTTTCCAGCAGATATCCCAGAAAGCTATACAGACAAAACAGCCACAGCCAGTACACGGCGACACCTCCCTTCCCCCTCATTCTGCCCCGGGAGAGCTGCCGCGATACCCGGGCGGAGGCGGGGAAAGGGAGGAAAGATATGGACCAGTGGGAGCAGCTGCGGCAGCAGTGCATGAGCTGCCGGGCCTGCGGCCTGGCGGATACCCGGACCAATGTGGTGTTCGGGGTGGGGTCCCCCACGGCGGAGGTGCTGCTGGTGGGCGAGGCCCCCGGGGCCAGCGAGGACCAGCAGGGCGAGCCCTTTGTGGGGGCCGCCGGGAAGCTGCTGGACGATATGCTGGCCATGATCGGCCTGCGGCGGCAGGAAATCTACATCACCAACAGCGTCAAGTGCCGCCCGCCCAAAAACCGGGACCCTCTGAACACCGAAAAGGACGCCTGCGCCGGATTTCTGCGGCGGCAGCTGGAGCTGATGCAGCCGAAGATCCTGGTGTGCCTGGGCCGCATCAGCGCGGCGGAGATCATCAGGCCGGATTTTAAGATCACCCAGGAACACGGGCAGTTTTTTGAGAAAAACGGCATGTGGATGACGGCCCTGTATCACCCGGCGGCCCTGCTGCGGGACCCGGGCAAGAAGCCGGAGACCTTCCAGGACCTGAAGCGCCTGCAGGCCAAAATCCGGGAGGTCTGCACCCGGACGCCCATGGAATTTGCATAATCGTGAAAGAGGCCCCCGTTTTCGCTGAGCGAAAACGGGGGCTTCTTTGACTGTCTCAAATCAGGGCTCCATATTGCGGATCTCCTCCAGCAGGGCGTCCAGGCTGTCGCGATCCAGGGTCTGGGGCTTGTCCTCCGGCTCCTCCGGGGCTTCCTCCGGCGTTTGGGGAGTGGGTTCCGGTTCCGGGGCAGGCTCCGGTTCAGCCGGGACTTCCTCGCTTACCGGAGCCTCCGGCTCCTCAGCCGGGACTTCCTCCTCCGGCGGCGTGACAGCCTCCGGGGCGGGGGCTTCCTCCGCCGGGGCGCTTTCCGGCACGATCACCGGGGGAACCGGCGTCTCCTCCGAAGCGGCGGGGGGCTCCGGTTCCGGTACAGGCTCCGGTACAGGCTCCGGCTGGGGGGCGGATTCCGGCTCCGCCGGGGACTGGGGCGGCTCCATCTGGGCCGGATGGTCCGGCAGACGGCGGCGGCTGCGGGCAATGCCCACGGCCCGGCCGATAAAGAACAGCAGCACCAGCAGAATCACCAGACCGGCGGCCAGAATGGCGTACATGGGGAGCCAGCGGTTCAGGGGCAGGTCCACCGGGGCGCACAGGGCCGTCCACAGGGCCCGGAAGGGGCCGGTCTGGGTCTGGGGCTCCTCCGGAGAGGGATCCTCCGGCTCCGGCTGGCCGATCTGGGGCAGGGTACCGGCAAAGGCCGGCATCCGCACCACATGGACCGTATAGTCCCGGGTGGCGCCGTCCTCGGCGGTGCAGGTGACGGTCAGCAGGTTGTCGCCCTCCTTCAGGGACGCATCGGGCTGGGTGACGCCCAGGGCCTTGCTGTCCTTGGCGGTGGCGGAAAGGGAGATCTTGGAGGTCTCATAGGGGACATACACGGCGTATTCCGTGATTTCCGGGGAAAAGGCCGGGGACAGCTGCCCCGTGGAGGGGGTCAGCTCCGACAGGGACGCGTCGCTGCTGAGGGTCACGTTGGGGTCCGGCTGCCGGGTGACAGAGATGGTGTATCGCCGGGAGGCCCCGTTGGCTGCGGTGACCGTCAGCACCACCGTGTTGACGCCCACGGACAGCTGGTTGCCGCTGACGGATACATCGGCCCCGCCATCGGCGGCCCGGTAATCCAGGGGCAACCGGGACACGTCATAGGGTACGGTGACGCTGTATTCCGTGGTTCCGGCGGAGAAGGCCGGAGACAGGGCATAGTCCCCGCAGGACAGGCCCGCCAGATTGGCGTTGCCGGAGGGGGGCGCGGCCACGCTGGCCGCCCAGGACGCGTCGTTCAGGGACTGGTCGCTGTTGCCGTCGGTGGCCACGATGTCGGTGATGGTGGCGCTGACCCGGGTCCCGGCGGCCACGCCGGACTTCACCTGGAAGGTGACGGCCAGCACAGCGGCGCTGCCGGTGATGGGATTGGACAGGGACTGGTCATAGGCCAGCAGGTTGCCGCCGCTCATATCCACGGACCAGCTGGAGCCCACCAGCTGGCGGGTGCCGGTAAGGGTCAGGGCGCTGCTGTCGTAGTGCAGCACGGCGGTGATACCTTGGATGTTGGAGCCGCTGACGGTGAAGGTTACGGTGACGCTGTCACCGGCCCGGACGCTGCCGGAGCCGGAGAAGCTGGCCCCGGCGGCCTCCGCCGTTACCGGAGCCAGGCCCCACAGCAGCAGCGCCGCCAGCAGGCCCGCCAGGACGGATGAAATTCTCTTTCTCATGGGTCAAGCCCTCCTGCTCAGTTGGGTTGGATGGTGCCCCGGCCCAGCAGATACGCCTGCAGCCGGATCATGTCGGTGATGGTGACCTGGCCGTCGCCGTTCAGGTCCGCCGCCTGAAGGGCAGCGCCGGTGAGGGTGTTTTTGCCCAGCAGATGGGCCTGCAGCCGGACCATATCGGTGATGGTGACCCGGCCGTCGCCGCTGAGGTCGCCGGTGACCACGGTGGTCAGGGTCTGGAGGGTCTGGCCGTCCCGGGCATAGGTGACGGCCATGCCGGTGCCCACGGGGCCCTCACCCTGGACCGGCAGGGTGATGTAGTCGCTGGGGGACAGGCCCGCCAGCAGCTGCCGGGCGGTGGTGCCCACGGGGATGGCCCGCAGATAGCCGTCGGCGATGCGGTAGGCCCCGGTGGTGATCTCCTGGGGATAGCTCTCCACCGCCTTGGCCTCAAACTGGGCGGTGAAGGTGACGTTGCCGGAGATGGTCATGCCGCTGGTGTAGCCCTGCCAGCCGGTGAAGGTGTAGGTATACTGGCTGTCGGCGGGGCGGACCGGGGTTCCGGCGGGCTTGGGGATGGCCTGCCCGGCGGCCAGCTTCCCCTGGGCATACACGGAGCCGTCATAATTCAGGAACTGATAGGTATACTGCCCCTGATAGTGGGCATAGAGGGTGATGTTGCCGGCCCCGGTGGTGCTGTTGGCGGTGATCTGCTGGCCGCCCTCCGGCTGGGTGAACCAGCCCACAAAGGCGCAGCCCTCCTTCACCGGGGTGGGCAGGGTTCCGTATTTCTGACCGGCGGAGACCAGGCGGGTGCTCTCGGAGCAGGCGCCGCCGCAGGGGTCGAAGGACACCACATAGGAGCCGTCGGTGACATAGAACCGGGATTCCAGGCGATAGTTGTCCCCGGCGGTGTTTTCTGCCGCGATGACCAGGGTATAGCCTCCCACTCCCAGCCGGGAGAAGGCCACGGCGTCATCCAGCCGGGACAGGTCATAGCTCTTGGCATTGGGGGAGGCGGTGGCGGGAGTGATGGCGTTGGCGCCGTTGGAGCGGAGGATGGACACCGTCACCCTCCGGATGTCATAGGAGTTGCGCAGGGTGCCCCGGAAGGGGAAGCCCGTCTGCCCCACCGTCAGGGTGGAGTTCACCGTGGGATAGGACGCGCCGTCCAGGGTCCAGCCGGCCCCGGCCAGGGCCAGCTGCCATTGCAGGGCGGTTTCCGACAGCACCAGGCGGCCGCCGGCGGCGTTGGAGGACACGGACAGATAGGTGCCGGTGCCCCGGTTCTGCAGGGAAAAGCCGCTGTTATACACGGCGGCCTTCCACAGCTGGCCCTTGTCCGTGGACGCCTTGGCCAGGGTGACGCCGTTTTTACCGGCGGTGAGCCGCAGGCCGTTTTCCTGGCAGGTGATGGTATAGTAGCCGCTGGCGTGATAGTCCAGGCGGAACTGCTGATTTTTGCCGCCGGTGACAGCGTTCAGGGTCAGGCCCGAGGAGCTGGGGGTGGCCGTCAGGCTGCTGTTGGCGGAGGAGCGCAGCTGATACACGCCCTCGCCCACCGTTGCGTCCTTGAAGCCGTAGTCCGCCAGCATCACCTGGGCCTTGGCGGGCTCATTGATCCGCAGGCGGGCGTATACGCCCAGCTGCACGTCGCCGGAGTTGCCGTCGTAATACTTCAGCACCTTGCCGGTGACGCCGTACTTGTCGGCGGTGGGGCCGGTCATAACGCCGTAGGAGTCTGACTGAGGCTCCCGCACGGCGCCGCTTTCGTTATAGATGGCCTCAATGAGCTGGGCCTCCGGCTGGTTGGCAAAGCCACCCAGTGCGTCAAAGGCCCGCATAATAACGCCGGTGGCACCGCCCCGGCCGTCGCTGCTGGAGAAGCCGGAGGCCGCGCCCACGCCGTGCTGCACCGCCCGGGACCAGAACACGTTGCGCAGGGCGATGCTGTAGTTATCCATGTCGAACCCCGGCACGGCGGACTCGATGGACCGGACGATGGGGTCATAGTAGCTGCGGCGGACATAATTCCGCTGCACCCGCATAAAGCCGTCGCTGTCCTCGTTGGCCAGGGCCCGCCAGGTGGCGTCGAAGTTGGAGCCATAGCCCCCGTCGGCCTCATAGGCGGCGGCCAGCCGGTTGCCGATGGAGCGGTAATATGTATCGGAGGAGGACTGACACCACCGGAAGAAGGCCCGGGGAATGTCGCTGCGGCTGGAGAACTGATACGCGCCGTAGGACTTGCCGCCTGCGTCGCCCGCTCCGGAGGAGATGACCCCCGGGCCGCTGGCCTCGAACCGCTGGCTCAGGGTCCCCAGCAGCTGCTCCTCCTGGTCGTCGGCGGCGGTGGCTGATGTAAACACCGGCAGGATCACCGGAAGGGCCGCCAGCAGCAGCGCCAGGCACAGCAATATACTCGTTCCTCTACGCATGGTTTTCATCGTATCACCCCGTTGCAAGATATGTTATAAAAAGCAGACACTGTGTCGTATTCAGTAATAGTATAGCACTGCGGGGGGCGGGGTGTCCACCGGAAAGAGTCGAATTTTCCAACAAATTAGCATATGAAGTGGACAAAAATTTTTGTGGTATGAAAAAGCGCGGCATAGAATTGCCCCCTCCGGCCCGGCCGGAGGGGGCAATGTATGCTTTTATGCGCCGCACAGGGGCCGCAGGGCCTCCAGCAGCCGGTCGTTATCCCGGGTGTCCCGGACGGCCAGGCGGAGATACTGCTGCCCGCCCAGCTTGGGAGACAGGTCCTTCACCAGGATGCAGCGGTTCACCAGCAGGTCCCGGGTGATGGCCCGGGCGGACAGGCCGCCCAGCAGCTCCACCATGAGATAGTTGGCCTGGGACGGGATCACCCGCAAGTTGGGGAGCTTCTCCAGCTCCCGGCGGAAGCGGGCCCGCTCAGCCCGGATCAGCTCCAGGGACCGGGCATAGTCCTTCTTATACTTCTCCTCGATCTGCATATAGAACTCGGCAAAGGAGTTGATGTTCCAGATGGCCACATCCTTTTTCAGGGCGGCGATCAGGTCCTGGTCGCCGGAGGCCAGGACCCCCAGCCGCAGGCCGGGGACGCCATAGGACTTGGAGATGCTCTTGACCACATACAGCCTCCTGTACCGGTCCAGCAGGTCCTGGCGGATGAAGGTGTTGTCCGCCTCGTCGGCAAAGTCGGCAAAGGACTCGTCCAGGATCAGGCGGATGCCCTTCTCCTGCGCCCAGTCCGCCAGGCGCAGCACATCTGGGGCGGGAATATAGCTGCCGGTGGGGTTATCGGGGTTGATGAGCACCAGGTTGTCGATGTCCTGGGGGCCGAAGAAGGCCATCAGGTCGTCAGCGGTGTACCGGAAGTCCGGGCCCGCCGGGGTGAAGCAGACGTTGGGCCGGTCCTGATAGCGGTTGGGGTACTCCTCGAAGGTGGGGCGGATGAAGCCGGTGGCCCCCTCCAGCCGGGCCATCAGGGCCTTGATCAGCTCCGCCGCGCCGTTGCCCACCAGGATGTTCTGCTGGTGGACGGCGAAGTTCCTGGCCGCCAGCAGGGCGTTCACCCGCATACCGGAGGGATACTGGGTCAGCAGGGGGGTGAAATTGGCCTGAATCTCGTCGATCAGCCGCTGGGGCGGGAAATAGGGGTTCACCAGATAGCAGAAGTCCAGCAGCTGGGGATAGCGCCAGTAGCCGCCGTAACGTCCCTGCATGAGGCTGACCTGGAGGTCCGGGTCCTGGGCGAACATGGAGGAGGCAATGTCCAGGTCCTGGATGTCGTCGATCTCGTACCACAGCTGGCCATTCAGGCGCTTGGCCCGGATCTCCGGGTCGTCCAGCATGGTGATGACCCGCAGCACCTGCTCATAATACTCGTTGTTGCCCAGGGCCTTGGAATAGGCCTCCAGGAAGGGAACATAGTGGGTCCGGGAGAAGTGGCGGCCGAACTTGTAGATGTTCACGGTCTTGTAGTATTCGTGGGCCTCTTCAAACCGGAAATTCTTGCTGGGGACGAAGGAGGCGATGCTGTCATCGGGCCCCAGCTTCACGCAGGTGCCGTCCATCCAGCTTTCGTACTTGTCCACCAGGGCCAGGGTCTCCCGGGGGTCGTCCAGCAGCTGGTCGATGACGGCGTCCTCGAAGATCAGATCCGACTCAAACAGCAGGGTATCGTCCTGGCACAGATAGTCCTTGGCCAGGGCCAGGGAATAGATGTTGTTGGTCTTGTCGTAAATGGGGTTCTGGACATAGACAATGGGCGTCCGGATGCCCAGGGTGTCGATATATTTCATGAGCTTTTCGCCCTCATAGCCCACCACGATGACGATGCGGGACAGATGGCGGCTTTCGATCTGATGGAGCATCCGGTCGATCAGGGCCACCCCGTTGACCTGCACCATGCACTTGGTCCGGTCCTGGGTCAGCTCCTTCAGCCGCTTGCCCATGCCTGCTGCCAGTATGATTGCCTGCATATGGATCTCTCCTTTTTCTGTAGAGATTTGACGTTTTATTATACCCCATGCGGCCCGGATGCGCAATGGGGACGGAGGAAAAATGCGCGGCGGGCTTGCTGCTTATTGGGGACTTATGCCCGCTTCCAGCGGACGCCGCCGGGGACGTCGGTGATCTCCACGCCCTGGGCCTTCAGCTCATCGCGGATACGGTCGGCCTCGGCGAAGTTTTTGGCCTTCTTGGCGTCGGCCCGGGCCCGGATCAGGGCCTCCACCTGGGGATCTTCGCCGCCGTCCTCGCAGACCACGGTGAAGCCGCCGGCGGCGGGAGCCGCCGCCTGGGTCTTGCGCAGGGCCGCCGCCTTCTCCGTCAGCTTCAGGCCCAGCACCTGGTCGAAGCTGTCCAGCGCCGCCAGCTTGGTGGCGTCGGTGGTCTTGGCCTTCAGCACGTCATAGAGCACCGTCACCGCCATGGAGGTGTTCAGGTCGTTGTCCATGGCCTTGGTGAAGCGGGTCTTCAGCTCCTCCAGAGCCGCCGGGTCCACGTCTCCCTTGCCGGGGGTCAGGGCGGCGATTTTGGCCAGCAGCTTGTTATAGGCCGCCACGGCGTTGTCCAGATTCTCCCAGGTGAACACCAGGCTCTTGCGATAGTGGCTTTGCAGGCAGAAGAAGCGATAGGCCAGGGGATCATACCCCTTCTGCTCCAGCAGGGACACGGTTAAAAACTCGCCCTTGGACTTGGACATTTTGCCGCCCTCGGTGTTCAGGTGGGCCACATGGCACCACTGGGGGCACCAGGGATGGCCCAGATAGCTCTCGGACTGGGCGATTTCGTTGGTGTGGTGGGGGAAGGCGTTGTCGATGCCGCCGCAGTGCAGGTCCAGATACTCGCCGTTGTACTTCATGGAGATGCCGGAGCACTCAATGTGCCAGCCGGGATAGCCCACGCCCCAGGGGGAGTCCCATTTCAGGGCCTGATCCTCGAACTTGGACTTGGTGAACCACAGGACGAAGTCGTTCTTGTTGCGCTTGTTGGTGTCCTCCTCCACGCCCTCGCGGACGCCCACGGCCAGATCGTCCTCGTTGTGGTCGTTGAAGATATAGTAGCGCTCCAGCTTGCTGGTGTCAAAGTAGATGTTGCCGCCGGCCTGATAGGCGTAGCCGGTGTCCAGCAGCTTGGTGATGATCTTGATATAGTCGTCGATGAGGCCGGTGGCGGGCTGCACCACGTCGGGGCGCTTGATGTTCAGCTTGCGGCAGTCCTCAAAAAAGGCGTCGGTGTAGTACTGGGCGATCTCCATGACGGTCTTATGCTCGCGCTTGGCGCCCTTGAGCATCTTGTCCTCGCCCTCGTCGGCGTCGGAGGTCAGGTGGCCCACGTCGGTGATGTTCATGACGCGGTTCACGTCATATCCGGCGTAGCGCAGGTACTTCTCCAGCACGTCCTCCATGATGTAGGAGCGCAGGTTGCCGATGTGGGCGAAGTGGTACACGGTGGGGCCGCAGGTATACATCTCCACATGGCCGGGGGTATGGGTGACGAACTCACCCTTCTTATGGGTGGCGGAATTGTACAGATACATGGTGGTTTCTCCTTTTATATGGTTAATTTGTAATTGGCAATATTAAAAAAAGCCTCTCAGACAGCATTGTCTGAGAGGCGAAGTAGTTATTTCGCGGTTCCACTCTCGTTTATCACTCAAGTTCGGCACTGTGACGGCGGCCAGCCGGAGGGCTTCCACATCCCCCGCGCTCCCGGACGCACTTTCTGCCCGCAGCGGGTGAAGGGGCTTTCAGCCGGTGGCCCTTTCTCTCTATCCCCGTGGGATGGACATACTCTTTCCGATCGTCGCGCTGTTCATTTGTAGCGTATATTGTAACAGTCTTTCGCCCCGGTGTCAAGCCTCTTTGGCGGTCTTGAACACGTCGGCGTTCTTTACGAAGTACTCCACGCCGGAGTACACGGTGGTCACCAGGATCACGATCTGGCAAACAATGTTCAGCCAATGGGGGATGCCGAACAGGATCAGGCAGATGCACACCATGGTGGAGGCGGTCTTGATCTTGCCGGACCAGGCGGCGGCGATGACGCGGCCCTTCTCCACGGCCACAAGGCGCATGCCGGACACGGCAAATTCCCGCACCAGCACGATGGCCAGGATCCACGCCAGCATGTCGCCCTGCTCCACGAAGCAGCACAGGGCGGCCATCACCAGGCATTTGTCCGCCAGGGGATCCATGAACTTGCCGAAGTCGGAGATCTGGTTATAGTGCCGGGCGATGTAGCCGTCGGCAAAGTCCGTCAGGCAGGCCACGATGTACACGCCCAGCGCCCAATAGCGGCTGCCGGGGAAATCCACATACATCAGCACCAGAAACACGGGGATCATCAGCACGCGGCCGATGGTCAGATAGTTGGCCATATTTTTCGGCATGGTTTTACTCCTCCCTTTCGCCCACCAGTTCGCCGTCCATGGCGCCGGTGACGCGTACCATCACGAAGTCGCCGGGGTCCACGTCGGCCTCGCTGTTGAAATAGATATGTCCGTCGATGTCGGGGCTTTCGGCGTAGCTGCGGCCCATGTACTGCATGGACTGGGGGTCGAAGCCCTCGCACAGCACCTCTACCAGATCGCCCATGCGGCTCTCGTTGAAATCGTCCATGATGCGGGACTGCACGTCCACCACCAGCTCGGCCCGGCGCTCCGCCTCGGCGGTGTCCACACGGTTGGGCATCTCTGCGGCAGGCGTACCCTCCTCCGGGGAGTAGGGGAACACGCCCGCCCGCTCGATATGAGTCTGGCGCAGGAATTCGCACAGCTCGTTGAAGGCGGCCTCATCCTCGTAGGGAAGGCCGGTGATGAGGCTGGTGCGCAGCACCACACCGGGGATCCTGGCCCGCAGCTTCTCCATCAGCGCCAGCAGGCCCGCGTGGGTCTCGCGGCGGCGCATGGCCTTCAGGATGGTGTCGCTGCAGTGCTGGATGGGCATGTCGATGTACTTGCAGATCTTCGGCTCTGACGCGATGGTGTCGATCAGCTCGTCGGTGATGGTGTCGGGATAGAGGTAGTGCAGGCGGATCCAGTGGAAGTCCAGCTTGCACAGCTCCCGCAGCAGCTCCGGCAACTTCTTCTCGTGATAGAGATCCACGCCGTAGCGGGTGATGTCCTGGGCGATGACGATGCACTCCTTCACGCCGTCCGCCGCCAGGGCCCGCGCCTCGGTCAGGATGTCCTCCATGGGGCGGCTGCGGTAGCGGCCCCGCAGCTTGGGGATGATACAGTAGGCGCAGCTATTGGAGCAGCCCTCGGCAATGCGCAGATAGGCGAAGTGAGTGGGGGTGGACAGCACCCGGGGCAGCTCCTCCACCGCGCCGTTGATGTCGCTGAAATGGGTGCAGTCCTCGCCGGCCATCACCTGCTCCACGGCGGACACGATGTCGCCGTAGTCTGCGGTGCCCATCATGCCGTCGATCTCCGGCAGCTCCGTCAGCATTTCGTCCCGGTAGCGCTGGCTCAGGCAGCCGGTCACCAGGATCTTCTTCACCTCGCCCGCCGCCTTCAGCTCCGCGGCGGAGAGGATCGTCTCGATGGCCTCCGTCTTGGCGCTGTCGATAAAGCCGCAGGTGTTGATGACCACCACGTCGCTGCCGTTGACATCCTCCTGCACGGTCATGCCGGCCTGCAGGCACATGGCCATCATCTGCTCCGTATTGACGCGGTTTTTGTCGCAGCCAAGGGAGATAAAGGATACTTTCATCGTTTTCCTCGTTTCTATTCGTCGATTTCTTCGCCCAGGCGGTTCAGGGCCGGGCGGATGTCGCTCCAGGAGAAGCCTCGGCGCAGCAGGGCGTCGCTGAGCTTTTTCAGCGCGGCGCGGTCGGGCGTTCTGCCGCCCAGCTTCCTGCGCAGGAAGCGGTCGATGGCGTCGGTGCTGTCGGGCAGTTGGGCAAGCGCGTCGTCCCACAGCTCACGGGGGACGCCCCGCTTCTGCAGCTCCTGGCGCACGCGGCCCGGGCCGTAGCCGGAGGCGGCGTAGTGCCGGGCGATGACCCCGGCGTAGGCGGCGTCGTCCACCGCGCCCAGGGACGTCAGCCACTCCACCGCCTCCTCGGCGGTGTCAGGCGCAATGCCTTTACGGTTCAGCTTATCCGCCAGCTCCTTACGGGACATCATCCGGCCCGAGGCCAGTTGGGCGGCCTTTACCCGACCCTCTGACCGTTTGCCGGATGCTTCTAATTGTACCACAAGCTGGGGGGATAAGTCCATACCCGGATACAAGCCAAATTGCAGGAGCTCATGACCGGTGATCCGGAGGGGGTCGCCCTCCTCCAGATACACCAGCACGCGCTCCTGCACATGTTTGGAATTTTCGATCCGTGTGATCCTCATTCGTCGCTGTCGTCAAAGTCGTCGGCAGAGACATCCACGGCGCGGCCCGCGGCACGGGCGGCGATCTTGGACTGGTTGCCCATCAGCTTATGGAAATTCTCGCGGACGTTCTTCTCCAGCGCCGCGGCGGCCTCGGGATTCTGGCGGAAGTACTCCTTGGCGGCGTCCTTGCCTTGGCCCAGGCGCACGTCGCCCAGGCTGAACCAGGAGCCGCTCTTCTGCACCAGATCCAGCTTGACACCCAGGTCGATGAGCTCACTGAGCTTGCTGATGCCCTCGCCGTACATGATGTCGAACTCCGCCTCACGGAAGGGAGGCGCCACCTTGTTCTTCACCACCTTGGCCCGGACGTGGTTACCCACCACCTCGCCGCCGGCCTTGAGGGTCTCCACCCGGCGGACATCAATGCGGACGGAGGCGTAGAACTTCAGCGCCCGGCCGCCGGTGGTGACCTCGGGGTTGCCGTACATGACGCCGATCTTCTCGCGCAGCTGGTTGATGAAGATGACGACGGTATTCGTTTTGGAGATGGCGCCCGCGAGCTTGCGCAGCGCCTGCGACATCAGCCGCGCCACCACGCCGACGCTGCTCTCGCCCATCTCGCCTTCAAGCTCGCTGCGGGGGAGGAGAGCGGCCACGGAGTCCACCACGACCACGTCCACCGCGCCGGAGCGCACGAGCGCTTCGGTAATGTCGAGCGCCTGCTCGCCGGTGTCCGGCTGGGAGATGAGAAGATTATCGATATCCACGCCGAGCGCGCGGGCATACGCGGGTTCGAGCGCGTGTTCCACGTCAATATACGCGGCCTCGCCGCCGCTCTTCTGGGCGCTGGCGACGATGTGCAGCGCGAGCGTCGTCTTGCCGCAGGATTCGGGGCCGTAGATCTCAACGATGCGGCCGCGCGGCACGCCGCCGATGCCGAGCGCGAGATCAAGCGAAAGAGAGCCGGTGGGGATCGCCTCCACGTTCACGGCAATGTCATCGCCGAGACGCATGATCGCGCCCTTGCCGTAATTCTTTTCGATTTGAGCGAGCGCGGTCTCCAGCGCTTTTTTCTTGTCGGTCGCCACAGCGGCGGCCGGGGCGGCGGCCTTTTTCTTTTCTGCCATGATGCATCCCTCACATTTCTTCAGAATCGGTAGGAATCGGTTTCTTTTTCTGTGCGTAAATGACGCGCTCGGTGCCGAGCGTGTCGAGCGTGCAGCCGAGATTGTGGAATCCGGCCTCGAGAAGCAGCGCGCGCACATCCGCCGCCTGCCCCTCTCCGACTTCAAATATAATCCATCCGCCATCCTTTAAAACGGACTTCCAGTTTTGCAGGACGCTGCGGTAAAATACGAGACCGTCCTCGCCGCCGTCAAGCGCGAGCATGGGTTCCCAGTCGCGGACGGACGTGTCCAGCGCTTGGCACTCTTCCTCGGTGATGTATGGCGGATTGCACGCGATAAGATCAAAATTCTGCATCCGGAGCGGGGGCGGGGCGAGAGCGTCCGCCTCGAGCGCAACGGCGCGCGGATTGAGCCGGTGCAGGGAGATGTTCTTGCGCGTAACGGAAAGCGCCTCGGGACTTATATCGGCAAAAATGACGCGCGCCTTCGGGAGATTGACGCCCAGCGCGCAGCCGATGCACCCGCTGCCGCAGCAGAGATCGAGGATCCGCGGTTCGGGAACATCTTTCAGAATTTCCAGTGCCGTGAAAACGAGCGGCTCGGTATCCATGCGGGGAATGAGTACCGCGGGCGTTACGATCATTTCCAGCCCGAAAAACTCCCATTTTCCGGCGATATACGCCAGCGGCTCGCCGGAAAGACGCCGCTGCAAAAGCTTCTCCGCGGCCTTTTCCGCCTCGTCACCGGCGTACATATACATCCGTGCAATGAGCTGCGCGTCGGTATATCCGGCGCCCTGCGCGAGCAGACGCCGGGCTTCGAGCGCATATTCTTCCACGCCGGCTTCCTTGAGCGCGCGGCGCATGGCGAGATACAGCTCATTATAGGTCTTTGCCAATCCTAACCCCTCTTTTTTTTACCAGGCGTCCGAGCCTTTTTCTTCCGGGAGAACGAGTTTGAGCGACTCGATGGCAACTTCGAGCATGGAGTCGTCCGGCTCGGCGGTCGTCAGATGCTGCACGGCCTTGCCCGGCGCGGAGGCGATGCAGGCAAGCGCGCTGTCGCTCCGGCCCGCCCACTTGATGATCTCATAGCTGATCGAAACGACGACCGGCAGAAGCAGCAGATGCAGGCCCATGCGCGCGAGCGTTCCTTCGGTGCGCACGAAGGAGAAAACAAGAATGCTGATAAAAATCACGATGAAGAGAAAGCTCGTTCCGCACCGCGGATGGAAGCGTGACTGCATGCGCGCGTTCTCCACCGTGAGCGGAAGCCCCGCTTCGTAGCAGAAAATGGTTTTATGCTCCGCGCCGTGATACATCCACACGCGCTTCATATCCGGGATCATCGAGCAGAGCTTGAGATATCCGAGAAAGATCGCAAGGCGGAAAATACCCTCGGCAAGACCGCGCCATACGCCGAGCGGCACGAGCCGGTTCAGGAGACCGGCGAGAAACGTCGGCAGCAGGGCGAAAAGCCCGACGGAGAGCGCGATGCCGAGCACGACCGCGGTATAGAGAATAATCTTTTCCGCCGTCTCGTCCGAAAAATGCTTCTGGATCCAGAGATCAAATTTATCCGGCTCGCTCTGCTCGTCCTCCGGCTGCTGCTCGGCGGACCAGGTGATCGCCTTTACGCCGTTGACCATTGAGTCAAGAAAATTCACCACGCCGCGGATGAACGGATATCCCATCCACGGGTGCTTGTCCTTGCTGAGCTTGAGCGGATCAACGCGGGAGACAAGCGTACCGTCGCTCTTGCGGCAGACGATGGCCTGCCGGTCAACACCGCGCATGAGAATGCCCTCAATGAGCGCCTGCCCGCCGATGCTCGTCCGGAAGGGCGCGGGGGGCTTGGATTCCTGTGCCATAGAAAAACTCCTTATAGTTAAGATGCCTTGCGCGGCAGCGTCACCGTGACGCGCACGCCGCCGCCGGCGGCGTTGGCAATATCGAGCGTGCCGTTGTGCCGCGTGACGATCTCGTCGCACACGGCAAGGCCGATGCCGCTCCCGCGTTCCTTGGAGGAGCCCTTGAAGAATTTCTTCTTCACCTGCGGCAGCTCCGCCGGCGGAATGCCGGGGCCGTAGTCGCGGATGCATACGGAGACGGTCGCGTCGTCGTGCGTGATGTTCACGTCGATCTTTTTGCCGTTTTTGCCGTATTTGCAGGCGTTATCGAGAATGTTGAGGAACACCTGCGAGAGCCGCTCGGGATCGCCGGGGATCTCCGGAAGATCTTCCTCCGGCGAAACATAGGTCACGGCGAGATCTTCGTGGCGGAAAAGCTCATTATAGGTATAAAGGCAATCCTCGACCAGCGCCGGCAGCTCCACCGTGGAAACGTGCAGCGTAAACCGACCGTCCTGAATGCGCGTGAATTCGAGCAGCTCCTCGACCATTTTGGTAAGGCGTCCCGCTTCGCGGGTGATGATCTCGATGCCGCGGCGCGAGTCGCCCCGGATGGCCTCGTCGTAGGCGAGCGTTTCCGCCCAGCCGGTGATGGCGGTGAGCGGCGTGCGCAGCTCGTGGGAAACGGAGGAGATGAACTCTGTCTGCACACGTTCCGCCTGCGAGAGCTTCTGCGACATATCGTTGATCGCGTCGGTCAGCTCGCCGATCTCGTCGTTGTGCGTTTTTTCCACCTGCGCGCCGTAGCTTCCTTCGGCGATGCGGCGGGCAACGCCCGTGAGCGAAGCGATCGGTTCGGTGATCGTGCGCAGAAAGTAAAGGTTCGAGAATACAACGATCGCGAGCACCACGAGCCCGATGCCGCCCGCGACGAGCGAGGAGGTGTTCACCGCGCGGTCGATGAGCTTGAGACTTGTGATATACCGCATCACGCCGACGACGCTCCCGCTGCCGGAAACGAGCGGCGCGGATACGGCAAGAACCTTTTCCCCCGTGGAGGCGCGCTTGCCCTGCCAGAAGCTGATCTTGCCGGAGTCGAGCGCGTTTTTGATATCATCCGAGCCGGGGATCGAACCGGCGGAAATGCCGGTGGAGGCAATCTCTACGCGTCCCTCGGTGTTGACGAACTGCAATTCGAGCGAATCCTTGTCGTCAAAATTCTCGGCATAGTTGAAGGCGCGCTGATAAAACTCCGCGTAGGTGCGGTCCACATAGGACGAAAGGAACGCCGAAGCGGTCTCCGCCTTTGCCTGCAGCGAGGCGCGCGTGGCGGAATAGTAATACGCCTGCAGCGATAGAGTATACGCTGCGAGCGAAATAACGATCGCCAGCAGCACAAGACCGCTTCCGACGAACATGCCGCGGGCGCGGATGGAGCGGAAATGGATATCGCGCAGGCGCGGCAGGCGCACCGGTTTCTTGGCGGCTGCGGCATGGCGGCTTTTTTCTTTTTTTGCGAAAAGGTCAGCGAGCAGCTTCTTCATGGAATGCAGATCCTCCGAAGAGTCTTAAAGTCCCCACTTGTAGCCGTAGCCCCAGACGGTGGTGATGTAAGCGGGCATGGTGGGATCGTCCTCGATCTTGATGCGAAGACGCCGGATGTTCACGTCCACGATCTTCAGCTCGCCGAAGTAGTCGCGGCCCCATACCTCGTTGAGGATATCCTCGCGGGAGAGCGCCTTGCCGGGATTGTCCATAAAGTATTTGATGATGGAAAACTCGATCTGCGTCAGACGCACGCGCTCGCCGTTTTTTTCCAGCGTGCGGTTGCGCGTATTGAGACGGAACGGCCCCTGCCGGATCTCCCCGGTATCCTCGGCGTCCTGCTCGCCGCCGGTGCGGCGGAAGAGCGCGTCGATGCGGGCGGTCAGCTCGGCGGGGGAGAAGGGCTTGGTGACATAGTCGTCCGCGCCGGTCATAA
>ERZ857998.2273-NODE-2273-length-18420-cov-3.169072_pt1 | contig 18420 bp, 14 predicted proteins | sample MGYA00519954_ERZ857998 | MGnify/ENA primary metagenome ERZ857998 (study PRJEB31778, sample SAMEA3449424) | human gut metagenome | biome: human gut; feature: human-associated habitat; material: faeces | place: United Kingdom | collected 2010/2012 ...
ATTGATTTCATCATATACATGATCGGTTTCTGCGATATGCTTTACATCGCCGTTTTCATCCAGGTTGTAGTCATCGCTTACACCCCAGTCATAACCGGTTGCGATATATTTCAGAGCATCAACAGATCCGCCCCAGTATTTCGGTCCCAAGGGATAAACAGCATTTCCGTTGTCATCGGTATAACCGCCTTCTTTGATCTTAACCAGCAGATCATAAAAGTCTTCCTGTGTGTTGATTGCTGTGGTATCAATCCCAAGATCATCTGCAATTGCTTTCTGAATATACATACCTCCTACATATTCTTCATCTGCATTATATTCCAGAGAACGGTCAATTTCATCGATACTCATCTGCCACAGATATACACCATCCAGGTCATCACGGAATACAATGTTGTTCTTTGTATCGTCCGGCAGATAATCGTCTTCAAACTTTTGTGCGCGTTTATCGCCGGTGACGCTATCGCCCACGTCGCCCAAATAGGCATAGGCCGAAATCGCGCCCACTTCTTCCGAAAGGGCGAGCACATCGCGCACATCGGGGCATTCGTCTGTCGCCGGAATGTAGAACTTGCCGATGACGTCGCTCTTGATGAAACCGAGCAAATCGTACATGCGGAAGGGGTTGGTCTCATCCATCAAATAGCCGCGCACTTTGGCGGAAATGGCGAAGCCCATGTCCTCCTCCAAAAAGCGAACGAGCGCCGCGCCTTCGGGATAGCGCGCGAGCAATTTTTCGGAGAGGGCGCGCGAAAGATGCCGCTCCGTGACCGAGCCGCCCTTCGCCGCGTTGGAGAGCGGAAGCACATCCTTTTCAAAATCGAGCGTAACGCCATATTTGGCCATCAGCCCGTTTACCGCCGCGACCATCTTCGCATTGCGCACGTTGCGCTTTGCGCGGTAAGGCGCGAAGAACTCGTTCACCCGACCGGTCTGCGTGTGCGGCACGCCGTGCAGCGCCATGTACACAATCCCATCCTGATCCGGGTTGTTGATGCGCCTGCTGGCAAAGGGCGAATTGGCAAAGCTCACGCGGCACTCGATGCCGATGGTCGCGCCCATGCCGATGGCCTGCGCCGCCGCGAGGAATTCCTCCGCGCCCGCGATGGAATCATGGTCCATCAGTCCGCAGGTGGCCAGGCCCGCCATGCGCGCGAAATACACCGCCGCCGTGGGAGAATAGGGCGAAAACGAATAGGTGGTGTGGATGTGGTTGTTCACATCCGTGCCCTTGGGCGGAAAAGGATTGTCCGCCGCAAGTTTCTTCAGGTTTTCCAGCGCTGTGGGCGCGTCCGCGTTGAGCAGCGCCAGGGTTTCCTCTCTCGTCATACCAGTTCCCTCAGCGTTTCCAGATTGTATTTGAGCGCCATCAGGCAATCTTCCATGCCTTCGAATTCCACGCTCAGCCAGCCGTCATAACCGGCGCTGCGCAAAATCTTCAGGCACTCGGGCACGTTCACCACGCCATGGCCGATCATCGCGCCGCGCAGGGAATCCCCGCCGCGCGTGGAGAACCAGCCGTGTTTGGGCACGAACTCGCCTTTTTTCTTGAAATGGAAATCCTTGGCATGCGCGTGCGCGGCCAGCGGCGCGGCGATCGCCACGGATGCCACCGGCGTTTCATCCGCGCACATGAAGTTGCCCATGTCCACCAGCCAACCGAAATTGCGGTTGCCCACGGCCTCGATCAGCGATTTCACGCGCGCCGCGTCCTGCGCGAAATAGCCGTGGTTCTCGATCATGGTGTTGATGCCCAGGCCCATGGCGTATTCCGTCACGCGGCCATAGCCTTCGGCCAGGATGGGCAGCGCCTCTTCCCAGGTGTACGCTTTGCCGGTGGCGTCCTTGCCGCCGGTAGCGTCGTGCCGCATGCGGTGCGCGCCCAGCGTCGCCGCGATTTCTACTTCTTTTTTCAGCGTTTCTACCTGCGCGGCTACGCCGTTCGCCAGGAAATCCGCGCCGACCATGTAAGCGATGATGGGCATCTCGAATTCTTTGGACTGCGCCGCGAGTTTGGGCGCGTATTCGCGCATTTCCTCGTCCGAGCAGAATTTCACGATTTCCACGCCTTCATATCCCATGCCTTTGGCCGTAGGAATTACGTCCAGAATGGTCATGCGCCCGTCGCGCATCGCCTGGGAAAAGCTATAAGAACTTACGCCAATCCTCATGTGGATCACCCTCCATTTTTTTCTTGCATGTGCAAAGCCAGAAAGCGCGGCACAACTGGTTGGCGCGCCTTTCTGGTGTTGCTTTCATTGTAACACGAAGCCGCGCAGGTTTCAACTGGTTTATGAAGAAACTTTTTGGCGCGCTTCCAAACCTATATTTATACCGGTGTGCTTTTGGCGTCGCGTTTTTCCGGCTTTCAAAAGGCCGATTCAACGCAGCCTTTGGTCAAAGCCGCCGGCACAAAATTTCGCTCGTATTTCTTGCGCGGGCAGGAATTCCCCTTCCCCATCTATAAATACTACTATATGCATATATGCAAAAAAGCGAACGCCATAAGGAGGATGCTTATGCCTGATATGCTGGTAAAGCTCTATAAGGTGAAGGAAGATCCCGCGCTGGAAGCCCGCCTGGCCGCGAACGGCATCCAGCTCAAGCGCGCCCTCGCGCCGGATATCCAGCGCATCACCGGCTTTGTGCGGGAAAATTTTGGCGATGGCTGGGCCAACGAATGCCTGGCCGGAATTCTGCGAGACGGCTGCTGGATCGCCGTGAAAGACAAAAAAGTGGTCGGCTTTGCCTGCTTCGAAGCCACGCGCCCCAACTATTTTGGGCCGACCGGCGTGCTCGAATCCATGCGCGGCATGGGCATCGGCAAGGCACTGCTTCTGCGCAGCCTGCTTTCCCTGCGCGAGCGCGGTTACGCCTACGCCATCATCGGCTGGGCAGGCCCCACAGCGTTTTATGAAAAAGCCGTGGACGCCATACCCATCCCAGGCGAGGAAGGCGAATCCTATGGGGACATGGTGCAGCAATGAACGCATTTGCGTTTGGCGCCAGAGCGTAAACTAAACCGCTCTGGCGTCAGGACTCAAAGGCCATTTCTTTCGCTTTTATCACAATAAAGCGTTCGTTGTCCAATAGCAGGCAGCATTCAAGGCACCGTTGGTTGTCCAGCCACAGTTCCAACACTTGCGCAAAAGAGGGCCTTCTCCTTTTTCCCGGCGGATACAGAAACCCGGTAGCCGCCAAAGCGCCATGACAACAAATGGATTCTATGCCAAAAAACTGGATTTTGCATTTTGCTTCGTTGTGGTACAGCGCAATCTGACAAGATGGTAACTTCCGCGTGGCGCGAAGTCGGAACTCCAATACATACCAATCATGAAACCAGGCGTTGGCGCGAATGAACTCCATCCTTTCCTGGCCTATGGCAGATTCCGCCCGCTGCCAACAAGCACGCAACCGTACGCGCAAATCTTCGCTTACTTCTTCTTCCGTGTAATATCGTTCCGCAAGCGCTTCAAACATAACCTTCTCTCCTTCGCGTTAAACCGCCCGCCAAAATGTGCTACCACTTTTTGCCTTTCATCCTATCCACGGATTTCTACAATTTTATTCTTCACGAGCACGCAACAAATGGCCCATACAACCATGTTCCAGCATTGACAAACAGATTTGGCGCAATCCGCCCTTTTCCCACGCCTACTCCAGCGGCGTTTCCAGGCGCATCAGCTTTTCCAGCAGAATGTCGTCTTCGGAAGGCTTGTCCTCCGCGGCTTCGATGCGGCGGCGGATGGCCAGCATTTCCTCGTCCAAATCGCTCACCCGCTGCGCGCAATGGCGCAATTGCTCCACAATCGCTTCCTGCTCCGGCACATTCTGCTTATACTTCAGCTGGTGCTCCAGGCTGGCCCAGAAATCCATGGCAATGGTGCGAATCTGCACTTCCACGGGCAAATCCCGCCGCTGGTCCGCGAAGAATACGGGTACGCGCACAATCAAATGCAGGCTGCGGTAGCCATTGGGCTTGGGCTGCTGGATATAATCCTTTTGCGCAATCAGCTTGACATCATCCTGCCGCAGCAGCGCCTCGGAAAGGCGATAGATATCGTCCACATAAGAGCAGATGACGCGCCCGCCACATCCTGAATGCGCGCCTCCAAGTTTTCCAACGAAAAAGGAATGCGCCTGCGCTGCATTTTTTCCAGAATGCTCTGGTTGCTCTTGAGCCGCGTATGGATGGCGTTGATCGGGTTGCGGCTGTAGCGCACATTGAATTCCACGTCCAGCACTTCAAATTTTGTGCGCACTTCCTTGAGCGCGCAGGCGTACATCATGCGCAGTTCCTTATAGCCAACCAGCGTTTCCAAAATTTTTCGTGCCTCGTCGAATACGCTCTCCGGCGCCATCTGCGCCAGATCGAGGATATCCATGCCGGTATACTTGTTTTTTTCATCCATAACTGTATTTCTCCTTCTCAGTATCCCTTCTTCTTTATCGCAATTTACCATCTGTCTCCCTTTTGCCCGTGCCAGGCGTACAGCAAAACCGCCGGTCGCAATTTTCCCGCAACCGGCGGCTTATGGTATTGCGCGAGCCGTGGCGCCATTACGCCCACCACATGCCGCCGCACTTTTCGAAGATCATCACGTCTTTGAGCATGGCGATGGCCTTCATGAGGCCCTCGTTCACGCTCATCAGGCTGTCCTCATGCTCGATGGAGATACAGCCGTCATAGCCCACCATGCGCAGGTTGCTCATCATATCCTTCCAAACCTGGTGCGCGTGGCCATACCCCACGGAGCGGAAAATCCACGAACGGTGAATTTCATCGCCATAGTGCTTGGTATCGAGCACGCCGTTCACGGCGGTGTTCAGCTCGTCCACCTTGGTATCCTTGGCGTGGAAGAAATAGATCGCCTCGCCCAGCGCGCGGATGGCCGCCGCGGGATCGATGCCCTGCCAGAACAGGTGGCTGGGATCGAAATTCGCGCCAATGGTATCGCCCACGGCCGCGCGGAGCTTGAGCAGGGTTTCGGGGTTGTACACGCAGAAGCCCGGGTGCATTTCCAGCGCGATCTTATGGATGCCGTGCGCGTTCGCGAAGGCCACGGCCTTCTTCCAATAGGGGATGAGCACCTCGTTCCACTGGTACTTGAGGATTTCCGAATAATCGTCCGGCCAGGGGCAGGTGACCCAGTTGGGCGTCTTATCCTCCGGCGAACCGCCGGGGCAGCCGGAGAAGGTGACGACCGTGTCCACGCCCATCTTTTCCGCCAGCAGGATGGTGTTTTCATAGTCTTCCTCAAACTGGCGCGCGACTTCGGGATTGGGATGCACGCAATTGCCGTGCGTGGAGAGCGCGGCGATTTCCAGATTGTACTTTTTCAGCGTGGCGAGCATCTCGTCGATCTTTTCCGGATGCGCCAAAAATTCTTTGGGGTCGCAATGGGCCTTGCCCGGGAAGCCGCCGCAGCCGATTTCCACGGCCTGTACGCCCGCGTTCGCCAGGTATTTGCAGGCCTCGTCAAACGGCTTGGCCGCCAGCAAAACGGCAAAAACACTCAATTTCATGAGCCATTCCTCCTACCAGATGTTTGCCTCTATTATACGGCACGCGGAAAAAAAATGCAAGCCATACGGCCGCTTTTTCGCCGAATCCTCACAACTTGCGCATATACATGCGCGTTTGCCGCGCGTGCCCTTCCTCCCAGACCAGGCAAAGAAATTCCCAGCCCAATTTTTCGTAAAACGCCGTGTGATCCGTCGTCAGATACAGCGTTTTTACGCCCTTCTCCTGCATATCCGCGCAAATGCGCGAAAGCAGGGCGCGCGCCACGCCCCGGCCGCGCCAGTCTTCTTCCACATACACGGCGCAGACGTTGGGCGCGAGATCCTTGCGCTCGTGGAAATCGTTCTCGATCACGCCCGCGCCCGCGATGATGGATTCCCCCTCCAGCGCCACATACCACTGCGGCACCGCGCCCAGCCCCATCAGGCAATCCCGCATGCTCGCCTCGTATGCCGCGCGGGGAATGCCCCATTTTTCATGAAACCATTCCGCGGCCCGCAAGAGAAGTTCGGGCCGCTCCCTGAGGCAGAAAATCGCGTATCGCGCCATAACAATTCTCCTTATATCCAGCATCTGGCAGCGCCGTTTTCATTGTATCCATTTTTCGCAAGGCGCGCAAGCGGTCAAAGCGCTCGCTTGGCAAAAAAACTGCCGGGCAAACCTTTCTCAAAGCGCTTCCAGCAGGAAAATTTCCCTTTCATCGCGAAATCTTAGACAGAAAATCGCAGGTTTATAAAAGGAGGCCCGGCCCATGCGGATTCGCAACCACGCTTCGCGCTTGACGGCGCTCTTACTGCTGGCGCTGTGCGCGCAGATGCTTTTGCCATCGCAGGCGCCAAGCGCGTATGCCACGGAAACCAGTATAGAGGATTTTGGCCCTTCCCTGGGCGTGTATCCCAACCGGGACTATACGGGCCTCTATAAAATCGACGCGCAAATCCTGGCGCACGACGCCGCACAGGCAATCCAGGCAGCGGTCGACTTAGGGCTGTGCGAGAGCGCCGCCGATCTGGAACTGGAGCGGGCCGTGCCGCTGGGCGGCGAAACCATCTATCAACTGCGGCAAGTGTACGAGGGCATACCGGTGCTCAATCGCCGCGCAACGGTGCTGACCGACGCGCAGGGCGTCGTGCGCGCCGCGGGCGGGGATTGCGTGCCGCTGGAAGGCATAAATACACAGCCCGCGCTGGGCTGGGCGGAAATCGCGCAGGCTCTTTCGGCATACCTGCGCGGCGCGCACCACCTGGCGGAAGGCGCGTCTTTTTCGGAAGAAGCCGCGCGCGCCGCGGGCGAACTGGCCATCTATGTGGACGAAGCTGCCACGCCCCACCTGGCCTACGCGGTGCACGGCGGCGCGTGGGAAGCCGTGATCGACGCGAGCAACGGCGAAGTGCTGCGCTTTGCGGAAACCATGAGCACCCTGGGCGAAATGGCGCTGGACACCTACCCCTGGCAGGCGGAATTGCCCTATGACGAGGCGAGCGGCCTGTATGTGTTGCGCGACGAGGCGCGCTGTTTTGAGGTATACGACGCGCAGGACAATCTGGTGGTGCTCATCATGGGCAACGACGACGATCCGCTCATCGAAATGCACGATTATGTGGAACGCAATTCGCTGGATTATATGGTGGATTGGTTGTTCGACTACGGGGAGACGGGCATCACCACCTCCGTGGGCATGCTGGACGAACCCATCGCTCTGAGCGATCCCAACAGCGCCGAAGAAGTGTGGCGGCAGGCGTACGCGTCCATGGCGCTGGCTTACGACTATTTCTATCACGTGCTGGGCTGGGATGGTTTCAACGGCGCGCGCGGCAAAATCAAAATCGTGTGCAACACCGATGGCGTGATCATGGGCAATGATATCAAAGGGGACAATGCCGCCATGCTCTCGGGCGCCCAGGCGGGCATCATGGTCTACATGGGCGAAGTGGGGCGCATCGTTGCGGCCGAACCCAACACAGCGGTGCATGAATACGCCCACGGCGTGGAATATTCCATCAGCAGCATCATGGCGGATTCCACGGCAGAGGGCGCCGGCGTGAAGGAAGCGCTCAGCGATGTGTTCGCCGAGCTGGCCGAAGCGTACGCGACCAGCCGCGATCCCGACTGGATAAACGCTGTGCGCCAATGTTACCCGGGCGGGGCGGGCGCGCTGTATCACTACGGCGAACTCCAAAGCGGCGTGGACGGCCACGATTCCAGCACCATCGCCTCCTACGCGCTTTACCAGCTTTGGCAGGCCTGGCGCGAGGACATGCAGGTGGCGGTTTGCATGGACAGGATGTCCCACCTCCTATTCCGCGCGCTGTTCCTGCTGCCGCACGACGCGAGCTTTTTCGATCTGGCGTATGCGCTGCGCACGAGCGGGCTCATCATGCAGCAAAATGGCGAACTGTCGCTGAAACAATACGACCAGCTCTGCACGGCGCTGCAAAGCGTGGGGCTGCTCAAGCAGGAATCCACTTGCCTGGTGGCGGTCACGGACCCAAAAGGCGCGCGGGTCGCGCTGTTCACAGGGGATGACGGCAGCGCGCCCGTGCTGGAAGAGGACTACTGGAACGGCGGCATGAGCGTGGTTATGCTGCGCACCAATGAGAATGGCCTGTGCAACGTGCGACTGTTCGACGATGGCGCGGACTACCGCATCGTGGTCGAGGCCGAGGGATACGAGGCGTATTCCGGCTGGGCGGGCACCATCGTCGAGCAAACCGCTACGGGCGATGTGCAATTCCTGGTGAACCGCGTGCAGTTGTGGCCGAAGGGCAGCGAACCGGGCGCGATCCCGGTGGCGGAATTCGACGAAAGCCTGCTGCTGGCCCAGTTGCGGCAGCTGGCGGAGCAATATGGCGCAATACCTGTAGGCGCGGAGGCGTTCGCTTCCAGCGGCAATGCCGACCCCATCCCGGCCGGACGGCTCAGCGGGCTGCTGGGCGCGGACCTATACGATTACGACGGCGATGGCCAGCGCGAATTGCTCGCCGTGCGGCTGGATACGCGCGCGAGCGAACCGCCAGCTTCGGCCGAAACGCGGTGCTATCTTTCCATGTACGACTGGAATCCCGCCGCCGCGGCCGTGGAACTGGCCGACGAAATCTCCTTTTCCTTGGCTTCCTTGACGGGCACGGAGCCCAACGCCGCGCTGCATACGGCGCGGGGCGCGTTTGGCGAAGGCGAAGCGGCGCTGTACATCGACTATTATTACGATTTCAATTCGCGCGGCTTCGCGACTGTGAGCCTCTACTACGATGGCGCGTTTCGCCTGGGCGGCGGCGTGGAATGCGATGAATTCTATGCCTGGTGCAGTTGTTATCGGGCGGCGGAGCTCGCCGCGCTGAGCAGCCTGCTCTCCTCACAAATGGGCGGCAGGGGGAGCGGCTGGGGGCTGGTGGCAAATTACAATTGGGAAGAAACATCCGCCAATCCCTCGCCGGAAGCCATGGACAGCTACGGCGCGCACTACCGCGAACTGCTATCGGCCATCCGGCTCGAAGAGCTCTATCCCCGCAGTATGTGGCTCGACAATCCCGCCCGGCCTGATCCGGGCGAGTACACCTTCGAAAACCGGGATGCGTACATACAGGGTCTGGCGGCGCAGCAGCAATACGACCGCGAAATCGCCTCTCTCCGCCTGGATGAGCGCTGCCGCGCCCTGGATGGCACGCTCACGGCGCTGTGCGGTCTGAGCCGGTTCACGGCCGCCGCCGCAGAGGGCGGCGTGGCGCTGGATTGCTACGACGCCAGCGGGCTGCTAGATTCGTACCGGTAAGGACGGCGGATGATGCGCGCGGCAAGCCGCGATAGAGGAATTGGTTCCATACAACAAGGCTGCGCGACACATCCAGCGCCGCGCAAGGGAGTTTCCCGATCCGCACTTTTGCAGCATAAATGCGAGAAAAAGGAGGAAGCGCCTAGCCATGTACATTACAAGCGAACCGCTCGTCCGGGATATTGCGCGCACGGCGCAAAACATCGTTCAGGAACTGGAGCGCCAAATTTGCTTTGATGAATACATCGCCATGCCTTCGTTTGGCGCAAATATCATATTGCGGTTCCGATATACCGGAACCGCCCCCGTAAATCTGGCATTGCTCAACGCCATGGAAACAAAAATGCGCAAAGCGGCGGGCGCCCGCTATCTTGTGAACCTGGATGGAGCAGCATACAAGGCCTGTGGGCTCATATACGACCGTCTTCCCGCCACACTGAAAGCCATCCACGCCCGCGTGGATGGCCCGATTCCCCACTGCCGCTTCCACGCGGATGGGTTGGAAAACGACCGGCAACGCATTTGCCGCCTGTTTCAGCTTCCATCCAATACCCCTCTGTGGGAAATCCAGGCAAATGGGAACCGCCTCCTTGCGCTGGCGCTGAGCGCGCATGACGGCGCGCCCGTCCGTGAAAGCATATGCACCGATGGCAAACAGATTCAATGCCTTTTTTTGAAAGACGACGGTTCACACACCGGAATGATGAAAGCCCTGTGCCTGGCGTACCGGCAAAACGTATCCATTTGCCAGGTGCTGATGGAATATCAGGCGCAATCCAGTTGACGCAGGCAGCAGAGAAAATCGGGCTACCCATTCGGCTTGCTCCGCCATCGCATCGCTCAAGCGGGCGAGCGCAGCCAATTCCACGGTCTCGCCGCGCGCCATAACTTTCTTTAAGCTGCAGCGCAAAATCCCAGTTATTCTCCCCCCTTGACACCACCAGCCTAAAATGCTAAAATAACCATATTCACCAGGGATAATTTTCGAAACTTTACAGTGCTGCCGTATATCACACAATTGATTTTTCTTTCAGCGCTATAAAAATCGAAAAAACGTCCCATTTCATACGCATGCCAAAATAAAGGATGGGAATACTATATGAAAGCCGCGCGTCCTTACAATTCTCTACTCATTCAGCTATTCATATGGACAACGGCCATTACGCTTGTATCCGTATTGCTTGTATCTAGCATTGCATACATCAATCTCAATACGCAAATTCAAGAAAACGCTGACAATTACTATCAAAAGCGATTTACCTATGCCTGCGAAATCGCCGAGCAGCAGGTTATTGCACCCGTAGTCGCCATGCAGCAAGAATTTCTTACTTTATCTTCCATTGAAGAAGAACTGCGGCCTCTTTCCATTCCTTTGGAAACGCAAAATTCCATTACAAACATATGGGAAATGCTGGCAAGCATGATAAAACTCTATCCGCAGATCGCCGACATTTCCGTCTACAGTGTGGAAAATTCTTTTTTGGTGTCTGGCATTTCCGGCGTGAAATTTTACAACGACAGCGGAACGCAAATTCCCTGTGACGACGCATGGCTCAATATGCTCGCGGAAATCGGCCCGCAACGCCGTTCCATATGGCTTCCTTCCCGCCCACTTCCACAAAACATGGGGATTCACGGGGACGTGTTTTCCCTCGTATCCTATATCAACTATACGGGCAAAGCGGAGAACACCCTTTATCTATGCTTGAGCTTGTATTGCGACGCATTGTTGTCTTGCGTACAAACCTATCCTGACGAATCGTTTTTCCTCGTCGATGCCGCCGGCCAAGCCGTTGCCGGCAGCGGGAGTCTTCCAGCGCAAACGCAATACGACACGGGTACGTTTATGGATCGCGATTTCGTCTATCTGATCGCCAATTCCTCCTGCAACGGATGGCGCTATGTGCTTCGCGTTCCCCAAGCGCAATATAGCGCGTATGGTCAGGCCCTAACCAGCCAAATCGTGCGCGTTTCCATCGCAGTGTTTCTCGTTATGGCGCTTGTCAGCCTGCTTGTGATCAGCCGGCTTACCGCTCCCTTTTCCAATCTTCTGGCGCGCGCACAAAAACTCCGGCAAAATGATTCTCCGCGCAAAAAGCATAGCGGCATGCATTTCGTCGCCGATGTATTTGATGAATACGTAACTCGCACAGAAGCCGAACAAAATCAGCTAGAATCGCGGCTTGCGCTGTTAAAACGCAGCTTTCTGCTTTCTCTTTTGCACGGAAAGCAGATGAACAAAAGCGAAATGGATTCCTATATGGATTTTTTGAAGTTGCACATGCCCCATGGCTATTTCAGCGCGATGGTCGTTCTCAACCCTATGGGGCCTTTCACGCCGGAAATGGAAGCCCAAGTGGAAGCCCTATTCGCAACAATCCCGCAAAGTGAGGCCGCGTACTTTTTCGCCGGCGCATACGGAAGGCGCGTCTATATCTTAGTGAACCACACGGCGGATTGGAATTGCGCCTCCATTTTCCATTCTTCCATGAACCGTGCAAACGTTCCCGTTTGGATGCGTGTGGCACTGGGTGACCCAGTCCGAGATTTCGCACGCATGAATCTATCTTTGCAGCAAGCGGAACGGGCGCTGCTATACTTTTCCTACTACCCAGAAAGGGATTTTCTCCTCTACGCTGAAACGCGCTTGCTGGATGAACATCCTATGCCTTCTTCTCTGCCTGCCGACAAGTTTTATGCCTGCCTGAGCGCCGAACGATTCCAAGAAGCGGCGTTCTACCTAAAGATTATCTGCGCCTCTATTTTAGAAAACGGCGTCGCCTATGCGGTTACGGACGCCTGGCTCAATGAAGCCACCGCCAAAATTGCCAAGTTCTGCGATGACGGGCTATACGACGACATCGCCAAGGAATTCTGGCTGAGCGAGCGCTTTTCCTGCCTAGCAAGGATGCTGGAAAGCCTGGAAGAGCACGCACTGAGCGAAAAGCCCGATTATGCCGAAAAGGCCGCGCAGTACATCCAGGAAAATTATATGCAGGATCTCTCCGTTCCCGACATTGCCGACGCCCTAAATGTAAGCCGCTCTTATCTGAGCCGCCTTTTCAAAGAAGCGCATGGCATTACGATTGTGGAATACATTTTGAACGTGCGCCTTTCCCACGCCGTGCGCCTATTATTCGAAACCGATCTCAACGCGACGGAAATCGCTTCTAAAACTGGATTTAATAATAGCAACTATTTTTTCAAAAAATTCAAAGAAAAATATGGTGTTACGCCCATGCAGTATCGGAATGAACAATTGTGACATGGATCAGACCATGCCAAAGCATAAATTTATAGCCCTTTCATCACAGCAAATAGCAAAATTGTATAGTAGCTTTTCTGAATATTCAGTGGAATTCTTTTCGCAATTATGCTATTCTAATGGCGAACGGAGGGGATTTGCGTGATGAATGTTCGAAAAGTTGCCCGGCGGAATCCATGGCATGGTTACATTGTACATTGGCAGCTAGTGGTCATGTTTTTCCCGGTCATCGTAGCTCTGACGCTATTCCATTATATTCCCCTATATGGCATAATCATCGCTTTTAAAGATTTCAAACTGTCGAAGGGGATTATGGGAAGCGAGTGGGTTGGTTTGTTGCAGTTTCAAAAGCTGCTGATCATGCCCAGTTTTCAAGAAGTGTTTCGCAACACCATCTTAATCAGCGCATTGCGCATCTTATTTGGGTTTCCAGCGCCCATCCTGCTCGCGATTTTGCTGAACGAAATCGCCAACGCGCGCTTTAAAAAAGTTGTGCAGACGATATCGTATTTGCCCCACTTCCTATCTTGGGTGGTGCTTGGCGGCATTTTTACCCAGTTTCTTTCGCCGTCCACCGGCTTCATCAACCGCATCATCGAATTTTTTGGCGGCACACCGGTGTACTTTATGGCAGATCCCTCTGTGTTCGTTGGCGTGTTGATCGTCACCGGGATCTGGAAAGAAGTTGGCTGGGGCACGGTTATCTACCTTGCCTGCATGGCCGGCATCAATACCGAACTGTACGAAGCCGCCACAGTGGACGGCGCCAATCGCCTGCAGCGTGTTTTGCATGTAACATTGCCAGGCTTGGTTCCGGTAATTTCCATTCAATTTATTCTAAACAGCGGCAACCTGGTGAACGCGGGTTTTGATCAGATTTTCAATATGTACAACGAATCCGTGTATCGCGTAGCGGACGTCATCGATACGTATGTCTACCGGCGTGGCCTGATCGATCAGCAATATAGCTTCTCGGCAGCGGCGGGCTTATTTAAGAACATCATCTCCTTTATCCTGGTATTGTTTACGAATGTGCTGGTAAAAAGGCTCAATGGCGGCGAAGGAGGAATCTGGTAATGGTGGCAAAGAAGCGGGTCGCTTACAAAAGCAGATGGAGCCAAGTATTCGACGGGGCAAATGCCGCACTCATGGTCTTTCTCTGCCTCGCAGTGCTGTTGCCATTTTGGTTTTTGCTCGTACAATCCCTGGACAACGTCAGCCGTCTGAGCGGCGGCCTCTATCTGTGGCCGCAAGAGTTCACCTTAAAATACTACCGCAAAGTGCTCAGCAGCAAATATATCTGGCTAGGATACATGAACACGCTATACCGCGTGGGATTTGGCACATTGCTTTCCCTGTTCTGTACGTCTATGGGGGCCTATGCCATATCGAAAAAATATTTTCCCCACCGCACGTTCTGGACATTCTTTATGCTTTTCACCATGTTTTTCGGCGGCGGCTTAATTCCTACATTTTTGTGGTACCGCACGCTGGGGTTTATCGATAACCGGCTGGTATACATCCTGCCCGGCATGGTAGGCGTCTACAATTTGGTGATGATTCGCAACTTCATCTCCACCATTCCCGGCGAAATGGAGGAAAGCGCCCGCCTGGACGGCGCAAATGATTTTCAAATTTACCTGCACATTATTCTTCCCATGTCCAAACCAATCCTGGCGACGGTCGGGCTATGGTTGATTGTGGGAAACTGGAACGCATGGTTCGATTGCCTGGTCTACATGCGCTCCGGTAGCAAGCAAGTGCTCCAGGTTGTGCTCCGCCGCATCCTGAACGAAGGTAGCAACGAAATGCTGGAAGGCGCAAACGTGGAAGATATGGCCGTGAGTCCGGAAATGCTCAAGGCGGCGACCATCTTTGTTTCCACCATTCCCGTTTTGCTCATCTATCCCTTCCTGCAAAAGTACTTTGTGAAAGGAATCTATGTGGGTTCCCTGAAAGGATAAGCGATGCGCTTAGCGGCCTTGCGCGCGGGCCGCCTGCGCAAGCGATAAGAAAAAAACTTAGGAGGAAATTGCAATGAAAAAATGGGTATCCTTGACGCTAGCGCTCTGTTTGCTCGTGGGCTTGGCTGCAAGCGCCGGGGCGGAGGAAGAAAAGTATACTTATACGATTCTTACCGCTCAGGCTGGCGTGCTAGACGACGATGCTTACATGGTGAACTACTGGAGCGAGTACTATGGCGTGGAATTCATTGTAGACAGCGTGGAACAGGGCAGCGAAAATGAGCTCATTCCCTTGCGTTTGGCGGGAGGCGACGTACCAGACATTTTGTACTGGTATCGCGACCGGCTGATGCAGCTGGTGGACGAAGGAATGTATGGTACATTTTCCTATGAAACGCTTCAGGAGCATGGGCCGCTGATTTATGAACAGATGGCCGCGAAAGAGGGGCTCCTCGAATACTGCTCCATCGATGGCGAGCTGTTTACCTTTGGCTATCAGCCCCTCACCGCCGTGTATCCCAGCATGGCCGTGTGGCGGCAGTCCTGGCTGGACGCCGTGGGCGAAACCGTGCCCAGTACGCTGGAAGACGCCGAACGCATCTGGTACAAATTTGCGCAGAACGATCCCGATGGCAATGGGGAAGCCGACACCTATGGCCTTTCCCAGGGCGGCATGGGCGCTGTGTACAATGCGTACGGTCTCTATACCGACTGGATTCTTGACGAGGACGGGCAACTGGTACACAGCGACGTCAGCCCGAAGCGGCGGGACGCGCTAGAAAAGCTGGCGCAATATTACGCGGACGGCGTGCTGGATCCCGAATTTATCACTGGCGAGAACAACGGAGGCTACTGGGCCGTGTCGCACGCGTTCACAGGTGGCCGCATAGGCTATACGCAGTTCGGCAACTACACGCACTGGCCGCTGAGTTACGATGAAACCACGGCGGATTCTTTCGCCAACGCCGGGGCCATGTATCAAAACTTCCCGGAAGAGATCACCAGCGATTCCATGGGGTATGTCTACGCGCAGCCGCTGGAAGGCCCCTATGGCGATTGCACCTATGGCGGCGCTACTTACACCACGCTCGTGGGTTTCTCTGCCGACTTCATCGCAGACGAAGACCGCTTTGCCCGCTTCCTGGAAATCGCGCAAGACTTGGGCGGATATAACGATCCGGAAACTTATATCTGTGCCCGCTATGGCGAGCGCGGCGTACATTGGGATTACGATGAAAACGGCACGCCCATCAGTTTTCCCGGCTATGAAACTGTTGCCGAACGCGTAGCCATCGGCGGTCTGATCACCTTCCAGTTTGCCATGAGCGATGTCACAAATACCTGCCTATCGACACCCTCTGGTAGGCGCCCGCTCGAATATATTCAAGAAAACCTGAACTATGTCACTTCGCCTGTGTACGTTACAGCTGCCCTGCCTTCCGCTGCGGATTACCAGGCGGAACTGGACAAGCTAGCCGATGAAACCTTTGTGGACATCATCACGGGCGCACAGCCCATCGAAGCATTTGACGAAATGGTGGAAACATGGTATTCTATTGGCGGCGAGCAACTTACCGAAGAAGCCAACGAACTTTACAACCCCAACAACGCATAATGCATGTTGCGCCGGGCGCGTCACGCGCCCGGCCTTCACCACAGAGGAGATGTCTATGAGTCTGAATCCCAATGCATACGCACATCTAGAGGACGATTCCGCTATGATCCAAGCGGCTGTGGATGACGCCGCGCAGTCCGGCGAGCGCGTGGAAATTCCCCGGCGCAACGCGCGCACAGGAAAGGATATCTGGATTTTGCCCCGCGCCATCCGCCTATACTCGGGCAGCACCGTCATTTTGGACAATTGCCACCTCCGGTTGGCCGACGGCGCGTTCGACAACATTTTCAAGAATTCCATCGCGCGAACGGAAGAAGCCGCCCTCGTGGAAAACCGCCAATACGACATTTGCATTGCCGGCATGGGAAACGCCGTGCTCGATGGCGGAAATCACAATGGCCTTGTGGAGCGCAACGCCCGGGAAAAGGGGCTTTCCACCCTGGTAAACACGCTAATCCACTTCCACAACGCGCAAAGAATCGTGGTGGAAAACCTGCGCATGGTAAACGCGCGCTACTGGGGGATGACTTTCCACTTTTGCTCACACGGACGCGTATCCAACCTGCACTTCCAATCCTGCGGGCATTGCCCCAACCAGGATGGCATCGATTTGCGCCTCGGATGCTGCGATTTCCTCCTGGAGAACATCACGGGCTACACGCAGGACGATTCCATTGCCCTCACCTGCCTAAACGACGCGGCCATCCAAAAAGTAGCGGGCATGGACGATTCCATCCACAACGTCATCATCCGCAACATCGCCACCAATTCGCTGTGCGCCAACGTGCGCCTGCTGAACCACTATGGGCGCAGGCTATACAACGTCATCATCGAAAACGTCCAGTCCAGCGTGGAAACCGACCCTGCCGCGCCCGACGCCAGCGCTTATGCCTTGCGCATGCCGGACGCGCCGAAGCTGCCGTGGGCCGTGCAGCCCGTTTACTGGACGACCTTTGAGAACCGCAACCGCCGCGCAAACGCCTGCGTGCGCATCGGCGAGAATGGCTATTTCGATCCCCACATGCCAGATTCCCAGGCCAAATTGGGCGATATGTTCAACATCACGGTGCGCAACGTGCAAACAAACGCCAAATTTGGCGTCACGTTTTCGCGCACGCTTTGTGATTCGTACATCGACAATGTGCAAATGTTCGGCGATGGCGGCATCGCCGCCTATTTCGGCGAGGGCGAATTTGAAAATATTGCCCTTTCCAACATCAGCTATGCCCGCAACGCGCGGCCTCAAGCGGCAGATCTCGCGCCCCGCGAAGGCAATTATGGGTACGACCGCCTCGCGCCCGTGTATTTCCACCATTGTGTTGCGCGCAATCTGCGGTTTTCCGGCATCGCCGTGCCGCAAAATATGCCTGCCGCTTTCGCCGGGGAGGGCGAAATCCACGGACATTGCGAGCACATCTGGCTGCCTGAAGGCGCCCATACCGTGCTGGGCGATGGCATAGAACTCTTGTAAAAGCCAAGCGTAGCGGCTCCAGCGCCGCTTGCGGACGCGCGTGGGATGCGCTAACCTTGCGAAGTTTCGACTCCTTCGGTCTGTTTTGCGCACATCGCGTCGCTCAGGCGGGCGAGCGCGGCCAGTTCCACGGCTTCGCCGCGCGCCATGGGATCGATGCCCGCCGCTTCCAGCCAGGCGAGAATTTGTTCGCGCGGGGCCTGGAACGCGCGAGAAAGGTTGTTAGCCAGCGTCTTGCGCCGCATGGCGAACGCGGCGGCCAGCACGCGCAAAAACAGCGCCTCATCCCGCGGCTGCACAGGCTTCTTTTCGTAAGGCGTAATTTGCAGCAGACGGGATTCCACGTGCGGCGGCGGCGTGAACGCGCCGGGCGGCACATCCATCAGCGATTCGCAGTGGGCGCAATAAGCGATCGTGGCGGCCAGCAGGCAATATTGCGCCTCACCCACCCGCGCCATCATGCGCGCGGCGGCCTCCTTTTGCACCATGATGGTGATGTGGGAAATGTCCAAGCCGCTTTTGAGCAGCTTCATCACCATATCCGCCGTGATGTAATACGGCAGATTGCCGAGTATCTTGACATTGCCTGTAAACGTCCCGGCTGATCTTTCTTCATCTATTATTTCGTTTATATCTGTTTTCAATACATCCTGATTGACTATGCGGATGTTGTCATATCCGGCAAGTGTCTCCGACAGTATCGGTATGAGCTTGCTGTCTATCTCGATGGCTACCACTCTGGCCGCCTGCTCTGCTGCTGCAGCTGTCAGCACTCCGATCCCCGGACCGATCTCTATGACCATATCATCCGG
>ERZ857998.2275-NODE-2275-length-18411-cov-6.075888_pt1 | contig 18411 bp, 19 predicted proteins | sample MGYA00519954_ERZ857998 | MGnify/ENA primary metagenome ERZ857998 (study PRJEB31778, sample SAMEA3449424) | human gut metagenome | biome: human gut; feature: human-associated habitat; material: faeces | place: United Kingdom | collected 2010/2012 ...
GGCCAGGACAGGGACAGCAAGGCGGCTCTGTATGGCGAGGCCAGCGCGGGCGCGACTGACTGCGGAGGCTGGGCGTTGGTGTCGCCGCGCCATTCGGCCCAGAGGGATTGCAGGGCCTCCGTGGCGGCGCGCACCCGCACCCGCACGGGGCCGCGCGCCACGGAAAGGGAAGTTTCGGTCATATTGAAGCGGCCCCGGCTCGACCAGTCACCCTCATCGGATGCCACATGCAGTTCATACCATAGGGCTCCGGGCACGGCGGCCCAGCTCACCGCAAGGGTCGGCCCGGCCTGATCCGCCACCCAGGCCGTAAGACCCAGAGGCGCTTCAAGGCTTTCGGTCACAGGGAGCTGCCCCCTGCCCTGCCACGGCGGCGTGGGCAGATTGTACTGCCAGACCTGCGGCGCGTCGTTGCAGAGCTTGACGGAAGAGTGCCAAAAATCCTGCGGCGTCACGCCCAGCACGATCATACGGCGCTCGAACATCCGAGTGCGGTGCAGCGCCCAGGTGGTGGGGATGGAATCGCCGCCTCTGGTCAACCACGGAAAGGGACTTTCCATGCCCTGGGAAAGCACGTGGATATAGTCGGCCAGATCCAGGGTCGCCACATACCTGTCGCCTTTTTCCGCAAGCCCTTTCAGCAGCACCGGCCCCCAGGCCGTCCCGTCCGGGCGCGTCAATGAAAGATACAGTTCCGGCGCGTCCTCCCGCCATTCCGGCAGGCCGCGCGCCATGTCGCAAACGAGCGTGAGCGCCGGTCCGGCTTCGTCCCAGGCATCCAGAACGCCGGAAGCCGTCTCCTTGAAGCGCGGATGCGCCACGGACACGATGTCGCCCTGATTCAGCAGATGGCCCATGCCTTCCACCGTGCAGTCCACAAGAGTACGCCGCCAGCGGTTGCGCGCCGACATGCCCTCGGCCACGGCATAGGCATGGTCGCGGTCCACGATGCCGATCATGGTCAGGTTGTAAGGCTCGCGGCTTTCGCTTTCCGGCAGCTTGGCCCGCACGTCGCGGGTCTGAAAGCCCGCAGCCGCGTCTTTGTAAGCGAGGACCACGTCGTCGGGCGTGTCGTCGCTCCATGTGCCGAAAGTTACCTTGAACGAATCCCGCACAATATGACGGGGCGTCAGCTTATAGCGCACGGGCCGGTCCGGTCCGTCCTCCATGAAGGAAAGAATGGTCCCGGTCAGACGCGGGATGACCAGCATGGCGCGGCACATCTCGGCAACCAGTTCCCAGACCAGATAGGGGCCATCGATGTACGCATCGTAAAACCAGCCCTTTTCCGCCAGTCGCGCGTCAATGCTCCACAGGGTTTCGAGGTCGATCTGATTGTCTTCCAGGCGGCCGCCCCACTCCGCCTTGGCGACCCAGCTCACAGCGGCGGCCCAGGAACGGGTGACGACGGGTTCGCTCCAGGTCCGCGTCGCAAGATCGTAGAGCGGCAGCTTGCGCTTAATCACCACCCCCAGCCTGTTGCTGGCGTTCTGGCTCAAGGCGTTTGTGCCCCGAACCCGAAAGGAAAGCACCGATTGTCCATAAGTGAGGGTGCCGGGCAGCATGCCGCGCATGGCCGCCCACTGCACGGTATCCAGTGCGCGCCCGTCTCCTGTGGTCCTGGAGGTGCGCCGCCCTTGCACCTGATAGCGTCCCGGCGTCACATCGCAAGCATGAGTCAAACGCTGGGCCGTGCGCGTGCCGCGCGCGTCGGAGTAGGATTGCAGCGTGGCCCATTCGCTGAGGGGCTTGCCCGCGTCGTCAATAGCCTGATACTGAAATTCCCAGCCGATGCCGAAAGACTCCATGCCGCCCTGATCGGAAAAATGGCCCCAGCCCTGCTGTAAAACCATGTCCAGCAGGATTCGGTAAATCTGCGTTCCGGGCGGATTAACGACATAGGGGCCGATCCATCCTTCGCCTTCACAGGATTCATCATTGGGGGCGAACAATGTCTGGCCGGAAACTTCCGTGGACGTGACAACGTTGTCCGGGAATTTGGTGACCGCATCGCCCGGCGCCACCATTTCGATGTCGCGCACGTCATAGCCCGTGCCTTCTACCATTTCGCCGTCGCGCCAGAACACGGTTTCCCCGAACTGGATGCTCTCCATCTCGTAGAGGCCACGGCCCAGGGCCACGACATAGTAACCCCACTGCTCATTGTCCACGTACTGCATCCACGGCGTGGTCACGTAGTCATTCGCGATCTTCATGCGGCCGAAGCCTTCCGGCTCCACGTCCCACATGCGGGCCTGATTGCCGCTGCTGTTGACGTTATAGGTGGGCGAAGCCTGCGCCGCGTCCAAGGCACCGCCCAGACCGGCGGGCGCGCGCTGTTGCCCTGCGATCTGGCCCATGAGGATCATTCCGCCCATATATACGGCGAGACCGGCCGCCGCGCCGGCCACGCTGCCGTAGCCCAGCGCCGAGACGCCGAGCAGCGCCCCGGTTCCGCCGACATACCAGGTGGCGGCGGCAGCCACCAAAAGCACGGCCACCTGGAGAACAGTGCTCAAGACGTTGGAGCCGCCGCCCCCTCCGCCGCCGCGCGGAAGCTCGTTGAAGCAGACCACATCGCCGCCGCCCAGCGCCATATCCCAAGTATCGCGCATGCGGACCCTGCCGTTGATGATGGCGATGGTGGGCGCGGGAAAATTGCCCGCGTCCGGGAACAGGGAGAGCATGGCCTGCCGGGGCGTGACGCCCTCGGCTACTTCAAAACTGTCCACCACTTTGCCGAGGCGCAGATAAAAGACGCTAGCCACAGCCTTCCTCCTTTGCGCGGAGGGCCACGGCCGCGTCCAGTCCGTGGTGGCGATACCAGAGCACACGGTAAAAATGGGACCGCAACTCGGCCAGAGGGCTCAGAATCACCCCGGCCTGCTGCTGGCAGTGCAGCACCCAGATCCCGTCCGTGGTCTGCACGGCAATGCCGCAGTGATCACGCAGACGGGCCTTGACAAAAAAGGCCACGTCCATTTCGCGCGGGGGCACGTTATGGGCAAGCCGCCGCAAACCGTATCGTTCCGGACACATCGCCTTGATGCAGGCTTTGAGGTCTCCCGCGTCGGCCACGGGGATGGGCGGACTGTCGATGCCGAAGAAATCGCGGTGCACGGCGCGCATAAGTTCTCCGCAGGTATAGCTTTGCGGCGGTTGCGGCACAGCGGCCCACGGCCTGCTCAGATAGGCTTCATGCCAATTCGGCGGAAGAAGTCGCGTCATTTGTCCACCAGCCCGGGATAGCCCTCGGGCGTATACTTGCGCCCGTACTTGCGGTTGATCCAGTTCAGCACGGCCCCGGTGGCCGTCATATTGTCCGCGCCCTCGCTGCTTGGCCCGGTCAGGGTGATGCCGGGCCAGACTTCCGCCGGGCCTTTCAGCTCCTCCCCGTGGATAAAGCTGCGGTAAATGCAGGAGATGGCGGAGCCGCCCAGGGCCGCCGCCTCCAGGTCGTTGTCCAGCTCGTAGCCGATGCCGCTGACCCGCAGGGAAATCTCGCCCGGCGTGGTCTCGGATTTTTCCGGCGGGACCAGCTCGAAGGGCAGGCCCACAAACTCGACCACCTCGCCGGGGTTATAGAGGGCATTGCCCTCCAGGCGGCAGCGGAACACCTCGACCTCCGGACCCACGCCGGACCAGCGCGCCACGCGCGCGGGCCGGTTGAAGGTCTTGTGGTTGATTTCCAGCGTATGCAGGATGAGCACATCCTGCGGGGCGCAGGCGTAAGCCTCGGCTATGGCCTGCTGCAATTCAGGGCTAAGGAGCATGCTCTACCTCAATACAGCGAGCGGCTGCGGGAAAGGCCGCGCGTCTTGTTCATCTGGTTGCCGAAAACGCTGCGTCCGGATGCGTCGCGCCGGGCCAGGGCCGTATCCAGTTGGGTCACCAGAATCTCGATGTCGAACCCGCCCTTGCCGTCATAGGACGCGGAGGTTTTGGCCGTCATGGGCGTGCCTGTCTCATTGATGAGCACGGGACGGACGTTGAGCACCACGTCGCCGCCCATGCCGCCTCCGGCCATACGCGCCCCGGCATGGAAAGCCCGCGTCTCCGCCGGATTCAGCACGCGCTCGCCGCGTTTCAGGATGGCCGGGTACTCGTCGGCGGCGAACAGACCGCCGCCGTCATGGAAACGCGGGGCCAGAGCAAAGGCAGCGGTCGGCACGCTGCGCGTGGTTGTGGGGGAAATGCCCACCTCGCCGCCGCTGTGGAACAGGCTCACTCCGCCGAAGATGCCGCCCATGAGCTTGCCCACCAGCACATTGGCCATCGCCTGCGAAGCCAGAGAAACCAAAGAAGTGAAAAATTTCTGCGCGGAAAACTCGCCGGTCATGAAGGCGTCGGAGAGCGTGGTGGCGATGGTGCTGCCGATGCCGTAGGTCAGATTTTCCACCTGTTTTGCCACATCGCCGTATTCGTCGGCGAAGCGCATGGCCCCGCGTTTGGCCCCGTCAAACAGGTCGCGGGAGTTCTGGAGCTTTTGCAGCTCGACCCATTTGGCAATAAGCTCATCCGAAACGCCCACGCTCTGGCGCAGATTTTCGGCCTGCAACTCAATGAGCTGATTGGTGTATTCCTGCGCCGCGCCGAAGTCTCCGGCGGCCTCGGCCAGTTCCTTGTAAAACTGCGCCGCCGCCTGGGCGTCCTTGATGCGTGTGGATTTCCGCGAGGCCTCGGTAAGTTGCTCAATCTTCTCGCGGGCTACATCGGCGGGCACTTTGAGGTCGGAAAATTTTTTTTCCCAATCGGCGATGGTGTCTTGCAGCTCCAGGCGTTTGACGGTCTCGCTGTCGCCAGCCAGACGCGCGATGGTCAGATCCATCTCGCGCAGGGCGTCCGAAGCCTTCCAGGCCCGCTCGGCGGCTTTTTCCGTCTCGCTTTTTCCGCTCTTTTTTTTGCCGCCGGTACTGACGGGCTTGAAGCCCGGCTGGAGTTCGGGAAGTTCCGGGCCACCGCTCGCCTTCGCCGGGGCGGGGAGATTGGCGGTCAGCTCTTTGGCGAAGTCCCGGCCCATGTCCAGCACCGGGTGCTCCAGGGTCAGAACGGGCTTGTCCAGAGTAAGCGCGGTCTTACCGGCTGGCAGGCCGGAAGCTGTAACAGACGTGGAAGGCAGCGCGTCCCGGATGAGCCCGCGCAGCACCGTGGCCTGGGTTTGCGCTGCGGAGGCGATCTGGGCCGGAGGGGTTACATCGTACAGTTGGCGCTGATCAAGATATCCCGCTACCCGCGCGGCGGATGTGGCCACGCCTTTTACTTCGCCGCTTTCATCCCGCCAGTTGCGGCTTTTCAGCAGGCCTTTCAGCTCGGCCCGGTTGGATGCGGCCCACTCGCCGAAGCTGATGGTTCCATCGGAAAAGGCCTTGATGCCCTGCTCCATAGTGTGCAGGGTGTCGGCCACCTCAATCATCAGCCCCAGCAGCAAACCTTTTTTGCCGAACAGGAGAGTGCCCACCACGCCGTATTCCAGGCTGTCGGGCACCTGCTGCCAGAGATCCACCACGCCGCCCACGGCCCTGGTGACGCTGGTCAGGCTTTCGGCCGCGCTGCGCCCCCATTCGCCCACCCTGCCGGTGTTTGCCTCCAGAAAACCGTTGAGATCGGTCAGGCCTTCCTTGACGACAGGCAGAAAGCCTTCCCCGAACGCAACAGCCAGATTTGTGAATGTGGCCCTGCCCTGGTCTTCCACGCCCCGGAAAGTCCCAAGAAACTTTTTAAAGCTCTCATCCGTGCGACCGGTCTTGATGCCCACTTGCGTCAGGATTTCATACAATCTGCGAAATCCATTGTCCGCAAGGCTGGCAAATGCCAGCAATGCCTCTGAGCTACCGATGAATTTGCTCATCTCGGCATTGCTGGCCTTGGCGGCTTTCTGGAGCAGCGCCAGCCCTCCGATCAGGCCGTTCTTTTTGATCAGCTCCGTGCCTGACTTTGCGCCCACCGCGTTGATGAGCTTGAGCATCTGCTCATTGGGCTTGAGCAGTTCCATCATCAGAGCCCGGTACTGCGTACTGGCCCGTGCCGGGTTACCCGCCGTCTGCGTGAGCAGGGATAGGGAGGCGGCCATTTCCTTGTACCGCACCGATGCGATCTGACTCACGCCCGCAAGATCGCCGATGATGGGCACCAGCTCGCGCACCGAGGCCTGGCCGTACTCCTCAATGTCCAGAAGCAGGTCCGCGGCCTGGGCCGTGGATTTCAATTCGCCGCGATAACCGGCCATCATCTTGGTCAGGGCCTGGATGGATTCAGCCTGACTGACCCCGGCCACCTTGGCGAGCTTGGAGGCTGTTGTCAGGGTTTCCTGGGACTTGGCCACATCGGAAATGCCCGTAGAAAGCACCTGATAATAGCCGGTGGTCAGCTCCGTCACGCTGCCCAGGGAGGACGGCAGGGAAAGCATCTGCCGCTTGATGTCTTCGGTGCTGCGGCTGGTGACCTTGGTGGTTTCATACAGGGCGGTCTCGAAATCAGCCGCCTGACCGATGACCGACGAAAAGGCCAGGCCGCCGCCCAGCGCGCCCAAAGCTCCGGCCCCCATGCCGGACAGCAGACCGCCGAAACCGCCGCGCAGGCCGGAGAGACGTTTTTTCAGGGCGTCCGCTTCGCGGCCCATGCCGCGAAAAACCTGACTTGCGCGGTCTACGGCGCTGATTTCGACTTTGACGTGCTTATCCGCCACGGCCTATTCCCGGTTTTCCCGTTCTTCCCGTTGCTCTTCCAGGGTGTCGTATTCGAGCGCTTGCAGACCCCGGAACAGCTCCGGGGTTATTGCCATGCCGTGCAGTTCCGCCACCGCGAACGCCGCCGGGTAATCCAGGCCCACAAGGAGCCAGCCCACCCGCCACTGCGTCTGGACAAGCAGCCACAGACGCCAGACCGGCTCATTGGCGGCCAGCAGCGGCACTGGCTCGTTTTCGCAATCCTCGCAGGGCGGCTGCTTGCGCCTGCGCTCGTAATGCCTCAGGCATTGCCCGCAATGTTCGGCCCTGCCGCCGCTGCGGCTTCGACGGCAGGCGCGGAGTTTCCCTCCAGTATCTCGCCGTCGCTCATGGTTTTGATGATGCCTTCGATTTCCCGCACCTCCTCCAGAGAAAGCACGGGCTGCAAGGAAGGCCAGTCCTTGACGCAGGCGGCCAACGGCTTTTCGCGCCAGGCCTGCTGAAACTCGGTGAGGTCCAGCGTGCGCTCGATCCGGTCCTTTTTTTCGCTGTCCTTTTCCACCTTCCTGGCGGCGGCCAGGCGCTCCTTTTGCAAGGTCCAGTATTCCTTCCAGCCAAAGGGGCGAATTTCCACCGTCTTGCCGCTTTTCAAGGCGTGCTGCCGATACATGGGAGTCTCCTTTATGCGTAACTTCCGACACGGTTTATAAGAGTGTACTGACTGGAGGTCTGGGCCAGATCCACGAAGCCGATGGCCTTGACCTCAATGGTCAGGCCGCCCTTGCCGGAAACCTGCGGACCGCCCGTGTCCAGTTCGGATTCAGGCAGGGAAAGCCACAATTCTTCGCCGTTGGCTCCGCTCATGGACACGGCCACGGGCACGGTGGCCGCCATGTCCGCGAGCTGCTGGTATTCGTCATGCTCCAGAAAAACGGTCAGGGTGAGCGTGCCCGTGGGATCGCCTTCGGGCTGGCGGCTGCGTTTGCCCATGTCGCCCACGGCCACCTGGCCGTCAATGCCGAAGGCCAGATTGAGGCTGCCCTTTTGCACGTCGCCCGCGCGGCGGCTGTTGACCCAGACCGCCGTCTCCTTGTCCCAGAAGGGGATGCCGGGCAGTACCGAGGGCTGGGACGGGTTGACCGGAGTGGAGATATTTTCCACGCTGCCCACCGAGCAATCCAGACTGATCTTGATTTCCGTCTCGCCGCCGAAGGAAAAACTGAGGCCGTTGAGCTTGTTGCTCAGAATCACCGTGTACGGGTTGACGCCGGCTCCGGCCTCAAAGTCGAATTTCTTCTGGATGCAGAAGGTGGGCTGGTTGCGCGGCAGAGAGAACTCGTGCCGGAAAAAGGCGGGAATGGCCGTGGGCGTGCCGTCAAAGCTCTCGGCCGCGTAGGCCGTCTCAATGACCAGGACGCGCGCTCCCGTGCCTTTTTGCAGCACATGCGCGCCGTCATAATTGGCCGTGCCCGCGACCGTGACGCTTTCGCCCTCGTGCAGGGCCACGCCGAAGCCGCCCACGGGCAGCGCCACCTTGCCGTCGCCCAAGTCTTCGGCAGCGCCGTCCAGAAAAGCGCCCCGGCCACGGTGCGCTCTGGCCCCGGACGCGATGGTTTCCGCTCTGTACAGCGCCTTGATGACCAGCTTTTTGTCCGTGGTGCCGTATTCCAGGCGGTAGGCTCCATCATAATTGGCCGTGCCGGTAATGGTCACCACCGTATCCTGAACGAATTTGTGGGCCGTTACCGGCAGGCCGACATAGCCAAGGCCCTCGTTGGTCACCTCTTCCTGGGCCAGCTCCGCCGCCGTTTCCCGCGTGGTGGCCGGAGCGCCGCACAAGGCGCGCAGGATATGCCCCATCTGCGGGGCATAGGGCGGCACTTCGAGGCCTCCCGTATAATTGGGCGTACCCGGCACGGGCTTGCCCTGGCCGCGCGCGTTGGTGATCACCGCGCTGCCTTGTTTATTGGCGTCCACGGCCATGCTTTCGGAGTAGAGCGCCAGAACCACGCCGGCGTCAGCGGGGTCGGGCACGCCGGGCTTGCTCTCCCGGTACAACACAAGCTGGCAGTTGCCGCCCGAAACCTGACGGAATTTCTGCATCACAACCTCCTGTCCCCCACCGGGGTGTTCACTTCCACGGCAAGCCCCGCGTGCAGGAGCAGCATGGGGGCATATTCCTGATTTACGGCCACGGCGGGTTCCAACAGGGCCGCCGTGGGCTCGATGCCGGGCAGCGCGTCCTGAAGGGCCGCCCAGGCCTGCGGCCAGGCCCGTTCGTCCAGCACGGCCAGACCGTGCAACACGCGGATGCCGCTCACCTCATCCACACGCTTGTCAACCACCGCCAAGGTGAGCGAGATGGCATACTCGCGTCTGGCGGCCGCGCCGTCCGACTGCCACGGGGCGATGACCGCGCAGGGGGCTTTCTGCTCCCAATCCGTGCGCCGCCCGTCGAAGCCGATGAGCATCTGCCAGGGACGCGCGTATTCCTCCTGGGCCACGGCCTGGAATAGAGCGTCTTTCTGGAGCGCCGCCGCGATGATCCGGCACAGGCGCATGGAAGGCAGCATCAGGCCGCCCCCTTGCGAAAGAGCAGTTTTACCTGGTTGGCGAGCTGGCTGCGAAAATCATCCTGTCCATAGGCGGCAAGGCGATCTCCGGCTTCATCCGAGGTCAGGGCCTGGATAGGCGAAGGCCCGAACAGGGGATGCATGTACCCCCGCCAGCGGTTGCGCATCCACTCCCGCCCCTTTTTCTCCACGAGCCGGGAGTAAAGATTCATGTTTTTGATCCACTGCCGCGCCGGGGCCTTGGAGGACCTGTCGCGATACCAGACATTCATGAACCCCTTCCACGGCCCGAAAAAGGATTTTTCACCGCTCGGCGCGGCGACGGCGGAAAACGGCCCGCCCTTCAAAATGCGGACCTGCACCCCCTCGGCGGGCTGACGTTTGCGGGGATCAACGCCTTTCCAGTTGGGCATGCCCTTGGGCCTGGTTTCGAACTCGGCAATGGGAATGCCCACCCTGCCGGAAAAATCCACATATCCTTCAATGACCTTGGCCGTGGCCCGCTTGATGCGGGCGGCGGCGCGGATAGCCCTGGCTTTGGCCGTGTACTTTTCACGCGCCGTGCGCACGCCCTCGGCCCGCACGGCGTTCAGGGCATGGTTCATGGCGTTGCGCGCGGCCTTTTCCAATCCCTGCGGGGCGAAAAGGAACTGACGTTTCACGTCCTCCAGCATGTCGAGGCCGTTCACCTTGACCTCAAGAGCGTCTCCCTGGCCGTTTGTCACCATCCCGCTCCCCCGCCCCGCTCAAGACTCAAATCAAAGGCCACCAGCCCGGCGCATGCCCGGCGGGAGTCTATGACCCAATCCTCGCCGTTGAAGTCCACGCTCATGCCCTGCTCCCATTCCTGCGGCGCGTCCGGTTCCGCCACATGAATCCGCACATGGCTCCGTCCGAGCATGGGAGACTGGCCCTGTGGGTACTCGCTGGGCTCCCGAATGACCTGGGCCGTCACTTCTTTTCCTGCCAGGATCACGCGCTCGGCAAACTCCTCGGCATTGAGAAAGACGCGCCGCGCGTCGATGGCGATCTGCTCTTTAACGTCCATCGCTTACTCCACGAGTTTTCGGCAGCCTTCTAAGCGCGATACGCGCGTGTTCAGTTGATCCATCTGGGCGGCCAAGCCATCTTGATGCTGGCGGATGGCCTGCATGTCATCACGGCACTCGTCCTTGTGGACGAGGCGCGCAAGGCGGACCAGCAATTCCTTGAGCTGCGGGCCAAGCTCCGCCACGTCTCCCTTCAGGGTTTTGAAGATGAATGCCAGGAGGGCGAGCAATATGCCCACCAGAAAGGCGATGATCGCTATGGCCCAGCCCAGCATCGATTCCAACGAAACCACGTCTACAGACATGCGCCCTCCGCATGTTCGATCCAGAGCAATAGTTCCCCAGCCTCGGCGGCGGGCAGATGCACCCACTGTCCTTTCACGGTGATCAGGCCGCCATGCAGCGTGTAGTGCCACTCATCCGTCACGATGGCCCCCGGCGTCATCGGGGGCGGAGGAAGAGCGTTTGTCAGCGCCGCCGAACTTGCGCAGCCACTCAGAGCCAGGATCAGCGCGCACAGCATCCACACGATTTCGAGTTTTACGTTCACGCCACCACTCCAGCAGAGCCACGGCCAACCGGATAAGCGCCTGCGCCCAGGAGGGCATACGCCTACGGCTTTGCCGCTTTGGCAGCGGCGGCGTCGTCGGCGTTTTTGGCCTTGCCCGCATTGAAGCCCAAGGCGTTGACCACCACATACAGCAAGCGCAACACAGGGTTGGCCGTCTCCGCCGGGCGCGGCCAGATTGCGGACACGGCGGCACAAAGGGTTACAACGAACGTCACCCATCCCTCCCAACTTTCCGGCAGCCAGCCGAGAATCGTCGCGGCCATATCGGCCCCTTCGGGCGGGTTGACCGCATCGCCGGCCAGGGCAAGACAAGGCAGGCAGACAGCGGCGACCAGGGCCAACACGACAAAAAAAGACAGTTTTCGCATGGGAGTCTCCGTTAGTGGGTTTCAGTTGGGCAATAGGTGCGGGTCAGCCAGCCGTCCATGAACTTGCGCTTGTCGAAGTTCTTGGAACCCAGGCCGACGTAATGCGCGAGCTGGAGTCCGTTGAGCGCATGGACGAAAACCGCCGCGGTGACGCGCCCGGCAAGCAGGGTAGCCATCGCGGTGAGGGATTTCGGGCCGAGGCAGCCGTCTTCGGCGAGGTCCGCGAAAATCCGCTCCTCGCCGCGCGGTCCCTTGCGCCAGTTGAGGCTGTTGCACAGGCGCTGCACATAGCGCCCGGAGCCTCCCCGCCCCAGGTTCACGGCCTGCTCGAACAGCTCGTCCGCGACGATCTGGGGGAACTGGCCGAGCCGCATCCGGTCCCACCACTCCACGCGGTACCAGTCCGTCACCATGTCCCGCAGGCCGGGCAGTATGGCGAGGCGGCGCGAAAAGGCCGCGGCACCCTGACGGAAGGAAGCGTGGCTTTTTTCCGCGTCAATGAGCGGCCAGCCCGGCCAGTCCGGGAAAAAGTTGCGCGCGATGCCGGCGTAGGTTTCGCCCCCGGCGTCGCCCTTGACCTTGCACCAGCCGCCCTCGAACTCTTTGAGCGGCGCGTAGGCGGTGAGGAAGTCGGCCATGCTACTTCTCCACCACTTCGCCGAAGGAGGCGGTCAGTTCCACCAGGGCTTCGGGATAGGTGCAGATGGCCAGCGGGTTGGCCTGGACTTCCAGGTCATAGCCGCGCCCCTTGGGCTTGGCGTCCATGCGCGCATAAAATTCGTTGCCGTAGGTGTTGGCCGTCTCGATCCAGTTGGCCGGGGCGTTGTACTGAACGAAGATGTCCAGCCCCACGGGATAAAAGTGGGCTTTGGTCGGCTCCACCATTCGCCTGCCGCCGACGACTTCCGAGGCTTCGATCCATGTGACGCCGCCGTAAGTGAAGCCGCGCCTGCGGTAGTCGTCGGCGCCGAAATTGTCCTGGTTGGCGGACCAGAGGTCATAGGCTTTGCGCACCAGCTCGTGACTGGTGAGCATGTCGTAAAAGTCCGAGCCCACCAGGGCCTCGAAGCGTGTGGCCGGAGTGCCGCCGAGCTTGTCCTCGGCATGCCGCTTGGCGTCGAGAATCACCTTTTTGATCGGGTTGAACTTGGTGTTGTTGGTCGGGAACACCAAATTGAGTTTTTTCTTTTTGGCGCCGAACACGTCAAAAAGATCATGCAGCACGGTTTGTCCGTCGGCATCGTAGATTACGCCCTGGGCCGCCCCGAGCCGGTGAAACTCGGTGGTCATGGACAGGGAGTTCTTGAGGTCCTGCATCTTGTTGTTGATGACGTACTCCTTCGTGATCGGCTCGGTGGTCCCGAAGCCGCGCACATCCTGGAGGTCATCGGCGCTCACATTGTCGGACAGCGGCAGATGGGCGGTCTGGAGGACGCGGGTGGTGCGCGTGCTGCCGCGCCCATGCATTTCCTGGGGAGGATCGCGGCGGTCCTGGTTGCTGACCAGCACAAGGCGGCCCTGTTTGATGTCCAGAGCGACGTTAGTGGTCTTGACGCTGCGTTGCGTGAACAGGGGGCGCAGCCGTTGCGGCATGAGCGGGAGCTTGTTGACGGCTTCGGTCAGCTCCACCGGCGTGTAGAGGTCGGGAGACGTAAGCATTTGGGACATGGGTTACTCCTTGGAATATTTCGAGATGGAACATGTCGAAATGTTCCGGCGGCTGCGGAAGCAGACGCCCGCCGGTGAGGCCAGCCGGAATTCATTTCCGGCGCAGGCGAGCCGGGCGTAAAACGTCATTCTTTTGATACGATGCCCAGGGCCGCGAGCTGGCCGAGGGCGGTTTTCCTCTGTTCTTCGCTGACGGATTCCAGCCATCCAAGGTTGTCAGTAGCCACGCAGGCACCGCGCCGGAGCACGGTGCAGGGCTGTTCTTCCTCGCTGGCCGGAATTTTTTGGGAAATGAGCACGGCCACGGCTTCGTCGGCATAGGAGGCGGGGGCGGCCTCCACGCCTTCGGCAGCCTCGACGGCGGGCGTCAGCTCGGCCATGTAGGGCACGTAACGCCCCGCGTCATCGAACGCGAGGACCGCGCCGAGTTGCATGGGGACGGACAGAGGGGCCAGGGTGCCGGACTCGCGGCACCATTTCATATCCAGTTCCAGGAGCACTAGGTCGGACAACGAACGAGGCGCGTCTTCGCCGTAGTGGTTCAGAGGCATGTCACACCAACCTTGCTTGCGCCGTTGCAGCGCAAAAAACGCGAATAGCAACGGCATTGATTACTAAAAGGGTAAACAGCACTACGCTGTCGCTATCCGTAAGCGGCGGAGCCGCCAACGGCTACCGCTGCGCGGCGGCGCGGCGTTCGGCGTCGGCCACCAGGGCGCTCTTAGAGGGTTTCTGAACATCCGCGCCGGAGGCCAGAGGGCCGCCTGTCGCGGCGGTAATGGCGTTAAGCATCTGTTTTCGGGCGTCGATTTCACCGGCTTTGGCGTCCGACGACGTTTCCGTTTTGGACGTGCCGAGCAGCGGCGCCAGAGCGGACAGTTGAGCTGGGGTGATGCCCGCTTGCAGGAGCTGCTCCACGCGGGAAGCGGTTTCTTCACCCGCCACGGCTTTCACCAGGGCCAGCGTATCTGTGCGGGCCCGGGTCGCCGCTTCGGTTTTCAGGGGGGCGGCGTCCTGCATGGCCTGGGCCTTGCCCTCCGCCACCAGGGAGGATGCAAGATCAGGATGTTTGGCCTTGAGTTCCTGTAAATCCATAATGTTCTCCTTAAAGTTCTCCTTGAAGTTTGCGGACAGGGACGCGACGGCGGCGTCCAGATCGCGCACGATGGCCGTCACCAGTCCCACGGCCTGAGCCTCGGCGGCGAGCAGACATTGCCCTTCCGCCCACTGGTCTGTGGGCGCGGTGACGCCCATCCGGGCGGCCACGTCCTGTTTGAAAATCTCGTGCAGTCGGCTGAGTTGGCCCTGGAACAGGGCGCGTTCCTCGTCGGTCAGCGGCTTGTCGGGACTGCCGGCGGCTTTCCATTGGCCGCTGGAAAGTACGGTGCGCACCACACCCGCCTTGGCGGCGGCCTGGGACCAGTCCGTCAGCACGGCAATCACGCCGATGCTGCCTACCTGCGCCGTGAGCGGCGCGTAGACTGTCCCGGTTGCCGACGCCAGCCAGTAGGCAGCCGAAGCGCACAGGCCGTCGGCGTAGGCTGCGCAGGGTTTGCGTTGCGCGGCCGCGGCAATGGCGTCGGCCAGTTCCTTGGTGCCCGCCGCCGTGCCGCCGGGACTGTTGAGGGACAGCAGGATGCCCTTGACTGCCGGGTCGGCCAGGGCCGCGTCCAGGGATGCGCGGATGCGGTCCTGGCCAGCCGTATACGGCAGCCCCGTAAAAAAAGAGAGGCGGGCCGTGCGGTCAATGACGCCTTCCACGCCGATGACGGCCACGCCGTCGCGGAGCATATACGGCGGCGTAGCGGGAATGGCCTGCTCGGCAAAAACAAAAGCCTGGGGCCGGGGCGCGTCGAAGTGGGCTGCAAGCTCGTTGTGCAGATCGCGCAGCACGTCCGCCGCCGTGTCGGTTTGCAGAGCCCAAAGCGAGTTATGAGGCATGGGCTTCCTCCTTCGGGTCCGTCTCGATTTCGTCCGTATCTTCGTCCGGTTCCTTGTCCGTGGCGGAGGAAGCGGCATGGGCCGTTAATTTCAGCGCGACAGACTTGGGGAGTTTGCCGAGGGCGATCAATTCCTCTTCCATGACCGGCAGAGCGTCGGAGAAATCGCCGCCGCGTTCGGCCCACGCCTCGCCATAGGTGGCAAGACGGGCTTCCAGAGCCATGATGGTGGCCTGAATTTCCTTTACCGGGTCGATACTGCCGCGCGCCGGTCCCACCCATGTGGCGCTGCACCAGTATTCCCGCCCCTCATAAAAGCCGGGAGTCGATGTCGTCCGCGAGGCCCAGGAAGTTGCGCAGGTAGGCTTCCTCGACAGCCAGCTCCCAGACAGGCTGCGTATACAGGCGACCGAACCAGCGGCGATAAAACATATAGAGCTTCCACGCCTCGTTCAGCGCCGCCCGCATGGAGCTGTAGTTCGTCTTGCTGAAATCCTTGGCGAGCGATTCGTAGGGGATGCCGAGCATGGCCGCCAGAGAACGAAGGACAATCTCGACAAAAGGCGGAAAGTTGGCCGAAGGCCGTTCGTTTTTCAGCACATACGGCTTTTCGTTGGGATTGCCGAAAGCCACGGTACCGGGCCCGAACTCCATGACGCGCTCCATCGGACCTTGCGCGTCCATGCCGTAAGCTTCCCGCACCTCCGGCGGAAGTTGGGCCGTACCGTTTTCCAGGCCGATGAACACCGGGAAGCTGGCCGCGATGACCTGGGAAAACAACTCGGAGTCCAAGGCGTCGTTGAGGTTGCGGAACAGCTTCATGCCGTTGGAGAGCGCGGAAACGCCCCGGACCTGTTCCTCCTCTTCATAGCGGAAGAGATGGAACACGTTGGGGCGATGGCCGATGCGGGCCGGGCGGCGGACAAAGGAATCGGAAAAAAGCTGCTGCTGGTCCACGGGAACCAGCGAGGGCGGTGGGCAGGCCAGCCAGTAGGCCAGCGGCTTGCCGTAGGCCGTGAATTCGATGCCGTCCTTGATGCGCAGATCCAGCGTTTTGTCCGCCGGAGTGCACAGGCGCGTGGGGTTCATGTCCTGGATGGCGAGACTGAACGTGCGCTCGCCGCCCTCGCCGTGCAGGGGGAGCATCACGGGCAGATGCAGCATTTCGCCCATGCGGAGCACGGACGTGATGCCGAGATACTGGAGGTCTTCAAAGTGGGCGATGCCGCGCGCGTGGGCCTGCTGCGACCAGGAGGAAAACGCCCATTCCATCTTTTCCCCGATGGCCACAGCGTCTTCGCGGGAAATGCCGAGCAGCTTGTGGGGAATGGCCGACTTGGGCACAAGGCCCGTGCCCACGGCGTTGTCGGCGATGGTGCGGATGCCGGATTTCGCCGCCCAGTCGTTGGCCGCGAGATCGGCCGCCCGGCGTTGCGTGGTCAGACGTTCGCGGATTTGCGCGTCCATATTGACCAGACGCGAGGGGTTCCAGTTGGCGATGGTGCCGCGATAGGCTCCGGCGTCCCGCGAGGGTCCGGTGGTGTAGCGGCCTGTGTCGAGGGGCTGTCCGTATTGGTTCAGGAGGCCGGGCATGGTCACTGCCTCCTTCCCGGATGACGCCCGTCCCCCGCGTCCTGCGGGGGACGGGCTCTCGCTTGCGGGGAACGCGGTCCCCGCTGCGCTCGCGCTACGCGGCAGGCCGCCGTCCTGGCGGCCGTTCACAAATCTCTCCTGTACCGCGCCCGCACGAAAACAGGCCCGCGCCTGCCGTTCAGGGCGGCAAGCTCGTTTTCAAGGTAGGAAATTTGTTGGCGGATTTCGGGCAGCTCGTAGCGGGTGAGCGTGCGCCCGTCGATGGTGTAGGACTTGCCGGTGGAGGCCGCCTTATAGGCGGCCTTCCAGTCGGCAAGCAGGGAGAGGAGCTCTTCGCGTGTCCAGATGGAGGCCATGCCTTGCAATTAGCATGGCGGGAATTGCGTGTCGCGGACGTAGTGGACTATGTGGAGAATATGGACAAAAAATTATTCAAAGCGTAATTTTTTTTGCAGGCAGATTACGCCTCAACATTAGCAAGGAAATACAAAAATGCTTTACTTCGCATATGGATCAAATATGTCTGTAAATAGGCTTAATAATAGAGAGATACCTGCAGTTAAACTTGGATTTGGAGAGCTTAAAGACTATAAATTAGTATGCAATAAAATAAGCTGTGATCAGTCATTAAAATTTAATATTGAACGTTCTGAAGGATCTCAAGTATATGGAGTCGTATATCGCGTTTCTGAAAGTGATCTTCCAAAACTTGACGAATTTGAAGGTGCCATTCCCGGCAGTAAAGGTTATACAAGGGAGATGATGACAATTATTTATAATGGAGAAGAACAGCAAGCAGCTACATACATATGCACCTGTACAGAAAAAATAGATAATTCTGGAAAAAATAAACCTTACTCTTGGTATGTTCAACATGCCTTGACTGGTGCAAGAGAAGCTGGCATCGACCCTGATTATATAAAAGAATATATTAATATTCCCACTAAGGAAAATCAGAGATAATTACGGACCAGTGCTGAATTAGAAATTTATTCGCATCCATAAATAAATCATAACTGCATAATTTAATGCTGTTTTTTTGAATTCAAATAGAGCATAATATCTCCTTTTAGGACCTGTATCCCCTTGCGCTTGCCTACGCGGATATAGGGGATATAGCCCTTGTGGAGGAGAATATAAAAATAAGAACGTCCGCATCCTAGCAATGCGCACGCTTGCTTCCAGTTCAGACGTTCCGGCAGCATATCCGACTTATCCACAGTCTTATCTCCTGATTTGGGCCAGCCGGTCAGCGACAGACAGGCCGCCGCGTTGCTGTACGGGACGGGGTGCGGGTTTCGTCGCGGCTTCCGGCCTGCGCCGATGCCGGATGTTTAGAATATAGGCCAGAGCCAGAATCATCGTCTCGCAGTCCCAGAAGTGATTAGGTTTATCATGCGGGTTGAGCCATGCCAGCTTTTCATCGTCCCACACCTCCGCGCACATTTCACGGGCATACTGTTCAAGCATGCCGTCCGTGTTGGCGTGCAGATGGAATGCGCCGGGATCATCGGGCGCGACAGACAGCTTGTGCGAGAGGTCGGATTTGAAAAACGTGGTGTCGCAGCGCCAGAGCATCAGGCCGCCGGGAATTTTGATCTTGTTCCCTTTTAAATCAGGGAAATATTCTTGCGGCGCGGGCGTGAAAGGCTGTGACAGGGAACGGACGCCTTGCCACGGGTAAACTCTGCCCCGGTGGCGGATGGCCCAGGAGTAAACTTCTTTCGTCCGGCCGCCCATCGCGTCGATCATGCAGGCCCGGACTTTGTACTCGCGTCCGTCCGGATCGCGGTAGACACTGCTCCACAAAATGTCGTTGAGCGCCGAAAACGACGGGGCCGTGCCGGCCTGGACAAGCCAGGATTCTTCTTCCTCCCCATAACCGAAGGCCCGGAGCACATAACGGAAATAGCCCTTTTGCTCGTTCACTCCCTGGGTATCCACTCCGGCCAACAACGCGGCCACGCGCTCCCGCCCGGCCACC
>ERZ857998.2276-NODE-2276-length-18407-cov-5.381375_pt1 | contig 18407 bp, 12 predicted proteins | sample MGYA00519954_ERZ857998 | MGnify/ENA primary metagenome ERZ857998 (study PRJEB31778, sample SAMEA3449424) | human gut metagenome | biome: human gut; feature: human-associated habitat; material: faeces | place: United Kingdom | collected 2010/2012 ...
GCAGGATTTTGCTCTTTCCGGTTTCTTTCTTTGGAAAATCCATGCGGAAAATTCTTACGGCTTGCGTCGGGTTAGGACGCAGCAGCGGCAAAGTACTTGCTAAAGGTTTATGCAGTTTTCAAAGAGCAATAAGAGGCTTTTTTTATCCCCTCATTACTGAAAGCCATAAATTTTCGAAATTATAAGCAAAAAAATAAAATTTTTTCAAAAAATTTTTTTTGAAGTCAAATTCTATGGATTTTTACCGCCGAAAGCAGAAAAAAGAACCCTGCTCGCTTTGAGTAGGATTCTCGTTGAAATCATTTCTGTATTTGTATTTCTAAAAAATTGCTTGCAGTATAGCAGGCAGCCTCCGTATCACGATCCGAAATACTTTCTCCGTAAGCCGGACAACATTTCTCTTGCGTCAAACAACTTGCCTTCTTCTTCGAACTCTTTTTCTGCCGCACGGATGGCGGCATCGACTTCTTCCGTTGCATCGTTATCATTTTGCAAATTCAAAATTGCTATCACATCTGACATTCCATTCTGCCCCTTTCCTTATCCTTCACTGTGAATATCGGCATGCACCTGCAAAATAATCTTGAAAAGGATTTCATATAAATCGTCGTAATTCTGTTCTTTGTCTGCAGCCGCTAAAGCCTGTATGTATTCCTTCTTTTGCTCGACTTTTATATAAACAGGACACAGTCCTGCTCTAACCAACTGCACATTCATGAAAGCCCTCGATGTTCTTCCGTTGCCATCAGGAAACGGATGAATTGCAGTCAGTCGGTGATGCGTTCTTGCCACATGTTTTACATACTCACTTACTGTAATTTGCTCTTTCTTGCCGAAATATTCTTTTATTTCCGAATCCACCTTTGTAAGTTCCGAATAGATGTCGTTATAATCCGCAGTTTCAAACTTTGCACCTTCGACCAAAGTATTCGTCTGTCTTGTACTGCCTCCGTAGCCGGAGTACGGATAGTAGGAAAATAAATCTCTGTTTAAGAAAAAAGAATCGTATACGCTGAGAGTATCTTTGACAGGAACTGCAAAGATTGATTGGTACATTTTATAATGACCTGCAATGGACATATACGGTTCGTGCTCTTCGGTGCAGAACTCACTATTTTTTTCTTTCATCCTCAAGTCAGATACAATCTCTGCGGCTTGCTCAAGCGTTACCTCTGTGCCTTCCATACGGCTGTCGTTATAAATATAATTGTGCTCAAACAAGTATCTTGCGTGATTATCTGGCTGAAAGTGGAGCTGCTGTGCATAATCATCGATTAAATCTGCATACAGCTCCACTCTGCTCATTCCCATACTTTTTCGTGCTTTTTCCGGGTGAAACTTGTTGATTCTCTTCTTAAGAGCGTCTGGTGATGTATCTCCTTCAATCGCATGTAATTTGTATGCGATTCGGTAAAGGCAAGCTTCGAAGCTGACTCCAAAAAATTCTGCAATTTGAAGCACATCCGCAAAGGAAACATTCCCATTTTCATCTTGCACTTCCCTTACTTTTTCTCTCAAGTATCCAAGTGGCATCAATAAAGCGGATGCAAATGCGTCTGCAAATTTTTCAACAGCATTTTTTGACCCAATCGGACAAGCAATTTGCTGATCCGCATCTCGAAAGTGATGGCACAACTCGTGGGCCGCAGTAAAACGCTGTCTGGTAATGGGTCTTTTAGCATTGATTGCAACGGTTGGAGAATCTGCTTCATTTGCTGCAGGAATATAAATACCCTCCAATTTTTTGAAATTTCTTAAAAAATACGGGATTCCTTCCTGCTTCAGCATCTGAAACGGACTAATCGGAAACGGAATGCTGTCGTCTCCATAAAAGTCCTTTAAATAGTCGTCCGCCATGCTTTCTGCATCAAGATATTCTTTTGCGTGCTCTCCAAACCTTGTCATTCATCCCTCGCTTCTTTCATTTTTTCTTTGAACCGAATTAAATTCATGATTTCCGCTTGATCTGCTTCGTCTAACTTCTCAAAACTTCTTGCAAATAAGATGGTAGGCTTGCTCTCCAAAGCATTTCCCAGCAAAGTGTCTGCAGAGACCCCAAATAGACTGCTGAGTTTTGCTATTTCCTCTGCTGTAATTTTTCTGTTTCCATTTTCCATTTGCGAATAAGTTGCTCGATTTACATTCAAGTATTTTGATACATATTCTTGTGATAAATGGAGTCGATTTCTATACTTTTTTACTCTTTCATATACATATCCCATTTTTTCTCCTCCTCTATCCTTTCTTGCCTATATAGTATACTTCATTTTGTTATAAAACGCAACTATTTTTGTTATGTTTTCTAACATTTTCTGCTTCATTCTTCTTCACTGCACCGAGCTTTTTCTCCGGTAAATGCAGGTCTCATCAGTCAGAAATGGCTTCATCTGCGGGTTTCGGTCGATCAGCTCGAAGGACTGTCCAGGCCGCATAAACGGTTTGAGCACTTCCGCAAGTTTTGGGAATAGGTCAAATTTACTGCCAAAATAGTCAATGGCAAAGGTTAGGTGCGGGATCTTTTCGTTATCATTCTGTGCAAGGAGTGCCCACACCGCATTGACGCCAATCTGTCCTTGCAGGAAGCCCCCAACTGCCGAAGTAAGTCCGCTCGGAAGAATATCGACCCTGCGGTAGGTTGTATTTTGCAAATGGTCGTGTTTTTCAACGGTCATGTCCTGCGTCGCCGAGTCATATTCTGCGAGTGCCTTGCGATTCAGGATGATATTCTCGGTAAACGGCTCGATGACAATGCCGCTGATTTCTTCCGGAAGCTCAATTAGGATATTACGCAGCATCGGGAAGGGTATTTCTGCAAGCGTCTGCGGGTCAAAATTTCCAATTTGCGATTCTTTAGAAAAGAACGCCGGAATCATCTTCTCTCCCTGACTGCTGATTAAAAGTTCCAAGGTGATATTGCCGCCTCCTTGTTTTTTGCATGGGATGCACAGCTTCTTCCCTGCAAGGCTGCGGAAAAAATTCATTTTCTCTTGTATTTTATTATCCATCGTTTTCTCACTTTCTTTTTCGGCGAATCCGGTATCCGCCTTCTATCTGAAATTTTGTTCATCGTTATTTCGGGGCTGCAATTTCTTACTTCTTTTTTATGATCTTTGATTTTGATTTTTCACTTATTACTTTATTTACTTCGCTTATATCTTATTGTTTTTTATAGGAGTCTTTCACTGAAAACAAAGGACTGCAGCCCCATAGTGCGGAAAAAACACCAAAAGACCACAGTCCGTTTTCACTGTGCATACTTGCTTCCGTCTTTGCCTGCGTTTCTCCGACGCAGCATACGGCTGGTATGTTTATGCATGTTTCCTGACTCAGACCTCATCGCCTCGCTTTCCTTCCCAAACCCTGCGGTTCAGTGGATTTATGAACAAGGCTCCGTCAATACAGTGGCGGGACCGTGCAGGATTTGCACCTGCTTCCATCTTAGCTTTCTACCCGGCTGCCCGCAAAACACCTGCCGTTAAACCTGTAGGTTTCCCTTTGCAAAGCGCTGAGAAGAAAGAACATAAATCATCTTCTGTATTCTCTTTTTCCAAGAGATATTTTATCATAAAGGCGCTTCGTTCACAAGCCCCAAGCCGCTATTTTTCTGCGTTTATGCGCTCTCCAGCTCTCTGCGCAGCTTCTGCAAAATCCGCTGCAGGCGCTGGCTGACGGCGGCCTGCGTGATGCCATGCCGCCGCGCGAGTTCCGCCTGCGTCGCATGAAAGAAGAAATGCGCGAGAATGAGATCGCGTTCTTCGTTTGTCAGGCGGTCGATGGCGCGGCGCAGTCTTTGGATCGTGTCCTTTCCCTCGGCAATCGCATCCGGCATCTTCTCGGTTTCTGCAGACAGGATACTGCCCTCAAGGCCTGCTTCAATGCAGTCCTCAAAAGAGAGAATCTGCACCTTTTGTTCCATTTCCATCAGATAGCGCATCCTGCGGCAGATGCGGTAATGCTCCCGATATGCAGGCTCGCCCACTTCCAAAAGCATTCCCTGAATCAGAATGTATCTGCGATTTTTCGCATCGAAGTCCTCGGTTTCTTCTTTCTTTTCGCAAAATTCCTCATAGCTTAGCTCAATGTACTTTCCGCAGTCCAGCAGAAATACCCTTTTCGGTATGTAATTCATAGCGTTCTCCTTTCCGTTCCAAAACAACAAAGCTGCTTTAGAATGAAAGGAGGCGCACGGGCACAACGATTGCTGCAACTACAAGCAAAAACAGAAAAAAGACCAAACGAAACCTTAAAACACATCTGCTGCGCTTCCCGGTTCTGCTTGGCCTTCTTGTTGATTCTGCGAATGTCAGCTTATTCAGTTGTCATTTCTTTACGCCAAAAAGCTCACGCTTTTCAGCATTCTCAAAGCTTTCTTCTCTCTCATTGCATTTTTCCACACACTTTTCCTTTTAGGATACAAGCAAAGTTGTCTTATCTCATTCGTGATTGCGTACCTGCTCTACTTCACCGTAATATCCACGCTCGTAAACAGGGTATCGCACTGCTCCATGTCGTTATACAGCTGATACTGATAGTAGACCGTGATGTCCCGCGTGCCTTTTTTGAGTGGGAAAGTTGAGACCGTCACATACTGCGAGATGTCTTTTTTCTTGCCGTTTGCAAGGTAAGCGGTTACTTTCATGCCGGTTTTGCTGAACTTTTCGCCTGCTTGGTAGACTGTCTTTTTCGGCTGCTTCGTCACTTTGATGGAAGTAATCTTGCTGCCGAGCGCCATCATGTGCGCGGAGTCGTTCTTAAAGTAGATCGTTCCGTATTCATCGCAGATCGGGCTGCAGATCGCATACTGCGCCTGTTCCTGCTGCGGCGTGAAAAGCACCGGAGCGCAGGTATAGGTTTTGCCGTCTGCTGCGGTTTCGGTCACGGCATCCACCACTTCGGTCTGTCCCGGTTTGTCCTTCAGGTAGCGGAGCTTGCCCGGCGTCATATTTTCAAAGAAATACACATAGACGTAGCCCTCGCTCTTTTCGTAGGCGGTGGAAATCAGTCCGCTGGTCTGCGGGTAGCCCATGCAGCTTGCCGTATAGGCAATCGTAAAGCTTGCAAGGTCGATGACCGCGATGCGGTGTCCGTTGTATTTATCAAACTGCCCTTTTCCTGATACACCGACATAGGCTCTGCCATTGTAGATGGCAGGAGTTGAGGTACTCATGCCGCCAAGGTCGAGTTCTTTCAGGTCGCTGAGTTTGCCTGTTTTGGAGACTTTGACAGAGTAGAAGCTGCCGCCTTTGCTTGTAAAGTAATAGCGGTCCGTCACCTTATCATAGGAAACATTCGAGCGGATGTCTGCGTTCAGTCCTTCGATGCTGTCAATTTTCTTTCCGGTCTTTGGGGAGAGGGAAAGCAGTCTTGAGGTCTGCGAAGTATAGCCGCCGTCGCCGTCGTCGGTTCCCACTAAGACAAAGTTATCGCTGACATATGCGCCCGCCCAGTAGTAGCCGCCTGCATTCGGGTAGACCCATCTCGCGCTCTTCTTTTCGGTAGTCTTTTTGGTATTGCCGTCCTTTGCGGAGACGCAGGCAAAATTTGCGATACGGGTCTCCGAGTTCCAAAAGCCCGTATACACATAACCCTTGTAATAGGTAATCGGGGAGTTTGGCTGGCCTTTGAGCTTATCCTGATAGACCCAAAGAGACTTGAGCGTTTTCGCGTCGAACGCCTGTATGCGTCCGTTTGCCAGTCCGACAAAGATCTTGCCGTCGCCGTAGGTTGGCGGGATGATGCTGAAATTGGAGCGTTCGACCATCTTGCCGGTAGCCACGACCTTGCCGCTCATGGCATCCATTTTCTTGATCTTTTTGCCCTGATTAAAATACAGGTAGCCATCCACAAGAATCGGCGAGCCGATGGCGCCGTCTCCGTAGCCCTCGCCTGCTTTGGTCGCCCAGTAGAGGGCTGCGTTTTCCGCGCTTGTCGGAAGCTTGTCGGAAACCGCGGCGTTATGGCTTTGGTTTCCGCGGAAATTCGTCCAGTTTCGGGTAATGATCTTTGCGGGGTTTGCCGCCGCAAAAGCCGACAGCGTCGCGCTTAAGGTAAAGATAAGGGCAACGCCGAGCGTCAAAAGTTTTCTTTTCATCCGTTTCTTCTCCTTTTGTTTTTTGGTATTCTTTTGAGTCTCCCTGCCTCTTTTCGGTAGGCAAGAAGTGTTTGTTTATCGTCTTCGGTTCCGTCCTGCTCGCCGTAGCGAAGCCTTGCGTAGATTGCATAGCAGGCGGCAAAGGAAGCGGCAGCCGTTTCGCCCCAAAGGGCTTGCATTTCCGAGGTATATGCAGAGAGCGGCTTGTTTTCGCAGGAAAGGCCTTTCCTCTTTAGGACTTTGAGAGATTCCTGCATGAGCGAAAGTACGGCTTTCCGTGGCTCCATACGGCGGTATCTTGCCTTTCGGAACAGATAGAATCCGATCAGTCCTGCGAGCAGGAGCAGCAGAAGTATGCACAGAGCAAGAATCAATATCTTGTCAAACAGGCTTTCGTCCTCGCCCTGCGGGGTTACCGTCTGTTCCGCATCCTGTTTTGGTGAATCGTCCTGCGGATTTGGCTCTTCGTCCTTTGGTTTCTCCTTTTGGGCGTTTACGAGAAGGTCGTCCGCGGGCATTTCTGCTCGCATATCGCTGTCGCTTTCAAACGGAAGCCAGCCGATGCCGTCCTCATAATATTCGCACCATGCGTGGTAGTTCTCCGAAGTCAGGTTAAAGGCGGCTTTTCCGTCTTTTGCGGCATCTTCCGCCATGCTCTTGGTGATAACATAGCCTTCGGCATACCGCGCGGGAATTCCCTGCGCGCGGAAAAGAAGTGCGGCTGCCCCTGCGGCGCTAACGCTTTCGTCCGTCCGCCCATGGTAAGCGGTGTACTCGTCTGGAAGTCCGAGGCTGTTTCGGGTTTCCTTGTTGTCATCCGAAAGCAGAGTGAAAATGACGGATTTTGCGGCGTCGGTTTTGGTCAGCCCTGCGGCTTTGGCCTCACGGTTTACCTGTGCAAGGTCTGCGCTGTCCTGCATCCATGCAGAAAGTATTTCTTTCTGCATATCCGTTAAATCCAGATACTGCTCATAGGCAAAGAGTCGGTAATTGTATTCTTCCTGCGAACTTCCCTTTTCGGAAAGGGCGGTAAGGATCTTTCTGCGGTCTGATGTCTGAATTGCGGCGGTTTCGAGGGTATAGCTTTTTTCGCCGAGAAAACCACTCGCAAGAAATGTGCGGTCGCCCGTTTCTTCTTTCAGCTCTGCGCTGATGGCAGTCGTTTCATAGGGTGTATAGAGATACTGCCTGCTTGCGCCCGTATTGGTAATGCGGAGGGTATTGACCTGCGTACTGCTGATCGCGGCGAGACCGTCCGCCTCACCTTGCGCCGCCTGCTCGCCCGCGTCCGCAAGGGCGGTCTGTGCATAAAAGCCTTTTTCATGGAGCGCGGAAAAAAGTCCGAGCGCTTTGCTTCGTTCTTTACCCGAAAGCGTTTTCCAGCTTCCGCATTCTTCCCTCTCGCCGATATAGCCGCGAAGATAGCTGCTCTGCGGCGTGTCCATCTGCACGGTCAGCTGCGTCTTGTTTTCCGAAAAGCTGCCGTAGCGAAGCAGATATGCGGCATCGGCTGCCTTTTCCTGCAGGGTCTGCATTCCGTCCGCGGAGAAAGCTGCAAAGCCTCCGCTTCCGACTGCCATACAGAGGAAAAGCGCGAGGAAGGCTTTTCCTGCCCTGCGTTTTGCAAAGCAGAGCCAAAAAAGCAGCAGCGCGCCAAGGGCAAGAAAAAGCGGAAATAGGGTAAAGAAAAGACTTTCCTCTTCTACAGGGTATAGTCCTGCAGAGTACAGCTCGTTCAGCCGCCCGGCAGCTCCGTTATACAGCCCCGCTGCGCTGATGGCAGAAAAATATGAAGTTTTACATCTCTTGTATTTCTTCATCGTTGATGATAAGCACATGGGAAAACTCCCACTGCTCTTTCTCCTGTAGATATAGCTCTGCGGCGGAAATGCCAAGGTAAAGCGGCGAGGAAAGAATCGCTCCCGCATGCTCTGTGAGGCTTTCGCGCCCGCTGATTTCGGTAATGGTTAAGTTTTTCGCATCGGAGGCAAGATAGCCGATGTGGTGCTGCACGCCTTTTTCCGCAAGGCTTTCCGAAAGAGAAAAGAGCCTTGCCGCCGCGCGCTGCGCGCGCTCGGAAAGGTCGGCGGCACTTTCCGAGTTTTCCTTTCCCTGCGGTGCTTCGAGAATGAGAAGCAAAGCGTTTTTCACAGGCAGACTTCCCTGCCGCAGCATCAGGGTATCGGTCTTTTGCGACAGTTTCCAGTGGATCTGCGCCGTCTTATCGCCCGGGCGGTAAGGGCGGATTTCAAAGACTTCGCTCTGATCAAAGCCTGCGCGGTATTCATCATAAACGCTGCCGTCTAAGTCCAGCATCCCTGTTCCAAAGCCTTCGTATTCGGTCTTTGCCGTTTTCGGAAGCCTGACTGCTGCTGCCCGAAAGCCATCGATTCGGATTGTAAACGCGCCGAGCCCGAGAAGGTCTGCGGAGCGAAAGTAACTTCCTTCCATCACATATTTACCGCAGGAATCTCCGAGGGAAAGCTCTGCCTGCTTTCCATCTGTCAGGGAAAGGTTTTCGCAGTGCTCTTCGCCTGTCAGAAGATTTCGGAGACGGGCAGTAAAAAGAATCTCGCTCGAAAAAATCTTCTTCGTGGAACGAGGCGGATTTTTTAATGTAAGGATAAAGCTGTCCTTGCTGCTTTCTGCCTGAATGCCTGAAAACTTCTGTGCCTCTTTCTTTGCTGCCCATAGGTCAAGCACGGCGAAAAGAAGCATTCCCAGCGCCGCGCCAAAGAGAAGCTTTGATGCGAAGAACAGGGATAGGCTCACGACTGCGAGAAACAGCAGGAGATACCAGATCCCGCGCAGGGCGATACCGGGGCGGTTTGGTAGTTTCGCATGGTTTCGGTTCTTCATTTAGATAGCCCCCGGGATTTTGACCTGCGAAAAAAGCATCTGAAGTACGGCTTCTTCGTCCTTTTCTTCGGTACGTGCCTTTGCGGAGAGGCGGATACGATGCGCACAGGTTCTGGTAAAGACCTTTGCCACATCTTCTGGCATCGCGTAGTCCCGTCCGGAAAGGAACGCAGAGGCTTTCGTCATGCGGAGAAGCGCCAGCGTTCCGCGCGGGCTGATGCCAAGAGCGATGTCAGCGCTTTCGCGGCTTGCGCGGCAAAGAGCTGTGATATATCCGAGAAGCTCCTCGCTTGCGTGAATGTTTCGTACCGCTTCCTGCATGGAGAGGATTTCCTCTTTGCTGCAGATGGCATGAATTGAGGCTAACGGGTTTTCCTGCTGACGCTCCGAGAGCATTGCAATCTCGCTTTCTGCATCGGGATAACCCATGGAAAGCTTCACTAAGAAACGGTCAAGCTGTGCATGGGGAAGTCTCTGCGTGCCTGCACCGCCTTCGGGGTTTTGCGTTGCGATGACAAAGAATGGGTGCGGCAGGCTGTGAGTTTTTCCGTCCACCGTGACCTGCTTTTCCTCCATGACTTCCAGAAGCGCCGACTGGGTTTTGCTCGAAGTACGGTTGATTTCGTCTGCTAAAAGGAGATTACAGAATGCCGCGCCTTTCTCATAGCGGAAGCTTCCGCTTTCCTTGTCGTACATCGTAAAGCCGGTAATGTCTGATGGTACGGTATCCGGCGTAAACTGGATGCGCCGGTAGCCCAGTCCCAATACGCGGCTTAGGGTCAGGGCAAGGGTGGTCTTGCCGACCCCCGGGACATCTTCCAGCAGGATATGCCCCTCTGCCAGCATCGCCGCAAGCACGGTATCGATGACTTCTTCCTTTCCCTTGATGACCTTTCCGATTTCGTTTTTGATGTTTTGTATTTTTTCGTTCATGTTTACCATTCCTTTCCGTAGTCCTTTGCCTGTCCGTAGGTCTCGCCCATCGCCTTGTAGCCGCCGATGTCTTTGCCGTAGGCGAGCGTAAAGCGGATTCGCACGATGTCGCCGTCCTGCGCATGGGCTTTGCTGAGGCCGTATGAGGAGTAGATGCCGTTGATGGAGTACATCCAGCCCGAGCCCTGCGAGAAGTCAAATTCCCCAAGTTCGTCCTCGCCTGCATAGCCCTCCGCATCAAAGATAAAGTTATCTTCTTCGATTTTTTGGATGAGATCTTTTGGGATGGAAAAGCCCGCAAGCATTCCCTTCTTTTTTACTGCCGATAGGTAAAAGCCTTCCTTGATGGTTCCTGCGTGGCGGTAGGAATAGCCGTTTTGCGTAAGGAAACGCTCGACAACCTGCGCGAGGTTTTCGCCATCGCTTACTTCCATCTTCTGCGGGCGGATAAAGTACGGAATGCCGACCGTGCCGCCCTCAAGGCTGATGGTAATTTCGCCCTTTCCTGCCTTATAGTAGACCGTCCATGTTTTGACAATCGCGTACTGGTAGACATCACGCGCAAGGACGCGGATCTCGTTTGCGCCCTCTTTTAATTTCACGCTGTAGGTCTGGCGATCCATTTCGCCGATGTAGTCGGCAGCGTCACCGTTTGCGGTAACCTCCATATTGCTGTAGGAAAGCCTCCGCCCGCGGTAGTCCGTGAGCCACACATCAAAGTTCAGCTCCTGCTGGTTATATGTCCCGCCGTTTTTGAGATTGGTTTCAATCTTTGGCATTTTCTCGGCAGGGGTGCTGCCTTCTGGGCGTTCGTACTTGACCCGCTTCGTATAGACCTTGCGGTTACCGTTTCCGTCGAGGTAGGAAACCTGCAGAATCGTCGCATTTTTCGTGCTGAGGTTAATATCAAAAGCGCCGTTTTTGTTTTTTACTGTTTCTTCCTGCCCGGCTCCGGTGATGACCTTGATCTCGGTAATCCTGCCATCCGTTCCAATCTCTTCTAAAAGCGCATCTTCCGAAAAAGTCTCCGACGCAAAGGCATCCTCCTTAAGGTCACCAGTGTCGGTATCTTCCTCTTCGTTCGGTTCTTCTTCCGAAGCTGCGTTCTTGTTATCTTCCGCCTGCTTATCCCCTTGCGCATTCTGCGGGGTTTCCGCGTTCGCTTCGTCCTGCGTCTTGGTTTCTTCTGCGAGGGTCTCGTCTGCGTTCGTTTCTCCCTGCAAGCTCTCCTGCATGGAAATGGCAGGAACATCGCTGACCCATGCGTAAGGCGGCGCAGTTGTTACGCCGTTTTCCGCACCCCAAAAAGCGCCTGTGAGCATCACAGCCGCGAGCAGAAAGGTCAAAATCTGGTTTCGGAAATTCTTATCGATTGGTTTCATTTTGCTTCGTTTTCTGTCTGTATTTTTTGTTTTCTGAAAGGTTTCTTAAATGTGGAAAATGGTCGAAAGGGGCAAAGCGCCCCCAACGACCGTTAATCTTTCCGTATTTTAACCTTTGTATTCTACTTTTTGGTCCAAACTCTTGAAGCGTATTTACATTGTTTTAATGCCGTCTTCGCAACGAGTTTGCCGTTTTCATCGTAAACTCTTACCTGAACTTTGTAGAAGTACTTGGTGTTCTTCTTACCGCTGGTGTTGGTGTAGTTTGCGGTTTTCTTCGTCACTGCGGACTTGTAGCCTGCGGACTTCTTCGTGCTGCGGTAGAAGCGATATTTTACCGTGTAGCCAAGGTCTTTGATTTCCTTGATGGCTGCCTTCGTCTTGGCGCTGTTTTTCAGCGTTACCTTGACGTTCTTCTTCGCGGTTTTCGCAGAGCGTGCGGTGAGTGCAAGGTCAGATACGAGGCTCTTTACCTGAGCAAGCGTATCTTCGTCTGCGACTTCGATGCCGAGGGCTTCTGCGTCAACGAGCGCAAAATCGCTGAAGTGCGTGGTCGTAAAGACATAGTATGCCTTGCCGCTTATGGTCTTTTTATTCCCAGGCATATGCGTGAACTTATCCGCGCTGTCGATGTATACGGCTGCCACCTTCTTATCTGTGAGACTGTCAGGGATTTCAAGGGTAACCGTCACATTGCCGCCGAAGTGGCTGATACTCTTGCCGCCGGAGCTTACCGTTACGGTATAGCCTGCCGCCTTGTCACCGAGCAGCTTCTGTTCTGCCGCGCCGAGCGTTTTCTTTGCGATGGTGATCGTCAGCTCGCTGCCGCCTGCCTGTGTGAGGATCTCGCGTAATGCCGCGCTGTCAAAGCGGAGCGTTCCGATCTCGGTGGAAACGGTCAGAGCCAAATCCTGCTTGGAAGCCAAATTGTTTAAGGTCTTGACATCCACCTTGACGTTCACTTTGTCAACGGCTTCGCCCTTAGCGTCCTTGGAAACGGACAGGGTCAGCTCGTTCGACTTGGCTTCAGTCGCTTGTTTCTTGATCGCCGCCAGCGTATCTGTATCCACGGTCGCATTTGCCGTACCGTCGCTGACCGTCGGTTCGAGGATCGCGGTCGTCTGCTTACCGCTGGTGGTCACATTGCTTTCCGGCATTTCTGCTGCGCCTGCGATGGAAGAAAGGTTGTACTTTTTCGCCAGTTCATTGAACTTTTCGACATCCAACGTAGTGATGTACTTCTTCTGCGCATCGGAAAGCTTGTTGTAAGCTGCCAGAGCTTCTCTTGCCTGTGCGCTGCTCGAAGCTGCGGTCAGGGCATGCAGTTTCGCTTTGGCGTCGTCGATCTCGGTATAGAACTTGATCTTTTCTTCTACCTTGGTGAGCTTGTCATAATTTGTGACATTCTTCTGCGCTTCCGCTTTCAGGTTCTTGTACGCGTTGCGTGCATTGGCTGCCGCCGCGGTGTACGACTTGTAGCTATAGATCGTGATCTTGTCCGCTGCCGGAAGCTCGTCGATCATCTTCACAACTGCGCTTGCGTCTGCGCTGTTGATGACCTTGATCGTGTATTTCGTACCGGTGTAGGCTCTGGCTTCGGCGCCCTGCTTGTTCATCGACGGCCATGCGCGTTCGCCGCAGCCGATATACAGGGTATCACCCGCCTTGACCGGAATGAGCGAGGTCCGGCGGTATTCTGCACTGTCTTTCAGGTAATCGTTGAGGTAGATCCTCGTCTGATAGTTCTTATTGGCTGCCGTCGGCGTCACCTTGAGGTTCGCGGACTTGTCCGGGATCGTCAGTGTGTATTCACCGGTCTTGCCGTTAAAGGCCGGAGAAAGCGTGCCGCCGCTGATCGTAAGGTTCTTCAAAGTCGTATCGGAATTATCCCATGTACCGCCGAGGTCTACGCCGAGATTCTGGGTGAACATGATGTGGATCTCATCGCCGTCCTTGAGTTCGCCGTTCTGATAGCCGAATTCCTGGAATCCGAAGTTGGTGAACCAGTCGTTTAAGGTTCCCATCCAGCCGGAACCGGATTCACCGGAAAATTCTCCGAGGCGCTGGCTTGCATCGTTGAGGACGAAATTGCTGCCGTCCGCTTTTACATTTTTCGGTACCTTGATGGAGGCCAGATAGCTGATGCCGTAGTCATCCCAGCTGGAGGCTACGCCCTGCGCGCCGGTCGACCAGTTGCAGCCTTTGAGCTGCAGAGCTTTTAAGACGGCCGTCATCATGGTATCGTTTTCGCAGAGGTCATAGTAACCGTCGATCAACGTCCCGGACCATGCCGGAGCGCCGTTGCTGCCTGCTTTGGTAAAGGTGGTATTCTCCAGGATGATATGGACCTTACCAACCACCTTGCCGTAGTTCGGAAGCGGCCGATCGGAATCTCCGGTACTCGGCTTCGAAGCACTTTCTTGCTGCTTCTTGGTCAGGATCTTGGCCATTTCTGCGATGGCTTGATTCTTGGCATTGTTGATCTCGTCAAGGGTCTCTGCTTGATCGATCTTTGCTTCGCCGTCCTTCTTTGCCTGTTCGATCGCCTCCCAGTTTGCGGAAGTATAGGAAGCTTCTTCATATTTTGCAAGTGCTGCGCCGAGTGCGACTTTCGCTTCTGCACGCGCCTTGTCGAGTGCTTCCTGATTTTCCTCGGCATACCATGCGGCATACTCTGCTTGTGTAAGCGGCGCGATCTGCACCGTCAGTCTGTCTTCTTCGATGTCCGGCATATAGAAACGCGCGTAAACGAAGTAGGTCTTGACCCCGTTGTATTCCCCTGCAAGGGTTCTGTCCATCAATTTCCAGGTCTCGCCGCCGTCGATGGAATACTTCGCGCCGCCCTGCTCCTCTGTCGGTACGAACATTCTGCGGATCTCAATGCGGTCCCCGCTCTTGGCCCGCATGTATTTATGTTTCGGCTCAAAGCGGTCATTGTTTCCGCAGTTTGCGTTATATTCATCTTTGTTTGCATATTTGGTTCCCGGCTCATAATATGCTACATCAAAATTGTAAACCGCAACCGGGTAGATCTTTGTTTCCTGATAACCGTCGCTGCTGTAAACGTGGTTATAGTTTCCGTAATCCATACTGTTGTTGTTCGTTCCACCCAGTACGAATCCGTTGTTTTTGATCAAGATCTGTTTTGCCTTCGGCTCGGCAAAGGAATCCGGGGGGATGGCAAGATAGCTATCGATCTGCTCGCATTCTGCTTTCGTGAGCAGCTTCTTTTCCGTCGGATTCAGACGATCGTAAGCGGTCTTAAGCTCCTTGAGCAGATTTTTCTGCCGCCAGGTCAATTCTTCTTTGGTCTGAGGAAGTTTGGCAAGAGCAGCTTTCACATTGCCGACGATGGCTTCATGATCCCGAACTTTGGAAGCCTTTTCCTTGAGGTTTGCAAAGTCCGCGTCAAAAGTATCCATCAATGTTTTAAAATCCTCGGTCGCGTTCTGGTGTGCAACCAGCTCGTCGTATGCAGCTTTGAACATTTCGTAAGTAACATCTTGTTCGTTCACTGCCGTCGTATTAAAGTCATCCTCTTGGTACTGCCGGAAGAACGTTTCTGCCTGTGCCAGATTCTCTTTGCGGCTGGATTCAACCAAGCTGGCCGGTGCTTCCGCATCCTCGACATGGATCCTTGCGTAAGCGCCTGCACGCAGGCCGTGATAATCGCCTGCCACTACCATTTCGTTGTAGGATTCTTGATACAGCGTATCTTCGTTGGTATCAAAGAGCGCGATGATGTAGTCGCCTGCTTCCCGGAAGATATAGCTGGTTTCTCCGTTTTGGTCGGTACGCGCCGTCGTCAGCTTAAGGCTGTCCGTGCTCTGCTGCTCGCTTTCGTAAGGCTCGCTGATGTAAAGTGCCAGACCCTCACTTGACATTGCTTTGCCCTGCTTGTCCTGATACAGGCCGGTCACACTTGCCTTGAGATTCACCTTTTCACCGACTTTGGTGTTCTCGGAGATCGCATCAATCCGGATCTCGCCAAGGCTGGAGCCCAGCACGCGTAAATCCGATGTGTGCACATAGTTTGTATAATCTCCCAGTGTCTCACCGGAGCCGCCGGAGTAAGTATAGGTACCGATCCCGTATGCGCAGCGTACGATCTTTACCGCATCCCCTTGGTGGATCTGTATCTTCTCTGCGGTTGCGCCAACGCCATCGCCCGTAAGCGGATACATGCCGCGGAACTCACCGTTCACAAGCGCCATCAGCCACGGCGTGTTATTCACAACCGTGATCGTCTTTCCGCTGACCGGTGACAGGGAAATGGATCCGGTAGAGAACCGGATTTCGGCTTTCTCAAGGAGATCCTTTAAGGTCGTTGCTCCGGTTTTGAGTTCCAATTCATCCTTTTTTACATAGATATCGGTCCCCGTTTTTGCAGTTTTGGTTTTAGCAAAGAGCGGAACCGTATTGTTGATGTATTCCAGCGAGGCCTTTACCTCTTTGCCGCCCGCCAGATTGTTGACCGCATCTTTGAACGCTTTGAAGCTATCTATATTAAAGCGATAGACCGTTTCAAAATCTTCCCAGGTTCCTCCATTCGGATTATTGAGACTGGTTTGGATCTCATACTCGCACTTTGCTTTGAAGGTCTCGTAGGCCGCAAGATAGGCGTTCCAGGAAGCCTCCGTGTAGTCTCCGTCCGCATTATTTCCCAGTGCTTCCGGGCTGAACTGCTTGAGGAACGTTCTGGCTTCGTCGATGTACGGAAGATATTCCTTCGTATAGTCACGATCGTATTTTTCTTTCCAAACCAAAGGCACTGCAGCGGCAGCAATCTTTTCCACGATTGCGTCTGCATCTGCTTGCAGTGCATTCGTGTTTTCCTCGGTTGCATTTCCGTCCTTATCATAAAGGTATTTTAAGAGTTCCTTTCCCTGATTGAGTGCAGAAGCATACGGCGCCCAGCTGGTCGCGGTGGTGGTTTCAGCGCTTACGTCTCCGGTAGCTCCGAAAGGCTGCTTGTTTTTTACGGATTTATCCGATACCCATCTATATTGTGCATTTACTTCCTCATATAGCGCGGTTGGGTTGACCTTCGACGTTGGGATAAGGTTTGCGATGGCATCTTCCAACGATACTTTTGCTTTATCTATTTGCTCTTGCGTTGATCCTGCCTTTTCATTTATTGACTCTGCTTTTTCAAGGACCAGTTTCATATCTGCCCAAAAGCCTTTTCCACTTACCTCTTTTCCGTTAAATCTGTCTCCGGATATATAATAGTCTTTCTCTTGTAAGGCTTTTGCCTTATTTATCGTGCTTGCAAGTTCTGTTTTATCAGTAACAACGGTCTCCGCTCCACCTACCTTTACAAGAATTCCAGCCAAATCATCAGAAACGAGTTGACGTGTTGTATTAAAGGTTTCTTCGTCATTAAATTTCTTTATCTTAATAAAATAATATTTAGCTGTGGCATCATATGGAATATCAGGGAAGTATGCTTGGAAAGATTTTTGACTATATGCGTTCTTTAGTTCTACAAAAAATTCCCCATCTTTATAATTGCTGTTCGAGCCGTCATATACGCCATAAAAAGGTGGATTATTAACCTCAACGCCGTAAATCTCAAGTACTTCTTCCTTAGTAGTACATTCCCACTCTGCCATAAAACTGTCCCAATCTTTAAAACCATTGTCCTCTGGTGTAGCAGAAGACACTTTAGCAGCATGATCAATTGAAAACCAAGCAGGGGCAATATCATATGTAGTATTGTTTACAATCACATTTTGAATGCCGCTTACGACGATGTCTGTTGTTTCTTCACTCGCTTCAACCATATATACCGGATAATTAAGTTTTGTACCCGGTTGACTGATTTCAAGAAAGTCATCATCCTTGTTAGCCTGCCTAATTTTAATGTTACTCAAGTCGGTTTCATCCGCCCAAGCCGTATCCACGCCCCAGCTGCCAATGCCCATGCCGGTAAACACCATGACAAAGGCAAGCATCAGCGTCAGAAACTGCTTCATGGACTTTTTGCTTTTTGTTTGTTTCATTCTTTTCTTTTTCTCCTCCTATTTCTGTATTTCGCTTTGGGTCGGCTCTGCACTTTCGTTCTGTGCGCCGTTTATCCCTTGCGATGTATCTATGTCAACACTATGTGATTATGTAGTGGACGGGTTTACTCGGCGTCGTCTGCCGCCGCTGTTTCTCCTTGCGCCGCTTCCGCTGCCTGCTGCGCTCGAATCTGCCTGCGGTATTCCTTATGCCGCGCGCGCTTTTCCTTTCTCCTGCGCCGCCTGTCAAGATAGGACTGTGCAACTTCTTTCACACCCGCTTTTTCGAGCATTCTGCCCCACGGTCCGAAGCGTTCTTTAAGCACCGTATCGTAGACCAGATCACAGCGCTCGGGCATACGGTTATTCTCCGCCACGAAATCCCGCACCAGCTGCAGAAGCTGTTCATCGCTGAGCTTTCGGTAGGGTGCTGCGAGTTCCCGCAGACGCTTTGCTTTCTCGCCGCTCGTCAGGTTCGGGTCTTCTTTTATTCGCGTTTTGAGTTCTCGTTGCGTCATCTTGCCATCCCTGCTTTCGTATATATTGATTCTGTCCCGAGGGCGATGTCACCGCTTGACACCGCCCATAAAGGATGAAAAGAATGTTTTTGCAAGTAAAAAAACGATGATTGTCTAACCATCGCTTTTGTGTGCCGGATATGCCGAAATGACCCGCGCTTTTTCGCGCAGGTTTCTTTCGTCTCGGTGGTTTGTAGGTCTTCTGACTGATCCATTCATGTGCGGAGGATTTCCCCTCGCACAAACGCATTGCTTCAGCCTTCTCTCAGAGCCATGACAGCTCCTCCAATGACCGGTTTTCACCGCGCGCAAATTTTCTTTGCACGGAAACAATGCTTTAGAAATACAGCTATTTTCAGAATTCTGCCTGCATCCGTCCAATCCCAGATTCACAGATTGCGGGGCGCGGCAGATTCTTTCCATGTCCGGGACTCTCACCCGATTCCCTTGTTCAGCGAACAAGCATGCGTGTCCGATTGTTCGGGTCGCGCATTTGCCACAAAAGCCATTTACTTATATAATTTTTATACCAATGTGTAGTCGTTCCCTGCAAATCAAGCTTCACAAAGCTCGCTTTCTTCGGGAAACGTTGCATAAGGAGTTTCCACTGTTTTCTCCG
>ERZ857998.2277-NODE-2277-length-18407-cov-3.194747_pt1 | contig 18407 bp, 16 predicted proteins | sample MGYA00519954_ERZ857998 | MGnify/ENA primary metagenome ERZ857998 (study PRJEB31778, sample SAMEA3449424) | human gut metagenome | biome: human gut; feature: human-associated habitat; material: faeces | place: United Kingdom | collected 2010/2012 ...
CCCACTTTTTATAAGTTTTTGTGTTTCCTCATCAAATAAGTCCATATTTTCTGCAAAAACTTCTGTTGCTGATATTGCAAGTGGACTATCTACGTAAACAGGAGCTTTCATAAGAGTCTGATACTCCTTATAAAATTCCTCGTTATGTTCAGTATCTTTTAAATTATTCAATTCGTATAATATCTCTTGCGTTCTTCCAACAGCAAAAGAAGGAATTACTACAGTACCACCTTTAGATAACGTTTCTGAAACAATTCTTAAAAACTCTTGTGCCTTTTTGTCATTTCTTATATGCAATCTATTTCCATATGTAGATTCCATAACCAAATAATCTGCACTTTCAATCATAGTTGGTTCTGATAATAATGGAATATCATTATTTCCAATATCTCCTGAAAAAACTACTTTTGTTTCTTTTTCCCCTTCTTTAACCCAAACTTCTATTATACTAGAACCAAGCATATGTCCTGCATCATTATATCTAACATGGATATTTGGATCAATTTCTATTATTTCATCATATTTTACTGGTTTAAATACCTCTAAACACCTAGCTGCATCTTCAGCTGTATATATAGGAGGAATTGCTTTTTCACCTTTTCTTTGTCTTTTTTTATTTTTCCACTCAGCTTCCATTTCTTGAATATGTCCACTATCAGGTAACATTATTGAACATAAGTCACAAGTTGCTTTTGTAGCATATATAGGACCTCTATATCCTTCATTATATAATTTTGGTATTCTACCTGAATGATCTATATGTGCATGTGTTAATAACATAAAATCAACTGTAGTTACATCATATAAAAATGGTGCCTCATTTTCTAATTCATCTTTTGCTTGCCCTTGATATAACCCACAATCTACTAAAAATTTCTTTCCTGCTCCTTCTACTAAAAAATTAGAACCTGTAACAGTTTTTGTTGCTCCTAAAAAAGTTATTTTCATACTTTACTTTCATCCTTTCCATTTTAATAAATTACATATATATTTTAATTTGTTTTTATTTATTATTAGCAAAAAATTTTCACCTTTTTATTTAATCTAACTTCTAAATCTCTTTTACTAATATTTTGACTATTTTTTAATTCATATTTTTCCTCTAAACTATTTTCGTCAAATATTTGTACAAAAAATTTATCTTTTTCTTTCAAAACTTTAACAGAAATTTCTTCTAAATTAATACTTCTTACTCTGAATAGATTTTTTAATAATTCATAATTTATATCTTCATTTTTCGAAAATTTTTCAATTGCTTTTAATTTATGTGCTTTTAATAATAATTTTTTTGTTGTTCTTTTTAATTGTTCTGATAATTCTTCTGTTTCATATATCGTTTTTTCATGATTATATGGTAACATCGAATAATACCTGAATTGATATATTATCTTTATAATTTCTTGCTTACTTCCGTGCTTTTTCTATTTTATTTTCTACACATTGCAAAAATATTTTTTGTAATTTTAATTTTAGTTTTTCAATATCACTTTGAATATTTTTGCTTTCTAATATTTTTAAAACCTTTTCTTTTTTTTCTAATTCTTGTTTATGCTTAACAAATTTTTGAGGATTTAATAATTCATTTAGTTTTTCTAATTCTTCTATCTTCTCTTCTCTTTCTTCTGTCATTATTTTCGATAAAATTCTTATACTAAAGATTTTCTCTTTTAATGGCAATTTTTCATTTCTATTATTATATTCTTCTTGTATCATATTTTTATCATTTATTGTTTCGTCTATTTTCTTTATTTCATTTGTTAACCTTTTCTTTTTTAATGTTATGCTCTCTACAAATTTTTTATTGTCTTCTAATTCACCTATTTTTTTCTCTATTTCACTTTTTATCGTTAAAAATTCTTTCTTACTTTTTGCATCAAATTTTACTTCTAGCAAAATAGATATTTTTTCTAAATTTTCAATTATATCTTTTGCAACTTTTTTTGAATAAATTTCTTCCATTTTTTCTCTAAATAGTTCCATATAATCCATAACAAATTCCTTGTTATAAATCCAATTGTTTAAAAATTTATTTCCAACTAAAATAATTAAATTTTGGTAAATTAAGTTATGTTCTATACTTTCTATTTCTCTTGGAATTGTTGTCCATGAATATCCATTAAAATCTCTTAATGGTTCTACCGTATTAATGTTATTTCCTGTATTAATTAAATTTGATAATGTTTTATTAACTAGAAAATAATTATTTTTTACTATTTCTTCTTGCTTACTTATTTTTGATATGCAATATAATAATTTTCTTTCTACATTGTAGCATATAATTCTTTTCTTATTTTTTTCTACTAAAAATGTCTTATTTCCTATTATTTTGCTTTCTTCTGAATATGGCTTTACTAGTTTTATTTCTTCACATTCATTTTTTATTATGTCTATAATTTTTTCAATATACTCATCTTTTGTTTCTGTATCTTGTTTTACTTTTTTGTAATCTTTGTATGCTGTTTCTATTTTGTATAATATATTAAGGAGAATACTTTTTACATCTTCATTAAAGTATTTTTTTTCTAATATTGCTTCTAATTCATTGTTATAATCTTTTTTTACTATCTTTTCTAAAAAATTGTCATTTTTCTTTTGCAAATTTTTTCTCCTTTCTATCCTATTTTATATTAATTTTTATTTTCTTCTGATGTTCCCATTTTTAGTTCTTCCCATCTTTCTTTTGTCATAAGAACTTCTCTTGGTTTACTTCCTTGGTATCCAGAAATAACCCCTCTTTCTTCCATTTGGTCTATAATTCTTCCTGCTCTTGCATAACCAACTTTAAATCTTCTTTGTATAAAAGATGTTGATGCTTGTCCTGTTTCAACTACAGTTTGAATTGCATCCATTAAAAATGGATCTGTGTCGTCATCTTCTGCTTGTTCTTGTGCTATTTCTTTATCTGTTTTATTTCCATTTTCAATACTTTCTAAGATATCTTCACTGTATGTTGCTGTACCATTTGATTTGATAAAGTCTACTATTTTTTCCACCTCATCATCTGATACAAAAGCACCTTGAACTCTTGATGGCTTTGGTGCTCCTGCAGGGAAAAATAACATGTCTCCTTTTCCAAGCAATTTTTCTGCTCCCACACTATCTAATATTGTTCTTGAGTCTACTTGTGAAGATACTGCAAATGCTATTCTTGATGGTACATTTGCTTTAATTAATCCTGTTATTACATCAACAGATGGTCTTTGTGTTGCAATTACCAAATGCATTCCCGCTGCTCTTGCTTTTTGTGCTAAACGGCAAATTGCATCTTCTACATCGTTCTTTGCTACCATCATTAAATCTGCAAGCTCATCAATTATTATTACTATCTGTGGTAATTTTCCAGCTTCATTTTCTTTTTCGATTGCTTTATTATATCCTTTTAAATCTCTAACACCTTTGCTTGCAAATTTATTGTATCTGTCATCCATTTCTTGTACTGCCCATGCTAATGCTCCTGCTGCTTTTCTAGGATCTGTTACAACTGGTATTAATAAATGTGGTATTCCATTATATACAGACAATTCAACTACTTTTGGATCAACCATAACAAATTTCACTTCACTTGGTTTAGCGTTATAAATTATGCTTGTTATTATTGTGTTTATACATACACTCTTTCCTGAACCTGTAGAACCTGCAATTAATACATGTGGCATTTTAGCAATATCTGCTAATTGTACATTTCCTGCTACATCTTTTCCTAGTCCTACTGTTAATTTTGATTTATTTCCTTTAAATTCATCACTATCTAATATTTCTCTAAAATGTACTACTTCTTTTTCCTTATTTGGTACCTCTATTCCCACTGCTTGTTTTCCTGGGATTGGTGCTTCAATTCTTATTGTTTCTGCTGCTAAATTTAAAGCTATATCATCAGCTAAGTTGGCTATTTTACTTACTCTAACTCCTTCTGCTGGTTTTAATTCATATCTTGTAATCGCTGGTCCTACTGATACATTCTCAACCTTTGCTGATACTCCAAAACTATATAATGTTTTTTGTAATCTTGTTGCGGTATCTGTTAACGCTTTAGCTCCTCCTTTTAAAGTTTTTTTACTTGGTTTACTTAGAAGTTCTACTGGTGGATATTCATAATGTTCATCTTCTACTATTTGAGCATGTTCTAATTGTAATACTGCTTTTTTCTTTTCTTCTTTTTGTTCTTCTACATCTTTAAAAAGATTTGCATCTATAACATCTGGTTCTAATTGTTGACTAATTTGTTTTTGTTTCTTACTTTGTTTTGTCAAAGGTTCTAAATTTTCACCAGTATGATCATACTTCTTTAATCCCTTTTTTTCATCTGTTCCATCAACAATTCTTCCTCCGAAATTTATTTTTATTTGATTGTCCATAGGTGCTTTTTCGTCTATTTTTTCAAGTTGTGATTTTATTTTTCTTTCTTCTCTTAGTCTCTTTCTTCGTTGTCCCGGAGTCTCTTCTTGTTCTTCTTTTTTGCTTTCTTTTGCTAGTTGCTCTCTTCTTTCAAATCTTTCTTCTTTTTTCTCTTCTATTCTATCAAGCATTAGATTAATTATATCTGATAAATTGATTCCAAATGTAAATACTAATAATATAACTGCTGTTCCTATACAAAATATAACTGCTCCTACATCTCCTAAAAGTTTAGCGAGTGGTACAGCAGCAACAGCTCCTACAGCTCCTCCTCCTTTGCCCTGAGAACCAAAATAATAAGCATCTTTTACTAATTCTGATAGTTCTTTTGAAGATTGTAATTCTCCTGATGAAATTTGAAATACACTAAACACAATTGAAAGGCTAATAATAGCAATTCCATATTGTATTAATTTTGGTGTTATTCCTTCTCTTCCCTCTGAGGCTAGTTTTATAGCAACAGCAAAAGTTCCTATCGGAAGTACATATTGCATAATTCCCAATACTCCTCCGAATATTTCATTTAATTTGGCACCTATTACTCCTGATTTAGTATAAATTAAAACAGCTAAAAGTATACTAAGTACAATTAGTGTTATTACTGCTATGTCTAAGTTTGAAGTTGCTTTCTTTTTCTTTTTATATCTTCTCTTTTTTTTGGCCATTTTTATCATCCTTCCAAAGTATAACTATTTGTTTGAATCGTTGTTTTCTTTTCTTCTTTATTTTATTAATAAAAGCCAGATTCAAAAGTCTTAGTTTTTTGACTTCTGGCATCTGACTTTTGTTTTTTCTATTTCAATTCTTTTCTACTATTTTGAATTGTTTTAATTGTATCTTCTAATGATATTTGCATTAAATTTAATGCTTCTGTCATGTTAGTTCCTAATTTGTTTAATGTTTCATTTAAAACATCTTCTGTATTAGCTAATAAGCTATCTGCATATTCTTTTGTTCCTTTAGATATTTCTCTTGACATTTCATTTGCTGTTTCAATAATTTCTGTTTTTTGGTCATATGCTTTTCTTGTAATTTCATGTTCATCTATCATAGCTATAATTCTATTTTCTGCTTCTTTTACAATTCCATCTGCTTCTTTTTGGGCTTCAACCAATATTCTTTGTCTCTCCTCTTTTACCCATTTAGCTTGTTTTAATTCATCAGGAAGTTTTATTCTTATTTCTTTTATTAAATCTAACATTTCTTCTTTATCGACTAATCCCTTTGAAGAAAATGGCAGACTTCTGCTATTTTCTAATAAATCCTCTAATGTTTCTAATAATGTAAATATTTCCATGGTTTTACCCCTTTCTAATTTATCTTACTTTTCTCTCAAAAATATAAGATATGCTCGACCATATTTTCTTTGGTCAACTATGTTCACTTTTAAACTTTTAATTTGTTCTATAATTCTCTTTTCATCATCTGTTTCTATAATTATATATGAATCTTTTTTTAGCATTTTATTATCTATTAGTATTTTTAATGATTCATAAGCATAATCTGTTTTATATGGCGGATCAATATATACAATGTCAATTAAATCTTTTATTTGGTTGTTTAATAATATTTCAAATGGTAATTGATAATATTCTATTTTCTCTTCTAAGTGAGTTTTTTTTATGTTCTTCTCAATTATTTTTATAGCATCTTTTGATTTATCACACAAAATAGCCTTTTTAGCACCTCTACTGACAGCTTCTAAACCTATGGCTCCACTTCCAGAAAATAAGTCTAAGAATATGCTATTTGGTATTTCTGTTTGAATTATATTAAATAACGATTCTTTTACTCTATCTAATGTTGGCCTTGTGTTTTCTCCTTCTAATGTATATAATTTTGTTCCTCTAGCTTTTCCACCTATTATTCTCATATTTCACCCTTCTTGTGAGTTTTCATATCTTTCGATGATAGTAATATTTTATTCTTTTTTCCTCTAATGGTCAATAGTATTAATAGAAATGTAACATATATTTAACAGTTCTGTAATATTGTTGTCTTTTTGTAATATTTTTCTTTACTTTTATTTATTTATAGACACAAAAAGACTATCTATACAGATAGTCCTCTTTAGTAATTTTAAATTTTACGCATCTTCTTTATTGATATCTTTTATTAATTCTAATTGAGATATTAACAATGACTCCATCTTAGCTTTGTATATATCAAATTGTTTTTTTACGTCTTCTAATTCTTTTTTCTTTACAATAATTTCATTATCTAATTCATTTGCTTGTTTTTGAGCTGTTCCTTTTGCTTGGTTTACTATTTGATCTGCTTGTTGTTTTGCTATGTTTTTTACATCATCTGCAGTTTTCTGCGCCATGACTAAAGTGTTTTGTAAAGTTGATTCTATGTTTTTGTAATGTTCTAAACTTTTAGTTAATTCTGCAACCTTAGCTTTTAATTCTGTCGCTTCTTTATAGTTTTTTGTATAATCAACTGTTAAATCATCTAAAAAATCATCTACTTCTTCAACACTATATCCATTCATCATTTGCTTTGAAAACTTTTTATTTTCTATATCGAGTGGTGTTATCATTTTTCTTCCCCCTTGTTGATATTCAATTAGTTTACTCCATTATTTTTTAGCCATGAAACAGAAAGTTTGCTTTTCATTTCTTCCCTTGCCATTTCATTTGTGATTTCATAGTTAGATGGTGCTACTAAAAAGATAGAATTTGATACTTTTTGAATATATCCATCTAATGCATACACTCCTCCACTAATAAAATCAACAATTCTTCTTGCTACATCTTTATTAACATATTCTAAATTAATTATTACTGATTTTTTTTCTTTTAATAAGTCGCAAATTTCTTCAGCTTGTTCAAAATTAGTTGGTTGCATAATTACCATTCTAACTTGTTGAGCCATACTTACAACTTTACTATTTTTTCTTCCAAATAATCCTCTTGGTTCTAATTCTTCCTCTTCTTCTTCTTGATATGTATCAAAATCCTCTTCATATCCTTCTTCTGGCTCTTCTTCTGCTGCTCCCATTCCAAACATATTCATAAATTTACTTACAACCGCATTTGCCATTTTATAAACAACCTCCTAAATTTCTCCTTCGCATTTACGACTACATTTTAAGTATCCAACTTTTTTGCTTCATTGTCAATACTTTTTGTGATATGTAATATTCTTTTCATTTTTCTGTAATATTAGTGTAATATTTCTTATTTTGCTAGATTTATAAGCAGTTCATCATATAAAATAAGCGAAGTGTATACTTCTTTTGGTAAATCCAATTCTTCTATTTCTGATGTACTATAATTTGTTACAACAGAATAGTTTTCACCCTTTTTCTTCAATTTTACCAAAACTTTTTCTTGATATCCTGACTTTGTTCTTATTACATAATTTAAATCATTTTGACTAATTATGCTAGAATTTGGCACTTTATATCCTTCTGCATCCCACCATATTATGTCTATTGGAACTTTTCTATATGCCAAAAGTTCATTTATGCCCTCCGTAATTTCAAAAATGATTGTTGATTCATTATCTGATTCTTTTGTAATATATTTTATTTTTGCATCTACTTCTCTTGAACTTGGAAGTCCTAATTTTACATTATCACCAATTTTAGCATTATTTGCTTCCTCAGTTTTACTTATACAAGCAATATATCCAATAAAATTATTTACTATTTTTCCTCTTTCACCACTAGTAGAAATAATTTGACCTGTTTTTAAATTTAGCTTATTTAAAAACTCTTTATTTATTTTAGAAAAATCATTTGAGTTTAATGTTTCCTCTAATCCATCAACTTTATATGAAACTATTCCGCTTCTTGTAGCATTTATATATTCTGCTCCTGAATTTAATTCTCTCTCATAAGAACTTCTTTCATCAATTAGTTTCTTCAAATATGAACCACTTGGACTTAGCTCCCCTGCTATTTTTGCTTTTTTAGTTATATATTCTGCTATATTTTTTTTATATTCGAATATTTTACTTACATCATTTGTTCCATCAATTTGCTCTAATTTTTCTTCTATTTGGCTATCTAAAAGTTTGGTATCTGTTGAAAATAAATCTTCATTATTTTCTTCCATTGCATGTTGAATTTTCACATCTAAATCTGCTATTTTTTGTTTTAAATTGTCCTCTCCTGCTGAATAATACCTAAAAATTGGATCTCCACTTGCAACTTTATCTCCTTCGCTTTTAATTTGAACCATTCCATTTTTGTAGTTCTCTCCTGTTATAACGGTTTCATCTCTTATAATATATCCTGGTACTGTTTCCTCTTTTGAAATTTTTCCGTTTTTCACAACAACAGTATCTGTTGGATTTTTTATAAGATTAAACACAGAGTTTCCTATATATAGCATAATTGCTACTATAACTAAAATAACAAGTATAAGTTTTATTTTATTAATTTTCTTAAAGCTAATACTCTTTTTTTCTTTTACTTTTGGTTCCTCAATTCCATTTAGTAAATTTTCTCTCTTTGCAACTTTACTTTTGTACATTGCTTTTTTACTCTTACTGTTAGTATTATTATTTTTCACTTAATTCCTCCACAATAATAGATGGATTATTTTTGTTTCTTGCATCTAAAACAATTGCATTTTTATATGATTTAAACCAGGTTATTTGTCTTTTTGCATATCTTCTAGTTTCTTGTTTTATCTTTTCTATCATCTCATCTCTATTTAAGCTTCCATTTAAGTATTCTACAACTTCTTTATATCCTAAACCTTGCATAGCTGTTGGAAATTCGCTATATTTATCAAGAACATTTTTTACTTCATCTATTAAACCATTGTCTATCATAATGTCTACTCTTTTATTAATTCTTTCATATAAAATTTCTCTATCCATATTTAAGAAAAATATTTTATAATCATATTTAATCCCGTTCTTTCTTGATTCTTCTTCTAATTCTGTTTTGCTTTTTCCTGTTTGATGATAAATTTCAAGTATTCTCAAAATTCTTTTTGAATCATTTGAACTTATTTTTTCTAGTGCTTTAGCATCTATTTTTCTAGCTTCTTCGTATAACTTATCTAATCCTTCTTCTTTTACTCTGTTTTCTAAATATCTTCTATATTCTAAGTCTATTTCAATTTCTGGATAATCTATTCCATATATTAAAGAATTTAGATATAAACCTGTTCCTCCAACTATTATTGGAGTTTTTCCTTCTTTTAATATTTTTTCTATTGCCTCTTCTGCATCTTTTTTATATTCTGCAACACTGTATCTTTTATCAGGACTCACAAAATCTATTAAATGATGTTTTGCTTCTATTTGCTCCTCTTTAGTAGGTTTAGCAGTTCCTATATCCATGTCTTTGTAAATTTGCATTGAGTCACATGAAATAATTTCTCCATTTGTAAGTTTTGCTACCTCTATTCCTAAACTAGTTTTTCCTGATGCAGTTGGTCCACATATTACTATAACTTTTTCCATTAGCTCCTCCTAATTAGTTTTAAAATTTGCTATACCTATTTGAATATCTTTCATATATACATAATCTACAATTAATAAAATTACTGCTAAAACAAGGCATATTATTAATCTTTTTTGAAATTTTTCTTTTTCTAATAGTTTATCTTTTAATTTCATTATCTGAATAATGCTAGGAACTATTCCTAAAATTACATTTACAGGTAGAAATGTAAAGAGTACAACTTGTCTTGATGTATTTGCAATATTGCCATCCATTCCTATTGTACTTAAAGAATATATTACAAACAAAATACTATACATTGCAATTAAACATATTCCAATGATCACCATCTTATTTTTTATTTCTATTCTTCCTAAAATCTTATATAAACAAGCAATTGCTGCTAAATTTAAAATAACTATAAAACTAATTGTAATTATTTCCATGATACTTTATATATAGTAAATATAAACTATATATTTCTCCCTTCTTGATTTTATATTTGTTTATCTTCTTGAAAATTTCTTTTCTATATCGGCTTTTGTCATCTTTATTGCAATTTGCTTACCATTTATACCCACAAATGGTTCTGGATATCTTAGCAATTTACTCATTAATTTTTCTACAACTTCTTTATTTAGATACACTTCTGTTTGCTTTGCTGCTTCTTTTGCAATTGAAACTAAAAACTTTTCTACTATTTCATCCTTAGCAATTCTTGCAACTGTATTTATTTCTTCTAATACATTTAAAAACAATTCCTTTGTATCCATCTCTTGGCAAAACTCTGGAACATTTGTCATTTTTACTGTACTATCTCCAAATTCTTCTGCTAAAAATCCTGCATTTGAAAAAAGTTCTTTATTATCTTTAAAAATTCCCATCTGCCTATTATTTAAGTCTATTACATCTGGCAAAAGCATTAATACTGAATCTTTTTCTCCTGTCAAATAATAATTTCGTTTAATCTTTTCATACATCATTTTTTCTTCTGCTGCTTTTTCATCAATAATGTACATATCACTATTTATCGCCAAAATAATATATGTATTAAATGCAATTCCTATATATCTATAATTTAAGCTACTTACTTCACCATCTTTTTCAAACATAGAAATTTCTTTTCCAGTAATTGCGGTTGTTTGGTATTTTTCTTCTTCCTCTGCTACTTTTTCGTCATATTCTTTTTTTGCTTCTATAATATCTCTTCCAAATAATCTTCTATACATCTCTTCAAAAGACTCTTCTTTTGTAGTTTCATTTATCTCTTTTTCTGCTTTATCATCTATCTTTTCTTCTACTTTTGACTCATCAAAAGATTTATTCTCTGATATTCTTTCATCATTATAACTTGTTTTATTTACTTCTTCTAATAAATTTTTAACAGGTTCTAGTACATTTATTACTTCCATATTAGATGTATTTTCATTCTCTTCTTGTGATTCTTCTATTTTTTTATTATTGATGTCATTTTCTATTTCTATTACATCTTCTGGTATTTGCTCTTCTTCTTTAACGTTTATGTCTTCTTTTTCTATTTCAAAATCTTCTTTTGTATCTGGAACGATTTTACTTTTTTCGCTCTCCTCTATTTTATCTTCAGATAGATTTTGGTCTTCCTCTTTATTTTCGTTATCAAAATCTTTTTCAATATATGCTCTAGTTATATCTGCTAATTTTTCTCCTATTTCTTCTGGTGTCTTTGTTTGTGTAAGTTCGTCTATAAATTTTCTTCTTGTCTCTTCATCCAATGTTGTTACTGTTGTTTTGAAAGTATTAAAATCTGGTATATTTGTTTCCTTTACTTCTTCTTTCTTTTCTTCTTTATCTTCTTTATTTAATGCCCATGGGCTAAGTTTACCTTCTTGTTTAATATTTTTTAACATATCATTTGGAGTTTGCATTCCCAACTCTAAATTGTTATTTATTTGCTCTAACCCTTGTTTTATAGCATTATATATGGCTTTAAAAACTTTTCCTTCTTCTTCAAATCTTACTTCTAGCTTTGCAGGATGTACATTTACATCAACTTTTCTTAAATCTATGTCTAAGTTTAAAACTAAAAATCCTTTTTTTCCAATACCTACAATTCCTTTAAACGCTTGGTCTGCTGCACTAGTTAACGTTTTATCCTTTATGTATCTTTTATTTACAAAAAATAATTGATTTGCCCTAGTTGAACGGGCTATTTCTGGCTTTCCTATAACTCCTGTAACTTGCATATCTTCATATTCATAATCAACATTTATTAAATTCTGAGCAATCTCTTTTCCAAATATATTATAAATTACATCTTCTATTTTTCCTGTTCCAGTTGTTTGAATCACAGTTTTTCCTGTATTGATTAATTTAATTGCAACTTCCGGATTAGCTATTGCAATTCTAGTAATTGCATCTTCTACATATCCAGACTCTGTAAAATCTTTCTTTAAAAATTTATACCTTACAGGAGTATTAAAAAATAATTCTTTTACAGTTATGCTTGTTCCCTTTTTACATCCTTCTTCATGCTTTTCTATTATATTTCCGCCTTCTACTTCTATTTTACCCAGTACTTGATTCCAGGCATCTTTTCCTTTTTGGGCGAGTTGTTCTATGTTATCTTTGCCCAGTTCGTTCATATTAGCAGCAGCCTGCTCAAAGCTGATAAAAGAAGAGGCGATACGTGCATTCACCTGTTCCCCTTTGCGGGTTTTGAATCCGATGATCGCTCCGGCATGGTCGGTCATCTGTTCCGCTACGTTCTCTTGCAGATTTCCGTTTTCTACCGTAGCCTTATAGGTGAAAGGTTTGTTGAACTCGATGATAAAGTAGTTCTTGAAGTTTTCAGGAACACCACCGCTGTTGCGTGTCGTATAACCGATTATCTTATTCTCTTCCGGAAGAATCTTGATGTAAGAACCTTTGTCGAAGGCATCTACGACCACATAAGAATGATCATTCTCCGGGAAAGTGAAACGAAAAAGCACGGCACGTTCCGTCGGTGTCATTTCGGTGACTATATCGTGTTCTGCCAGGTATACTTTGTAGTAGTAAGGAGTTGCCACTTCTCCTTTATGTGCAAACCAGCTTGCCCGTTTCTCTTCGTCAAACAACGGTTGGCCCACTATCGGCATAATCGAGAACTGACCATAATCATTGATCCACGGACTGGGCTGGTGTGTCTGTTTGAACCCGCGGATTTTGTTGGCGGTATAGGTATATTGCCATCCGTCTCCCATTTTGCCTGTCTGTGGAGTCCAGAAGTTCATACCCCAGGGACGGGCAATAGCCGGATAAGTATTACCTGTTGATAACTCAAAAGTAGACTGGGAACCCATCAGCGGATTGACATACTGCGTCCAGTCTTTGGCTTGGGACAATAGCGTACAACTAAGTACACAAGCTATCAATAAGAGTCTTTTCATGATTAGTAATGGTTTTTATATGATTATTGAGAAGAGTTGTTACTTCCCCATTGTGTAGGATGGTCAGTCATTTTGATCTCCATGATTCCGCCTGCTACAATGTCCTGATGTCCGAAGAATGGCGTGTCCAGAGGTTTGCCGTTCAGCAATACGCTTTCGATGTATTTGTTGCTTTTGGAGTTGTTCTTCACCACGATGCTGAATGTCTTTTCACTGGGGAGATTGATCACAGCTTTGTCGAAAGCCGGACGTCCGATAGAATACACCGGTTTGCCCGGGCATACCTGATAGAATCCCATCGAGTTGAGTATGTACCATGCCGACATCTGTCCGCAGTCTTCATTGCCGGACAACCCGTCGACGTTGTTGGCATACTGGCTCCGGTAGACACTGTCCACTAATTCCTGCGTTCTCCACGGACGATTCACATAGTTGTACAGATGAATCACGTGATGACTCGGCTCATTGCCATGTGCATACTGACCGATCAGTCCGCTGATATCAGCCGAGGTGGTTTCTCCGTCCAGACTCGAATCGACTGTAAACAGCGAATCCAGCTTTTCTACAAAAGCCTCCTCGCCTCCCATCAGTTTTACAAGTCCTTCCACATCGTGCGGAACAAACCAGGTCCACTGCCAGGCGGTTCCTTCGCAATAGTCATCGCTACGGTGAGTGGAGGCACGCGGGTTGAATGGGGTGCGCCATTCGCCATTCGAATCCAGTCCGCGCATGAAGCGGGTCGATTTGTCGAAATAGAACTCGTAGGCTTTGGCGAAACGTTCATACTTTGCTTTGTTTTCGAAGTCGTTCATTGCTTCGGCAAAGATGGAGATACACCAGTCGTCGTAGGCATATTCCAGCGCTTTGGCTACAGATTCATTTTCGCGGTCGCAGGGGATGTAGCCGATGGCGTTTTTATAATACTTCGCTTTGGGCATCAGATGCGGCAGCACCAGATCGGGGCATTTGATACCTGTAGTGTCATATTCGGCTGCCCGTAGACTGGCTTTATATGCTTCGTGAGCATCAAAATTGCGGTAACCTTTCATATAGGCATCCACGATAACGGGGACCGCATGATATCCGATCATCGTTCCAGTGTAGTTGGAAGCCAGATCCCACATTGGGTATATTCCGCCTTCCTGATGTTTCCTGATCAGTGAATTGATGAACTGATTGTTCAGATTCGGGTCGATGATCGTCATCAGCGGGTGCAGTGCACGGAAAGTATCCCACAGGGAGAAGACAGTATACAGCGGATTAATGGTATCTCCCTGATGTACTTCGAGATCCATGCCGAGATAGCGTCCGTCCGCATCCGTAAACAGGTTCGGGCTGATGGCCGTATGATACAGAGCGGTATAGAAAATGGTTTTATCTTCTTTATCGGAAGTGGTGATGTCTATTTTAGACAGATAATTATTCCAGGCAGTGCGGGCATCTTTTCGTACCTTGTCGAAGTCCCATTCGGGAATTTCGGATTCCACATTCTTGCGTGCGCCGGCGATATCGACGGCGGATACACCCACTTTTACCAGTACTTCTTCGTCTTTCTTTGTATTAAAGTGCAGTACGGCTTTGCATACAGGCAGGCGTTTGCCGTTGTCCATTGTGACAGAGTCGGTGATGAGGGTATATGCGAACGGTTTGGAAAACTTGGCGTAGAAGTTAATATACTGGTCGAAAGCCCAGTAAGTCGTCTTCTTATGTCCGCAGATTTCCGTGTCACTGATAACTTCGATTTCCATCTCGTAGTTGGTCTGCCGTTGCAAGCTGTAGTCCAGATCGATGATAAATCCGGATTCTGTGCTTTCGGGGAAAGTGTAGCGGTGGATGGCGCTGCGTTTGGTAGCTGTGATTTCCGCTTTTACCTGATAGGTGTCGAGGAAGACGGAGTAATATCCGGGTTCCGCAGTCTCATTCTCGTGCGAGAAAGCAGAGGCGTAAGCCAGTTTCTGGCTTTCCGGATCAGTTGTCAGATACTGCGGTTTGCCGACAATCGGCATCAGTAATACATCTCCGTAGTCGCAACAGCCTGTACCGCTGACGTGGGTATGCGAAAAACCGTTGATCGTGTTGTCATCGTAATAATAACCGGAGCAGGCGTCCCAGCCGTCGATCCGGGTGTCCGGACTGGGCTGGATCATACCGTGCGGAACTACGGCTCCGGGGAAAGTATGTCCATGTCCGCCGGTGCCTATGAAAGGATTGACATAAGCACTATAATCTTTTACACTGGGGGACTCTGTGCAGGAGTTGAGCATTATAAATCCTCCGAAACATCCTATCAGAAGTGTCTTTAATTTCATGTCGTTTATTAGTTTAAGTTTAACACAGGACTCATTTTTTATCTGAAGAGATAAAGATGTTGTTTCCTACGATTTTATATTCAATAGGTATGGAATTCTGCAAGGATTTCAATACCGATTCGATGGTTGATTTTTTCTTCAATACACCCGAATATGTTTTGTCCGACCGAATGTCAGGAGACAGAATGATTTTCACGTCGTAGAAGCGTTCCAGTGCTTTGGTGATGGTAAATATGTTTGCTTTATTGAATGGTATCAGATTGTCACGCCATACAGCATCCAGTTTCGCATCGACCTGTTTCACCGTCAGCCGTCCGCTGTTTCTGTTCAGTTCGGCACGCTGACCCGGGGCGAGGACAATTTGTCCTTCGTCCTTGTTGCCTTTCACTTCGATTTCTCCTTCGATCAAGGTCGCTTCGGCTATCCGGCAACGTTTGTCGCACTTGAAGTTGAAAGTGGTTCCCAGTACACGTACGCGCATAGCGTCGCTTTCTACCGTGAATGGTTTATGGCGGTTTTTGGTTACTTCGAAATAGGCTTCTCCGTCTAGATACACATTACGTTCTTTTTCGGAGAATTCGCGCGGGTACTTCAGCATGGCGGCATTGTTCAGCCAGACTTTCGTCCCGTCCGGCAAGACAACTTCTTTCACGATGCCTTCATTGGCAACGGCTACCAGCATCTGATGCTCCGGCCGGTTGTAGAACCAATATCCGGCTCCTCCGCCCATTAGTAAAGCGACGGCAAGGATGGCCGCATACCTCATCCAGCGATGCATATGCAGTACTTTATCTTTCTTCTTTTTCTCTTGCGACAGTTGTTTATAAAGCCTTTTTTCCGCATTAGCCATTCTCTGTTCATCGGCATAATGGTCGAATTTACCCAGATGATAAATTTCTTCCATGCGGAACAACTGGCGGGCATTTTCGTCCGATTCGCTGATCCAGGCATTCACCTCGATCAGCTCTTCTTCAGAACACTGACCAGTCAGATATCTGTTTATTATTTCTTCGCTCAGATTTCTCATTTTCTTTTCCTTCATATAAGTAATACAATTGAAAACCCAAAAACACTTATCTTTAATCCAATAAAAATAAGAGGAGAATGAACCAAAGATGTCCGAGACGATTTCGCAGGAACTTCAATGCCTTATACATATGTGCCTCTACCGTGCGGAGTGAAACTCCCAGTACATCGGCTATCTCCTTATTTTTCATGTCGTGCAGATAGCTGAGCTTGAAAACTTCTTTGCACTTGTCCGGAAGCTCATTGATTGCATCGTGAATCTCTTTCCGCAATTCCCGGTCTTCGATCTTGCGGATCACTTCGTTGTTGTCCGGCTGATAAAACTCTGCACGCCTCCGGTTTATCTCTTCCATGGCGGCGCAATAGCCATCTTCTACATTACGATGTTTCAATACGTTAAGGGCACGTGTATAGACAGCACGATAGAGGAAAGCCTGAATCTGCTCTCCTATTTCTATGCTGTCTTTTCGTTTCCAAAGCTCTACGAACACGTCCTGCACTACATCCTCCGCCTCTTCTTCTCCTACCAGTCGGGTGGCATAGAATATCAGGCTGGGGTAGTACCTGCGGAATAGAGCTTTGTAGGTTAAGTCGAAGTTTTCATCCATTTTTCCGATAGATTAGTTTAGGTGGACCTACTGGGTTTGTTCTTCAAATTCGACTTCCACTAAGGGAGTATTCCCCATTTCAAATTCGACGGTGGCACCGCTCATAATCTGTTCATGGGTAAGGTAGGTCTTGTTGTACGGTTGACCGTCTACTTTGATAGATTGAATGTAAATATTCTCTTTGCTCACTTTGGGGGCAAGTACTGTAAATGTCTTTCCGTTAGCCAGATGCAACTTCATCTCCGGGAACAGGGGAGTACCGATTTCATACTTTCCGCTGACCGGATTGACAGGATAGAATCCCATTGCGCTGAATACGTACCAGGCAGACATTTGTCCGCAGTCTTCGTTTCCGCAAAGACCGGCAGGCTCGTTCTTGTAAAGCTCGTTCATTACTTTGGCAACGTATTTCTGTGTCAGGTTCTGTTGTCCTACGGCATTGAAGAGATAGATTACGTGGTGGCTCGGCTCATTGCCGTGCGCATATTGCCCGATCATTCCCGTACTGAAGATGGGAAGTTCCTCGTCGGCTGCCGGATGGTAGGTAAACATACTGTCCAGTTTCTCTGCAAAGCGGCTTGTGCCTCCTGTGAGATCAATCAGACCGTCTATGTCATGCTGCACGGACCAAAAGTATTGCCAGCCGTTACTTTCGCAGATATGCGGAGTGTATTCGTCGGCTTTGAAGTCTTTGATAAAGTTTCCTTTATCGTCACGCGGCTGCATGAACGAAGTGGCCGGGTTGTAAACATTCTTGTAGTTATGAGAACGTTTGTAGAATTCGTCCGCTATCTCCTTCTTACCCATCTTGTTCGCCATCTCAGCGATGCAGTAATCGTCAAATGCATATTCCAGTGTTTTGGACAGTGACCAATTTTCGGCATTGTAATGATCTGTCACATTGTAAGGAATATAGCCTAATTGCTTGTATAGCCCGATGCCCCGGTAGTTATCCAAGTTGGCGGTAGCTACGCAGGCGGCCAGTGCTTTCTCCGCATCAAAGTTGCCTATACCTTTCAGATAAGCGTCTACAATCACGGGAACGGCATGATAGCCGATCATCATATCGGTTTCACTCCCGTAGAAGTTCCATACGGGCAGGCGTCCGTTCTGTTCAAAGAAGGCGATGAAGGATTTTACCCAGGCCGAGGGGACGGAAGAAATCAATGGACGCAAGACTATCAAGGTGGAAGGTGTGATCAATGGCGCTGATATTGCCGAGGCCCTGAAGGCCTCCGGCATGATGGACGCCATG
>ERZ857998.2279-NODE-2279-length-18382-cov-3.137120_pt1 | contig 18382 bp, 16 predicted proteins | sample MGYA00519954_ERZ857998 | MGnify/ENA primary metagenome ERZ857998 (study PRJEB31778, sample SAMEA3449424) | human gut metagenome | biome: human gut; feature: human-associated habitat; material: faeces | place: United Kingdom | collected 2010/2012 ...
GACGTGATGAGTATGCTTCCAAAGCGGAAAGCGTAGGTGTGCTGCGTGAGCCCGACATAGACCTGCGTTCCCTGAAAGAATTGATGACCTATGGTCTGAAAGGTATGGCGGCATATCTGGAACATGCCATGCGTCTGGGATATGACGATGCTTCTATCCATACTTTTATGCAACATGCTTTGGCCGCCACTGCCACAAAATCACTTCCGGCAGGCGAATGGGTGAAGATGGTGCTCCAGACCGGAGAATACGGTGTGAACTATGGCTTTACTGGATAAAGCGAATACCGAACGCTATGGCAATCCGGAAATGACAAAAGTAAATATCGGAGTAGGGAAGCGTCCGGGTATCCTGATAAGCGGCCACGACCTGAAAGATATGGAAGAACTATTGAAGCAAACCGAAGGTACAGGAGTTGACGTGTACACACATAGCGAAATGCTTCCTGCTCACTATTATCCTGCTTTCAAGAAGTATTCCCACTTCGTAGGCAACTATGGAAATGCCTGGTGGAAGCAGCGTGAAGAGTTCACTACTTTCAATGGCCCTATCCTGTTTACAACAAACTGTATCGTCCCTCCGTTGGCAAATGCTGAATATAAAGAACGTATGTTTACAACAAATTCCACCGGATATCCCGGTTGCAAGTACATTCAGGCAGATGCCGAAGGCAGAAAAGACTTCTCCAAAATTATCGAGATAGCCAAGCAATGCCAGCCGCCTACGGAAATAGAACGTGGAGAAATCATCGGTGGCTTTGCCCATAATCAGGTGTTGCAACTGGCAGATAAAGTGGTGGATGCCGTGAAGAGCGGTGCTATTCGTCGCTTTGTGGTTATGGCAGGTTGCGACGGACGTATGAAGGGACGTGATTATTATACCGAATTTGCCAAGGCATTGCCTAAAGATACAGTCATCCTGACAGCAGGTTGTGCCAAGTATCGTTACAATAAGTTGCCTCTGGGAGATATCAACGGCATTCCACGCGTACTGGATGCAGGACAGTGCAACGACAGCTATTCACTGGCAGTCATTGCAATGAAACTGAAAGAAGTGTTCGAGCTGAATGATATCAACGAACTCCCGATTGTGTATAACATTGCCTGGTACGAGCAGAAAGCCGTTATCGTACTGCTGGCCTTGTTGAGTCTGGGTGTGAAGAAAATCCATTTAGGGCCTACGCTGCCTGCCTTCCTGTCGCCCAATGTGGCAAAGGTCTTGGTAGATACTTTCCAGATAGGTACCATCAGTGATGTGGAAGATGACTTGAAGATGTTCCAATTATCATAAATGATTAATAAATTCTGAAGTATATTCGGATGGATAATTCCCGCCCCTACGAGTTAATCATATCGTGATTAATTTGTAGGGGCGAATTATTATTTTAGTAGAATTCTTTTGAGTGGTCTTTGAGATTTACAACTTCCACCCCAATGTCTTTTCCTGTATATTCCATAGCTTGGCGTATAGCCCCTTATTATCGAGTAGTTCCTGATGCTTACCTTGTTCAGCAATGCGTCCTTCCTCCAACACTATGATGTTATCTGCATTCTTGATCGTCTTCAGGCGATGGGCAATCACGATTACCGTACGTCCTGCAATCAATGTATTGATGGCACGCTGTACTTCCACTTCATTTTCCGGATCGAGTGAAGCCGTTGCTTCATCCAGAAGTACTACGGGAGCTTCTTTCAATATAGCTCGTGCGATAGAAATGCGCTGCTTCTCTCCACCGGACAAGGTACAACCCCCTTCACCGACCTGCGTATCATATCCTTTGGGCAATCGCATGATGAAATCGTGGCAATTGGCGGCCTTGGCCGCGCGCACGATTTCCTCGTCCGTCGCGTCCAGTTTGCCGTAAGCGATGTTGTCGCGCACCGTGCCCGCGAACATGTACACATCCTGCAGCACCATACCTAGGCTATCGCGCAGATCCTGGCGCTTATAATGCCGGATGTCCTCGCCATCGATGCGGATCACGCCGCTATCAATGTCGTAAAACCGCATCAGCAGGTTGACGATGGTGGTTTTGCCCGCGCCTGTGGGGCCCACCAGGGCGATGGTCTGGCCGGGCAGCGCTTCGAAAGACACGTCCTTGAGAATCTTCACATCCGGCGCGTAGCCAAACGTCACGTCCTCAAATTCCACATGTCCCTTGGGGGACTTGAGCGGCAAAGCGTCCGGCGCGTCTTCCGGCTCCGGCTCGGTGTCCATCACCTCGAACACGCGCTCCGCGCCCGCGAGCGCGGATTGCAACATGGTGACCTGGTTGGCCAGGTTGTTGATGGGCATCTGGAACTGGCGGGAGTATTGCAAAAACGACTGGATCATGCCCACCGAGCCGACCGAACCCGCCACCACCAGATAGCCGCCAATGCCCGCCATCAGCGCGAAGCTGATGTGCCCGATGACGTTCATCAAGGGGCCGATGCAACTGGAAAAAATCGTCGCCTTGGTGCCGACTTCCGTCAGTTCCTCGTTCGAGCGCTGGAAATCTTCCATCACGTACTTTTCGCGGCTAAAGACCTTCACAACCTTCGCGCCCGTGATCGTCTCTTCCACCACGCCATTCAGTTCGCCGAGCGCGGCCTGCTGCTGCTTGAAGAGGCGGCCCGTGTACTTGGCGATGCGGCCCAGCACGAGCATGCTCAGGGGAATGGTCAAGCAAGCGATGATCGTGAGCTGCCAGCTCAGGGAAAGCATCATGGAGAGCGAAACCACCACGGTGATGATGCTGGAAAGCACCTGCGTGAGCGCGTTGGAGAGCATGTTGGAAACGTTATCCACGTCGTTGGACAGGCGGCTCATCAGCTCGCCATGCGTTTTGGAATCAAAAAAGCGCAGAGGGAGCTTTTGCAGGCGTTGGAACAGATCCGCGCGGATGATGCGCACCGCGTGCTGCGCCACGTTCACCAGCAGCAGCGATTGCCCCAGCGAGCACAGTCCGCTGCCCAGGAACAGCAAAAACATGAGCAGCACCGTATCGCGCAGGGCGGTGGTGGAATTCGCCGCGGCGGCTGCCATGCCGCCTCCGCCAACCAGTGCGAGCAGGCCGACCGCCATGCCCTTGAGCGAAAGGCTCACCATGCTCTCGCTAGAGGAATGGCTCTGCGCAAGCTTATCCGTGAGGAAGGCGGTGCCCACAAAGGTGGCGATCATACCAACCATGCTGACCGCCCGGTTGACGCCATAGTTTTCATTCAGAATATCGATGACCTGGCCGGAGATGCGGGGCGCGATCAGATTGAGCACGGTGGACGCCACCAAAAGCAGCATCGCGCCCGTCATTTCCCACTTGACCTTGCCCAGATATTTCATCAGCCGGAGTACCGTGCCCTTCGCGTCGTTCAACTTGGGCTTGGCCGCGAACCGTCCTGGGCCGCCCGGCCCGCCGGGGCCACCCGACCGCGCGGGTTGAAATCTGCGCTGCGCCATGTTACACGGCCTCCTTTCCCAGCTGCGATTGCGCGATTTCGCGATAGATCTCGCAGCGCTGGATGAGCTCGTCGTGCTTGCCGATATCGACGATGCGGCCGCCGTCGAGCACAAGGATCTTGTCCGCGTCGCGCACGGAAGAGATGCGCTGCGCGATGATAAACACGGTGAGGTGTCCCATCAATTCGCGCAGGCCCGCCTGAATTTTGGCCTCGGTGGCCAGGTCGACCGCGCTGGTGGAATCGTCCAAAATCAAAATCTTGGGCCGCTTGATGAGCGCGCGGGCGATGCAAAGCCGCTGTTTCTGCCCGCCGGAAAGGTTCACGCCGCGCTGGCCGAGCATGGTGTTGTAGCCTTCTTCCATGTCCTCCACAAACGGCGCGGCCTGCGCGACCTGCGCGGCCTGGCGCACAAATTCTTCCGGCGCGTTTTCATCGCCCCAGTGCAGGTTTTCCTCGATGCTGCCAGTGAAGAGCACGGATTCCTGCAGCGCCATACCGACGCCCGCCCGCAGGTGATCCAGCGTGTAATCCCGCACGTCGCGCCCGTCCACGAGCACCTGCCCGCCGTTCACGTCGTACAGCCGGGGAATCAGGTTCACCAGCGTGGATTTGCCTGCGCCAGTGGAGCCGAGAATGGCGACGGTTTCGCCCGGAGCGGCGCTAAAGCTAATGTCCGTGAGAATATCCGCGCTATCGCCCGGATAGCGGAAGGAAACGTTGCGGAACTCCACGCTGCCCTTTTCCACGGTGGCGGAAGCGTCCGGCCCGTCGGCGATATCCACCGAGGTATTGAGCACCTCGTTCACGCGCGCGAACGATACCTGCGCGCGCGACACGAACAGCAGCATGAACGACGACTGTGTGAGCGCCATCAAAATCTGCGTGATATAATTGGAAAACGCCATAATATCGCCCGCGCGCATCGCGCCATCGAACACGAACATGCCGCCGAACCAATACATCATGATCATCGTGACGTTCATCACCAGGGAAATCAACGGGAAGCCCAGCGACATCAACCGCATGGCGCGCATGCTGGTGTTCGCCAATTCGTCGTTCGCCGCGTTAAAGCGCTTTTTCTCGTATTCCGAGCGGCCAAACGCCTTGATCACGCGGATGCCCGCCAGATTTTCCTGCATCACGACGTTCACATTGTCCAGCTTATCCTGCACGCGCTTGAACATGGGGAACGCGTATTTCATCATGACAAACACGATCAGGCCCATCACCGGCATGGCCGCCAGCACGACCAGCGACAGCCGCGGACTGATGGCCAAAATGGCGGCCACCCCGCCGATGCACAAAAACGGCGCGCGCACCAGCATGCGGATGCAGGTGGTAAACGCGTTCTGGATCTGGGCGATGTCGTTCGTCGTGCGGGTGACGAGCGAACCCGTTTTGAACTGATCGATGTTGGCAAAGGAAAAGGACTGGATTTTGCGATACACCGCCGCGCGCAATTCCTTCGCGAAGCCATAGCCAGCCTTGGTGGAAAAATACATGTTGCCCACGCCGCCAATTACGCCGATGATCGCCACCGCCACCATCTTCACGCTGGTGTAAATGATGTGCTGCGTATCGCCCACGGCGACGCCATCGTTGATGATCGAGGACATATACATGGGCGAAAGGATGTCCATCCACACTTCCAGCAACATGAACAGGGGCGCGATAATCGTAAAAGCCAAATAGGGCCTAAGGTAGGGTAGAAGCTTTTTCATGCGATTCTCCTTGTATTGCCTTTTCCAGATTTTCGAGCACCGTTTCCAGCGTGGCGTAAATCCACTCGCATTCCTCGTTCGATACGCCTTCGAACATCAATTCGTCGGATTTGATGAAAAGCTCGTGCGCCCGCTCACACAACCGCTCCCCCGCCTCTGTCAACCGCACGAGAGAAACCCGCGCGTCGAGCTCGTCTCCCCGGCGCGTGATGCGCCCGTCGCGCTCCATGCGCTTGAGCGTACCGCTCATGGTGGCGGGCGTAACATGCACATGCTCGGCCAGCGCGCTCTGCGTCATCTCGCCATGGCGCTGCAGTTCCATCAAAATGGGCACCTGCCCCGCGCCAATGCCCGTCTTTTCCAGTAGCATATCGGCGAGCAAAAACCGGCGCCGCGAAACCAGCATCATCCGGCGCGCCAAACGCTGCCGAACGCCGTCCATTTCCTTTGGATCCATACTTTCAGCCTCCTAATCTTTTGATAAGATACCATATTTGTGGCAATTCGTCAAGTTTCTTTTCAACCGAAACCCAAATTTTAAAATCCTGCCAATATAAAATCAAAAATTTGTTGGGGATGCCAAACAATACGGGCATATATGGGAATTGACTGCGCTCCGCAGTAAGCACAATCCCATTTTCTCCCGTTTCGCGCTTTATACAATTAACATTCCGTCGATTTCAACTTCCTTTTGCCGGTGTTACAATATAAGTAACTCTTAAAAGGTGAACTGCGTCTTGCCCAGTGGAGGGAAACTATGGCCACCATTTGGATTGTGGAAGATGAAGAGCGCATCGGCCTGCTGATTCTCGCGGCGGTGAAAAAAGCGGGGCACGAGGCTGTGCGCCTGTATGACGCCAGCGAGCTGGAAAAGCGGCTGAAAAAAGAAACGCCGGATTTGCTGCTGCTCGATCTCATGCTGCGCGGCAAGGACGGGTTTGCCATCCTCGCCGAGTGGAAGGCACGCAAGGAAACCGCCCGCGTGCCGGTGATCATCCTTTCCGCCCGCAGCGCGGAAAACGACAAAGTGCGCGGGCTGGAACTGGGCGCGGAGGATTACATCACCAAGCCCTTTGGCGTGCGCGAATTGCAGGCGCGGCTGCAAACGGCTCTGCGCCGCGTAACGCCGGAAGCGCAAAAGTGGATCTCCGGCGATCTCACCCTCCAGCCGGACGCGCGCGAAGCCTGGCAAAACGGCGCGCGCGTAGCGCTGACCTACCGCGAATTTGAACTGCTCTATTATCTGGCGCGCCGGCCGGGCCAGGCCGTTTCGCGCGGCCAGCTTTTGCGGGACGTGTGGGGCTATCCCACGGAAGACGACCCTTCCCGCACGGTGGACTATCACATCAAATCCCTGCGGGCCAAGCTGGGCGACGACCCGGCCAACCCCCGCTACATCGAAACCCTGCGCGGCACCGGATACCGGTGGCTCGCCCCCGAAGCCCATGAGGCGTAAGCTGCTGCGCCTGTATTGGCTGGGCGTGGCCGTCACGCTGGCGCTGGGGCTGTTCACCGTGGGCACGATGGTGTATTTTGCCATCAGCGACACCGAGAAAACCCTGCTTTCCATCCTCAGCACAGCCGCGGCATGGACAGAAGGTTCTACGGAAAACCTTCCCAATCTCGCGCGGCAAATCGCGCAGAGCGCGCCGCCCCTGCGCGTGATTTTCCTGTTGCCGCAGGGCATCGTGCTGGTAGACAGCGCCGAAGCCACGCAGGTGGCTATGGAAAACATGCTGGCCTTCCCCGAAATCCAGGGAGCGCTCCAGGGCCTTGAAAGTTCCTCCATCCGCCTGTCCGGCGGCGTGCCCACGATTTACGCCGCGCGCCTGCTTTCCGATCGCCTGCTCATCCACCTAAGTTTTCCGCTGACGGACGTTACGCGCCTTTTGTGGGGCTATGCTCTGGGCATGGCCGTGCTTTTGTGCGCGCTGCTGATCCTGCTGCGGCGGGGATTGGCTTCCTTTTCGCGCCAGATGATCGCGCAACTAGAGCAAATCCAGGGCCTGCTTTCCGGTGAAACCCATCTGCAGGAAGTGAAGAACGGCGAAATTTTCTATCCCGAATTGCGCCCCACCATGCAAAGCATCTGCTACCTGATTGGCAGGCTTCACAGCGACCTCGCGAGCGTGCGCAAGGCGCAGGACATGCGCCGGGATTTTGCCGCCAACGCTTCGCACGAGCTAAAAAGCCCCCTCACTTCCATCCAGGGCTTTGCGGAAATGCTCAGCGAAGGCATGGCGGATTCCCCGGAGGAACAGGCGTTTTATCTGGATTGTATTTTAAAGGAAACCCGCCGCATGCGCGCGGTGATCGACGACATCCTGCTGCTGGGCCAGGCGGAGCTCGGCCAGAACGAGCCGCTCGCCGATGTGAATGTGCGCGCCGTGGCGCAGGAGGTGGCGGACGCGCTCTCCGGCCAGTGCCGCAACAAAAACATTTCCCTTTCCATCGAAGGGGAACTCACGGTGCGCTGCGTAGAGCGGGATATCTGGGAAATCCTCTATAATCTCGTCAGCAACGCCATTCGCTATGGCCGCGAAGGCGGTTATATCCGCATTGAAATGGGCAATAACCGCCTCATCGTGGAAGACAACGGCATCGGCATAGAAGCCGTTCACTTGCCCCTCATCTTTGAACAATTCTATCGCGTGGACAAGGGCCGCAGCCGCGATGAGGGCGGCACGGGTCTGGGGCTTTCCATCGTTTCGCAGCTTGCGCGCAAATATGGCGGCAACGTGCGCGTGGAGAGCGAGCCCGGCAAGGGCAGCCGCTTTATCGTGAGCTTTGTGAGAAATATGTGAGGAAATCCCTCAAATGCTTCCTTTTCCCCTTGCGGGCCGCTATAATACACCCATCGGCCACAGAAAGCCAAAACAAGGCAAACCGAAATAAGGAAAGGAAGATCCCGCATGAAACGCCTCGTCGCCATCATTCTATCGCTCCTCCTGTTGCTCGTGCAACCCCTTGCCCTGGCGGACGGTACGCCTGTCTCCGAACTGTGGGCGCGCGCCAAGGCAACCCCCATTGAAGCCAGCCTGGCGGAAAAGCAATCCACGCTGCTTTTGCAGCACACCATGGACGGCATGTTCCTCAACGAGAATTTTGACGATCAGTTTAACGTGCTGATGCTCGCTCAATCCCTGCCGATGCTATCGGCCATTCCCTCGGCGGATATCGACGCTTTTGCCACCGCTTATGACCTACCGCTGCGGGCCGTGGAGCACAACTACTACCTCTCCCTGGCGAATGCGCTGAAAGCGGAAATCGCGATGAATCCCTCCTCTGAGGAGGAATACCGCAACATCCAGGCGCTGCTGGAACTCTTCCTCGCCGATGACGACGCCATCATAAACGGTGTGAACGCCGGCAGCCAACAGGACGCCGCGCGCCGCACCATCACTCAGGAACAGATCGAATCCATCGCCACAAAATACCGCCTGCCCATCGAATTCGTGAAAGGCATCGTGCTCAACGACGATTGGGACGATGATGACTGGGATGACGATGACTGGGAAGATTGGGCCGACGACTACTACGACGATTGGGACGATCGTTACGATGACGACCGCTATGACGACGATTGGGACGATCGCTACGACGACGACCGCTATGACGACGATTGGGACGATCGTTACGACGATGACCGCTACGATGATGATTGGGACGACGACGATGATGACGACTGGGATGACCGCTACGATGATGATTGGGATGACGACGATGACGATGACTGGGACGACGATGACTGGGATGATTAAAACTTAGCACCCGTTACGACACGCGTTGAAAGGAGGGCGATGCATGCGGAACATCCATGCGGTTTCGCGCCGGTTTGTGCCAATCCTGCTGCTGCTTTTGATCGGAATCGCCCCCCTGGCGCGCGCGGAAAGCGCTGCCAGCACTTACCTTCCCATAGACGCCTTCTTTGTGGAAAACTGGAACGAAGCGCTCGCGGCAAACCCGTCGGCGCAGGGCGGTGGCAAAAACGAAGCGCTCCTCGAATTGGTGATGGAAGGCTATATGTTGGAAGACGACTTCGAGAGCGCCCTCAATTTGCAAGTGCTTTCCGCCATCCTGCCCCTGCTGTGCGAGGTAACGGGCAGACAGATCGATTCCTTCGCCCAGGCGCACAGCCTGCCCGCCGAGCTCGTAACGCACGCGTATTGCGTTTCGCTGGCCAATGTGCTGCGCGCGGAAATCGCCCTCAATCCCGTGGAAAGCGGTTCCGCCCTTCAGGCTCAGGAAATTTTCTCCCTTTTCCTAAAGAGCGGAAACGAAGCCGAAAAGCAGCTTTTTCGCGACGGGTTTACCATAGAGCAATTGCGCGAACTGGCTCAGTCCTATCGCTTGCCCCAAGGGTTTGTCGCCTTCCTAGTACTGGATCCCACCTGGTGGGACGCCGATTACCAAAACGACGCGGCCCATATCGCCTCCCTCCTGCCGGAAAGCGGCCGCTGGTTCTCCGAGGATTGCTGGGACGACGATGACGACTGGGATGATGACGACGATGACGATGACGACGATGATGACGACGACGACGATGATGACGACGACGATGACGATGATGACTGGGATGATGACGATTGGGACGATTAGTCCATCATTTCGCGGATCTCCTGCTCCGACAGGCCCGGATGCAGCGCGCGGTTGATGCCCGTGGCCACAATTTGCGCCGCGTCCGCCACCAGGTTATCGACTTCGCGCGGGGTAACGATCATCTCGCCCACGCTGCCTTCCAGCAGCTTTTCCGCCAGGGCATCGAGCGCGTTTTCCTCAATCAGGGCTTCTTCCTGCGGGAGCTGTTCCAGCGCGTCGCGCACGATGGTAGCGGCATACACCACCATCGGCACGCCAATGGCGATCACCTTCACGCCCAACGCCTCTTGCGTGATGGCGCGGCGCAGGTTGCCCACCCCGCTGCCGGGCTGAATGCCCGAATCGGAAAGTTGCACCGTGCAGGCGAGCCGGCTTACGGCGCGCGCGGCGAGGCTATCCACAGCGATCAGCACGCGCGGCCGCACCGTATCGACCAAGCCCTTAATCGTCTCCATGGTTTCCAGACCGGTCACGCCCAGCACGCCGGGCGCAACCGCGCAAACCGGGCACATGCGCTCGTTCACCGCGCCGGGAATTTCCCGAAACAGGTGCCGCGTCACCAGGGTTTTGTCCACCGCCAGCGGGCCGAGCGCATCGGGCGTGACGTGGCGGTTGCCCAGGCCCACCACCATCACCGGCGCTTCGCCCGGCGGCAAAAGCCGGCCCAGTTCTTCCGCCAGCAGGTTGGACATGGCAATCCGGGAATTGGGATCGCGCTGTTTCACTCCCGCGCTCTCCAGGGTAATATATTTACCGACCGGCTTTTTCAACCGCGCGGCGGCCTGCTCGCTATCGATGCTAACCTCCGTGATGTGGACGCCTTCGGCCTCCCATTGCTTCACCCACACGCCGGGCATACTTCCCGCGGCCTGTTGCGATTCCATCGCAAGGTCTGTTCGAATCTGGCGCATACAATGCCTCCCGTTTTTTTCGCTAGTATGCCCGCTTCGCGCAAAACCTTGCGCGCTCCCTGGCGGTGCAAACTGCCAAACGCCAACCCGGTTACAATTTTCTCACCTTTGGCATGCTAAAGCGCGGGGAATGTAATAAAACAACATTTTTGAAAGGATGGTATAATTCCATGACCAAACGAAACAAATTGTTCCTCGTTTTCTCCCTCCTGCTGTGCGCGGCGCTTTCCATCACCGCGTTTGCCCAGGGCGAAACCGCCCCCACCGCCACGCCCACCATCCCCTATGGCCCCGTGGACAACGAGCAGCAGGCCGAATCCATCGCCATCGCCCATGCCGGGCTGACCGCCGAGCAGGTCACCAACATCCGCTCCTATCGCGAGCGCGATGACGGCGTGAACGTCTACGAAGTGGAATTCTACACGGCCGACGCCAAGTATGAGTACCAGATCCTGCCCGAAGACGGCCAGGTGCGCAGCTGGGAATACGAAGTACTTCGCCGCGGCAGCGGGAACACCGAAGTGCTGATCTCCGACGCGCAGGCCTGGGAAATCGCCCGCAACGACGCTGGCGTGCCCGCGGACGCGGAAGTCACCATCCTGCAGGAAAAGCTGGAATATGACGACGGCTTCCGCAAATACGAGCTGGATTTCACCTTTGAAAACGCCAAGTACGAATACGATGTGGACGCCAATACCGGCGATATCCTCTCCATCCAGTACGAAGCCATTCCCGTGCCCGCCTCTACGAATGGCGTGGACGAAGACAGAGCCTTCTCCATCGCGTTGGAACACGCGGGCCTCACGGAGGCGGATGTTCGCGCCAAGCGCATCGAAACCGACCGGGAGCGCCATGGCATTGAGTACGAAATCGAGTTCCGCGCGGGCGGCTATGAATACGAATACACCATCGACGCCGCCACCGGCGAAATTCTCAGCTTCGAGCGCGACCGCGACGACTAAAATCCCGCTTCTTCCTTGAGAAATTGCAAGCATTTAACCCCGGAGCTTCCCTCCGGGGGCTTGCATTTTCCCCGGGTTTGTGCTATAATTGGAATGTTGATTCCAGGCTGGGAGGTGAACAATCTTGCCGAACATCAAATCCGCGATCAAGCGCGTAAAGGTCACCGAGAAAAAGAACCTGCGCAACCGGATGATCAAATCTGCGATGCGGACATCCATCAAGAAGTTTGACACCGCCATTTCCGCCGGCACTGCCGACGCGAAGTTGCTCAGCGCGACTTCTGGCGCAGTGGACAAGGCCGCGGCGAAGGGCGTTATCCATAAAAACGCTGCCAACCGCAAAAAGGCGCGCCTGGCCAAGCGTCTGGCGAAGGCCCAATAATTCCGGTTTCGTTTATCCACCGGAAAGGCCGTATGTTGAGGCACGCCTCGAAAGGATGCAAGATTGCATTTTTTCGAGGCGTGCTTTTTGCGGACCCCAAATTAAATGTTTGATGAATTAACAAATTTTTTATTGCAATTCCCCCCCTTATCTGTAAAATTATAGATAAGTACCACCCATGAAACGCTATTGACCAGGGACAAGGGGGTTTTGCCATGAAACGTTGCCTGACACCATTGGCCGCTCTGCTCCTCGCCTTTGCCCTTTGCCTGCCCGCTCATGCGGCAAACTGCTCCACCGCTCTGACGCGCACCAGTGGCGCTGGCGGCAGCGGAGAAATTCTCGCGCCGTTTGCCTGCGGCGGAAATCTCTACGCCCTGTGCCGGAGCGGAATATTTTCGCTGGAAGGAGAAAAAGTTTCCTATGCGCTGAACCCTGCGCCAGATGGCGCGGTGGAACTTGCGCAGCCCTTCTCCTGGCGGGATGAAACCGCCTTTTTGGCCTACAATCTGCGGCAGGACGCGGACGAAATCGCAATCGAGGGCGTTTGCCTTTACACTGCGGCCATAGACCCTGCGGGAGGCCTGCTGCTGAGCGCGGAATTGCCCCTCAATGGATGGGAGGATTTTGAAACCGAATACGCGGCTTTCGAATCCCTGCCCATGCCCAGCGCCGCCGTGGCGCTAAAAAACCAGCTTTTCTTTTCCTTCCCCCAGGAATACCAAACCCGGATCGTGGTGGCGGACGCGGACAGCGGCGAATGCGAAATCCTCATCCTGGACGGCAATGTGCACATCCTCCCCTTCCAAGAAGATCGCCTGTTGACCTATGAAACCCAGAGCGGCGCCGTAGGCGCGCTAAGCGTCGAAGATCACGCGCACAGCGCGCTGGGTTCCCTGCCCGCGGGGATCAGCGGCATGCACTACCATCCAGCCGAAAATTGCCTTTTCTATGTGCTCGATGGCGAGCTGTACGCCGCATCCGGCGATGGCAGCGCCGCCCCCGTGTGCGCGTTGCCCATCTCGCAGAGCAATGCCTTTTCCCTGCTTTGCACGGAAGATATCCTGTACATTTCCGATGGCGATCTCCTGCTCGCCTGCGATCTATTGGCCGGAAATGACGCGATGGCAGGCCGAATTTGCGTGCAGGACGCGTTTACCCCCTTATTTGACCGGGCATATCTGGATTTCACACAGTCTTATCCGCATATATCCGTAGAACGGAGCGGCGATACGCGCAATTTCCTGGCGGACATGCTCAACCAGTCCAGCGATGTGGACGTCTATGTGGCCTCCGTTGGCAGCGGGGATTATCAGGCCGCCTACGAGCGGGGATATTTGCTGGATCTTTCCAGCAGCGATTTTCTGCAAAGCAGCGTGACGGGCATGTATCCGGAAATCCAAAAATGGACCACCTGGGATGGCGCGCTGCTGGCTGTGCCGGTCTCCATGAACTTCGATTGCCTCGCTTACAATCCCGCCGCCTTTGAGCGGATTGGCCTGGCGGAAAGCGATGTTCCGCAAACTTGGGAAGAATTCTTCGCCCTGCTCGCCCAAATGCCCGCCCTGCTGGAAACGCACCCCGATGTGCGCCTGTTCGACAACTACACATCCGTCGCCTATTTGAAAGAAGGGCTGCTGCAAACGATCCTGCGCACGGCCCTGGGCCAAGTGCAGGCGCTCCAGGACTTTGAAACGATCTCCCCCGCGCTGTGCAGCGCGCTGGACGCGCTGGACGCGTTCGATTTTGCCGCGCTAACAGAAGTGGTGGACGGGCGCGAAGCTGGCAACGTTTACGCCGGCACCTTTGCCGGTGGCGAAATCCTCTTCAGCAGTTGGGGCCGCTTTTCCGCCTCGCAAAACGACTATGTATTCCAGCACACCTTAAAGCCCCTGATGCTCAAATTGCAGGAAACGGATGGCGACGCGCTGTACATGGATCTGACCGTCGCTTTCGTCAATCCCTATTCGCAGCAGCCCGACGCGGCCATCGCCTATCTGGAAAGCCTGTTGCGCGCGCAGGACGGCCTGTTCTGGATCCACACATGCCCCGCGCAGGACGCGCCCCTGCGGCAGGAAGGATTTGAGGAACGGTTGGCCTCTTATGAAACCATGCTGGAAAACGATCTTCCCAACCAGATCGCGCAGGCGGCGGAGGAGGACATTCCCCGCCTGGAAAGTCTGCTGGCAGAAACGCAGGCCCAATACGAGGAGTACCTCCGCAGTGGTTCCTATGTGGCCAGCCCCGAAAGCATCGCGCGCTATAAGGCCATCGCCGGATTCCTTCAGGTCGCGCCGCACCTTTCCACCATCATGGATACCTATGGCGACTGGATGCAGCAATATCTGGAGGGGACGATGGACATCCGCGAATTCGAAAACCGGCTGCGCACCACCATCGGCATGATGATCGCCGAGGGATGATGGCCTGCCAAATATTTTTGCAAGGAAACGGTATAGCACTACCTAGTCCGACTACAAAAACACTCATAATGGAGGCGTTGTAAAATGAAGAAGCTACGTAAAATATTGCCGTTACTCCTGTGCATGTCGGTTGTGTGTTTGCAAGATGCCAGCGCGGTTGATTTGTTCTATGTTTCGTCCGATAATTTTGCCTACTTCATTGTGGAAAACAATGGCCTGATGGAAATGGACTTGGAAACGGATGAAGCGCTTGTATACAATGAATATATCGATATACCCAGCATTGCACTGGCGCCTGATGGGGATATACTGATTAACATGCGGTATACCATTATAAAGACCGATTTATACGAAAATACTAGCACAATATTTACGATCGAGAACGAAATTGAATATTGGATATATCACATGAAGATGTTCGATGGCGTGCTCTATGTCGCGACGACCGACGAAAAGATTTACTCCATGCAGCCCGATGGATCGGACTGTGTTCAAATCGCGGATGACGCATACTTGCTCGACTATGCCGTCCTTGGTACGGACTTATACTACTGCGATGGAACGGCGCTATACTGGATCGATTTGCAAAACGAATCCGCCAAAGCGCAAATTATAGTGAACGATATTGTGGATGCCATAGAGATTTTCGGCGATACGGTCTATTTCACATTAGGGGCCGATAGGGTTCTATGCGCATTGGAGAGCGACGGCGAATATACTCCCCTGCCGCTACAGGGCATTCGAGAGTTTGTGATATTGCCGGATGGCGAGAGGGTGGCGGCCATCATGCGAAGGGATTCAAGCCTGAGAGTGTTTGAACTGAACACAGGCCGGGAATGCGCGGTCGTTGCAAAGGACTGCTTTACTGTTGCCGTTGCGGCAGATGAAAAGGGCTTCTATTATAAGGTGATGGAGGAAAGAAGCTATATCTACACAGTCTATCGGATCAACGAAGACTATTCATCAACTTTAATAGAGGAGAATTGAAATGCTAAAGTGCGATGGAATCACCAAGGTCTACGGCAAGAAAACCGTACTAAGCAACTTTTCAATGGAATTTGGGGCAGGCGTGTACGGTGTACTCGGCCCAAATGGCGCGGGCAAAAGCACGCTTTTCCGCATTGTGGCCGGCATCCTCCTGCCAACGGCGGGCACTGTGACCTGGAACGGAGTGGAAATTCACAAGCTGGGGGCGGAATATCGCACCGGGCTGGGCGTGCTGCCCCAGCAAATGCCGTTCTATTCCTGGATGAAAGGCAGGGAATACCTGGAATACATCCATGAGCTGAAGGGGCTTCCGCGATTGCAGCGCAAAAGCGATGTGGAAACGATGCTGGGCAAGGTTGAACTGCTTGGCGATGCCGAAAAGAAAATCCGGGCCTATTCCGGCGGCATGAAACAGCGCCTGGGCATTGCGCAGGCGCTGCTGGGCACCCCGCGGCTGATATTGCTGGATGAGCCAACGGCCGGGCTGGATCCCAGGCAGCGCGTGGTGTTCAAGAACATCGTGCGGGAGATATCCGTCACCAGCACCGTTATCCTCTGCACCCATATTATTTCGGACTTGAGCGCCTTAGCAGAAACCATTCTGATGTTGCAAAGCGGCAATTTGATTGCCGTTGGCAGCCCGGATGCTTTGACCGGGCAGCTGGCAGGCAAGGTGTGGTGGCTGAGCGAGACAGAGGAGAACCTCATGCAATATCCCAATGCCACCAGAATGCTCATGAATGGACAGGCGGGGCTGAAGGTCATTGCGGAGTCCACCCCTCCCGCAAACGGGATACAAATTGCTCCTTCTCTGGAGGACTTGTATCAGTACCACTTTAAGGAGGCGTCGCAATGATACGGGAACTAAAGAAGCTATGGCATCCGATCCATTTCGTTGTCATATTGCTCGTCATTGCGGGCACAATGTGGAATTTGCATAACAGCATGTATAACGGCGCTTACTTTTTGCGGGACGAGATGATTGCAGCGTGGGAAGATGTGCTGGCCCAGGACGATCCGCTGGGCTATGTGCAAAAGAATTATAATGAAGTCGACAGCGCATTGACCGAACTGCAGATGCAATATATGTTTGCCGATTCGGAGGAAGAGCGCCAGGGCACAAAGGAAGCGATTCGATCGCTGGAAACGCGGGAGGGAAGTTATTCCAATAGCCTGTCATTTGATTTGATGGTGCTGTACCGCATCCAATCGCGAATGGAACATATCAGCACGCTAGAGGCGCAGTGGGAAAAAGAACAAGACATGCTGGCAAGGGCCGTTAAGAGAAAGGGATACGAAGAAGATGAGGCGCGCAGGATCCTGGAAAACAGCGAAAGATATGCCCATCTCACCGTGCCAGAGTATGCAAACATCGATCCGTTCGAAGACTTCGCCGAGTGGAATACCTCCTATGCTTATATTGTTTTGCTGCCGGTTATCTGGATTGTGGCGCAAGCCATGCTGGTGGAAAAGAAAACTGGCATGCGGGAGCTGATTTGCGCGGCCGCAAAATCGCCCAAAGGGGTGGCGGTGCACAAAGTGGGCAGCGCATGGTTGAGCGCTTTTCTGATTGTAACGGGCCAATTCCTGGCCGGATTGGGCATTGCCGCTTATATGGCGGGCGGTTTTGGCGGCCTGGCGAGCGAAGTGCAGGCCATGTACAGCATGGGCCTGTGCTATTTTCCCCTGTCCATAGGCGCGCTGCTGTGCTGCCAGCTGGCGATGCAAAATGCGCTGGCGTTCTTTGCGGTGGGATGTACGATGTTGATTACGGCGCATTTGCAGGAGGAATGGCAGGCACTGCCGGTCGTGGTTGCAATCCTGATTGCGCCCAATGTACTGCATTTGCTGTTTCCTGAGGCGCAAGGGCTGGATATCGCTTCCATGGCTGGCGCAATGCAGCCAATGGGCGCCAATTCCCTGGCGCCTGTGCTGTACGCAATCATTGGTATTGCATTGGCGGCATTTCTGTGCGCATATGCGTGCCATCGGTTTGTGAGGATAGCGAAATGATTGGGTTTGAGATAAAGAAGCTGGTCCGAAGGCCCATCTTTCTGTTTGTGATTGTGGTTATCACGGCAATACAGGTTATTGTCACGGTGCAGGAATTGGCAGCAATTCGTCCCGACAAGGCATACATTGATTTGCTGCACGAATACTCGGAATACACGCTGGAAGAGGCCGCCGGGCAAATTGCGCTGGATAGCCAGCAGGCGGAAGAAGAATACTATAAAAATTATACGCCGGAATACGAGGCGGGTTTGCTGACAATCGAGGAGTTTCGGGAAAAGGAGTTGTCCCTTCCAGAACGATCCGCGCGCTTCAACGCAACGCAGCGGCTGCTCAACCAGGTGGAGCAGCTGGTGGTCTGCCAGGAGAACATGAACAGCAAGGGGATCCCCATGGCGCAATTGCGCATCCTGGATGAAACCGGCTGGATCCTGGCCGATGGGCTGGCGAAGATGTGGTTGTGCCCCCTTGCGCTGGCGTTCGTGGCGGTTGGCATTCTCTGCGAGTGGCACGACACGGAAATGTATGACCTGATATGCACCACAGCCGATGGAAGAAAGAGGACTTTGCGCACAAAGCTATGGCTATGCGCCGCGCTTTCCGCGTTGATTTCGCTCGCCGACGCGCTCGGGATTTATCTCATCCCGCAATGGCTCTATGGCACCGGCGCGGCAGACGCAGCCATTCAGAGCGTGTCGATCTATGGAAACCTTGAATGGGGCATAACGCTGAAAACCTATGCGGAAGCCGTTTGCCTTGCAAGATGGGTATGCAATATGCTCACATGCGCTGTGTGGGTTGTGGTAGCGTTGCTTGCGCGAAAATCGTATAAGGCAATCGGCATCATTTTGCTGATCGTCCTGATGGCCGTGCTTGCGGTTGGGTAGCAACTCGCGCAGGACGCGCCCCTGCGGCAGGAAGGATTTGAGGAACGGTTGGCCTCTTAT
>ERZ857998.2281-NODE-2281-length-18349-cov-9.983601_pt1 | contig 18349 bp, 14 predicted proteins | sample MGYA00519954_ERZ857998 | MGnify/ENA primary metagenome ERZ857998 (study PRJEB31778, sample SAMEA3449424) | human gut metagenome | biome: human gut; feature: human-associated habitat; material: faeces | place: United Kingdom | collected 2010/2012 ...
TGGGGTGAAGAGATTAAAATTGTTCATATGTTCCATCCCTTTCTGCTCTGCGGCAGGAACTTTTGCCGCGCTGCGACGCAAAGCTCGTGCTGCGCGGTAAGTCTGCACACGATTTCCATGCGTCTTACCGGCAGCTTGCCGCAAAACTTATGCTGCGCACAGTGTAACATACAAGCGGCTTGCGGCGCAAGTGAAAAAAGTCCATGTACCATAAAAGCTCAAAATCTTACATCTAAACATCAAAATACAACATATTTAGAATATAGTTGAAAGATTTACCCTTAACGTAGATACAGAATTTTCGAGGCGGAATGATATTGGCCTCAACGAAAAAGAGAAAGCCGCTGCCGGCAATCCCCATCTCAGATAGAAATTCCGGCAACGGCTTTTGGAATAGAAAAACATTATATAGGTATTAGCTAGTTTATCAAAGCGCTTCAAGAGGGTTCTGTTCACCAGCCTCAAAAGCTCGCACAGATTCAAATACACAGCGGCACATTTGTGAAACAGCGGAGTCGGTGTAAAATGCTGTGTGCGGCGAAAGAATCACATTCGGGAAGCTCTTCAAAATTGCCATCTGGCGATTTACCAGAACCTCACCGCTGCGATTCAGGAAGTAAAGGCCTGCCTCATCTTCCAAAACATCTAAAGCCGCGCCGCCGATCTTGCCGGATTCTATCCCATCGATCAGCGCATCGGTATCGACCAATGTTCCTCTGGCGGCATTGACGATCATGACACCGTCTTTCATTTTTGTCAAAGCTTTGTGATCAATCAAATGATAGTTGTCCGCAGTTGCCGGCGCGTGCAGAGTAAGAATATCCGCATTTTCAAGCAGCGTTTCGAGCGGGACATATTCCGCATACGCGGTTACTTCCGCGTTTGGATAAATATCGTAGGCTAAAATTTTACAGCCAAATCCGCTCAAATGCTTGATAACCGTTTTACCAATCCGTCCGGTACCGATAACGCCGACCGTACATTCGGATAATTCACGCCCCATTTTACCTTTAAAGGAAAAGTCCTGCACTTCGACTCTTTTCATAATATGCGCGAAGCGGCGGCATACCATGAGCATGAGCATAATCGTATAATTCGCGACACTGTCAGGCGAATACTGCGAATGCCCAACCTTGATCCCGAGCTCTTTGCATTTCTGAAGATTGATATGGTCTGTGCCGATGCTTCTGGTCAGCAGATATTTGACCCCGTTGGCTGCAAAAGCTTCCAGCATTTCGTCGGTGCATGCAGAGGCAAGGATCGAGACAGCTTCGTGACCTTTTACCATTGGAATATTTTCCAAGCTTTGATAACCGGCATAACCGGTGTAGGAAAAGCCGTATTCTTCAGCGAGTCGATCAAAAAAGATCTTTTCGTCAAATTCTCGGAGATTGTAGATAAATATCTTCATATCGTCCACCCCTATGTGTCTTATTTTTCACCAAACATCTTTTTGAGTCTGCGGATGCCTTCACGAATCGTCTCTTCACTGGAGGCATAGGAGAATCGGAGATAGCCTTCACCGCTGTCACCGAAGGCGCTGCCAGGTGTCGCAAGTACCTGCACTTCATCCAGGATTTTAACGGCAAGCTCCTGCGAAGGCATGTTGAAGCTTTTTACATTCGGGAAGGCATAGAAAGCGCCGCCCGGCGTGATACAAGAAAATCCCTTGACCTGATTCAGCCCTTCGACGAGGATGTTTCTTCTCTTTTCATATTCTCTGCACATCGCCTCGACAGAATCCTGCGGCCCAAGGATCGCTTCAGCGGCCGCTTTCTGACAGGCAGCAGTAACACTGGAGCCCATACTTTCCTGCAGTAAGGTCATTCTCTCGCGTACCGCGGAAGGCGCGACAACATAACCGATTCTCCAACCGGTCATGGCATAAGACTTGGAAAAGCTGTTGACTGTGATGACGTGATCCTTCATTTCCGGGATGGAAGCGATGCTGAAGCTCTTTTGACCATCGTAGATGATCGCTTCATAAGGTTCGTCAGAAATAACGGTTAAATTATATTCCAAAGCAACCTGCGCGATTTCACGAATATCCTGTTCGGTAAGAACGGAGCCGGTAGGATTGCAGGGTGAATTGATCAAGATTGCTTTTGTTTTCGATGTGATTTTTTCTTTTATTTCTTGTGCGGTAACACGGAACCCGTTTTTTTCCTTCGTAGGAACAACCACAGATTTGCCGCCTGCCATATGCACATATCCGAAATAGTTCGGGAAACAAGGGGTAGGGATGATTACCTCGTCCTCCGGTTCCAAAATAGTCTCCATGCTCAACAAAAGCGCTTGTCCGGCGCCGAAGGTGATATGGATGTTATCCTCTGTGATATACGGCATGTTGTTATACTCTCTCATTTTTGCGGCCAAGGCGCTGAGAAGCGGCTGAATCCCTTGGTTGGCGACATATTTTGTCCAACCGGTTTGAAGGGCATGACAACCTTCGTCAATGATATTCTGCGGAGTAGGAAAATCAGGTTCGCCTAAACCAAAGCTTACTACATTATCATATTTTGATGCTAAAACTGTCATGGCTCTGATGCCGGAAGTCGGCATACTCAAAGCGCGGCTGCTGATCTGAATCATGATGATCTCCTTTGAAAACGCAGGGCTGCGTTTGCAGCCCTGCATATTTTGAAAACAATTTATTTTTTTGCGATAATTGACGGTTTGATTTTTTTATTTACTTTTGCAGGAAATTCGGATCTGCAGGAAGTTCTCCCTTTACATAACGGTCACGGATCTCTCTCCAGGTTTCCGTACCTTTCCAACCAAATTTATCCGGATCAAAGATCGGATCCTTGCCTGCTTTTTTCTGTTCTTCAAAGTCTTCCAGAAGTTTCTTTGCGATCGGCAGACAGGTCAGCAAGAAGATCATGTTGCCCCAGGTGATCAGGCCGATACCAACGTCGCCGAAGTTCCATGCGGTCGTGCTGTCCAGAAGGCCTGCGATTACTACGAATGCCAGGAATAAAACATGAAGCGCTACGGATGCCCATTTCGGAACAGATTCCTTGAAGAAGTAGGTCAGCGTGGATTCGCAGTTGTACATCTGGTTCATACAGGTTGTAAACGCGAAGAATACCAAAGCGATGGAAACGAAGTGTGGTCCCCATGAAAATACAGTACCGATCGCGGTCTGTACCCACGGAGCGCCCGGACTTGTGTTGCCAACTAAGTTCGCGGATTCAATGAGCAGGTTGCCGTCTGCGTCGACACAGTTGAAGGTATTAGTCAGAATCATGATGATGCCGGTAGCGGTGCATACAAAGAGTGTGTCAATGTATACGGAGAAGGACTGAATCAACCCCTGCTTAGCCGGATGGGATACTTCCGCGGAACCTGCGGACGGAGTTGCCGTAGACATACCAGTTTCGGATGAATAGACCGCACGTTTGGTTCCCCAGATTACGGCGCTGCCAAGCGCGCCGCCGAATACGGAACCCGGCACGAACGCGGATTTGAAGACAAGACCGAAAGCCGCCGGAACCTGCGCGAGATTCATAAATAAGATAATCAAAGCGACGATGATGTAGGCTGCAGCCATGATCGGAACGACGACTTCCGCGAAACGACCGATTCTCTTGGAACCACCGAATGCAAGATAAGCAAGGAACGCAGCCATCACAATGGCAGTTACCCATAATGGAATACCGAAGGCTGAATCAAGAGCCTGTGCGCAGGCATTGGCCTGAAGGCAGTTCTGCGTCATAGCTTCTGCGATAATAAAGATAATTCCGTAAACGATGCCTAAAGTTCTGCAATTGGAACGTTTTCCCATATAATAAGCAGCATTGCCGCGATATTCGCCTTCATGCTTCTCTTTGTAAAGCTGAGACATGGAACATTCGACGAATGTGGTAGCGGCACCGAAGATGGCGACCATCCACATCCAGAACAGAGCACCCGGACCGCCGAAGCAGATACCGGTTGCAACACCTGCGATGTTGCCGGTGCCGACACGACCTGCGATCGCGAGGCAGAATGCCTGGAAGGAAGAAAGACCTTGATCGGAGGACTGACTGCCGAACAGCATCTTTACCATAATTTTGATGTGACGGATCTGCGGCGCACGCAGTACGATGGTGAATAATAGACCTGCGCCGAGACAAAGTACCGGCAAAGGTGTTGACCACAGTATGTCATTTAGTGTGGCTACGATTGAATTAAAAGCTTGCATAGATAACCTCCTTTATGTATGTGTTTTTTGTGTGTGCGGCTTTTTCTTTTCAAAACATTTTTCTGCAAAGATTGTGCCAAAAAAGAAAGCCTTGATTTGACTGGTTTTTAACAAGTTGTCCGAAAAAGAGAAAGGTCAAAATCGATTCAAAAGTGTCAAAACGGGTTCAAAAAAGGAAAGGAGGCATCTGCCCCGAGGGCGTATGGACCGGCGCGGACAAAAAGAAATTCGTTGACAAGCGTTTTTTTTGAATGTAATATAAAATGCAATTATAACAGATGCGTAAAAACAGTTTTATAACCAAAGGAGGTGTTCTCAAATGAAAGCATTGCAATATGTGGGTGCGAAAAAAGTTGAGGTCAGGGAGGTGCCGATGATACCGCCCGCACCGGGGCAAGCAAGAATCAGAGTGACATACTGCGGAGTCTGCGGATCCGACATCGGAATCTATTCCGGCAAACATCCGCGCGCGAAAGCGCCGCTGACCATCGGCCATGAATTCGTAGGTGTGATCGAAGAAATCAACGGTGAGGCAAATGGGCTTCAAATCGGCGACAGAGTCGCGGCATATCCGCTGCTTTCCTGCGGAAGCTGCTACGCGTGCAGAACAGGAAGGGACTATATCTGCGGTCAGCTTAGGTTGATTGGGATCGATTTGGACGGTGGCATGGCAGAATACGTGAACTGCAGTACGGACGCATTGTTCCGCCTTCCGAAAAATGTGCCGGATTCGGTTTGCGCCGTAATCGAGCCGCTTGCGGTCGCGGTTCATAGCGTTCGCAGATCAAAATTTAAACCTTTGGATTCCGCGGCTGTCATCGGTGCCGGGCCGATCGGTATTTTGATCGGACTCGTGCTGAAAGACAGCGGCGCGTCTAGAATTGTCATATCAGATATTTCCAAACCGAGGTTGGCGCTCTGCGAAGCATTTGGGTTTGAAACTGTTGATAGTCAAGCAGAATCCCTTGGCGCGTACATTGCCAAAACGACCGGCGGCGAAGGTGTGAACATCGTATATGAATGCTCCGGTGTGGCGGAGGGAGCAGCGGAGATGACCTATCCGGTCTGCGCGGATGGCATGATCTGCCTGGTTGGCGTCCACAAGGAGGCCCGCAGTGTCATGCTTTCCGATATGCATTTCCGCGAATTAAATATGACGGCAACTCGTGTATATGCGAAAGAGGAATTTCGGCAGACCACGGCCTATATCGCGAAACTTCAGAATGAAATTGCAAAAATTGTTACTGATGTGATTCCGTTGGAAGAGAGCGAGCAGGTATTCGAATATATCGCGGAACCTGCGAATGCCGCTGTAAAGGTGGTCATTCAATGCGAGAAGGAGGCGAAAGGATGAATTTATTTGATCTGAGCGCAAAAAAGGCGATTGTCACAGGCGGAACCCGAGGACTTGGGCACGGAATGGCGGAAGGACTGCTGGAAGCCGGCGCGGCAGTCGTGATTATCGGAACGAGTAAAACTGTCTATACCGCAGCGAAAGCTTTTTGTGACAGAGGGCTTTTGTGTAAAGGCGTGATCGCGGATCTGAGCGATGGGAAGCAGCGAATATCCGCGTTTGAAGAGGCAGTACAGCTTTTGGGAGGACTGGATATTCTGGTAAACTGTGCCGGAATCCAACGCAGGCATCCGGTACAGGAATTCCCGATAGAGGACTGGGATGCTGTGCTTGAAACGAATCTGACGGCTTCTTTTCATCTCAGCCAGCTTGCGGCAAATGAATTTTTAAAAAAAGAAAAACCTTCCGGAAAGATTATTAATGTCGCATCCATGCTTTCTTTCTTCGGCGGGAGTACAGTCGTAGCCTATGCCGCCTCCAAGGGCGGAGTCGCGCAGATGACCAAGGCTTTTTGCAATGAGCTTGCGGCGAAAGGGATCAACGTGAATGCGATCGCGCCGGGATACATGGATACGGAACTGAATACCGCACTTACCGATCCGAACAATCCGCGATGCAAGGAGATCACAGATCGGATCCCGGCAGGAAGATGGGGAAGCGCGGACGATTTGAAGGGTGCGGCTGTTTTTTTGGCATCGGCTGCGTCGGACTATGTGAACGGAGCGATTATACCGGTTGATGGGGGATACCTTGTAAAGTGATCAGATTGGAATCAGCGGAAAGCGATTCCCGCAAAATGGGAATTAAGTTTTAAGATAGCCTTCCTCTTGTTTTGGAATAAAGTGTAAAGAATATTGGCACAAATATTGCTTTATTATTTTTTGCGAAAGCATCTAAAAAAAACGGAGACGAGATTTAGGAAGAAAAAGGAGAAAAGAATGGCAAAATTCAAAGTCGTGATTACGGATCACGAATACGATAACATTGAAAATGAAAAGCAAGCCCTCAGTGGTCTGGATGTGGAATTACTGGACTGTCAGTATAAGAATCCGGAAGATATTCTACGGGTCGCAAAAGACGCGGATGCGTTGATCATTCAATACGCGAAGATGCCAAGAGCATTGGTTGAACAGTTAGATCGATGCAAAGTGATTGCCCGTTACGCGACCGGCTTTGACGGTATTGATCTGCAGGCTTGCACAGAAAAAGGCATTTATGTGTGCAATGTTTCCGACTATTGCAGAGAGGAAGTTTCAACCTATGCACTTTCGCTGCTTTTAGAAATGGCAACACGAGTAGGAAAACATAATGCATGGACGCATCAGGGAAACTGGTTTGGCATGCCGGGGAAACAACACAGCTTGAGGCACCAGGTCATCGGCGTTGTCAGCTTCGGGAGAATCGCAAGAAGCTATATTGACAAGATCAAACCGCTCTGCGATAATATCTGGGTCTACGATGCGTATGTGGATGATGATACAATTTTGCAGTACGGCGCGGTACCGAAAACCTTGGATGAAATCTACGAGGGTGCGGATTATATTTCGCTGCACTGCCCGCTGACGGATCAGACGCGTCATTTGATCGACAGAGAAGCCCTCCAAAAAATGAAAAAATCCGCAGTGCTGATCAATGTGGCCAGAGGCGCGGTCGTATGCGAAAAGGATTTGATCTGGGCGTTGGAAAACGGCGAAATCGCGGGTGCCGCCTTAGATGTGCTGGAGCAGGAACCGCCGGAAAAAGATAATCCGCTGTTTCGCTTTGACAATGTCATCATATCACCGCATGCCGCATGGTACTCGGAGGAATCACAGGCAATCCTGCAAAGAACTCCCGCGGAGGATGTTGCGCGTGTTTTGAGGGGCGAATTACCGTTGAATTTGGTCAATAAGGAAATTCTGAACAAAAAATAGCGCAAAATGCGCAGAAGGCAGGAGACAGTCATGGTATCTTCGGAGAGGAAAAACAGGATTCATTATACTTTTTTGATCGATGACGCGAATAAACTCATACCGTGCGACGATGCTGCGCAAGGTTTTTTGCAGTCCATTGACGCGAGTGTCATTGGTGAGCAGATATTGAAGCTGAAAATTAACTCGGCCATGATAATGTCAACGGTGATTTTAGATAACATCAGTTATAGCTTAAAGGTGATTCCGACTGCGGATATTGCGGAAAGATCAAATCACAGAACCCCTTTTTTGTCTACGATTACCCATATTGTAATCGTACAAAATCAGTTTCTTTTCGCGGAACTGCTGCACAATATCGGGAAGTATACCACTTATTCAAAAGAATTTGAAAAGGTGATTGAGGATTACGATGATGCTCTTTATATCAATAATGCGAATGGTGATCCGCTTTGCTTTAACAATCGCTATTTGGAAGCTACCCAGTTCAGCTATGATGACTTTTTCGGCGCGAACGCTTACACGGATGATTCGGAGCTTTTCACACCGGTCGTTACACCGACAGTTATGCGCAAGAGAGTTGACGTAACCTGTTTCCAACACTGCAAATCGGGGAGAGATATTGTCACTACCGGTATTCCGATTTATCTCAGTACCGGTGATTTTAGAATTGTGCTTTTCATGCTTTCTGCCCTGGATAATTCAGCGATCAATTCTTATCATCGGCTCGCGATTCAAAAGAGTACCTCTTCCCAAATCAAAAATGGAATCATCAATTCGCCGACGAACATTAATATTGTCGCGGAAAGCCCGCTGATGAAAAAATGTATGCAGGACGCAATTAAAGTATCCGCCTATCATGTGCCTTGTCTTCTGCTCGGCTCTTCCGGCTGTGGCAAGGAGGTGTTCGCGTCCCTGATTCATGCATGCAGCAGACGAAACACGAAACCTTTTGTAAAAATCAACTGCAGTACGTTGTCCTCCACCTTGCTGGAATCCGAATTGTTTGGATATGAAGCCGGATCTTTTACCGGTGCTTTGCACAAAGGAAAGCAGGGATTTTTTGAAACAGCCAATCAAGGTACGCTGCTTCTCGATGAAATCGGGGATATGCCGCTTGATTCGCAGGCGAAGCTGCTTCGTGTACTGGAAACCGGGGAATTCTACCGCGTAGGCGGCAACACACCGATCAGAACGGATGTCAGGATCCTTGCAGCAACCAACAAAAATCTGAAAGAACAGATCAAAAAAGGCGAATTTAGAAGTGATCTGTACTACCGTCTGAATGTTGCCGCGCTGCACATTCCGGACCTGAAAGACCGCAAAGAAGATATTCCGCTTTTAGCCAATCATTTTTCGTACAACTATAACGTCACGTATCATACACATAAGGTCTTCAGCAAGGAATTGCTGCAGATATTTGAAAACTATCGATGGCCGGGTAATGTCCGTGAACTTCGGAATGTGATCGAGCGGTTGACGATATTAAGCACGAGTACAGAACTGACTTCTGTAGATATCGCGGATTTTGATCTATTTGATGAAGAGGAGGAAGCAAGCGGCATTGCAGTAAGCGGACTGCCGACTTTAGAGGACGCGGTGGACCAACTGGAGAACATTTTGGTAAAAAGAGCGCTCGCGATTGGCGGGAATACGCGAAGAGCCGCGCAGCTTTTGCATGTGAGTCAGTCGACGATCATGCGCAGAATAAAAAAATTTAACAGAGAAGAATTGGACGAATTGCAGCAGTCGAATAAAATAGAAGAAAGATAAAGCAGACAAAAGTGTGCAAAATGGAATCACAGAGCCCTCTGCACACATGACTTTCCTGCATGGCAGACGCCCTGCAAGGTGTCCTTGCCGTTATTTTGGAAACGTCGCAAGCGGTATTTTCTACATAGAAATATGCAGCCGCGCATATAAAAGCGTGCGCATGATTTTTGACGAGCGGACAAAAAGATTGAAATTTCAATGTTTTTGTCCGCGGTTTTTTTGGTCTGTTTTTTGCATGTATGTACGACAGCTACAAAATCATATTGAAAAAACAACAAAATGGAGGTAAACTATGATAAAGAAAGTTGCAGTTATCGGCGCGGGCATTATGGGAAATCAGATTGCCATGCAGGTCGCGATTCACGGCTATGAAGTAGTATGCTACGACCTGAGTGAAAAAATGGTCGAAAAAGCGGCGGAGTTCTCAAAGGGCTGGTTCGAAAAACGTATCGCGAAGGGAAAAATGACTGCGGAGGACGCGGATGCGATTCAAAAGAGACTCATCTTTACCCATGACATCAAAATCGCGGGAACTGACGCTGATTTGGTCATTGAGGCTGTGTCGGATGTCGTGGCGATCAAAAAAGCGGCGCTTTCGCAGATGGATCAAATCACGCCGGAGCATTGTATCTACGCGTCGAACAGTTCTTATATCGTAAGCTCAAGATTCTGCGACGCTGTAAAAGATCCTTCCAAAGTCCTCAATGTGCATTTCTTTAATCCGGCACTGGTCATGAAGACTGTCGAAGTTGTGAAGGGACCGCATACGGCGAAGGAAACCTTTGATGCCGCGTTCGCGTTTGTCAAGAGCATTGACAAGACACCGTGCACGATCGAAAAAGAAATCTACGGTTTTGTTGTAAATCGGATTTTCAGCGCGCTGACGAGAGAAGCCTGCTACCTGGTGGATATGGGGATTGCCTCGCCTGAGGATATTGACACAGCTGTCAAGGGCGCACTCGGCCACGCAATGGGACCATTGGAAACCTTGGATATGACCGGCATCGACTTGGAGTACAGTGTATATATGGAAAAATTCAGAAACTCCGGTGACAAAGCAGATCTTCCGGCTGCCTGCCTTGCAACGCATTACGGCAAAGGCGAATACGGCCGTAAATCAGGAAAAGGCTTTTACGACTATACAAAATAATTTCTGCGCGAATCTAAATAAATCTGCCTTGCAGAATCCGGAAAAGCAGCAGAAGAAAAAGATAGAAGGAGAGGAAAACAGACATGCAAAAGGAAACAGGTACAGAACCAATCACACAAGAAGATTCTGAGGTAATAAAAGAATCCCAGCGTGTCATGAAAATCAAGGTGATGGTTACGATCGCGGCGATACTTCTGCTGGTGCTGGCGGCGATCCTGCTGTGGGACAGCGAGGAAGGCTATCTCATCAAAATCGCAACGGATGACGACCAGACCTGGACTTATGAAATTGCCGACACCTCCATCCTCAAAAACACCGGTGTTCTGCAAGAAGACGGGGAATTCCGATGCACCTTTGAGGGCCTCAAAGAGGGGAATACGGAGATTTCTATGTGCCGTGCGAGCAAAGCTGATCCGCAAAACATTTTGGAAAAGCGGGTTTATCACGTTACCGTCCTGAAGGGCTTGTCCGTGATGCAGACCTCGGTAGAGCGGGAAGTATATGAGAAGTGATCGAAACGCAGACTGCCTGCGGAAATATGATCAAAGAAAACAGAAACGAAAAGCAAACAGATGCATTTTTGCATAGAGAAAAGCCCGATAGATGCGTGAGCGCATATCGGGTTTTTTGTTGCTTTGATCCCTCAAAAAGAATCTTTACAAAAAATTTATACCACAAAAATGGGTCTTAACAAAACTTTAACGAGAGAATAAAAGTATGGGTAAATTTGGATGAAATTTGTGGAAAAAATATAATTGGCATAAAAGTTGCTTTTAGTAAAGGCACTTGAAGAAATTATAAAATCAAGAAAATCGAAAAGATTGTCAATTGATGAAAAAAATTGCTATCGTTGAAAAAGAGAAAGGAATAGGTGCAAAAATGAAAAAGGTATTAACAATTGTATTATCATTCGTCATGATCTTTACCATGTGCTTCGCGCTTTCCGGCTGCGGCGGCAGCGAGGGAAAGACCGGTGGAGACACAGTAGTGCTGCATTTCGGCTCCACGCAGGGCACGACGCATACTTGGTATGAAAAAGCGACTGCTTTTAAAGACGCGGTAGAAAAGGCCACAGACGGCAGCGTTGAAATTCAGATCGACTTCGGCGGCGTTTGGGGAAGCGATAAAGACCACGCGGAAGCCGTACAGTCCGGCGCGCTTGATATGTACATCGGCTCGACCGTAGGCGCGGACGCGGTTGTCAATGAGATCGGCTTCGTAAATCTTCCATACTTAGTAACTTCCTATGATGATGTAGACAACCTGATCTACAATGGCTGGATCGGCGAAACCATCACCAAGGATATGGAAAACGCAGGCTTCAAAATGCTCGGCATGACCGACTGCGACTTTAGATGGATCTCCAACTCCAAGCGTACAATCGAAAGCGCGGCTGACATCAAGGGTCTGAAGATGAGAGTTCCGGAATCCCCAATGTTCTTAAAATTCTTCGAGAATCTGGGCGCAGTTCCGACTTCCATGGCGTTCACTGAAGTACCGTCCGCACTGCAGCAGAAGACCATCGACGGACAGGATAATGGTCCGGTACTTTCCTACACGAACGGCTTAGACCAGTTCAACAAATACTGGGTAAAATCCAATCACTCCTTCGCAGCAGCAGTTGTAGTCATCAACCAGGCAAAGTGGGATTCCCTTTCCGCAGACCAGCAGGCAGCTGTTCAGGCAGCAGCAACAACTTATTGCGATGACGTAAAGGTCGCGATCAGAGAAGACGTAGAAGAAATGACCCAGAAGATGATCGATGACGGATGTGAAGTGATCGAGCCGACAGAGCAGTTCCAGAAGGATATGGAAGCAGCAGCGAAGAAGGTATGGGCAGATGATGAAGCCACCAAGACTTTCGACCAGGAAGCTGTTGCAAGAATCCGTCAGGAAGCAGGCATTGCCTAGTTGTGCAGCGGGGTAGGAGAAACCTATATAGGCACATACAAAAACAAACACTACAGAGGATAGAACAATGGAAAAGAAAAACATGATCACAAAAGTGAATGACGCCTTTTACAAGGTTGAAAAGACGATTACATGGATCGCCTTCGCGATCATGCTCGGCTTGCTTCTGATTCAGGTCTTTTGCCGGTATCTCTTCGAGATGCCGCTGGCCTGGGCGGAAGAGATGGTAAGATACACCTATATCGGTGTCAGCTTTTTGGGCGCGGCCGTTGCCATGAGAGAACGTACGCACATCTCGATTGACATCTTACCGTCTTTGCTTGAAAACAAAATCAAAGACCCAGCCAAAAGAAAATTCTGGCTGGATACGCTCGATGTCTTTGCCAGCATTGTGCAGATGGTATTCTTCGTATTCATCTCCATCTGGATGCTGGAATACAATATTGACCTGGACGTGAAAAATCAGATCACGACCGCAAACCAGTGGCCGATGTGGATTATGTGTCTTCCGGTAACCGTTTCGTGCATGCTGATGGCATTCCACGGCTTATTGAATGCGCTTGAAGATATCGTGAATATGAGCAGATTGATTAAAAGCAGAAAGGCGGTGGCATAGTTGAGTTACTTCTTAATATTCTTAGCAATATTTTTGGGACTTGCCTTTCTGAAAGTGCCGATCCCATTTGCGATGGGTATTTCATCCATCTTAATCTACATGTCCGTAGGCGGAACCAGCGTAGCGATTTCGATGGGCGCGTTCCGCGCGCTGAATGTATTTACATTCCTTGCAATCCCGGCGTTTATCTTCGCCGGTGACCTGATGGCCGCGTCGGGCATCTCCTCCGCGGTTATGAGATTCGCCAATTCCATCATCGGCAGACTCAGAGGCGCGGTTGGCGCGGTTACGATTGTAACCTGTATGCTGTTCGGCGCGATTACAGGCTCATCCTTGGCAACCATCACCGGTATTGGCGGTATGATGCTTCCGGAGATGGAAAAAGCGGGATATTCCAGAGAGTATTCCACAGGTCTGATCAGTGCTTGCGGTTTCCTTGGCATTTTGATTCCGCCGAGCATCCCGGGTATCCTGTACGCGATGATGGCAGGTGAAAACCTGATGAAGGTATGGCTCTGCACCATCATGCCGGGCATTATGCTGGGAATCTGTTATATCGCAATCAACTACTTTACTTACGGACGCAAAGAGCAGAAAGCGAAGGTTACGCAGGGAGCGTTCCAGCTCGTTCCGTATGTCAAGAACATCGGTATCCAGACATGGAAATCCCTGTCGGCGCTGCTGATGCCGGTTATTATCTTCTATGGTATCTACGGTGGCATCTTTACCCCGACCGAAGCCGGCGCGGTTGCTGTCGCGTATGGCCTTTTGATCGGCTGGGTAGTCAACCCGGTATTCCTCAAAAAGAAACCGGAAGTCAGCCTTGTCAAGCTGCTCTCCGAGGGGGCGATTTCTTCTGCGACGATCGCGATGCTGAACACGTTCGCGACAATCGCGGGTATCATGATCACACAGACCAGAATCCCGGCGATTTTGACGGAGGCGATGTTCTCCATTACACATAGCCAGACTGTATTCCTGCTGATTCTGAACGCCCTGCTGATCATCGTCGGTATGTTCATGGAAACGAACTCCAGCATTCTGCTTTTGGGACCGATTCTGATCCCGATCGCGACCTCTTTCGGTGTCGATCCGATTCACTTCGCAGGCATCATGCTGCTGAACCTTGAAATCGGCATGATCACACCGCCGTTCGCAGCGAACCTGTTCGTAGGCTGCAGAATCGGTAAGGTAACGATGGATAAGGTACTTCCGAGGATGATGCCATTCTTCGCAGCTTGTATCATCGTGTTGCTGATCACGACTTATGTACCGGGTGTTGCGACTTGGCTGCCGGATCTGGTCGGCTAAGCTCTCAGGTTTGTTTGCCTGGAAAACGCAAGAAAACCAAGTGATTTTGCAAAAAGCACTTGATAAATCTGAAAAATAAATTTATAATAATTTACAAGCAAGCCATTCTCTTTGCGGGAATGGTTTGTTTTTAAAAGATGCTATGCAAAACGGAATAGCGCGCTTAGATGGTACAAGCGTAAATTATGCGTTTTCGCAAGGAAAGAGGCTGCACATGGATCATATGAAAATAAAACGAAAAGAACTGCTTAGCAACAACCTGGAGGAAATCTTAGAAGCCTCCTTTGACGGCATCATGGTGACCGATGGAGAAGGAAATTGTCTTTTTGCGAATTCGTCTTACACGAAGGATACCGGAATTTTGAATGAAGAAATTGTGGGACATAACGTGCGGGAGCTTTTGAACCCGACATGGATGAGGACGTCGATCGCCCTGGAAGTTATTGAGAAGGGGACAACGGTCTCAATGGAACATGATACAAAAAACGGAAATCATATTCTGGTTACCGGAAACCCAATTTTCGATGAAAACGGAAAAATTACAAAGGTAATCATAAATACCAGAGATCTTTCAAAGATCAATAATCTGAAGGTGCAGCTCGATGAAGCGGAAGCGATGAAAAAGCTTTACATCGAACGTTTGGAGTCGGAGCATGATGATAAGGGACCGCTTATGCTCGAGACCGGCGGTACTGTCGTGGTGAACAAAAATATGAAAGATATTTATGAAATCGCGAAACGGGTCAGCACCTACAACACGACCGTATTGATTACGGGGGAGTCCGGAACGGGGAAGGAGCTTGTGGCGAGGTATATTCATCAATGCGATCCGATCCGAAAGGAAAAACCGTTCGTGGTTATCAACTGCGGGGCAATTCCGGCAAATCTTTTGGAGTCAGAGCTTTTTGGTTATGAAGAAGGGACCTTTACCGGCGCGCTGAAGGGCGGAAAAAAAGGCTTGTTTGAAGAAGCTGAAGGCGGCGTTCTGTTTTTGGATGAAATCGGCGAAATGGATCTTTCCCTGCAGGTAAAACTTTTGCGTGCGCTTGAGAGCCGGAAGATTATGCGTGTCGGATCTTCGCACGAAAAGGATGTCAATATTCGCGTGGTTGCCGCGACGAACCGGGAACTCGAAAAGGAGGTACGGGAAGGACGATTTCGGGATGACCTGTTTTATCGTTTGAATGTAGTATCCCTAAAGGTGCCGCCTCTGCGGGAGCGTGTAGATGAAATCCTTCCGCTCGCGACAAAATTCACGAACTCGTTTAATAAGTTATACGGGCAGAACAAAAAACTTACCTATGATCTGGTGCAGGAATTGGAAGATTACCAGTGGCCGGGCAATATCCGCGAATTAAAAAACGTCATAGAAAATATGGTCGTCGTAAGTCCAAATGAATATCTGCACAGCAATGATCTTCCATGGGGCATTGAAAAATCGGAGATCTTTGATGATCAACCGACCTTGAAGGAAGCGGTGGAAGATTTTGAAAAGAGATTTTTGGAGCGGGCAAAAGAACGCTGGAAAACAACCGAAAAAATCGGAGAGATGCTGGATGTCAACCAATCAACCATTTCTCGCAAACTGCGAAAATATGGAATAGAATGACACTTTGACGTTGACTTCGAGACGCGAACAGATTCGGCCTGACGGCATGAGTCTGTTTTCTTTTTTGCAGAACAGATGGCATAAAATTTGCTTGATTTATAAGACAGATATCATTTTATTTTGTGAGTTTGAAGGGAGAAGAATCATGGGAAAAACACCATCAAATAGGGCATTATATACTCCGGCAAAAATCGGAACGATGGAACTCAAAAATCGTTGGATTATGCTCGCCATGCATACCGGATACGCGCAAAAAGACGGAGGCTTCAGCAAGCGAGATTACGCTTTTTATCGCGAACGAGCATCAGGCGGTATGGCGGCGATCACCCTGGTGGGAGCCGTCAATGAAGAAGGGGAGCAGGAGCGCATGCATCGCTTGGATCGTCCGGACCTTGCGGAAGGTTTAAAAAAGGTTTGCAATATCATCCACGAAGCGGATACAAAGGTGATTGTCCAGCTTTTTCATGCGGGGAGAAATAAGAGGATTACGGATGAACAGCCGATCATGCCGGTTGCGCCTTTCGCGGTGCCTTCTCCGATTTATCGAACCATGCCGCGCGTGATGAGCGAAGATGAGATCCAAAGAACCATCGCTGACTTTGCTAACGCGGCAAAACACTGCAGAGACTGCGGTGCGGATGCCGTTGAGGTCAGTGTCAGCGCAGGATATCTTTTGAGCCAGTTTCTGTCACCTCTTGTAAATCAGAGAACTGATGCGTGGGGCGGAGACAGTGATGCGCGAATGCGATTTCCAACTGCTGTTCTGATCGCGATTCGTGAAGCAGTGGGCAAACAGTATCCGATTCTGATCAAAATTTCCGGCGGGGATATGCTTGGCGGATACGATCTGCAATATATGGCGGATTTTATCAATCAGCTTCCAGCAGGGACAGTTGACGGCGTTACTGTGACCGGCGGTTGGCATGAAGCTCCGGTACCGCAGATCAGCTATCATGTCAAACCGGGGGCGTTTTCTTATTTGGCGCGTCAGATCAGAGAGAAAACCGGATTACCGGTGATCGCCTGTAACCGGATTCATACGGAAGACGTGGCAGAGCAGATCCTTGAAGCCGGTGATGCGGACTTTGTCGGCGCAGCAAGGCCGTTTTTGACGGATCCGCAGTTTATCAACAAGATGCAGAGCAGTAAGCCGTATTATCCGTGTCAGGCCTGCAATAAAGGATGTATTGAACGAGTGTTAAAGGGCGAGGATGTTGCCTGTGCCTTCAATCCGGAGGCCGGAAGAGAATATCTGATCAAGAAGCCGAGGACTGTGGACCGGAACCTTTTGGTTGGGGGAGCAGGTCCGGTCGGACTGATGGCGGCAGTCTACGCGGCACGAAGCGGAAATCGCGTAACTGTGATGACGAGAGATCCGGAAATTGGAGGAAGACTCAATTTGGCATGTAAACCTCCTTTTAAGCAAGGCTTAAAAAAATTTACGGAAGCCGCGGCTGCGGAACTGCGGGAACTGGGGGTTGTGATCGAAACGAACGCGCCTGTAACGAAGGATTCAATACTTGCGCGGCATGTCGATGAGGTTTTTCTGGCCTTTGGCGCGGAACCGATCCGACTGAAGCTTGCGGGCGTTGAAAAACTAAAAGCGTACACTGCTGATGAAGTTCTGAACAATCCGAAGATCGAGCTGGGCAAAAAAGTAATTGTCGCGGGCGGCGGCTCCGTCGGGCTTGAGACCGCGGAATATCTTGCGACAAAGTGCAATCCGGATGGGGACAGAAATGTGACTGTTGTTGAAATGGAAGAAAAAGCAGGAAAAGATCTTGGCGGCATCAAATGGATCATGATGACAGCTTTAAAGGATCTGCAGGTTTCGATTCTCACTTCCACGAAATTACTCTGTTGTACGCAAGAAGGTGTGGCCGTTGAAAAGGAAGGGAAAGAAACATGTCTGCCGGCGGATACGCTCATTTTCGCGGTCGGCGCGAAACCAAGACACGATTTAGAACTGGAAACATGGCTGCAGGAAAAGAAAATTCCGTATCATATCATCGGTGACGCGCAGAAACCGTCAAATGTTATGAATGGGTTGGCGGAGCTGTATCGCACATTTTATCAGTTAGAAAAAGGATAAAAGCGCACATAACGAAGCCTGCGATTTCTATGTGCCCATGGCGCTCACGCATATGCACCGCTCCGCAAGGTGCTTTTGTCGATATACCCGGAAACATCGCATGGCGATGTTTCCTACATAACAAAAAATGCAGGAATGCAAAAAATGTGCAAAGTCTCAAGATGAAAGCATGCAAAAAAGCATAGTAAGAAAAAGAACTTTTAAACCAGATGAAAAGAAACGTTGAATTTTCAACGTTTCTTTTCTTTTTTTCAGCGAATTTTCGTTTGGCACGCATGTTGCAGTAAGATAAAGACAAACAAAATAAACGCAAGAAGCGAGCAGAGACACAGAGAAAGGAACGACAATGAGAAACGTAGTTATTGTAGCCGCGGCCAGAACTCCAATCGGAACGATCGGCGGACAATTTAAAACCATTACATCTTTGGATTTATCTA
>ERZ857998.2290-NODE-2290-length-18315-cov-11.253998_pt1 | contig 18315 bp, 16 predicted proteins | sample MGYA00519954_ERZ857998 | MGnify/ENA primary metagenome ERZ857998 (study PRJEB31778, sample SAMEA3449424) | human gut metagenome | biome: human gut; feature: human-associated habitat; material: faeces | place: United Kingdom | collected 2010/2012 ...
CCCGCCGGCCGGTACTGCCAGCGCGATCGTCCGGCTCGAGGGCGGCGTCATCTCCCGCACGGCGATGCCGTCACGGTGGCCCTGAAGAAGAAGCTCCGGCACGATGCTCACGCCGAGCCCCTGCGATACCATGGCAAGAATGGCGTAATCGTCCTTCGTTGTAAAGCGCACGTTCGGCTTTACCCCGGCGGCGTCAAGCGCGCGGCGCGCGTCATCGTCCGAAGATTCGAGCAGCGAGATGAACGGCAGCGCCGCAACCTCTTTTACCGGGCAGACGTCCTTCTTTGCCAGCGGATGGTTCTCCGGCAGTATGGCGAGAAGCCGATCCTCCCGCAGGGGAATGCATTCGCACCGTAGCGCCGTCGGCAGCGTGATGAACCCGATGTCCACGCTCCCGTCCGTCAGCCAGCGATCTACATCGTGATAGTCGCCGTTGAAGAGCTTGAACTCCACGTGCGGGTAGAGCGTCTGAAATTCCTGCATCATGCCCGGCAGCCAGTGCACCGCCACGCTCGTGAACGTCGCAATGCGCACCGTGCCCGCCGAAAGGCCGCGCAGCTCCGCCGCCGTCTGGTCGAGCTGCTCCTGCGAGCGGAGAATGTCCCGCAGAAACGGCATGATCTTTTCTCCCTCCGGTGTCAGGCGCGCGCCCGTGCGGCTGCGCGTCAGGAGCGGAAAGCCGAATTCCTCCTCGAGCGCGGCGATGATGTGGCTCACGCCCGACTGCGTCAGCCCCAGCTCCTCCGCCGCCTTCGTCAGCGACGAGAGCTCCACTGTTTTTTCAAAAACTTCATATTTTTTCGTATCCATGAAAATTTCCTCTTGCAATTTAACGCATTAAGGTGTATAGTACGCCCATAACATTTTTATCGGTAATGCATTGCATTATAAAACGTAATGCGTCGATTGTCAAGGGGGAAGAAACATGAATTTATCGGAGCTTTTAATGTTTATCCTGTATCTGGTATTTATGCTGGGTATCGGCATCTGGTTTTTTGTGCGCAGCAAGAACGCCGGAGAGAAGGACTACTTCCTCGGCGGACGCGAAATGGGCGCGTGGGTGTCCGGCCTTTCGGCGGGCGCGAGCGACATGAGCGCATGGGTGCTCATGGGCATGCCGGCGTCCATCTATGCTTACGGCATGGGCAAGGCGTGGATCCCGGTGGGCCTGTTCATCGGCTATTCGCTCAGCTGGATCTTCATTGCGCCGCGGCTGCGCTCGTTCTCCATCGTGTGCGGCGACTCGATCACGATCCCGCAGTATCTGACGAACCGGTTCAAGGCAAGCTCCCGCGCGCTGCAGATCATCTGCGCGGTGATCTTCCTCGTGGCGTATACCGTTTATTCCGCGAGCAGCATCAAGGCGTGCGGCACGCTCTTTGAAACGGTGCTCGGCGTCCCGGCGCAGATCGCAATGTACGCGGCGGCGGTCATTATCGTGGGATACACGTTCCTCGGCGGCTTCAACGCCGTGTGCTGGACGGACTTTTTCCAGGGGCTGCTGATGCTCGGCTCGCTTTTCGCCGCGCCGATCGTCGCGCTGTGCATGATGCAGAAAAGCGGCACGACCGCCGGAACGCTGCCCGCAGGCTACTGGAACATGATGACCTCATGGCAGGACATTCTCTCCGGTCTCGGCTGGGGTCTCGGCTACGCCGGTATGCCGCACATCATCATCCGATTCATGTCCGTGAAATCGGACAAGGAGCTCAAAAAGGCCGCGAAGGTCGGCATCGGCTGGACGTTCTTCATTCTCATGTTTGCGGTGCTCGTGTCGGTCGTGGCGCACCTCTTCCTCGGCGACGGGCAGGAGAGCTCCACCATCTTCATCGCCATCGTGCGCCGCATCTTCACCGGCCCGTGGCTGGGACTTATTTCGGGCCTGCTGCTCAGCGCGATCCTCGCCGGCGCGATGAGCACCGCCGATTCGCAGCTTCTCGCCGCTTCGAGCGCGTTTGCGAGCGACGTGTATAAGCCCGTGATCCGCAAGGGACAGAGCACGGATAAGGAAATGCTCTGGGTCGGGCGTATCGTGGTGCTCGTGATCGCCGCGGCGGCGCTGCTCATCGCCTCCAACCCCGGCAGCGGCACGATCATGTCGCTCGTTGAGAACGCGTGGGGCATCTTCGGCGCGTCGTTCGGGCCGGTCATCGTGCTGAGTCTCTTCTGGCGCGGCTTCACGTTCTCCGGCGCGGCGGCGGGTATCGTCGCGGGTGCGGTAGTAGACGTGCTGTGGCTCGTGCTCTTCAAGAGCACCGGCGTTTACGAGATCGTCCCCGGCTTCGCCGCCGGACTTCTCGCCGCGGTCATCGCCTCGAAGTGCTCGAGCGCGGAGAGCCGCGAGACCGCCGCGGCGCTCTTTGATCAGTGCATCGCATATAAGGACTGACCCCGGAGTGTTTCCGGCAAAGCGCAAAAACCCTCTTGCTGCAAGCCCTGTTGCAGCAGGAGGGTTTTTGCTGTTTTATATGGCCGCCCTGTCTCTGTTTGCCGATCACGCCGAAGAATGGAAACGCGATTTATGCCAAAACTGCCTTTAAAGTTTCGAGATTTATGGTATAGTTATAGTTACTCTACAGAAAGGGGATGGTTTTCGTTTGAGAATCCTTTTTTGTGATGACAATCCGGAGATGTTGGATCAATTACAAAAATATGTAACTGAATTTTTTAAAGGCATAGGAAAGCTTTTGCCCGAAATGGCTGCCTACACTAGTGGGGATGACCTCCTGCTGAAAGAACGCTATGCAGATATCGCCTTCCTGGATGTTGAAATGCCTGGCCGCAGCGGGATTCATGTTGGCGCTCGTCTGAAAGAGTATAACCCTAAAATTAAAGTATTTATTGTAACTTCGTTCCCTGACTATTTGGATGAAGCCATGCGCTTTCAGGTGTTTCGTTATCTTTCCAAGCCGATAGACAAAAGCCGGCTGTTTCGCAATCTGAAGGATGCTGTTTATCTTCACAATATGGAGACCCACGTTATCCCTGTGACAAGCAAGGATGGGGTTGTCGCGCTTCCCGCCGACCAGTTCGTATGCGTAGAGACCGATTCGAGAAAAACATATATCTACACACCAACGGATAAAATCCAATCCGTTGAAAGCATAGAGAAATGGAAGGAAAAATTGACGCTTCCATGTTTTTATATGCCATATAGAAGCTTTATCATTAATATGCAGTATGTAGTGTCTTTCTCCAAGGATTCCATTCAGTTGAGATGCGGAGATACAATAAAAGAAGCCTATTTGGCCAAACGCAAGTATAACGAGTTCAAGGACCGATACCTGATGTTTATGGAGAGCATAAGATGAGCCCGGAGAGAATATGCTCCGCAGTTGTATATATTGCGGAGGCAATCACTGCCGGGCTTTATTTCAAGGTTTTTTTTGCTCCGAAAAAGACCGCAAAGGTCCGGGTAACGCTTTTAACTATTGTTTATTTTTTGTTGTGGCTCTCTTTCCAACTGGGGAACTTTTTTGTAAACGCCCTGCTCTTCTTTGCCGGAAATCTTGTCCTGATCCTTTTGTGCTATGCAACGGGGAAAACCGCCGCCATTCTCCACGCCGCATTCATGACGCTTGTAATGGTCCTGACCGAAGTGATCGTTATGGTGTTATTATCCTCCATATTCGGGGATTTTGGAGCATTTACCTATAATCTGATAGCGCAGATTGTTACCAGCGTTTTAAGTAAAATACTCTATTTTTCCGTTATTCTGGCATTTTCGAGGATTTATGGCTCTCGCAGAAAAGCGAAGGAGGAGCCGTATTTCGTTTTACTGATCTGCCTTTTGCCCGCCGCCTCGATGGTGATCTCCATCATGATCATGTATGTGGGGGTAACCGTGCAGCTTACCGGCTGCACGGAAGCCCTGATGATGGTCAGCGTATTCCTCCTTCTGTTTGTGAATATCGTTGTTCTGGCGGTAAATGATCAGATCCAGAAAATCTACGACGATCGCACGGCGCTGCAGCTGCGGCTTCAAAAAGAGGAAGCCGATGTAAATTACTATCACATGCTTCAGGTGCAGTATGATAATCAGCGGGTGCTGATCCATGATATTAAGGATCAGTTTCGCGTCATAGAGGGACTTGCCAGAGAAAACAAAAACGAGGAAATTATCGATTACCTTTACCGCTTTGAAGCGAAGCCCGAACTTTCCAATCAGATTCGTCTGTGTGATAATTCGGTGCTGAACGCGATCCTCGTTTGGTACGCGGATCAATGCCGACAAAACGGCATTACCTATCACTGCGATGTACGAGCCGATTGTGTTTCGTTTTTGGATCCAAACAGCATAACGGCGCTGTTCGGGAATCTTTTATCCAACGCATTTGAGGCGGCGTGCCTTTCTGCAAGAAAATCCATAGAGGTATCCGTAGTAAAAAGACCGGTTGGGGGCGTGACCCTCTCTATCGTCAACTCGTGCGATTCCGAGCCGCCGAAGGATCGGAACGGAAGCTTGAAAACCACGAAAAAAGACACGGAGCACCATGGTTTAGGACTGAAAAGCGTAAATAAGGTTATCCAGCAGTACGGTGGATTTTCCACTTTATATTACGACGATGCAGAAAAGACGTTCCATTGCATAATCCACTTCCCTGCGGGAAGCTAAAGCAGCGAGCTTGAAGTTTTGATACTTCAAGCTCGCTGCTTTTTAACGTAGAAACAAAGCGATGGTTATGCAGTGCATGCAAATGTGATCTCCGGTTTCTCCACTTCCCACCCTGTAGGGGCGGGCTACCAGTTTTCGATGTTGGCACAAGCGTTCTCGTTGGCCAATATGGGTGAGCCCCACGAAGCTTCGGAGAGGTCCTTCTACCTGACGCATGGATACCTCCATCAGATACATCTTGATGGACACCTATCAGTTAGATTCAGTATAAATTGAAAATGCAATTGTTGCTATAGCGATAAGGACAAACAATATAGCCGCAACATAAGTTAACATAGCAACTCTTAGTAAGGCACTAATGCCTAATAGAAGAAAGCCAATAGTAAATAACGCAAAAATGAATCCGCAGAAATAATAATTCTTTCTTTTTTTCATTTTTTTGCTCATTTTTTTTGAGACTAAAAAAATTGTTGATAAAACAGGGCCTCGCTGCAAGAAAGAAAAGATCGAGCACGCCAAAGCTAGAACAGACAAACAAAGCATAACAATAAATATAGTCATTTTCACTACACCTTTTTTTCGGATCAGACTTCAACGCCCTCCTGCAACGCGGCAATCTTCTCGATGTCGCGCTCCGCCGCCGTACCGGTGCCATAGTGAAAAATATAGTGTTCGGTCTCAACGGTTTGCATGGGTCACCTCCAAAACGTATTTGATATGAAATAATATCATAGTATGGATTTTCAAGCGATTTCAAGCATTTTCTGGTGCGGGTATTGGGTGATCTGAAGCATGGGCGGATTTTCCAGCAGGTCATTATAGTCGTTCTGCCATCCCATTACTATAAAAGGAAGAAGTATGGTTTTACTGGCATTCTGCTGCAGCGAGAAGGAAAGGCCCGGCATATGTGGATTGGAAATAGCGAAACAAATATTATCGATTGATAATATGTAGTTTTTCCCCACCAGGTTATATAGTAATAAAGCTATGCCTTTTTCATTGGTATAAGGATTGTCTGTGTTTGTTACGGTTATTTCTACGGCATACACATAATCGGAATATGGTCCCAGTTCAGACAGACGATCGCCCGCATTATACCGATCAAGAAACTCTTTGGCGGTCACCAATTCCGAACGCAGCACTTGCACAGAGTACCCGTCCATATCTTCAAACTCATAGTCAAAGTAGTCATTTTCAATAGGTACTATCTCGCCAATCGGATAGACGATTTTCTGAGGCAGGTCCAGATTCGCGTTGATGGAATACACTCGCGCTGCCCATCCCAAGACAAGAAGAGAGATAACCACCGGCAACATAATTTTTTTCATTTCATACCTCAAAATGGCTTATACAAATGTTCTGTTATTTTCCCTTGCTCCAGAAGAAAGATTTCATCGGAAACGTCTTGAAGTACAGGAAGATCATGGCATGCAAGAATTATAATTGCGCCACGCTCTCTTTCTTTTGCAAGAATTGTTTTCACCAAAGAGACCCCGCTGCTATCCAACGAGTTGGTGGGTTCATCGAGAATGAGAATATCCGGCTTTTCCATGATAGCAGCTGCTATACCGAGTCGTTGCTTCATTCCCAAAGAGAACTTTTTATATTTTCGTTTATCCAGCGGATCTAATCCCACAGAAGTAATTGCTTCGTGTATTTCCTCTCGGGTGATTATATTTTTAATAGAAGCAAGCATTTCCAGGTTTTCAAATCCGGTATAGCTATCTAAAAATGCGGGGTTTTCTAACAGAAGACCTACACTCTGCGGGAAAGTGATCTCTTTTCCCAGCCGTTTTCCGTCGATCACGATCTCCCCCTTTGTCGGATAGATCAGCCCGCAAATCAGCCGCATCAGCATGGTTTTTCCGGAGCCATTTATTCCCTGAAAACCATATACGTTCCCTGATACAAGTGTCATAGATACGCTGTTTATTATAGGGACGCCGTAAATGCTTTTTGACACTTCATTTACCACGATTTCGCTCAATATATTCACCTCTTTAGTCTCTATTGATCAAGTCATAGGAACGAAAAATTATTGCGCCCAATAGTATCAGGAAAAAGTCAAATGAAACTGCATAAATATAGCCGGTATCTACGTTTACGCCGTTTGACATAAACAGTTCGGTTCGGATAGGCATGGCATAATTGCATAAGAGCGCCGGCGAGAATAGATATACCGAAAGGATTGCTATTACGGCCATTGTTAAAAAACTAAGTGTTGGTTTAATAAACAGAGAAAGGGTCATCTGGCATAGACACAAGGAAAATGAAACAACAACAGGCAACAGCAAAGCAAGCAGGGAGATTTGTATTTCGCCAATTGCCGTGCCGGTGGAAAAGGTCTGAAAAAGCTTGCAAATTATGTCGGTATGTAAGACAAGAGAAAGATCCGCCTTCGTCACTAGGCAGGCAATGCACACTGTCACCCAGAGGACTGTATGAAAAAGGAGTGTTCCGAAAAAGCACCACAAGGTTTTTGATAGCCACCACAGGCGGCGACTTCCGCTGCGTGTCAGAATCTGAATGCCAAATGTTTGCATGTCTTTGTAAGCATAACTTGACATGAAAAACAGCAGGGATATGAGCCAAATCATCCACCTTGCAGGAAATTGAAACGGCTCTGCAGGATTGGGAATATACTGCGCCATACCACCGTATATGTACATAATATGGTCCGCATATGTCGGGATCACATTGGACGCGGATGATTCAGCAAGTGCTAACGGATAAAACGTCCGGTTAAAATCGACAAACGAAATAAGCGCTATTATAAAAGGAGCAAGTATAAGTCCAACGTTTTTGCAAATACCATTCCTAACATCGAAATGTATAAGTTTAGTAAAGTTCATTTCCTTTTCCTTTTATAACGGTTGGAACAAAGGTAAGCACGAAAAGAATGAGTGCTTCTATAAGGATAACGTTCCATCCGGCGTCATAGCGTGCTGCGGCAGGATGCAAAAAGTAAATGGGAGAAAATTCGGTGTACCGTATAAGATTGCTCGTATAAACAATCGAGGCACCGATAAAGTTAAATCCCAAAAGCAGGAAAAACGGTAATAAGACTACAACAACACGATTCTTATAAATGGTTGAAATGGAATAGGACAGGCATGCAATCAGTCCGCAAAAGAGAAAATCAATAGCTAAATAGAGCAGCACATAAACCGCCGGATATGTGTAGTACAGTTCCGACATAAGGGAGGCCCCATTTACGGCATACCAGATGAGATAGGAAGGATCCGGGCATACCGCAGGAACAAACATGGCCGTCAGCAGAAAGTTAAAAGCCAGAGGAATGACCATTGCCAAACCGCCGGAAAGGAATACGGCGCAGTATTTGGCGAAATAGTATGGAAATTTTCCAGTTTTGAGTACCATACACCTTGTGTAACCGATGCGGTGCTCGTTACAAAAAGACCAACCATAGGGTATTGCTACCAAAAGAGGGAATATAAAAAAATATACGGATGACCCTAAAGTATAGGTTTCCCCGCCCACCCAATGATTGTATAGGGTGTTCATGGCTGCATGGGGGTTTCGATGTTGAAAAACCTCAGAAAAACCATTTACAACTTGTATACCACGATAGTAGCTTTTTACTTGAGGTATCAGACTGCATAACGTGACCATACAGCCAACCGCGATCGCTATAACAAACAGTCGGTTTCTTATTGCCTTCCTGCACTCAAGGTATAGTGTCCTTTTAAACATACAAATCTCCTTAAGCCGGAAATAAAGCTAAATACTGCCTTAGCGTTTCTATCCGGGAATTGAAAATTAAAAATAACGAGCTTTTATCATACTTCGTCAGATCGATATACCACCCGACCTTCACCGACAGGCTTTCGCCAGCGGGCAATGTGTAATGATAATACTCGCTGGAGTACTCTCCCGATCTTGGGCCGGCGTTTGAAAAATATGCGGGATAGGCCAATGGATAAAACGAGCGCACGGAGAGATCCGTCTGGCTCGGCTCGCAATAGGTAAGCTCAAGGCTCGATATATTCAGCTCCTGCGGCATTTCATTATTGCGGATTGTGATATCCACAAGCAGGAACTGAACTTCCGAACGCAAGTTCCCGTTTTCATCCGTAAATCGATAATCTATGTATTTTTCCATCTTAGACGAATCAATGCCAGCAGCGACAGATGAATCGAATATTTCTGCATTGGTGACAATATACGTCATGGCGTTTTCCACGAGATCGCCCTTAAGAACACCGGCAGCGGATATTTCTTCACCAAATGCTCGAACGGCTCCATCCTGAATGTTGTATTCCGGTGCTGCAAAAGTGTCCTCCGTGATTTCGCTTACACCGATTTCATCCGGTTCTTCTGCTGCAAATTGCGGTTTGTCCATAGAATTTGCAGCCTCCGCTTCCGAGTCTTTCTCGCTGAAGCCGGGCCTGTTTTCCTGCAGCTCACCGCTTTCCCCGCAGGACGGCAGGAGTGTCAGTACGCAAATAAGGATCAAAATGTAAATCGTTTTTTTCATTGAAATTTCCTCGCAAAAAACGGTGTTCAACAATGATTCCCGATACCTTTCGGAAAGTCATCCCGCTTTCTTTTTAAAGGGTTTTTCTTTGTATTTCAAGTGGCCTTGCGCCAAATGACGTAATGTCTGCATTTTATGCAAGGCAGACTTAAACTCCGAAAGAATGCCCGGAAGATCCAAGCGATCTTCCGGGCGTTTGATGTTTCGAAGAGCTGTATGGAAAGAAAGCCACGGCGTTAGGTCAATTGCCTGACGCCGTGGCTTTTAGATTATGCCGAATTATTCCGCGTCCTCCTCGTCTTCAAGCAGGAGCGGGAGCGTGGCCTCATACTTGGTTTCGGTGGCGCTCTTTTCCTCCGCCTGTGCGGTGTAATTGCGCACGATGGCCGCCGCCTTCTCGATCGGCAGGAGCGTACCGGCGCCCGCGACGCAGCCGCCCGGACACGCCATGCCCTCGAGCAGATACCCGTCGTACTTGCCGGCCTTGGCAAGCGTGAGCATTTTCCGGCAGTCCTTGAGTCCCTGCGCACACGCGGTTTTCACCTCGCGGTCGGGGTCGATGTGCGAGATCGCCTCGCGCACCGCTTCCGCAACGCCGCCGGAAACGGCAAAGCCGCGGCCCGCCGCCGTGCCTTCGCGCAGCGGCGCGGTCTGGGTGATCTCGTTAAAGTTGATGCCCTTGGCCTCGAACATGCCCATGAGCTCTTCAAACGTCAGGACAAAATCGACTTCGCTGCGCACGGTCGTGCGCATGGCTTCAAGCTTCTTTGCGCTGCACGGCCCGATGAACGCGACCTTCTCGCCCGGGTGCTGCTGCTTGCAGAGGCGCGCCGTGAGCACCATGGGCGTGAGCGCCATGGAGATGCAGTTTGCCTGCTCCGGGAAGAGCTTTTTCGCCATGACCGCCCAGCTCGGGCAGCAGGACGTCGCCATGAACGGCTGCTCGGCGGGGACCTTCTCCAGAAAATCCTTCGCCTCGTCGAGCGTGCAGAGGTCTGCGCCGACGGCCACCTCCGCCACATGCCGGAAGCCGAGCATCTTCATCGCGGCCTTGAGTTTATCCGGCGTCATGCTCGGGCCGAGCTGCCCGACGAACGCGGGCGCGACGATCGCAATGACCTTTTCACCGCCGCGCAGTGCCTGCGTGAGCTGGAAGAGCTGACTCTTATCGGAGATCGCGCCGAACGGACAGTTCACAAGACACATGCCGCACGAGACGCACTTATCATAATCGATATCGGCGCGGCCGTGCTCGTCAGACCGGATGGCGTCCATACCGCACGCCTTGGCGCACGGGCGCTCCTGCAAAATGATCGCATTGTAGGGGCAGACATCCGCGCACTTGCCGCAGCGGATGCAGAGATCCTCCTGAATGCGGCTCACGCCGCGGTGGCTGAGCTTGACCGCCTTTTTCGGGCAGATCTCGCGGCACGGGTGCGCCAGGCAGTTCTGACAGAGGTTCGTAACGATATAGCGCTTTTCCGGACAGGCGTTGCAGGCAAACTTCAGAATATTCACCAGCGGCGGCTCGTAATATTTCTCCGGTCTCGCGCTCTCCTCCACACCCGCGGCGAGCGGCGCGTGCTGGTCGAGCGGACGGGGGCTCAGGCCCATTGCGAGACGCAGCCGTTCGCCGACGATGGCTCTTTCCAGAAAGATGCTGCTGCGGTGCTCGGCGACCTCGCCGGGGACGATCTTATACGGCAGGTCTTCAATGCGGGAATAGTCCCCACCCTCGTAACCTATGCGGGCGACTTCGGTGAATACCTGACGGCGAATGTCGGTAATGGTGGAATAAATGCCGCGAATGCTCAATGAAAAACCTCCTTCGTTCGATTTATCTCGACGCGGTACACAATATCTCGCTCCATGCCTCCGGCGACGCGGGGGAGAGATGCGCCGCATCTCCGTCCGCTTTCTGCCAGACGAGGCTCTCCTCTTCGACCCAGAGCCGGTATACGCTCTCCGTGCCGTTCGGCGCGTCGAGCGTGATCGTATAGTCGCAGTCTCGCTCCGGCATGGGCGTTTCGCCCTCGTCGAGCAGAAGATACCCAGCGAAAAATCCGTCGTCCGGCAGCGTGACCGCGTCGTCCGATGCGCCGTTTTCCGCGGTGACAGTGACCGTAACGCTGCCGTCCACCGCGGCGCTATCCGGCGCGGCGGCCATCATCCTGCCGCCTGCGGGCGCTACCGGTGCTTCCGCCGGGGTTTCCGTTTCGGCACTGTCCTCCGCCGCGCTGTACATGGCGATCTCCGACTCTTCCATCGCCGTGCTGCTCGCGCCCTTCGCGGCGAAAGTGCCGGAAAAGGTCACTCCCGCCCAGATCGCCACGGCAGCCGCCGCGGCAAGCGCGCCGCAGCGCGTCACGAGGCGCTGGATGCTCGCCTTTTTCTTCGCCGGCTTTTCCGCCGGGGCAGCGGTCTCGTGGACGCGCGCCATCACGTTCGCCGTGAAATTCTCCGGCACATCGCCGAGCGCATCGTCCGTGCCGGATATTGCCTGCATCGCCTTATAAAAGCTCCGGCAGGCCTCGCAGCTTTCCAGATGGGCACGAAGCTCCTTCTCCTCTTCGGCGGTGATCTCGCCGTCGAGCGCTGCGCCGATCAGCTCTTCATAGTATTCACAGTTTTTCACGCTTCACACCCCTTCCCTTGTTTGGACGGGAAACGGTCGGAAAAGTTCCCGCTTTTGAGAAGCGCTATGCAGAGCTTTTTCCGCGCGCGGTTGAGCCGCGATTTGACCGTGCCAACCTCCAGCGAGAGCGCCGCGGCGATCTCGTCGTAGCTCAGCCCTGCGCTCTCGCGCAGGGCGAGAATTTCGCGGCAGTCATCCGGCAGCGCGGCGAGCGCTGTGCGCACGGCGTCCCGGTCGGCGGCGCGCTCGGCCAGCCTCTCGGGGGAATACCGCTCGTCGGGAATGGCGATCTCGGTCTCTTCGCCGTTGTCGTCTTCCGTCTGGAGCGACACGATAACGGCACGCTTACTTTTGCGCAGCATATCGATGCATATGTTGTTCGTCAGCCGGTAGAGCCACACGGAAAACCGGCTGTCGCCGCGAAAATCGGCAAGCGAGGTGTACGCCTTGAGAAAGGCCTCCTGTGCGGCGTCCTCGGCGTCGGCCTCGTTTTTCAGAATGCGCAGCGCGAGACGGTATACCTTTGTCTGGTTTTCCGTCACGAGCGGCTCATAGGCGCTCTCGTCTCCGGCGAGAACGCGCTCGATATATCCTTTTTCCTCGTCTTTTGTCATGCTGTCACCTCAGATCGCGCTGTATGCCGCGGACGATCTTCTCCGCGTCGGTAAGCGTATTCATCGATACGATCTGCTGCTTATAATATCCCGCATGGGACACCCCGCGCAGATACCAGCAAAGCTGCTTGCGCGCTTCCAGAATGGCGATCTTCTCGCCCTTGAGCGAGCACGCCGTCGTGATCTGGCCGAGGGCTTCCTCCATCCGCGCGCGCAGCGGCGGGAGCGGCGGGACTTTCTCCCCGGCAAGAAGGGCGTTGCCCTGCGCAAAGAGCCACGGGTTGCCGAAGCTGCCGCGCCCGATGAGCGCCGCGTCCGCGCCGGTGTAGCGCAAAATGTGTTCGGCGTCCTCCGCGGTCCATACGTCGCCGTTGGCAAACACCGGGATGCGTACCGCGCGCTTTACGTCGCGGATGATGTCCCAGTCGGCCTGCCCCGCATACATCTGCGCTCTCGTGCGGCCATGCACCGCGATCGCCGCGGCGCCCGCACTCTCGCACATTTCGGCAAACGGCACGGCGTTGATATTGCCCTTATCGAAGCCTTTGCGGAACTTGACCGTCACCGGCACATCCACCGCATGGACGACCGATTCGATGATCTTCGCCGCGAGATCGGGCGTTTTCATAAGCGCGCTTCCGTCGCCGGACTTTACGACCTTCCCGACGGGGCAGCCCATGTTGATGTCGATGATCTCGGGGCGGCAAAGGTCTATCACCTTGCACGCGGCCTCCGCCATGCACGAGGGATCGCTCCCGAAGATCTGCACGGCGAGGGGCGTATCCCCCTCGGGCCGGACGAGCAGCGTTTTCGTCTTGCCGTCCTGATACATGAGCGCCTTGGAGGAGATCATTTCGCTCGTGGCGAGCGCTGCGCCGTGTTTCCGGCAGAGGAGCCGGAATGAGGCGTCCGTCACGCCGGCCATCGGCGCGAGAAAGAGCCGCCCGGCGAGCTCCACGTTTCCGATTTTTACCATATGGTCTTATGGGCGCGTCGCCACGACGCGGTGGATGGGAAGACCCATCTCGGTGAAGCGCGCTTCGTAATCGGTCATGGGCGTGCCCTCCGGCATATCGGCAAGCGCCCAGCCGCAGCCGCGGAACGATTCGAGCGACCAGTCGAAAAGCGGCCCGTTGTCGGTCTTGAACCAGACCGCCCCGCCTTCCGGCAGCAGCGCGCGGTACTTATCGAGGAACTCCGGCGCGGTCAGACGGCGCTTGAACTGCTTCTTCTTCGGCCACGGGTCAGGGAAATTGATATACAGGCGGGAAATCTCACCCGGGGCGAACATCTCGGGCAGGAGCTCGGCGTCCCGGTCGAGAAAGCGGACGTTCGGTATGCCCTGCTCCACAACGCGCTCCATCGCCACGACCATCGCGTCCGGTACCTTTTCGAGCGCGAGCAGCAGCACGTCCGGCTCGCGGAGCGCCTGTTCGCAGGTAAAGCGGCCCTTGCCGCAGCCGAGCTCCAGACGGATCTCGCGGTACTGCGAAAACTCCTCCGCCCAGCGGCCTTTATGGTCTTCCGGCGTCCGGATCTGCACCGCGGCGCAGCGCTCCATCCGGGGGATCAGGTTCGGTTTTTTCCGCATTCTCATAAGGTTCACACTCCTGTTTCTTTCACACGCCATCATATCATAGCGACGAAAAAACATCAATCCGAAAAACCTTGCATGGAGCGGTTGTGTTTGGTATAATATCACGGCGAAAGCGCACGACCGGGTATAGCGAAGATGGTATCGCGCCTGCTTTGGGAGTGCCGTGGCGGTATCCGGGACAGAGCAATGTGAAACTCCGCAAAGCCTTGCGACGCCTGCGTTTTCGGGATTTTCCCCGATTGCCGAAAGCGGCACAAAAGCGGCTTTGACCACATAAATGACCACAGACAGAAAATACTTTATTTTTACCCCTCGCCGTGGTATCATGGCAGGAAAGTGAATATCCGGGTGTAGCGAAGTTGGTATCGCGCTTGATTTGGGTTCAAGAGACCGGGCGTTCGAGTCGCCCCACTCGGACCAAAATCCCTCTGAAATCAACGATTTCAGAGGGATTTTTCTTATTCTTTGTCTATTGCGGCGCAGGAATTGATGAAACAGATTGTAAATTCCCGTTATTTGAAGTATAATGGTTTCGGCAGATTATTTGACTTTCCGCCTATATAAATGGAGAAGAAGGGTATTTTATGAGTTATGTCACAAGAAAAGCATTGTTCGAGCAAATAGAAAATTTAAGAGAACGTCCTTTGATTTCCTACGTAACCTCCATAAGGCCCAATCTTAGCGGGCAGATGGCGGGAGATTCTATCGACCACATTATAGAGCAGATTCAGCAGATTCCTTCTGATAAAAGAGAAATTGATTTTTTGATTATTAGCAATGGCGGTGACCCAATAACTGCATTAAGAATCATTAGTCTTTTACGTGAACGATTCGACAAAATAGCTGTTTTATTGCCCTATGTAGCTTATAGTGCAGCAACAATTTTGTCTCTTGGCGCAGATGAAATAATTATGCATCCGTATTCCAACCTCGGCCCTGTTGATCCCCAGCTTACGGTTTCTCGCCAAGCAGATAACGGTCAATCCGCTCAACTTCAATTCAGTTCGGAGGACATTCGCAATTACATTGACTTTGTTAAAACGGATGTCGGAATAACTGATCAAGACCATTTAACTTCGGCATTTAACGCTCTTGCTAAAGAAGTTGGTCCATTACCAATCGGTTCTGCAAAACGTAGCCAGCAGCTATCATTGTCATTAAGCATTAAGATGTTAGAGACCCATATGGAAGATAAGAGCAAGGCTACTTCTATAGCTAAAGCTCTTAACACATCTTATTATCATCATGGTTATGCTGTAAGCCGCTCCGAGGCTCAAAACATCGGATTAAATGTCATAACACCAGATGCAACATTGGAAAACCTTATGTGGAATGTATGGCAGGACTATTCTGCCGAAATGAAATGCGGACATGAGCTTAACATGGTCGCGGCAATTATGGCCGACCCTACCGCTCAAGCGTGGATGAATTCTGTAAATGTTATCAATCTCCCGGCGAATACTCCTCCTCAGATAGCACAAAATATCATTGCTGCAATGGCGCAAAACGCAGCCAGCATGGTTCCACAACCTCCAATTCAACTTAATGAATTAGTTGCTTCGATTGAAAGTGCCAGATGTGCGGTTGCCGTTCACACAACTTTCAACATAGTATATTGGAGAGATGTCAACATGGCTCTTGCCTTTAACGCAACCGCATATTCCGAGGGCTGGAAGCCAGTATAATGAGGGAATAAGCAATGTTCAATAATAAATCTATGACAATTAAGATTTCTTATAACGGGCCGTTTATAAACCATCAAACTGCACCGTTGTCCTTTAATCAAACTATAAGAAATATAGCAGTAGCACAATTAGCAGCAAGACATGAAGTAGCTGAATTGCATGAACAATTTAATCTGAGAACCATAAAGATAGAAGCCCCTTCTAATAAGATGCGATAAATTATATGCACATCGTAATCACTCCTCCGTGTACCATAAAAACTCTCTGCGTAAAGAACGATTATTCTGATTGAATGGTTACAATTCCCCGCCATAGGTGCCGTAAAATTGGTACCCATGGCGGGGATTGTTTTCACTTACGCTTAAGATTACTCTTTTTCTTAGACTTCTTTGCTTTCTTCCTGCCTTTCTTCTTACCCTTCTTCAACTCCGGCGGCAGAGTTCCTTCCACTTTCTGCCGTTTCAACTCCGCCAGCTCGGCTTTCATCTTCACGATGAGCACTTTCAGTTTCTCCTCGCACTCCTCGCGGGTGTGGGCGTAGACATTACGGGCGTGCTTTTTACCATCGGGCCATTTGGGGGAGTAGCGCCCCTCGAAGAGATGGTCGTTGATCTCGGTAACGCAGCCGGTGCCAGACCTGCGCTTGCGGCCCACATAGGGCTTGAAGTCGGTCATACTCGGCTTTTCCGCCGTGGCCGGGGCGGTTTCCCGCCCCGGCTCTGAAGCTTCCTCCTGCGGCGCTGCTTTGCCAATACTTCGGTCGATGTTGGCGGCGGCTGCCCGCTGCATGTCGTCGGTGATGTGGGTGTAGATGTCCAGTGTGGTGGCCGCCGACACATGGCCCAGCATGGCGGAGAGGGTTTTCACATCCATGCCGTTCTCCAACGCCAGCGTGGCGAAGGTGTGGCGCAGGTCATGGAATCTCACATGCTTGCATCCTGCGTGCTCCAGAATGAACTGCAGTCTGCGCCGCACCACGCCGGGCGTAATGGGACAGTCCTCCTTCACCGGGGACGGGAACATCCAGCGAGAGTCTACCGTCTTTTTATACTCCCGCAGCACCTCCACCACAGCAGGCGGCAGGACGATCTTGCGGACAGAGTTCTTTGTTTTCGGCGTGCTGATTTGAAGTTGGCCCCGCACATCGTAGACCTGCTTGTTCACATTCAGCACACCGGTTTTGAAGTTCAGGTCGTCCCATTGCAGCGCCATCAGCTCACCCCTGCGCAGGCCGGTGGCCAAGTCCAGAAGGAAGACCTCGTAGTAGCCCTCGAACTTCGCCTGAATGAGAAACCGCTGCAGTTCCTCTCGGGTCAGCACCTGCATCTCCCGTGCCTTTTTCGGCGGCAGCTTGCAGCCGATGGCCGGATTTGTCCGGAGCAAGTCATCCCGCACGGCCCGTTCCAAGGCGGAGCGGCAGACCGCGTGGCACATCCGCACCATGCGGTCGGAAAGGCCCGCGCCGTATTGCTCCGTCAGACGCTTGCGGCCGTTCTTTTTCAGCCGCCCGTAGAACTGCTGTAAATCATTCTGTGACAATTTGTTCAGCGGGATCTTCCCGATCTCCGGCAGGACATGGTTGTGGATGACATTTTCGTAGTTGTTCTGCGTGGAGGCGCGGAGCGTCGGCTTGCTGTGGGTTTCATACCAGTAGCACAGCCAGTCTCCGAACAGCATATCCGACTTAACTTTTCGGTCATTTCGCCCCACCATGCTTTCGGTGAGCTGACGTAACTTCTCCTGACATTCCCGCTTTGTTTTGGCGAGGACATTCTTCGTCTTGGGAAGGCCATTGTCATCATAACCGATAACAACGCGGCCCTCCCACCGGCCGTCGCCGCGCTGTCTTACGGTGCCGGTTCCGCTTTTCCGTTTATTTGCCAAGGTCTCAGCCCCTTTCCGAGCAGATCTTCCATGAAGCCGCCTACGATGCCGCTGGCGGCTTTTTGCATATCCGGTGTGACGTGGGTGTAGGTATCCAGCGTGAAGCTGGCGTTGGTATGCCCCAGAATCCCAGACAGGGTTTTGGCATCTACGCCGCTGGCGATGGCGTGGGTGGCGAAAGTATGCCGCAGATCGTGAAAGCGCATGTCCGGCAGTCCCGCCTTGTGCAAAATCGCTTTCATGTGCGTGTAGGCGCAGTTCGGAGACAGCGGCAGTTCCGGTCGAACTGGGTCTGGGAAGATCCATTGCGTGATTGCATTCTCTTTTCGGCGGCGCAGAATTTCCGCCGTGCTGCGGGGCAGGACGATGGTGCGTTCACCGCTGCGAGTCTTGGTCTTGCCCAGCATATCGACCCCCAGCTTTCGGTTATGAAGGGTGCGGCGCACTTGCAGGACGCCGTTCCGTGCATCAAAGTCCTGCCACATGAGTCCGCAGATCTCGCCCCGCCGCAGGCCCGTGGTCAGCTCCACATAGAAGAAGTCACCCCATATCTTGTCTTCCCGCACGGCGTCCAGAAAGGTATCCAGTTCCCTGTCGGTCAGGACACGTTTCTGCGCATGGCTTGCCTTTGGCACCGTTGCGCCCACGGTGGGATTTTTAGCGATGATATGCGCGTGGAGGGCGTCCTCCATCGCCTGGTGGAAGATGGCGTGGAGGCGGTTGATGGTGGTATCCGACAGAGCGGAACCAAACCTCGGATGCTCCCTGACCCGCCCGTTTTCTTTCA
>ERZ857998.2298-NODE-2298-length-18251-cov-4.291658_pt1 | contig 18251 bp, 21 predicted proteins | sample MGYA00519954_ERZ857998 | MGnify/ENA primary metagenome ERZ857998 (study PRJEB31778, sample SAMEA3449424) | human gut metagenome | biome: human gut; feature: human-associated habitat; material: faeces | place: United Kingdom | collected 2010/2012 ...
GCTCCGCACGGGTAAAGACCTTGCCGCAGGGGTTGGAGGGGTTGCACAGCACCAGGGCCTTGGGACGTTGGCGGAAGGCAGCCTCCAGCTCGTCCACGTCAAAGGTGAAGGCGGGCGGGTGCAGTGGCACATAGATGGGCTCCGCCCCGGAGAGGATGGTGTCTGCCCCATAGTTCTCATAGAAGGGGGAGAAGACGATGACCTTGTCCCCGGGGTTGGTCACGGTCATCATGGCGCACATCATAGCCTCGGTGGAGCCGCAGGTGGCCACGATTTCCTTGTCCGGGTCGATGGTGCGGCCCATATAGCGGGACTGCTTGCGGGCCAGGGCCTCTCGGAAGTTCTGGGCTCCCCAGGTGACGGAGTACTGATGGGGGCCCTCCCGGGCCACCTGGGCCAGCCGTTCCAGGATCGCCTGGGGCGGTTCGAAGTCGGGGAAGCCCTGGGACAGGTTCACCGCGCCGTACTTCAGGGAGACGCGGGTCATCCGCCGGATCACGGAATCGGTGAAACTGGCGGTGCGTTCAGAAAGAGGCTGGGGCATGGTCAAAATCACTCCTTAATTTGGAACAGTTGGGAAAAAGTCCTGCCAAAGCGCAATATTTTTATCAGTATAGCACGTCACGGGACAGCTGTCACCTCCAGAATCCGCAAAGGGGCGATACCTGATGCGAAAAAACGTTGGGAATTCCGGGGGGATGTGCTATAATAGATGAGAAAGGGGCACGGCCATGCACGTTGCATTTTCCGCTCTGCTGGCGGAGGGGCGGCCTTTTCTGGGGACCTTCATCCAGTCCGCTGCACCGGAGTTTGTGGAGGCCGCGGGCTACGCCGGGTTCCGGTTCTTGACCGTGGATCTGGAGCACACCTATTACGGCCCGGAGAAAACTGTGGAAATGGTCCGGGCCGGGGAAGCGGCGGACCTGTGCGTCCTGGCCTGCGCGACACCATCCTGATGTACCAAAAGTGCCGGGAGATTATGGAGCAGGTGCTGGAACCCGGAGCCATTTGATTTTCAAAGCAACATAACGATAGAAAGGAAGCTGCGAACATGAACGAGACATTGAAGGTTTTGAAGGAGCGCCGGAGCGTCCGCAAGTACAAGGCGGAGCAGATCAGGGACGAGGAGCTGAACGCCATTCTGGAGGCGGGCACCTGGGCGCCTTCCGCCAAGGGACTCCAGACCTCTGTCATGGTGGTGGTACAGGACCCGGAGACCATTGCCTGGATGTCCAAGCTGAACGCGGAGATCCAGGGCAATCCCGGCACGGATCCCTTCTACGGTGCCCCCACCGTGGTGGTGGTTCTGGGGGACGGAGAGAAGCTGAACTGGCTGCAGGACGGCTCCCTGGTGATGGGAAACCTGATGACCGCTGCCGCGGCTTTGGGACTGGGCTCCTGCTGGATCAACCGGGCCATGGAGCTTTTTGACCGGCCGGAGGGCAAGGAACTGCTGAAGAAGTGGGGGCTGCCGGAGACCTACCGTGGTGTGGGCAACTGCATCCTGGGGTATGTGGAGGGGGACCTGCCCGCCCCCAAGCCCCGGAAGGACGGCTGGATCCTCCGCGTGTGACAGATACACAGGGCGGCGGGAGCATTCCCGCCGCCCTGCTGTTTTGCTGCGGTAGCCCTTGGCGAATCGTATGCAATCGCTTCATTTGGTGAAATCAACAGAGAGGCCTGTAGATATGATCGGCTTGTGATTGCGCTCAAAAAGATGAAAGTTCCCACTTGATTGTATCCATATCCACATAGGCATGTACTGGATTGCGTGGATCAAGATAAATAACGGGCTGCTGAAAATCAGTAGCCGGCTTTATCCATGACAAGAGGCTTTTGACTGTATAAGTCCGTCCGCCATAACAGTAGGAGCATTGAACGACCCACGGAGAGCATTGCCCGGGCCAGTTTACAAATGTCTTTGTGTTCCAGTTGATCCAAACTAGATGTCGAACGGATTGAATTTTTCCGACCACTGAAATGCCGTTTGTTTTTAGGTGCTTTCTGCGCTGCTCCTGCAGACCGCACCTCGCCAAACAGACAACACTGCCCAATAAAAGGATCGCCCCGATTGGGATAAAAAACCAATTGCAGCCGCCATTCACAGGGATGTCTGTGATATAAAAGAGCATCCCGAGGAAAACAAAAATGATTCCCATCAACCCAAATATAAAAGCGCATAAGGACCAGATCGTTTGGGGCTGGCGCATACAATCCCTCCTGATACACAGGCTCACTGGAAACACCCCTATTTTATCATACAGACCCATTTTTCACAAGGTCGGTTGGTGAAAGACGGAGTTCAGGCCATCACAACGGAGCTTGAAAAGGGAACTGCGGACCTCCCCCCCTTGCGTCGGCGGGGAAATTGCGATACACTGGACGGGAGAACACGAAGGCGCTGCCCCGGGAGACCGGAGGGGCGGCCGCCGTTTGGAAAGGAAGAACCACCATGCCAGATATCACCGCGGTAACCCATGCCCAGAACATCCGCTACGACCGGAAGGCGGAGGCCCTTTACATCATCGACCAGACCCTGCTGCCGGGGGAGGAGAAGGAGATCCGCCTCCAGACCATTGACGAGATGGTGGAGGCCATCCGGGCCCTGCGGGTGCGGGGGGCCCCGGCCATCGGCATCTGCGCCGCCTACTGTATGTATGTGCTGGCCAAGTCCATCCGGACCGAGGACCGTCCCACGTTTTTGAAGCGCCTCAGCGACTATGGCCAGCAGCTGGACGCGGCCCGTCCCACGGCGGTGAATCTGGGCTGGGCCATCCGGGAGATGATGCGCACCGCCTTGGAGCATGTCCACGATACCCGGGGCCAAATGCTGGACGCTTTGTACGAGCGGGCAGTAGCCATCCATGAGGACGACATCGCCAAATGCAGGGCCATCTCCGAATACGGTCTGAGTCTGCTGAAGGAGGGCGACGGCGTCCTGACACACTGTAATGCCGGGCCCCTTGCCACCTCCCGATACGGCACGGCCCAGGGCCCCTTCCTGCTGGCGGCGGAGCGAGGGATGCACATCCGGGTATTCGCCGACGAGACCCGCCCCCTGCTCCAGGGCGCCCGGCTCACCAGCTATGAGCTCCAGCGGGCCGGGGTGGACGTGACGCTGATCTGCGACAACATGGCCTCCATTGTCATGAAGAACGGCTGGGTCCAGGCCTGCTTCGTGGGCTGCGACCGGGTGGCCGCCAACGGCGACACCGCCAACAAGATCGGCACCTCCGGGGTGGCCATCCTGGCAAAGTTCTACGGCATCCCCTTCTACGTCCTGGGCCCCTCCTCCACCATCGACTTCACCTGCCCCGACGGGGCCCACATCCCCATCGAAGAGCGGGCCGGGGCAGAGATCAAGGAGATGTTCTTCGAAAAACCCTCCGCTCTGCCGGAGGTGAAGTGCTATAACCCCGCCTTCGACGTCACCGACCACAGCCTCATCACCGCCATCGTCACGGAGAAGGGGATCTGCTATCCGCCGTTTGACGAGAGTTTTGCGAAGATGTTTGGGAAGGGGGCGGGCCTATGATCCCCTACCCCACCGACGCCCAAGCCAAGGCGGACATTCTGGCCGCCGGGCGGAAGATCTACCAGCGGGGGCTGGTGGCCGCCAACGACGGCAACCTCTCCGTCCGGGTGGGGGAAAATGCCCTCTGGGTCACCCCCACCGGGGTGTGTAAGGGGGACATGACCGAGGACATGCTGGTAAAGATGACCCTGGATGGAACCGTCCTGGAAGGCACCCGCAAACCCTCCTCGGAGACCAAGATGCACCTGCGGATCTATCAGGAGAACCCCACCGTCCGGGCCGTGGTCCACGCCCATCCCCCGGTGGCCACCACCTTTGCCGCCGCCGGCATCCCCCTGGACAAGCCGGTGCTCCAGGAGGCGGTGGTCCAACTGGGCACCGTGCCGGTGGCCCCCTTTGCCCTCCCCGGCTCCCAGGGGGTGGCAGACAGCGTGGCCCCCTTCTGCCGGGACTACCGGGCCCTGCTGCTGGAATACCACGGCGCCGTCACCTGGGGCACCAGCATGGAGCAGGCCCACTACCGGTTGGAGTGCCTGGAACAGGTGGCCACCGTCACCCTGCACCTGCACACCTTGGGGTGCCACCGGGTCATCCCCCCTGACGTGGTGGCGGAACTGGAGGGGCTCCGCCCGGCGTGGGGGATTTTATAAGGTAAGATCCACCCCTGCCGTTTTTTGGCAGGGGTGGAAAAACGAATTTTTTATGAATTTACGCAAAAGATGATAGACATGGGATACAATCTATAGTAATATTATAGGTGAAAATGACGATTCCTTCGGCACAGATCCCTTTCGTCGGAAGAAGGCCCTCCTTCGGAAAGTTCCTGTCGAATATTTATTTGATCTGCACATCTGCCAAGGTAAAATGTCATTGACATTCTATTGTTTTTGAAATACCATATTTTCGAGCTCAAGAAAGGATTTTAGCCATGGCTGGACGTAAACGTACAAAAACCAGCGGGACTCCCGCAAGCATTCGCGAAGCGCTGAAGAAGGCCACCACCGAAATGTTGGTGCTCTATGTTCTGCGCCGCAAATCCATGTACACCTATGAAATGATGCAGGAGATTGACCGGATGAGCGAAGGGAAAATCACCTTCAACACCCTCTATCAGGCCATCTACCGCCTGCAGAGTTTCCACTATATTGAGGAAGAGGGGAAGGTGGTATCGGAAGACAATCGGATTCGGATCTACTTCGCCATCAACGAGGCCGGGGAGGATTACCTCCAGAAGCTGATCGCGGAATACCGCAGCTTCACCGCCGCCGTAGACCAGATTCTGAGCCAAGACGAAGTCAAGCAAGTGGAGGAGTGTTCCTAAGATGCTGGCAGTGCCGCTGACCGATTACTACGAAGAGGTCCGTCGTTATCTGACTTGTCCGGAGGAGGTCAAGGACGATCTCATCTACGACGTCAACCGGAAAGTGATGGACCTAAACGCAGATCGGCCTGACTTGGACTACAATGGTATCCTTGAGTTTCTAGGGGATCCCGAAGACTTGGCCAACTCCTTGATGGAACAGATGTCTGATGAAGTGATCCAAAAGTACGAGAAAAAGAAGAAGCGTATTCGCACGGGTATTATTGCTTGTGCGGTTGTTTTAATTGCTGCGTTATCTACTTTTTCTATTTGCGTTTCCCACCTTCAGAATGATAGTTATATTCGAGAAGACTCTGTTATCTTTATTGAAGATGAAAACGCTGTTCCAAGTGTTGAAGACGCTATCCGTTATGTTGAATAGATAGCTCGTTTATTTGAAGAGGAGATTGCCCAACAATGAGCGTTGTTAAAAAGTCATTTGTTTCTATTCTGGCACTCGTGCTGCTTATCTGCGTAATCCCGTTCCCTCAAGCTCAGGCTGCAAGCGCACCCGAGAGTACCACATATGTTGAGGATTTAGGGAATGGTATTATAGCAGAAACTACCGTTACCGTTGAGCCAGGCTTTGCTCGAAACTATTCTACAAGTGCCACAATTGCTAGTAAATTCACTAACAAAGGTACATGGATTGGGACCGTTTCTTTCAAAGCGTACTTCACTTATAACCACATCACCGCTGGTGTAACTGGTACTGAGTATGCAAAGAACATTGCAAGTGGCTGGAGTTATACTAACCATAAAATTACCACAACTACTGTATCTAGTAGTAACGGCGGTACTGCAACCCTGACTGCTAACCTGAAAAACTTCCCCCTGAACGTCGCAGTACGTCTTTCTTTACATTGCGACCCTGATGGGAATGTCACTAGAGTATAACAATTTTAAAAGTATTTACTAGACCGCAACGAGTATGGCTCCGTTGCGGTTTAGTTTTATTCTTCACCTCAATAAACATTGATGCACCTTGACCGGGAATTTCCCTTGTCGTTCAGTACATAAACAAAGCAAAAGACCTGAAATCTCACGATTTCAGGTCTTTTGGTGGAGATAAGCGGGATCGAACCGCTGACCTCTTGAATGCCATTCAAGCGCTCTCCCAGTACAAGCGTGTAGCGCCCCCTAAAAAGGAGGGAAAGCGAGGACTTTTTTAGTACGCAGGAGAACTTATTATGTTGTATTGATTAATCCGGGCACTTGTTCCAAGTTTATGATGCAGAAAGTAGAGCCAAATTGCTTTCTTTGTTGCGCTCGCTCCAACGAATGACTTTGACATCATAGTTTAGAAATGCATCTTCGATGCCTCGTGCGATATTGTTTTGATCGTTCAAAATAACAATAAGCTGACTATCTTTTTTCCGCGCCGGTCTTGTATCGTTCCAAGAAAAGAGAATATTTCCCATACTGGATCTGTTTGGGTTATTAACCGCTTGACAGAGTCGTTCTGGTTTTGTTTTTGTCCTTTGTAGTAAAAAGTCATAGTTGTGCGAAAATCCGGATATCCCCGTAAACTGAACATTATCAGAATAAAATATTTCCTTCTCATCAAAAAATTGCTGAATATCATCAAGAAATAGCGATGCCACTTTGGATTTAGAAACAGTAAACATATCGTCTATTCGTAATATTGCTTGAATAAAGAGATGCTTTTTTTGTGAAAAACTGCTGATAGGAGCTTTGGCCGTTAGTTCATCTGCATTTAATTTTACCCCGTATTGAGTTAATATTCTTTGCAAATGCAATTTACGGGCAGGTGTAAACTGAAATCCAGCCATTTTCAGATTATGAATAGTCGCACTATCATCAGAAAAATATATTTCATCGCCCACTTGTCGTACATAAATCTGCAAATAATCATTTGCGCTATCAAGGTAGGGTGTAGTAATCTCGTAATACTCTCCGATTCTTTCAAAGGTAATCTCTTTTTTGAGCCATGTTGCATACTCGTCAATTAGCTTTTGGATATCCAAGATTCTATCCCCCCTTCTCCAATACGAATACTACAACAATTCAAGTTGATAATGAATGGTTGGCTGCTCCACAACGTTAAATCTGGTTAAAAAAGCTATTGTATTTTCCACAAAAGCATCACTTTGAATGTTATCTGCCGGAAAAGCGTAAAGTCTCCCATATTCTTCAGTATAAATATGCCAATGACTGCTAATGATTTTTTCTCCGTCAGGGTTATAATGAACAGTGGTCGGGTTAATGTGTAATTCTAAAAGCATTATCCCATTTTTCTTAATTCTTGCACCAATATTATATTTAAGAGGTTGTATTTTCCCTCTATAAATATTTATTGAAAAAATGTCTGCTTTGGTATCCCCTATTACATCAAATTCTTCTGAGCTCCCCTGAGTAGGAAAATTCATCTCAGCAATCAGAGAACGCTTTGTCATATCTAGCAATATGCGTGCCTCTGTAGCAGTCAATTTTGCAACGCTCAACGGATCACCCCCTCTATCTTAGAATAGTTTACCATTGACAGTTTCATTTTTCAAGGTTTCTCAAAATTAATTGTAGTTTTAATAACGTTGCCCAACGGGACTAAGAGCAGCGTTTCCACATATTAATACCGGAAAGAAGTGATATGTCCTTAGAAGCTAGCCGTCAGGCTGGCTTTTTTCATGCCACAAAAGGAGGTTAGCGAATGGCAGATGAAAAAGTGAATGCAAGCCCGGAGGAAAAGAAAGCCCCGGAAGCTCTGGCCCGTCCGGGCAGGGCGATCCGCCCGCGCCGGAACACACCGAGGGCCCCGCTGTCCCTGGCAGGGCTCAAGCGGCTCCCGCTCATGCAGAGCCCGCCGCTGGAAAATATACCCAGCAGACCGTTCTCCCCGGTATGGTGAGGACGCCCCCCCATTTGATGAAAAAACAAAAGACCTGAAATCTCACGATTTCAGGTCTTTTGGTGGAGATAAGCGGGATCGAACCGCTGACCTCTTGAATGCCATTCAAGCGCTCTCCCAGCTGAGCTATACCCCCGTATCCGGTTGTCCGCCTCTCGCTCGAGGCAAGATTTATAATATCAGACCGAGGGTGTTTTGTCAAGGATTTTTTTGAAGTTTTTTGAAAAACTTTTTTCGTCAGCGCGTCATGGTGTCGAAGGCGTTCTCCACGCTGCGGGCCGCCCGGTTAATGCCCCGGCGAATCTGCTTCTCCCGGGTCTTCATACGGATCCCCAGGCAGGTGCCCGCGGCCATTCCCACGGCCAGGCCCAGGCAGAAGTGGCTTCTGGTGCACATGGACATGTCTCCTTTCCGTGAATTTGTCTGAGGCAGACGCTCTTAGTCTGCCCCTCTTTGACGGAAAATTCGTTGCTAAAATCTGTGAGTTCCATTATAATAAGGTGTTACTCTTGATGATTTTCGACACGGGAGGCGAAGGCATGACAACGCTCTATCTCATCCGACACGCCGAGGCGGAGGGCAACCTCTACCGCCGCATCCATGGACAATACGACAGCCTCATCACCGACAACGGCTACCGCCAGATCCAGGCCCTGGAGGACCGCTTTGCCGACGTACCCGTCCAGGCGGTGTACTCCAGCGACCTCTTCCGCACCATGACCACCGCCCGGGCCGTCTACGTGCCCAAGGGCCTGCCCCTCCGCACCCGGGCCGACCTGCGGGAGATGGGCATGGGAGAGTGGGAGGACCGCACCTGGGCGGGGATCGACCGCACCCACCACGAAATGATGGCCCTCTTCTCCGCCGGCTCCCCCGACTTCCGGGCCCCCGGGGGGGAGACCTTCCCCGAGATCCGCCAGCGGGGCACCGCCGCCATTCTGGACATCGCCGCCAAGCACCCTGACGAGACGGTGGCGGTCTTCTCCCACGGCACCCTGATCCGCAACACCCTGGCCGCCTTCCTGGGGTACGGCTACACCTCTGAGGAGATGCACAAAATGGGCCACAGCGACAACACCGCCGTGACCCTGCTGGAGATCACAGACGGCAAGGTGAACATCGTCTACATGAACGACAACTCCCACCTCTCCCCGGCCATCTCCACCCTGGCCCAGCAGCACTGGTGGAAGAAGAACGACCAGAAGGCCGACGTCAACCTCTGGTTTGCCCCCTTCGACCTCACCCAGGAGGCCGACCGCACCTTCTACCAAACCTGCCGGGAGGAGGCCTGGCAAACCCTCTACGGCCGCCTGGACCGGTACGACGGCGCCGGCTTCCTGGAGGAGGCCTATCAGAACTGGCAGGCCGACCCCAAGAGCCTGACCCTGGCCATGGCAGGCCGGCACCGGGCCGGTCTCCTCCAGCTGGACCCCCGGCGGGGGGACCGGGAGAAGAAGGGGTACATCTCCTTCCTCTACCTCACCCCCCAGCAGCGGCACAACGGGGTGGGGGTACAGCTCATCGGCAAGGCCGTGAGCCTCTACCGTCCCCTGGGCCGGGAGGACCTCCAGCTGTCCTGCTCCGAGGCCAACCAGCCCGCCCTGTCCTTCTATGAGAAGTACGGCTTCCGCCGCACCGGCAGCGCCGCCGGGGCCTACGGCACCCTGTACGAACTGGAAAAGCCCATCGGCTACCACAACCAGGCCGTGCCGGTGTGAGGGCTGCCATGGAACGGGATTTTCTGCCCATCTCCCGGGAGGACCTCCTCCAGCGGGGATGGTACTACTATGACTTTCTCCTCATCACCGGGGACGCCTACGTGGACCACCCCTCCTTCGGCACCGCCATCATCAGCCGGGTGCTGGAGGCAGAGGGCTACCGGGTGGCCATCCTCCCCCAGCCCGACTGGCGGGACCCTGCGGCCTTCACCGCCCTGGGCCGGCCCCGGTACGGGGTCTTCGTCAACGGGGGCAACATCGACTCCATGGTGGCCCACTACACCGCCGCCAAGAAGCGCCGCCACGACGACGCCTACTCCCCCGGGAACCGGGCGGGCCTCCGGCCGGACCGGGCCACCATCGTCTACGCCAACCGGGTGCGGGAGGTCTTTGGGGACATTCCCCTGGTCATTGGCGGGCTGGAGGCCTCCCTCCGCCGGTTCGCCCACTACGACTACTGGGAGGACAAGGTCCGCCGGTCCATCCTCCTAGACGCCCAGGCCGACCTGCTCTCCTACGGCATGGGGGAGCGGGCCACCCGGGAGATTGCCGCCGCCCTGGCCGCCGGCACCCCAGTGGAGGAACTCACCGGGATCAAGGGCACCTGCTTCCTGGCCAAGGACCCCGCCGCCTGCCGGTTCCCGGCGGTGACGGTGGCCTCCTTCGAGGAGGTGAGCCGGAGCAAGCGGGCCTATGCCCAGGCCAACCTGGTGGAGTACGACGAGCACGACCCCATCCGGGGCAAGGCGGTGATCCAGCCCCACGGGAACCGGTACCTCATCTGCAATCCCCCCGCCATGCCCCTGAACACCCAGGAGCTGGACCAGGTGGCGGAACTGCCCTACATGCGGGAGCCCCACCCGGTGTACGACAGCATGGGGGGCGTGCCCGCCATCGAGGAGGTGCGGTTCTCCGTCATCCACAACCGGGGGTGCTTCGGGGCCTGTAAGTTCTGCTCCCTGGCCTTTCACCAGGGGCGGATGGTCACCTCCCGCAGCCATGAGAGCCTCCTCCGGGAGGTCACTGCCCTCACCCAGCACCCGGGGTTCAAGGGGTACATCCACGACGTGGGGGGGCCCACCGCCAACTTCCGGCGCCCCTCCTGCAAAAAGCAGCTAAAGCACGGCCTGTGCAAGCACCGGGATTGCCTGGCCCCCACCCCCTGCCCCAACTTGGACGCCGACCACAGCGACTACCTGGCCCTGCTGCGAAAGCTCCGGGCCATCCCGGGGGTGAAGAAGGTGTTCATCCGCTCGGGCATCCGGTTTGACTATCTGCTCAAGGACCCCAAGGGGGAGTTCTTCGCCGACCTGGTGAAGTACCACATCAGCGGCCAGCTGAAAGTGGCTCCAGAGCACTGTGTAGGCCATGTGCTGGACGCCATGGGCAAGCCCCACATCGGCGCCTATGAGAAGTTCCGGGACAAGTACCAGCGGCTAAACCAAAAGTACGGCAAGAAGCAGTTCCTGGTGCCCTACCTCATGTCCTCCCACCCCGGGTCTACGCTGCAGGACGCCGTCGCCATGGCCCAGTGGATCAACCAGACCGGCCGGCAGCCGGAGCAGGTCCAGGACTTCTACCCCACCCCTGGGACCCTGTCCACCTGCATGTACTACACCGGCCTGGACCCCCGCACCTTGGAGCCGGTGTACATCCCCAAGTCCGCCCACGAGAAGGCCATGCAGCGGGCCCTGCTCCAGTGGAAGCGGCCGGACAAGCGCCCCCTGGTAGAGGAGACCCTCCACCGAACCGGCCGCACCGACCTCATCGGCTACGGCCCCCAGTGCCTGCTCCGGCCGGAGCGGCCCCATCGCGAGGGGCACTCCGCCCCCGCCAAGGCCCCCCAGCGGGCCGGCAAATCCCACGCCAAGGGAGCCCCCTCCTCCCCCCGGAACCGGCAGAAACCCTCCGGCCGGCCGGGGAAGAAGCGGAGATAGTTCCCACTACGCCAGCGCCCCCAGATGCCAATGGCATCTGGGGGCGCATGTTTATGGGTCCTGCTTTTCTCGGGCGCGGGGATAGGGGGTGGGTTCATCGGTGAGGCCCAGCAGGTAGTCGGTGCTGGTGCCGTAAAACGCCGCCAGCTGGACCAGCACCCGGGTGGGGATGTCCCGCTTGCCGATTTCATAGTGGGAATAGCATACCTGGGTGCAGTGGAGGACCTCCGCCAGGTCCTTCTGCCGCAGGTCCCGGTCCTCCCGCAGGTCGCGGATTCTTCGATACATTCTGTGCGCCTCCCTTGGCTGTCGGTCTCACAGAAAGTATAGATATAACATTTTGTTATCTTGCATTTTAAAACAAATTGTTATATAATGGCGCCAGCCCCATATTACGAGAGAGGAGAGAGGCACCAATGAAACGACACATCGCCTGGGGAATCGCCACCGTATGGATGCTCACCGCCCTGGCTGGCTGTGGCTGCCAGCATCAGTGGGAGGAAGCCACCTGCACAACCCCCAAAACCTGTACCCAATGCGGAGAGACCGAGGGCGAAGCCTTAGGACACACCTGGACCGATGCCACCTGTACCGAGCCCTCCACCTGCACCCGCTGCGGAGAGACCACCGGGACGGCCCTGGGACACGACGTCGCCCAGTGGACCGAGGAAACCCCTTCCACCTGCTCCGAACCTGGCACAGAAACCGGTTTTTGCACCCGCTGCCAGCAGGAGGTGACCCAGGAGCTGCCCCTGGCTGAGCACACCCCCGGAGACTGGACCGTCAAAACCCCCGCCACGGAGGACTCTCCCGGCACCCGGGTACAGACTTGCACCATCTGCGGAGCAACCGTGAACACAGAGCAATTCACCCTGAGCCCGGAAGAGGTCAAACAGCAGTACATGGATTCCTGCCAGACCTACTCCTATGAGGAGATCGCCCGGAACCCCGACACCTACTTTGGGGAACACGCCAAGTTCAAGGGAGAGGTCATCCAAGTGATGCCAGAGGGGGACAGCTACACCCTTCGGGTGAACATCACCCAGGGCTCCTACTTCTGGAGTGACCCCATTCTGGTGACCTACACCAAGCAGGACAGCAGCGAGGCCAACATCCTGGAGGATGACATCGTCATGATGTACGGCACCTTGGCAGGGGACTACACCTATGAGACCGTCATGGGCAACGAACTCACCGTTCCCTTCCTCATGGCGGAGTATATCGACATCCAATAAACGCAGCCACAGAGAACGGCCATCCTCCTTGGAGGATGGCCGTTCCTATCGGGCGTACCCGTCACGGTTTGCAGGTTCCGCAGGGCTGGTACCCCTGGGCCAGGAGGAGCTCCCGGTTGGCGGTGGTCTCCTGGCGGTTGGCCGGGGCGATGCGGGCCGCACCGGCGCAGTCTGGCTTGTGGAAGCGCAGGGAACTGGTGTTGAGGATATAGGTGATCTCCCCGTCGGAGGAGGTGTTCTCCCCCTCGGCCCATGAGTCCCCGGTGGCGTAGTCGATGGTCACCCCCGGCTGGGCATTGAAGCACAGCACGTGGAAGCAGACCCCCGCCCCGTTGTCCTCCACGCTCCAGGCCTCCATCTCCACCCCCCAGGGGACCAGGTCGGTACCCTCGTAGACGGGGGTCACCCGGTAGAGGACGTGGTTGCCGGTGGACTCGATGTAGTCGGCCACCTGGTTTTCAAAGGGGAGCATCCCCTGGGTGTTCAGGTACCGGGTGCCAGTGATAAGGTTGCGCTCGTTGGCGTTCTCCCCCGCCAGCTGGAAGCCGATGAGGTGGCAGCGGTTGTAGAGGTACTCCCCGTCCACCCAGTCATAGCGGACGGTGTGCCAGCCGGCGGGCTTCACCTGGCCGATCTCCCCCCGCTCCTGGGTGGGCATGAGCTCGGGGCTGAGGTTGGCATACGCCACCCCGCACCGGCCCAGGGCATCCAGGGGGGTGTAGTCCTCAAAGGACTGGGTGTCCCCCTTCTCCTGGTCGGTGAAGGCGGGCTGGTTGCCGTCCAGTTCCACCCAGGGGTTGTTCCCCTGGAAGTCGGAGATGCTCACCGACCCCAGGTCCACCTCCGGCTGGAACAGCCCGGCGCAGCCGGCCAAGGTCAGGCTGGCTGCCAACAGCAAAGCCAGCAGCAGGGCTTGCAGGCGTTGTTTCATGGTAGGCTCCTTTCTTTTCCGCCACGGCCCCGCCCCGTCCCAAAGGGAAGGCCAGGCACCGGGAAGCCCCGGTACCTGGCCGTCATCAACGCTTGGGGAAGGGCGGTCGCGGTCAATCCTTGGACCACTTGACCCCCTGGGGGGTGTCCATGAGGGTGATGCCCATGGCCTTCAGCTCGTCCCGGATGCGGTCGGCTTCGGCGAAGTTCTTGGCCTTCCGGGCGGCCTGGCGGGCCTGGATCATGGCCTCTACGGTCTCGTCCAGGCTCTCCTCCTTCTTGTTGTAGAGCAGGCCCAGCACGTCGGTGAACTCGTGGAGCATGTCCAGGCAGGCCTGGGCCAGGGCCTTGGTGGGGGCCTTCTCCACGGCGATGTTGATGGCCCGGACCAGTTCGAAGATGACGCTGATGGCATCGGCGGTGTTCAGGTCATCGTCCATGGCGGCATCGAACTTTTCCCGGTAGGTGTCGAAGGTGTCGGTGAAGGCCTTCTCCTCGGGGGTCATATCCCCGTCGGCCCCGTTTTTCACCAGGAATTCCAGGTTGCTCTCGGCGGTGTACAGCCGCTCCAGGGAGTTCTGGGCCATGATGAGGGAGTCCCGGGAATAGTTCAGGGGGGAGCGGTACTGGGCGGAGAGCATGAAGAAGCGTACTGCCTCGTACCCGTAGGCCTCGGCGGCCTCCCGGACGGTGAAGAAGTTGCCCAGGGACTTGGACATCTTCTGGTTGTTGATGTTGAGGAAGCCGTTGTGGAGCCAATAGTTGACGAACTTGCAGCCGTTGGCGGCCTCGGACTGGGCGATCTCGTTCTCGTGGTGGGGGAACTGCAGGTCCTCGCCGCCGCAGTGGATGTCGATGGTCTTGCCCAGGTAGCGGTTGGACATGGCGGAGCACTCAATGTGCCAGCCGGGCCGGCCCTGGCCCCAGGGGGAGTCCCAATAGGGCTCACCGGGCTTGGCGGCCTTCCAGAGGGCGAAGTCCAGGGGGTCCTCCTTCACGTCGTTGACGTCGATCCGAGCCCCGGCCTGGAGGTCCTCAATGGGCTGGTGGGAGAGTTTGCCGTAGTCGGCAAACTTCTTCGTGCGGTAGTACACATCCCCGTTCACCGCGTAGGCATAGCCCTTGTCGATGAGGGTCTGGACCAGGTCGATGATCTGGGCGATGTTCTCCGTGGCTTTGGGGTGGATGGTGGCGTCCCGCACCCCCAGGCCGTGGGCGTCCTTGAAGTACTCCTCGATGTACTTCTCGGAAATGGCTTGGGAGGTGGTGCCCTCCTCGTTGGCCCGGTTGATGATCTTGTCGTCCACGTCGGTGAAGTTCTGCACGAAGGTCACCTGGTACCCCCGGTACTCCAGGTACCGGCGCAGCACGTCGAAGAGGATCATGGGCCGGGCATTGCCCACGTGGATGTAGTTGTAGACCGTGGGGCCGCAGCAGTACATCTTTACCTCTCCCGGGGTGATGGGGACGAACTCCTCCTTTTGGCGGGTCATGGTGTTAAACAGCTTCATGTTGGCTCTCCTTCCTCGGTTGCGTTTCTTCTGTAGGGGTTGCGTCGCTCTGTTCGGCGGCGTCCTGGTGATGCTTTTTATCCAGGTAATTCTCCAGCCAAGCCAGGCGGGAGTTGATGGCTTCCAGTTCCTTCTGCACGGGGTCGGTGACGCTCACCTGGTCCACGTTGCCGACGAAGTTGGTCTTTTCCCCGGCGATGCGCACCACCCGGGCGGGGACGCCCACGGCGGTGGCGTTTTCCGGGATCTCCTTCAGCACCACGGCGTTGGCGGCGATCCGGGCCCCGTCCCCCACCTTGAAGGGCCCCAGCACCTTGGCCCCGGTGGAGACCAGCACGTTGTTGCCGATGGTGGGGTGGCGCTTGCCCTGGTCCTTCCCGGTGCCCCCTAGGGTGACGCCGTGGTAGAGCAGGCAGTCGTCCCCGATCTCTGCGGTCTCGCCGATGACGATGCCCATGCCGTGGTCGATGACCAGGCGGCGGCCAATCTTGGCGCCGGGGTGGATCTCAATCCCCGTCCAGAACCGGCTCCACTGGGAGATGGTCCGGGCCAAAAACTTTAGGTTATGGCAGTAACAGAAGTGAGCCGCCTGATGGTACATGGTGGCATGGACGCCGGGGTAGAGGAGGAGGACCTCCAACTTGCTCCGGGCCGCCGGGTCACGGGCCTGGTAGGCCGCTAAAGTCTCTTTCAAATGAAACATCGGTTCCGGTCACCTCACAAAAATTCAGAAAAAATACCGCCCCATGCTATGCCCGCCCCGCCCCAAAGGGACCAGGGCCAGGCAGCAAAAAACGCCTCTCGACCCACCAGGGGGTCAAGAGGCGATAGGGCTACCGCGGTTCCACTCTTGTTTCTCACTCGAAGGGCTGGTAACGGGGCCAAACCGGGGGGCATCTGCATCCCCCTCGCTCCCGGGCGCACGTTCCCCTGCCTTCCCGCAGGGCGGCTTGCAGTCGGTGGCCGCCCCTCTCTGTCCGGTTCTGGCAGGGTACTCTTCCCGTTCCTCACGAGATGAACTTTTCGCACCAGTATCTTACCACGGCCCGGGTACCCTGTCAAGAGAAAGGCCCGGTTTCCCCCGTTCTGGGGTTATGCAGAGACGGGGAGGTTCAACAGCTTCCCCAGGTCCTGTTGGAGGCGGTTTCCGTTTTGGATGCGGTATTTCCACCCGTCGGCCCCATAGCTGTAGCACTCCTCCCCCAGCACCAGCTGCTTCGTCTCTCCGTTCACGTCCAGGACCATGGTAAAGCGGCCGGCATCCTCTTCCTGGCCATCGGCCTTTTCCAGGGTGCGCTGTTCCTGGTACCGGCTCAGGCAGGCCAGCACCGCCGCCTGGTCATAGTCCGTCAGGGTCGTAGGGGGGGCCAGCGTCCCGTCCTCCTGGCCGTACTGGGGCTGGTACTGCAGCCCCTGAATGGAGGTCTCCGCCACATTCTGCACCACGGGGTGGGGCAGAAAGAATATTGCGCCCACAATCCCCACACACAGGGCCAGCAGAAGCAGCCAGCGCCACCCTCGCCTGTTTTCCAATGGTTTCTTCATGGGTATCTCCTTCCAGTGGGTTGGTCTCTGTCCCCGGCGGGTCAGGGTGCCGCCTGGGACAGGGCACGCCGGCAGGCCCAGGATGTCCCACAGGGCCTGCCCAGCCAGAAGGGGCCCGTCCAGCCCATCTCGTCCCGGGGACATCCATTCTCCTTGCCCAGAGAGAGAATTTTTCCGCCGGCGTTTCGGGCAAGACAGTTTCCTTGACAAACAGTGTACCATAGGAACCCCCTGAAGGCAAGGCAAAGGTGCGGAATCTGGGATTCCGCACCTTTCCTTGGGTGGTTGGTTATGGGTGCAGGGCGAAGCCGTCCACCAGAATCTGTTGCCGGTCCGCTGGAATCTGGCTGGGCTGGAAGTAGAGGTCATAGAACTGGTCCCCCTGGGGGAAGAGGTAGTGCATGGTCTCCTCCTCCGGGGTGACGTCCGGGGTGTCGGGGGAGCAGGAGATCTCCAAGTAGGTCCCGTCCTCCGAAACCGTCATCATGTAGGCCAACCTCTCCTCCGGGGACAGCTGCCGCATCAGTTCTTTGCCGCTGTCCCGGCTGTCCTCGCTGGCAGCCCCCACGGTGTCCAGGAAGCCCGCAGCGTCTGGATAGGGCACCACCTGCACGCCCCCCACTGCCTGGCCATCCAGAGAGAGGGTCACCCCTCCGTCCTCTCCCTCCTGGGCGGCGAAGCCCTGGGGCAGGAGGAGGGTGTAGGCGTCGGTCTTGTACCAGCTTTGGAGGGGAGCCTCCCCCGGATCCGCCGGAGGGTCGGTACTGCTGCAGGCGCAGAGGGACAGCAGCGAGGCAGCCAGAACCGCAGCCATGGCAAGCATCTTTTTCATGGGAATTGCTTCCTTTCTTGTTGGATTCCTCTCCATGGGCCACATAGAAGAGAGGGGATGTGTGACGCAGGGGGAGAACCATGTTTTGCGCAGTCCCTTTCATAGGAAACCACCGCCCCCTTTCGTCTCTACCCTCTATAACGAAATGGGGCGGTGGTTTTGGACACCGAATGTGAAATTTTTTCAGGAAAAGTAGGATTCCACCGGCGCGGCGCTCTCTGCCAGGGCGATGAGGTCCGCCTCCTCCAGAGAGGCCGCCACCTCCAGCAGGGCGCCGGTGGCATCGTCGATCCAAAGGATCACGCTGCGGCCCTCCGGCTCTGTAGGCAGGGAAAGCTCCGCCGGGTTGCCGTGGATCTGAAGGGGCTTCCGCTCCACTGGATCCTCCATGGCGAAGGTCATGTCCTTCCAACGGTCGGTCCCATAGGCGTAGGTGAAGTAGATCTCTTCCCCTGCTGCGTTGACGTAGTGCTCTCGGACATATCCGCCCTCTTCATCCTGGAAGGTATCGCCCCACACGTCCTCGTCCAGCTGGTACCCCTCCGGCACGGTGATCTGATAGGGCGTCAGGACACGGTTCTGGACGGCGACCCCTTGGTAGCGGTACCACAGGTCCCCTTCCATCCACTGCCGGACCCACCCGAAAACCGCCTCCCGGGCCTGGGCGTTGGTCCCCAGCACCACGCCCCCCAGGCACACCGCCGCCAGCAGGATCCCCGCCACCCGGTGGAGGATCCAGTGGGGCGGCCGAGGCTTGCCCTCCACCCGGCGGGCCAGGCGGG
>ERZ857998.2300-NODE-2300-length-18242-cov-3.553087_pt1 | contig 18242 bp, 12 predicted proteins | sample MGYA00519954_ERZ857998 | MGnify/ENA primary metagenome ERZ857998 (study PRJEB31778, sample SAMEA3449424) | human gut metagenome | biome: human gut; feature: human-associated habitat; material: faeces | place: United Kingdom | collected 2010/2012 ...
CGCGGCCGGTTGTTCCGCGCGCGGGACGGCTTCTTTGTCCCCGATCGGCCCTGCGCTCTGCGGCCGCTTCCGCTCGATCATCAGATAGGTGCCCGCCGCGATCAGGGCAATGCACACCGCGGTCAACGGGGTCATGGGCTCCCCCAGAAACAGCACCGCCAGCAAGATGGTCAGCACCGTGCTCGACTTGTCGACCGGCACGACCTTATTGACCTCGCCCAGTTGCAGCGCGCGAAAATAGCACAGCCACGAAGCGCCGGTCGCCAGCCCCGAAAGAATCAAAAACAGCCAGGTGCGCGCCGACAGATCCGTGATCGTCCCCTGCGCGCCCACGAGAAAAACCATGCCCCAAGAAACGAGCAGCACGACCACGGTACGGATGGCAGTCGCGACGGTGGAATCCGTGCGCCGGATGCCGCACTTGGCCAGAATGGACGTCAGCCCCGCAAAGAGCGCGGAGCCGAACGCATAGAAAACCCACATGAATATTTCATCTCCTGTATGAACGCCATCCCGACGTTCAAGCCTTTGCCTGTGAAAACCGCACGCCGCCCGCTTGAAACCGCATTGCGGCATCCGGCAATGCCGCTGCACCCGCCATGGCCAGCGACCCTGGAAGCGCCCGCATGTCCCACAAAGCCCGCACACCCGGCAACTTGCGCACAGCGGCCGAAGGCCCGACCTCCAATACGCGAACGCCGCAGGCGGCGCGTTCAGCAGCAGCGACCAAGCGCCGGAAACGCCGCGATGAGCGCTGATCGAAATCCGACGGTTTCGCGCGCGGCTATTTGATCTCCTTGAAGCCCTCGCCGTGCACCTCCGTGGCGTTCATCACGATCAAAAACGCCGCCGGATCGATGGACTTGATGAGGCCGAGCGTCTTGGCAAAATCGCTGCGATGCGTGACGACCATGAGCATCTGCTTGTCCCGCCCGGTATAGCCGCCGCGCGCGGGCAGCGCCGTCACGCCGAGCCCCATCTCCATGGCAAGCTTTTCGAGCAGCGCCTCGCTTCGCTCCGTGATCACATACAGCACCTTCGTGTGGTCGACGCCCTGCATGATGCCGTCGATGGCCTTGCTCGTGACGAAGATGGTCACGAACGAATACAGCGCGATCTCGATATTGCCGAACACGATCACGGCAAACACGACCACGAGCGTATCGATGCACAGCAGCAGCGTGCTCAGCGACAGATTGGGAAACACGCGGTTGAGCAGCAGCGTCAGCAGATCGGTACCGCCCGTGGAGATGCCGCGCACGAACAGCACGCCCATACCAACGCCCATGACCGCGCCGCCAAAGCCCGCCGCGAGCAGCGGATTGTTCGTATACGGCGGCACCACCAGCGTCAGCAGGTCGATGAGCACAGACAGCAGCAACGTGGCGGCGAGCGTCTTGCACAGCGGCCGAAAGCCCAGCTTCCACCACGCGAACGCCGCAAGCGGCACGTTCAGCAGCAGCGACCAGACGCCGACCGTCATCCAGCCGCCCGTCACATGGGTGAGCGCGGTCGCAAGGCCCGACACGCCGCCGGGCGCAATGTCGTTCGGAATCGTGAACATGGCAAGCCCCAGCGCGACGAGCGCCGTGCCGACGCCGATGGCGGCCGCGTCGAGCAGCCATTGCTTCGTGCGCAATCTCATGGGTTCAGCCCCCTGAGATCATCCGGCACGAACAGCCCGTCGCGCCGGATGAGCGTATCGTCGAACCAGATCTCCCCGCCGCCGCACGCCGCCGTCTGGATGCAAACGATGTCGAGGTGGAGCTGCGAGCGGTTGCCGTTGAACGCCGTGGCGTAGGCGTTGCCCGGCGTGAGATGGAATGAGCCGCCGATCTTCTCATCGTACAGTGTGTTGCCGATGGCCTTCGTGAGCGCGTTGTTCACACCGAGCGCAAATTCCCCGATATAGCGCGCGCCCTCGTCCGCGTCGAGCATGCGGTTGAACGCGCGCGCATCGCCCTCGCAGTCCGCCCGCACAATGCGTCCATTTTCGAACGTGAACGACGGGTTCTGAAACGTATGTCCGTAGCGGCGGGCGGCCGTATTGTAGCGGATATGGCCGTTGACGCTTTCGCGCACCGGAGCGGTGTACACCTCGCCGTCCGGAATGTTTATGCGCCCGCAGCACGGCACGACCGGAATGCCGGCGATGGAGAACGTCAGCTCCGTATCCGGCCCTAGGATGCGCACGCGGTCCGCCGCCGCCATACGCGCTGCCAGCGGCCGCATGCTCCGCTCCATCGCCCGGTAGTCCACCAGCGCCGCCGAGAGGAACAGCTCGTACATATCGTCCATGCAAAGCCCCGCCTTCTGCGCGTCGGCCGGGGTTGGGTAATGCAGATAGACCCAGCGCCGTTCATCGATCATAACGTCGCGCAGGCGCTTTCGCGCGCTGCGATAGCACGCCAGCGCATCGGGATGCACGCCGGAGAGCTCGGCATCGTTCTCATCGACGCCGATATCGATATGCGCTGCGACACTCTCCCACTTTTTGAGCTCCCACTCCACCTGCTTTTCAATCGCCGGCAGCGCGCGCTCCGGGTGCGCCGGGTCAATACAGCCGAACGTGAGCCGCGTGAGCTCGTCGTCCTCGAGCGCGAGCACAGGGTATGTGCCGCGCGTGGCCGCTGCCCGAAGCAGCGCCTTGATGAGCGGCTTTGCGGCCAGCCCTGCGTTGATCTCGAACATCTCGCCCGGTTGAATGCGAATCGAATCGTCCAGCAGCAGCGCCGCCAGCGCGTCCAAACGCGGATCCATGGAACCAACTCCCTCCAAAAAACAACCTTCCCTGTTATTATAAACGCGCACCGCCCCGCCAAACAACCCCGCGGGCCGAATAAATACGCGCTCGTTCCCCGTTTTTCCCGAACGGCGGCGGTGTTCATACTTTGTTTCCTTGCCGCGCAGCGCGCGCGCAATGTATACTATAGGGAAGAATCGGCAGCGCATGGCGTATGGAAGCGGGGATGGCATATGGGCTTTTGGAACACCACGGATATCGGCATCGATCTGGGGACCTCGAGCATCCTGGTCTATCGGAAGAACGAGGGCATCGTCCTCTCTGAACCGTCGCTCGTGGCGGTGGAGCGCCGCACTGGAAAGCTGACGGCCATCGGGGAGACGGCGCGCGCCATGCTCGGCCGCACGCCGCCCGAGATTGCCGTGGTCCGGCCGCTCCAGAACGGCGTGATCTCCGACTTTGAGGCGACGCGCCGCCTGCTCGGGTACTTTTTCAAAAAGGTGGCCGGCGCACGGCCGCTGATCGGGCCGCGCGTGGTCATCTGCATCCCGTCCGGCGTGACCGAGGCGGAAAAGCGCTGCGTCGTGGAGGCGGCAACCGCCGCAGGCGCGCGCCGCTGTTATCTGATTGAGGAGCCGATCGCCGCGGCCATCGGCGCGGGCATCGATATCGCCGCGGGCCGCGGCAGCATGGTGCTCGATATCGGCGGCGGAACGACCGACATGGCGGTCATCTCCTTCGGCGGCATCGTACTGTCGGACTCCATCCGCGTCGCGGGCGACCGGTTCGACGAGGCGCTCATCCGCTACATCCGGCGTAAGCACGATCTGGTCATCGGCGAGCGCTCCGCCGAGGACATCAAGATACAATACGGCCGGGCGCACATCGGCAAGGAACAGCAGATCATCGAGATTCGGGGCCGGAGCCTGCTCACCGGGCTGCCCGAATCCGTTCCCGTGGGCACGAACGAGCTTGTGGATGCAATGGCCGAGCCGCTCCGGCAGATCATGGACCGCGTCCGCACGCTGTTCGAGCAGACGCCGCCGGAACTGGCGGCCGATATCACCGAGAGCGGCGTATGCCTCACGGGCGGCGGTGCGCAGCTCGCGGGGCTCGACCGCTACATTGCCGATTACACGGGCGTTCCCTGCCGCCTCGCGGACAACCCCGTCACCTGCGTGGCGATGGGTACGGGACGCGTGATCGAAAACCTGTCCGTGTACAGCGGCGCGCTGCGGGACTACCGCCGCCGCGAATATCGCTGAACCGGGAGGCAGCCCCGACAGGCCGGTTGCTTCACGCTGCGGCAGGGTCTGTCGTTCGGAACTGTTTAACGTTTGTTCAGGGAATTGTCACAGTTACCTGCTATACTGATACCAAAGTCAGAAAGGAAGAATGCTCGCATGAAGGAATCCCGGCGCCGCACCTGGCGCGGCATCCGCCGCAAAACATGGGCGCTGCTCAAAAAAACCGGACGCATCCTGCGCGCGCTGTTCATCAAGCTCGGCCGGCTGATCGGCCACGGCGTGAAGACCGGCGCGCACCGCGCCTACCAGTTTCTCACCAGTCTGCCGCCCAAGACGCTGCTCGTCGGCATCGGCGCGATGAGCCTTGTGCTCGTCTCCATTCTCGTACTCGTGCTCGCGCTGCCGCACAAGGCGCCCGCACAGGAGGTTGCCGGCGGGGATCGCAGCGCGCTGCCCGCCGCCACGAACGTACCGATTCTCGCGGACGACCCGGCCATACAGCAGACCGGCGGCGACCCGACCGGACAGGATTTGACCGGGGACGGACAGACCGCCGGAGATGGCTCGTCCGGCGACGCGAGCGACCCGGCAGCCGGTTCGGACGGCGACGGCGCATCCGAGCCCGCCGAGCCGACCGCAACCCCGTTTGCCGCGCTCGAAAAGGGCGATGACGGCGAAACGATCCTCACCGTGCAGGCACGCCTGATGGAGCTGGGCTACATGGACTCCGATGAGCCGACCGAGCACTTCGGCTCGATCACGGAGGCCGCCATCGAATCCTTCCAGCGCCACAATGGCCTGACCGTGGACGGCGTGATCGGCGAACAAACGTATCAGCTGCTGCTCAGCAGGGACGCGAAGGAATACGTCATGCAGGCCGGCGACGAGGGCGAGGACGTCGAGGCCGTCCAGCAGCGGCTGTATGAGCTTGGCTATATCACCAGCAAGGGCAATATCACCGGCAATTTCGGTGAAAAGACGACCGCCGCCATCAAGGAATTCCAGAGCCGCAACAAGCTCGCAAGCGACGGCAAGGTTGGCGATGCAACGCTCGAGGTGCTCTACGACAGCGGCGCCGTTTCCAAGTTCTATTCCATCGGCGACAAGAGCGACGAGATCGAGTCCTTCCAGCAAAAGCTCAGGAAGCTGGGCTATTACGACGGCAAGATCAGCGGTGAATTCACAAAGGCGACCGCCAGCGCTGTGCGCGAGTTTCAGGCGGCGAACGGTCTGGTCGTCGATGGCAATGTTGGCCCCGCGACCAAATCGCTGCTGCTCTCCGGCGACGCGCAGTCCAAGGTCATCAAGCTTGGCGACAGCGGCAGCGACGTTGTGGCGATTCAAAAGCGGCTCGCCGCGCTCGGCTACATCCGCTCCGCCAACGCGACCGGCTACTTCGGCGAGATCACCGAGGAAGCGGTCATGGCGTTCCAGCGGCGCAACAAGCTCGGCGCGGACGGCAAGGTCGGCACCGTGACGCTCAAAACGCTCAACTCCAGCAGCGCCAGAAAGGCCGCGACGACCAGCAGCGGCGATTCGGGCAGTTCCGGCGGAAGTTCGTCCTCCGGCGGCAGCTCCTCGTCCGGCGGGAGTTCATCCTCCGGCGGCAGCAGCTCCTCCGGCGGCTCGTCCTCCGGCGGCAGCAGCTCCAACAAGTCCGGCGTCGAACGGTTGATCGATATCGCGGAAACGAAGCTCGGCTGCAAGTATGTGCGCGGTGCAAAGGGACCGAACACGTTCGACTGCTCCGGTTTTGTGTACTGGTGCCTGAATCAGGCGGGCGTTAAGCAGAGCTACATGACCTCGATCACATGGAGAAGCTGCACCAAGTACAAAAAGATCACCGATATGGACGATCTCAAGCGCGGCGACATCCTCGTATTCTCCGGCTCGACCATGGCCAAGGGCCACGTCGGCATCTATCTCGGCAACGGCAAGATGATCGACGCCGGCTCGAGCGAGGGCAGAGTGCGCATCACCACAACCGTGCTCCGTAAGGGCGGCTACTGGCCCAAGCACTTCCTCATGGGCTACCGCATCTTCTGATCGCACGTCATACATCGCTTGTTTGCGGAGGGTTTGGCCTACCGGCCGAGCCTTCCGCATATACCTGAATCAGAGCATTCTGCACAGGGAGGAATTCCATGCGGCGGGGACTTTCACTGCTCGTCTGCGTTTTGACCGTGTTCGCGCTGCTGCTTCAGCCCGATACGGCGCATGCGCTCGACGAGCTCAAGAACACCGATCCCGACAAGTATTATATCCTGCTCGATCTGAGAAACCAGATCGTCACGGTCTATGAGCGCGACGACGCCGGCGCATATACCCGGATCGTGCGCCGTTTTTTGTGTACGACCGGGCGCACCGAGGTCGACCCGGAGGACCCGGAGGACGAGGCCACGCCGACGCCCAAGGGCATCTGGAAGATGGGCGGGCGCGAGCGCTTCGGCAAGTTTGCAAACTTCGGCAACGAGTACGCGCGCTACTGGACGCAGATCGTCGGAGACGTCTATTTTCACTCGATCATGTTCAGCCGCCGCGACGTCAACAAGCTCAAGAGCGGCGCGTACAGCCGGCTTGGGCAGAACGTATCGCATGGCTGCGTGCGCCTGTACGTGGAGGACGCCAAGTGGCTGTACTACTACGCCTGCCCCGGCACGACCATCGAGGTCTCCACAAGCGAGCCGTCCAACCGGGCGCTGCGCAAGGCGCTCAAGAGTTCCCTCTCGTTCTCGGACTATAACGCGCTGCAAAAAGCGTTTTATGATGGTCCTGAACTGCCGAACCCGCGCGCGTGGATCACGATGGACGGCGCGCGCATGCGCAAGGAGGGCAAGGACAGCGCGTCCTCCGTCAAAAAACTGGCGCTCGGCACGGAGGTGGAAGTGCTGCTCGAAGGCGACGCATGGGTCAAGGTACGCTATGACGAGCGGGAGGGCTACGTCAAGCGGGGCTACCTGTCCATGGTCGAGGGACAGATCGATACGCGCGAGGACGCGAACCTCATCCGCCAGACCGTATGGCTCATGAGCGCGCCCGGCAGCGACGGCGAGCGCATTGTGAAGGTGCCGACCGACACCTCCGTAAAGGTTCTCGAGACCAGCGAGGACGGGAAGTATATCAAGATCGAGTACTGGGGTGAGACGGGCTACATCCGCTCGAACGCCGTCAAAAAGGGCTGGGGCAAGGATGTCGGCTGAACGGTTTTGATCGCTGCGGCAGTACGCAGCGGATTTTCCGCATAACCATGATGTGATACGGAAAAGCGGGAAGCTGCATTCTTCCCGCTTTTCCTGCCAAAAGGGTTGCGATGCACACCGCTCCGTCGGTTCGCGCACGAATGGATACAAAAAACAGTCAAAAGCAGCGGCCAGTGCGGTGCTTTTGACACAGCGTCAAGCCGAAAGGATCGCCCCTGCTGCGGCGCTGCCGCAGCAGGGGCGTTTTCTTCCCGCTTCGTATCGTTGTCGTTTGGATTCGCCGTACTCAGTCCTCAAACCGCGAGCGGTCGATCCACAGACCGAGCGCCGGGTTCGGAATGAAGTAGATCTCTTCGCCGTCCGGCATGGTGTTGTAGCCGTAGGTGAGCTGCTCCGGGTTGTAGCGCTTGATCGTCTCGTCATAGTCCGCCCAACCAAAGTGCACGCCCTCGATCTCCTCGCGCGTGATGTTCTTCACGGCATAGGTGATCGTGAAGCGGCCGTCGGACGAGCCGTGGATCAGGTGCGCCGCCGCGCCCATGTTGTCGCGCAGGTCCTGATTCTTCGGGTCGTTGAACAGCTCGAGCACCTTCAGGCGGCCGCAGTAGCCGTACTTGCGGATGAGCTGATCGATCTGCGGGTCCTCGCCGAAGCGCTCCACGCCCGGCGCCAGCACGATCAGCTCGCCGCCATCCGCGATGGCCATGCGCGTGCGGTACACGGATTTGTTGCCGAGCCACGTCGTCCGGAATTCCTTCGGATCAAGATAAACGACGCACTTTTTGATCCCCTTTTCCACAAAGTCGATGTTCTTCTGCTGCGCGAGGGCAATGGCCTCCTCGAGCACCTTGCGCGTATCGCCGATGAACAGGCCGTGCGTATGGATGTTGCCGCCGGGCGCTGTGGTGACCGTCAGTGCGAACACGATCGGCCGGCCGGCGAGGAAGTGCTCGAGCGCGTAATCGAACACGCGGCGCACGGGCGTAAAGTCGCGCCCCATCATGCGCTCCATGCCGTACACGGCGCCGACCATGTGGCTCTTGTTGATCATATCGCTGCCGCCAACGCCGACGAACAGGTTCTTGGCATGGTTGGCCATGCCGATGACCTCGTGCGGGACGACCTGCCCGACCGACAGGATCAGATCGTACGACGGATCCATCACGCGGCGGTTGACCTCCACGCTGACCGGATCGTTCCACAGCCCCTCGGTGATCTCGGTGAGAAAGCTCGCCGGCACCTCGCCCAGGTGCACGACGTCGGTGCGCCAGTTGTGGGGGATGAAGGTTTCAAACGGGATGTCGCCGAACATATCGGCGGCCTCCGCCTCGGTGACCGGCACATGCGTGCCGAGCGCGGGCAGCACGTCCACCGCGCAGCCCATGTCGGTGAGCAGATGGTAATAGACGTTGGTGATGTAGCCGGCGTTCGAGTGGTAGCGCGTATAGTCCGGCGGGAGCAGCAGCGCCTTTTTCGGCGTCCGGCCCGCGAGCGACTCCACGAGCGCCGCGCGGATCTCGGCGCGGTCGAGCCCCGCTTCGGTTTTGGCACGATAGAACAGTTCCATATCGGATGTCCCTTCCCTTTCGTTTATTCAGCGCGGCTGCGTTCAGCGTTCATGCCGCGCTCTCCGTTTTGCACGTCTGCGCTTCGCTTTTTGGCGGTGATGCCGCGCTTTCGTACGGTGTTTTCAGAATGGGCAGCGCTTCCGCCCGACAGATGGAGCGGAAGCGCGCTAGTTGTACGACAGAATCGGTTATGCGGTATAGGTCGAGGCCGAGGTGTTGCCGCCATGGCCCGTCCAGTTGGTGTGGAAGAACTCGCCGCGCGGGCTGTCGAGGCGCTCGTAGGTATGCGCGCCGAAGTAGTCGCGCTGCGCCTGCAGCAGGTTCTGCGGCAGCTTCTCGGTGGTATAGCCGTCGAAGTAGGACAGCGCCGAGGAGAACGCAGGCATCGGAATGCCGTGCTTGACAGCCTCGGCCACGACGTTGCGCCATGCCGGCACGAGGCACTTGATCGTCTCGCCGAAGTACGGGTCGAGCAGCAGGTTCTGCAGCTCGGGATCGTTGTCATAGGCTTCCTTGATCTTGCCGAGGAACACCGAGCGGATGATGCAGCCGCCGCGCCACATGAGCGCGATGCCGCCGTAGTTCAGGTTCCAGCCGTACGTCTTGGCGGCTGCGCGCATGAGGGTATAGCCCTGCGCATAGGAGATGATCTTCGAGGCATAGAGCGCCTTGCGGATATCCTCGATGAACGCGGCACGGTCACAGTCGATCTTCGTGTCCGCCTTCGGGAACGCCTTGGCGGCTTCGACGCGCTCAGCCTTCATCGCGGAGAGGCAGCGGGCAAACACCGCTTCACCGATCAGCGTCAGCGGCACGCCCTCGTCGAGCGCCGCAATGCCGGTCCACTTGCCGGTACCCTTCTGGCCGGCGGTATCGAGGATCTTGTCCACGATCGGCTGACCGTCGGTATCCTTATAGGCGAGGATGTCGCGCGTGATCTCGATGAGGTAGCTGTCGAGTTCCGTCTCGTTCCACGCCTTGAACACCTCGTGCATCTCGTCGGCCGTCATGCCGAGGCCGTCGCGCATGAGCTGGTACGCCTCGCAGATGAGCTGCATGTCGCCGTACTCGATGCCGTTGTGCACCATCTTCACAAAGTGGCCCGCGCCGTTCTCACCGACCCACTCGCAGCAGGGCGAGCCGTCCTCGACCTTGGCGCAGATCGCCTGGAACACGTCCTTGACGTGCGGCCACGCGGCCGGGGAGCCGCCGGGCATCATGGACGGACCCTTGAGCGCGCCCTCTTCGCCGCCGGACACGCCGGTGCCGACGTAGAGCAGACCCTTGGATTCGACATACTGCGTTCTGCGGATGGTATCCGGGAAATGGCTGTTGCCGCCGTCGATGATGATGTCGCCCTCCTCGAGATACGGGATGAGCGTGTCGATCAGCGCGTCGACCGCTGCGCCGGCCTTGACCATCATCATGACGCGGCGGGGTTTTTTCAGGTTGGCCACGAGCTCCTCGAGGGAGTAGGTGCCGATGATGTTCTTGCCCTTGGCGCGGCCTTCGACGAAGTTCTGCACCTTGGAGGTCGTGCGGTTATACACCGCGACGGTGAAGCCCTTGGACTCCATATTCATTACGAGATTCTCGCCCATAACGGCAAGACCGATCAGACCGATATCCGCTTTCATTGCTATTCTCCTGTTTCTTTATTTTTTCTCGTCCTTTTCTCTGGTGGAAGAAAAGGGGCAAACAAAAACCAAGTATTGGGTTGTGTTCAAACAGACTCGACTTTTTCTTTCGCTTTCCGGAAGAAGAAAGGAAAAACCGTTACCGCTTGACGCGCGCGTTGCCGCTCCAGACCGCCCAGACCTGCTCCTCATCGGCCGGCTGTGCATAGTCGTTGAGCATCGTCGTGGCGAGCACGCCGGTCGCCCAACCGAAGTGCAGGCAATCCTCGGCGTTCCAGCCCTTCAGGATCGCATACAGCAGACCGCCAACAAACCCGTCGCCGCCGCCGATGCGGTCGAGCACCTGAATCGGGCGCGGTTCGGCCACATGCCACTCGCCGTCGCGCAGCAGGATGGCGCCCCAGAGATGCTCGTTGGCGCTGACGACCTGCCGCAGCGTGGTCGCAAACGTCGTCGCATTCGGATATTCCTTCTGGACGCGCAGGATCATCTCCTTAAAGCTGTCGATCTTCGCGGCCAGATCCTTGCCGCCGGCTTCCGGTCCCTTGACGCCGAGGCAGAGCTGGAAATCCTCCTCGTTGCCGATCAGGATGTCGGCGATGGACGCGATCTCGCGGAAAATTGCGGAGAGCTCCTCCTCGCGGCCCTTCCAGAACGAGGCGCGATAGTTGAGGTCGAACGCGATGCGCGTGCCGTACTTCTTCGCCGCGCGCGCCAGCTCGAGGCAGAACACGCCGGTATCATGCGAAAGCGCCGCGATCAGGCCGGACATATGCAGAATCTCCACGCCCTCCTCGCCGAAGATGCGGTCGAGATCGAAGTCCTTGACGTTGAGCGTGCGGCCGACCTCGCCGGCGCGGTCGTTCGTCACGCGCGGGCCGCGCAGACCGAAGCCGCTGTCCGCAATGTTGAACTGGTGGCGGTAGCCCCACGGATCGCCCTGCGGCACTTCCCTGCCCTCGTACTCCATGTTGCGGCTGCGCAGATCCGCCTTGATGAACGCGGCGATCGGGCTGCCCTCGACGAACGTGGTGAGCACCTTAACCGGCAGACCCAGCGAAGCGGGAACGGTTGCGACGTTCGTCTCGGCGCTGGTGGCCTGCATGTAGAAGTTGTGGCTGATGTGGACGGGCTGGCGGGTTGCGGGCGTGATGCGCACGCCCATGCTGGTGGGCACGACGAGTGCATAGCGTTTCATGGTGTCATCCTCCTCAAAATTAGAATGATTTATTTCAGAATCTCGTCAAAGCGGAAATAATGCAGCGTGTTGTTGTAGCTGATGTTCTCGACGATCTGGCCGAGCGCATCGAGGTCGGCCGGGTACTCGCCGTTCTCCACGAGCGTGCCGAACACGTTGCAGAGAATGCGGCGGAAATACTCGTGCCGCGTATAGCTCAAAAAGCTGCGGCTGTCGGTCAGCATGCCGACGAACGAGCCGACGGCGCCGAGGTTCATCAGGTCGCGAAGCTGCTGCTCCATGCCCGACTTGTGATCGTTGAACCACCACGCGGAGCCGAGCTGGATGCGGCCGGGAACGTCGGAATCCGTTTGGAAGCAGCCCATGACGGTGCCGATGATGCCGTTGTCGGCGGGATTGAGCGAATAGAGGATCGTGCGCGGGAGCGCGTTCTGCTGTTCGAGCAGGTCGAGCATGCGCGCAAGGCGCACTGCGCTGCCGCCCGCGTCGTTCATCGCGTCAAAGCCCGTGTCCGGACCGAGCCGTTCGAACATGCGCGTCGAATTGTTGCGGATGCAGCCGAAATGCCACTGCATGACCCAGCCGCGCGCGCGGTATTCCCTTGCGCAGGTGGCCAGCAGCGCGGTCTGGAACGCTTCGGACTCCGTGAGGGATACCGGAGCGCCCTTTTTGCCCTTCTCCAGAATGTCGTTGAGCTCGGCCTCGGTCGCCGTCTCGCAGATGGCGGTATCGAGTCCATGGTCGCTCACGCGGCAGCCGTGCGCATCGAAATACGCGATGCGGTCGACCAGCGCGGCGCGCAGATCGTCCATGCTGGCGATTTCCATGCCCGTGACGGCCTCGAGCTTTTTGAGGTAGGCGGCAAACTCCGGCTTGTCGGCGCGCATCGCCTTGTCCGGCCGAAACGCCGGCAGCACGGCCACCCGGCAGGTCGGGTCGGCGGCGATCTGCTCGTGCGCCGCAAGATCGTCAATCGGGTCGTCGGTCGTGCAGATGAGCTTGACGTTGCTCCGGTCGATGATGCCGCGCACGCTCATGTCGGGCCGCGCCAAAACCTCGTTGCACGCCCGGTAGACGGCGCTGGCGTTCTTTTCGGTCAGCGGCTCGCGGATATCAAAATAGCGCTGCAATTCGAGATGCGTCCAATGGTAAAGCGGATTGCCGACGAGGTTCTGCACGGTCTTGGCCCATGCGATGAACTTTTCCTCCGGATCGGCGTCGCCGGTGACGCAGCGCTCCGGCACGCCGCACGAGCGCATGGCGCGCCACTTGTAATGGTCGCCGCCGAGCCAGACGTCGGTGATGGAATCGTAGCGGCGGTCCTCAGCGATCTCCGACGGTTTGATGTGGCAGTGGTAGTCGATGATCGGCATCCTGGCCGCATGCTCATGATACAGCGTCCGCGCCGTATCGCAAGACAGCAGAAAATCCTTGTCCAAAAACGGCTTCATTCAAATTCCTCTTTTCCTGATTGCGCACTGGTTGTGTTTGTGTCTGTTTTGGGTGGAACACCCACTGATGAGGCCAGTATATCACTGATATACCAGAAAAGCAACCGAAGAATTCGTTTTTTGGAAATTCTGCTGATTATTCAGATTTTTTGGGTTTTTCCTGTAATATATTTGTTTGACATCGGCGGGAATGGTGATATACTGGAACTGATCTATAGCGATAGGGATGAACCATTTGTACAATACATCATTTTCAGGAGGATCTGTCATGTCCATCACAACCGATTCGCTTCTTGCGGCGCTCAGGGAACTCGGCGGCCTATTCGTGTACGACCGCTCCGCCGATGCCGCCGAGGGCACGGCCGCAGCCATCGTCAAGCGCGATACGGAAAAGCTGCTGGCCGTCATGGGCGAACATGCCGGCGACTTTGCCGGCGAGGTGCAGAACGGCGTGAAGCTCTGCCCGCTCACCGTTGACAACGCGCTGCGGCTGCAGGCGCTGTTCCCGTACACCAAGCCGAAGAGCCACAGGGGCCACGCGTTCACCATCGGTCTTGGCGACCGGCTCGGTCTCGCCACGCCCGGCCATGTGCGCGCCATCGCGGGTTATGACGTCTATCCCGTGCTTGCGCAGCAGTCCATCCGCGAGCTGTCGCTGACGGGCCGCACCTTTACCGGCGTCATCGCCGCCGCCGCGTTCGGCGTGTTCCAGGAGGGCTACAAGGGCGGCTACGGCGCCGACGGCGACCATCTCAAGACGAAGGCGGAGATCCGCTATGCGCTCGAGAGCGGCTGCACGATGATCACGCTCGACTGCTCCGAACACATCGACATTCAGGCCGCAGCCTACACCGACGCCGAGGTTGACGCCGCCTATGCCGCGCTCCCCGCCGACCTGCGCGCCCACTATGAAAAAGCCTATCTTGGCCGCGAGCTGCCCTTCATCGGCGCGCTGCCGCATGCCGAGCTCAAGCGGATCGTGCTCGTGTTCTGGGATGCGATCAACCACGCCGAGAGCTGCTACCAGTATATTGAGGAGATCAAGACGGCGGACGTCGATTTTGAGATGTCCATCGACGAAACGCGCACCATCACCACGCCCGCCGAGCACTTTATGATCGCCAGCGAGCTGCTGCACCACGGCGTGCATCCGGTCAGCCTCGCGCCGCACTTCTCGGGCGAGTTTGAAAAGGGCATCGAGTACAGCGGCAACCTGAACGATTTTGCGCGCGACTTTGAAATCCACCAGAAGATCGCGGATCACTTCGGCTACAAGCTGTCCGTCCACTCCGGCTCGGACAAGTTCTCCGTGTTTTCGACCGTCGGCCGCGTGACCGGCTGTCACGTCCACGTCAAGACCGCCGGCACGAACTGGCTTGAGGCCATGCGCGTCGTCGCCCGCCACAACCCGGCGCTGTACCGCAAGGCGCACAAGTTTGCGCTCGAGCACCGTGCGGAGGCCGAGCAGTACTACCACGTTTCCACCAATCCGGCGGAAATCCCGAACATCGACCTGCAAAACGACGCCTATCTGCCGGAATACCTGCAGCTTCCCGCGTCGCGCCAGACGATGCACATCGCCTACGGCCTGCTGCTCGATCAGGACTGGTTCAGAGACGAGTTTTTCCCGTTCATGTCCGCCTATGAGGAGGAGTATTACGCGGGTCTTGTTTCGCACATCGGCCGCCATCTGCTCTACCTGACCGCAGAGCGCTGAACATCCGGCTGCAAATCAACAGGAGGAAATACTGGTTATGAAGCTTTGCAACAACACCATCCTTGAAAACCGTGCCGCGCTGACCGAGAAGGGCTATGATCTGCCCGCGTTCGACCGTGCGGCCGTGACCGCTAACACCGCGGCGCGCCCGGAATGGGTGCACTTCGGCGCGGGCAACATCTTCCGCGCGTTCATCGCCAACCTGAACCAGCGCGTGCTGAACGCAGGCTTGATGGACACCGGCATCACCGTAGCCGAGGGCTTTGACGCCGAGATTCTCGACGCCGCGTACCGCCCGTTCGACAACCTATCCGTGCTCGCGACGCTGTGCGCCGACGGCCGCATCGAGAAGACGATCATCGGCAGCGTGGTCAACAGCCTCGGCATGAACCGCGGTACGGACGACTGGGCGCAGCTCGAAGCAGCGTTCCGCTCCCCGTCGCTGAAGATGGCCTCCCTGACCATCACCGAGAAGGGCTACAATATCATGGATGGCCATGGAGATTACTTCCCCGCCGTACTCTCGGACATGGAAAACGGGCCGGACAAGACCGAGAGCTATATCGGCAAGATCGCCGCGCTGTGCCATGCGCGCTTTGCCGCCGGCGGCGCGCCGATCGCCATGGTCAGCATGGACAACTGCTCGCACAACGGCTCGCGTCTCGAAACCGCCGTGCTCGCGTTTGCGGATGCATGGGAGCAGAGGGGCCTGTGCCTTGCCGGCTTTGCCGCCTATGTGCGCGACAAGAGCCGCGTCTCGTTCCCGTGGAGCATGATCGACAAGATCACGCCGCGTCCGGACGACTCCGTGCGCGAGATGCTGGAAAACGATGGTTTGGAGGACATGGGCGTGCGCGTCACCGGCCGCCGCTCGTTCGTTGCGCCGTTTGTCAACGCCGAGGAGGCGCAGTACCTCGTGATCGAGGACGCGTTCCCGAATGGCCGCCCGCCGATCGATCAGGCCGGCGTCATCTTCACCGCGCGCAGCGTGGTGGACATGGTTGAGACGATGAAGGTCTGCACCTGCCTCAACCCGCTGCACACCTGTCTGGCCGTGCTCGGCTGCCTGCTCGGCTTCACGCGCATCTCGGCGGAGATGCAGGACCCCGATCTGAAGAAGCTGGTCGAGATCGTCGGCTATCGGGAGGGCCTGCCGGTCGTCGTCGATCCCGGCGTCATCAGCCCGCGCGCGTTCATCGACGAGGTCATCGGCAAGCGCTTCCCGAACCCCTTCCTGCAGGATACGCCGCAGCGCATCGCGACCGATACCTCCCAGAAGATCGCCATCCGTTTCGGCAACACGATCAAAAACTATGTGGAATCCGATACGCTCGACGTCAAGAACCTCAAGGGCATCGCGTTCGTGATCGCAGCCTGGTGCCGCTATCTCATGGCGGTCGGCGACGACGGGCAGCCGTTCCAGCCGAGCGACGATCCGCTCATGCCGATGCTCGCGCCGCGCTTCCAGGAGGTACAGCTCGGCGCGCCGTGCGACGTACACGCGCTGCTCCAGCCCGTTCTGTCCGACGCGCGCATCATGGGCGTCGATCTGTACGAGGCGGGTCTCGGTGAGCTGGCGGAGGCCAATTTCCGCGAGCTGATCGCCGGCCCGGGCGCCATCCGCGCCGCGCTGCACCGTCTCGTCGAAAACGCATAACCCCCCCTGACGCGTGCGGCCGGTCGCTTCCGGTTTGGCCGGCCGTGCGCCGAATCTCCATTGCCAGCAGGAGGTCAACACTTTGGATATGCTGTCGATCCCCCAAAAAGAGCCGGGTGAAAACGGCCGCAAGTACGCCTATCGCGTGCTCTACAATGGCATCATGTCGCTGGATTTCCCCCCCGGCATGCTGCTCGTTGACGCCGAGCTGTCACAGGCGCTGCAAATCAGCCGCACGCCGATCCGCGAGGCAATCGTTTCGCTCGTGGAATCGAAGCTCGTGGAGGTCTATCCGCAGCGGTCGAGCTGCGTATCGCGCCTCAATCTCGATGCGATCGAGGAGGGCGTGTTCCTGCGCTACAACATCGAGCGCGCCATTCTGCGCGAGGCGATCCAAAAGGCGGACGGCAGTGACCTGTCCCTGATGCGCGAGAACATCGAGCAGCAAAAGGCCAATCTGGAGGCCGGCAATCTCGACCGGTACATGGAGCTGGACAACGCGTTTCACAAGCTGTTGTATCTGGCGGCAGGAAAGCCCTGGACGTGGTCCACGGTCATGCGCATCGTCACGCACCACGACCGCGTGCGCAAGTTGCAGGTTCGGCTCGGCACCGATCAGCTTTGGCCCGCGCACGAGGAGCACCGGCAGCTCTTCCACGCCGTCATGACCCGCTCCGAGGCGAACCTCGATGATTTTCTTTATGAGCACCTGACCGCGGGCTACCGCGGCGCCCTGCCCGAGCTGATGCAGAAATACCCGGACTATTTTGCGATTTGAGCGCCTGCACAGTGCGGCAGGCGGCAGTTGTTCCGGCTGCCAACCGTTTGTTTGAACAGCAATGCGCCCACGGCGGAGATCTTTCCGCTGTGGGCGCAATTTGTTGTATCTGTTCTCAGAACGACAGCAGGGAGATCGCATCGGAGATCGTCTTTTCCATGGCCTCGCGGCCGTACTTGTTGACCTCCTCCTTGTTCTTTTCGCCGTGGGTCAGGCACCCCGCGCCGCCGATGCAGCCGCCGGTGCAGGCCATGCCCTCGATGAAGTTGCCGCCGAGCACCCGCTGGCCCGCCTTCGCCTTGAGCAGCGCGGTGCGGCACGCCTCGATGCCGTCGCACGTCACCGGCTGGAACGTGAACGTTTCGTCCAGACGCTGTTCCTTGAGCGCCTGCGCCACCGCGTCGGTCAGCCCGCCGCTGCGCGCGAAGATGCGGCCGTAATAGGATGCGTTGTCGAGCACGGACTCTTCGAGCGTGGAAATATCGACGCCCGCGCCGTCAAAGAGCGCCTGCAGCTCCTCAAAGGTCAGCACCGCGTCGATATAGGGCTTCACCGTATCCAGCTGCGCCTCGGCCTTCTTGGCCGTGCAGGGGCCGATGAAGATGGTCTTCGCGTCGGGCGTGGTCTCCTTGATAAAGCGCGCGATGGCCGCCATGGGCGACAGATTGTGCGATACCATGGGCAGCAGCTGCGGGAAGCTCTGGCGGATGTAGGTGACGAACGCCGGGCAGCAGGAGGAGGTCAGGAAGCCCTTTTCGGCCAGCTCACGGGATTCGGCCTCGGCCACCATGTCGTTCACGGCGCTCAGGCACCCGATCTGGTCGAGGCCGCCGAAAAACGGCAACGAGCCGTCGCCGCCGTAGGCGAACGACCAACCGCAAACGACCCACATAACCCCAACGATGCCGAGCACGCCGAACACCATCACCATGGTGTTCACGACGTTCTTGCGACGGGAGAGACCTCCATAGAAGAAGGCGAGTCCGGGCGTCATGAGCAGCACCAGCATGGCGCAGACCACCAACACGCACACATCGATATAGCCC
>ERZ857998.2301-NODE-2301-length-18234-cov-5.171242_pt1 | contig 18234 bp, 19 predicted proteins | sample MGYA00519954_ERZ857998 | MGnify/ENA primary metagenome ERZ857998 (study PRJEB31778, sample SAMEA3449424) | human gut metagenome | biome: human gut; feature: human-associated habitat; material: faeces | place: United Kingdom | collected 2010/2012 ...
TGCTTTGATCATATCTTCCGTTGCCGTCAAGCTTAAAGAAGCTCCAACCGGAAACCCTGTCGTAATTATCGGAGAAAATCGGCACCGCATAGTATCCGGTCTCATCATAGGTCCAGCCCTCGGCATCTCCCTTGACCTGACGGAAAGCAAAGCCCTCGGAAAGGTTGCCGCACAAACTCCGATCGATTGTAAAGATGTATGTACCGTTATACGTCATCTCACCGTAGGTCTCTATGGTATCCTTAACAACCGTATGCTCGCTTTGCGCTCCGAAGTCGCCAATTGAGAACTTAAAGGTCTCCATACCGGGATCCATTTCGCCTGTTTTTTCGACAGTAAGCCTGTAGGGCAGCTCAATGCTCACGGTGTTTTCCTCACCATCGGCCGCTGCCGATAAGGGCGCTGCAATTGCCGTCATTGCGACAAGCATGACAAAACACAGCATCAGTGACATAATTCGCTTTTTCATAACAACTCTCCTTTTTTTGATTTGCAAGGCCGCTTTCGTACGCATCCGACCTTTGCCTTTCTTTGGTTCCGGTCGGACGAAAAAGGTCCTCGGGTTTTATTCTTAAGCCTCAGAGGTCTGTCCTGCATTGCCGAATTTACATGTAAGACACCCTCCGCGGTATTAAGACTTAATTATTTACATACCTGCATTTTGCGCCGTTCAGGCGGGAAATCCGTCGATCTTTCCTACTGCATACTGTAAAATCAGCAATGCATCGGTGGCCGAAACCTCTTCCCGTCCCCGTTTACGTCGGCGGCGGCACTGGTCGGAACCGCCTTCAGCGGCAGCATTCCTATCAGCATTGCTACCGCCAACAAAAAGCCTGAAAATCTGCACTTATTACTCGTTTTTATCAGATTCTCCCCTTTTTACATTACATGGCATAGATTTGATCCATCAGATACTCGGCAGTCATAGACCCGTAGAAAAACTGGTCAATAATACCGTTTTTCTTGGCATCACGAATATCCTTTGCCGCTTGTTTTTCGGTGTTGGAATCGACAATAAGAGCAATCTTGCATTCGGGACACACCGCTTTCACATCGTCCCGCAGCTTCAGTCTCTCGTTCAGCATCCACGGAGTATAGCCCGTAACCTCCATTACAAGAACAAACGGTTTGTACACCTGGCACAGTTCGACAGTATCCTTCGGAGACTCCGCACGAACCGGATCTATATCGTAATCCGATTTTTTAAAAGCGGTCGCAACGGCATCGGCAAACAGAAAATTCTGCATATCGATTACAATTTTACGCATCGAACCATCCCCCTTTCACTTAGCAATATATCCTACAGGTATCTCGTTTTATTTTCCGATATCATTGTATCAAGGATAAACCTCTTTGTCTGTCCTCAAAAGTGAGGACAAATAAAAAGTAATTTGTAAACAAATTATGAACAATCGGCGCTTAACGTCGGTGTCATAAAAAAACCGCCCTGCTCTGAAAAGCAAAGCGGCGTCCTACATCCATTTATATTTATACATTAATGCCGGATAATATTCATGCTTTTTCCCCGGCATCAAGCCGGCTTTCCGGCACAACAAGCCGTTTCCCCACGGCGGCAACCATAAGCCTGTTGCGGTTAGGATACCCCGTCTTTTCCAGCATGCGATTAATATAAGTCCGCACCGAGGATTCCGCCACATTCAGCTTTGCGGCAATCTCGGTATTTGTTTTACCCTCACAAAGCAGTCGCAGGGTCTCCAGCTCCTGATCGGACAGGTCGCATGAAAGCACCTTTCCGAGCCTTACCGAAGGTGCACTGTCCGGCCAAAAACGCTTACCTGAAAGCGTTCCCTCAATTACACCGACGAGATCTCCCGACGGAGAATCCTTGTACCAAAAGCTGTCGGCTCCTATTCTTCTTGCCCGCTCCAAAAATCTCCCCTCCAGCATGGAGGTCACCATGACGATTTTAATTTCGGGATAAAGCTCTTTAATGGCTTCGGCAGCGTCCAAGCCGTCGGAATCGTTTTCGGTGCAGATGTCCATAAGTATCATGTCAATGTGACCCTCGCCACACCGACGCAGTGCCGCATCGGCACGGGTCAGCGTGCCTGCGACCTCGCATCCCGCGCTTTTTTCCACACAGGAGCATAAATACATTCTGGCAAGAGCCTGATCCTCAACAATCAATACTTTTTTTGTAACCATTCGTTTCCTCCGAATCTCCTAACCTCGGCACTTCAATTATCAAAGCAAACTCCGGTAAGCTTTGCACGGTCATCGTCCCGCCGACCTTTTCAATACGGCGACGCAGATTAGAAAGGCCTCCGCCCTCCGTAATGGTCTTCTCCGGCGGCTTTCCGTCATTGCGTATCATTACGGTATGGCTGTTTCCGTTTTTCCAGATATTTACGACCAACTCGGAAGAGTTTGCGTACTGTATTGCGTTGTTCAGGCAAACCTGCATGGCGGTATACATCAGCTCCGCCGCATCGCCGGTCGGCTCTTCGCCTCTTATCCGTATTGCGACTCCGCTGCGGTCAGCACTGTCAAAAAGCTTTTCCTTTGCAGGCAAAAGAACCAAATCGCGAAAAGCAATGCTTTTTTTCCATTCGCGCAACACAATATTTGCATCAACACCCTCAAGATCTCCTGCAAGATATTGCTTTGTTATGGTTATGCAGGCGGCAAGATTGTCATGCATGGCGGATTTCGCGGCAAGCAGCTCCTTTTCCCTTGCCAATGCCACGACATTATCGGAAAGCTGTTTGAGCTTTTCCGAATCTTCCTCCAGTTTTTTGCTGTCATCGGTAAGCTGTGCCAAAGCACGTTGCAGCTCGGTAACATCGGCAGCGCTTAACTGTATATAGTTCTCCCCATACCGGTCGGTAACCTCCGTTTTTTCAAAGCGCCATACGGTTTTGTCCGGAAATCTATAGGTGTTCTCGACGCCCGAAATCCGCACAATACCCTTCGGAAGATCAGACAGCGCTTCCTCAATCTCGCCCAGATACTGCATATCGCTGCCGCACAGATAGCGGCTCAATTGATACATCTGCCGATTACACAGGACAATACTACCCGTGCGGTCAAAAAAACATACGGCAGTTGGAAGTCGGTCAAAGCTCTCCTTAATGGAATTAAATCCCAGGTGTTTCAATCTATGCACCGTTACGACCCCCTATTCGTGTGCGAACAAGCCACAGGCCGTCCTCCTGCTTGACCGTTACATTCGAAGAAATAAGAAATGACAAATCGGCGCCGCACTCTACCGACAGATCCATCTCGCTGTCGGACACGGAAATAAAAAGAGAATGCAGCTCGTTTATTGTCGCTTCCGCAACGCTCTTTAAAAGATTGAAAAGGCGCGCCACCTCTGCCGAACGTATCGGACCGGTTGTACGGTAAACCACGCCGCATTCGGTGCCGCATGCGGTCAAGGCGCGCACCGCCTCGTCAACGGTCAGCCTAAGCTCCTGCTGCGGCAGAAGCTCATATTCAAGACTGAGAAAGTACAAATTGGCACTGCGCTTAATATAAGTACCGAGCAAAAGAATTCTTTTTAACAGAATTTGTATTTCGGCAGGCTCGGCATCCTCACATTGTTTTAACAGTTGCCCGATTCTGGCTATCTGCTTTCCGTACCTTACCTCCAACTCGTTGTAAATACGATTTTTTTCCGTCAACTCGTGCAGCTTTTTCTGTACAAGATAAGCTTCCTGTAATTTTTCTTTATTGCTTTTAATTTTGGCCTTGTTTTCGCTCAGTCTTGCACGCAGCTCGGTCAGCGGACGCACATTATCCTGCCAGACGGCATATCCGCCGCTGATCGGTGCCGAAGAAATGCGTATACCGTTGGGACGAATAATCTGAAGTCCATCCTTCGGACAAACCATATCTTCACACGCGGTATGGGAGCGGAATACGATATTTCCGTTGCGATCCGCGATACATGCCGCAAGTGTCGTTGCCTCGAACAGCTCGACATAGCCTGTATTGGACTGTATCATACGGCAGCGTATACAGCTTTCATAAATTGCCGCATATAAAAGGCAAAACATAACGTTCATATCTCCGAACCACCAGCGTATAGCCGGCAGCCCCGACAGATACAAAAGCCCGTACACAATCGTTACGCATCCTATAATAAACGGCACAAACTTCTTTTTACCTCCGCTCGGGATGCGGCTTTTCTTAAAAAGGCGGATAATCGAAAAAACCATACAGGCGACCATCCAACCGAAACAGATAAAATATAAAGGACGGTGGGAATAGGAATAATTAACCGATCCGCCCGGCACGCCGCCGCTGAATGCAAACACCTGCTGGTGCAGGTCATTGGTGATTACCAGCAAAAACAGCACAGCCGGAACAATTGCCAAAGCGCCTATCTTTCCGGTCAGACGGAATTCCTCCGATTTTCCGAGAGACAAAGCAACATACACCCCAAGCAACGGTATGAAAAGCATTGGTAGATAATAAAAATACCAAATGTACCGTGCCACCGTCAAATCGGTAACAGCCTCATATTTCAGCGTACGCAAAACAAGCCACAGCAGCATAAGCGCCGCTGTCAGGCGCATACAGTGCAGTGCTTGCTTCTGTATAATACGGCGGTCGAGGGAAAAGCCCCACAAAGCAAACAGCAGCAGATAAAGCGCCGCACGAATATAGTTCACGAAAATGCCGCCGATGTCGAACATAGCAAGCATCCGACAGGAATAAGCCGCCGCAATAATCGTAAAAACCAAGAGCATCGGAAGCAAACGTTTAGTGTTCCGTTTCATTGGGTAAATCTCTCGCTTTCTCTGACAAGGATTGTCATCTGGCGATTTTATGTATTTCTCGACAGGGCGATTCCAAACATGAACTTTCTTTTTTATATCCCTGTCAATCGGCAATATCCGGAGTTTTTATGGCTTATGTCCGTGCCGTCAGCCTCGATTCAAACAGGATTCACTCTGAAAACAGGAACAGCCGACCTCGACTGCCGAAAGTATAATAGCATATTCCCGGCAAAAACGCAATTATTTATAAAGCGATAGATTTATTTGTTTCTTGCGTTTTTCGGTTGCCCACCGCAAAAAAAGCGAACCGCATTTCATTGCGATCCGCCTCTTCCGAAACATCTTTATACATCACCGTTTACCATAATCAACAAGACATTTGATTACCGTCATTTGCACGGTGATCGCCGGCCGTATTCAGGTCAGCATTTCCCGTCCGTTCTTCGGCCGGCTCGCCTGCATGACACAGCCCTCCGTAGCGTACAGGCTCTGCACCTTCATTCCCTTCTCGTTACGGAAGAAATTTCCCAACCGGTTAACTATCCCTGACACCTATGTACGGTTAACAGAAATACTATTGATTATTGATTATTGATTGGTTCATTCATTTGATGCCTCCGTTGCGAAATTTCAAACAGGTTGCTTTTGGGCGGGTATTTTATTCATCTCAAGTTCATTTTCCAAATGCTGCGAGACGCTGTCGGCTATGGCGGTCGTTGCCCTCCGGATACCGGCATCCGACAGTCCCTCGCACGGGTGAATCATCGTTACGGTCAGCACAGTTCCCGTTTCCTGTTCATTTACACAGACGGAGAACCGGCTTAAATTACCGTACACCGACATCTCCGCCAAAATAGTGGATGCGTCTGTTTTTTCATATTCGGCACCGTTTTTATCCAGCACTTCATAGACGGCAAAGATCACGTATTGCCGATTATACGGCAGTTTTCTTCTTGTTGTCTTACCGTCCGGCAAAGCGGAAAGCTGCTTATTCATCGTCCGGCTCCTCCTTTTCATCACGGTTTTATAGTAATCGGTGCCACTACTTTTCAACATAGCTGAATGTAAAGTCGGTGATCTTCGGTGTGCTCCATGTCGTAAAGTCGATGTCCTGCGGTGAGAACAGCTTAAGAGCGCATAGGGACACGCCGCCCTTCTTAAGCTCTATATCGACATCAAAGTGCTTTTCAAACAGCACCCTGCCGCCGTCTGATACCGAAATATCCATTCCTGTGAGCTTAACTTCCTTGTCCGTGCCGTTTGACGCATATACCGTAAGATTAAGGTTGTCGTTTTCGTCCATATACATTTCCGTAACCTTGCACATGACGGCATCCTCATAGAATATTGCCGTGTTGTACGAATCAAACGGGATAAAGAATTTTGCCCACGCATAGCCGCTTTCCTTTGCCCAAAGCCCCTCGGGAGTAAATCCGGCATTATCATATTTCGACTGCAGCCGAGAGCGGACATCGTCGTTCCATTCGAGTTTCCAGCCGTCGTCCGCGTGCGTCATGATAGTTGACAGATAGACAGATTTTTCTTTTTCTGCCGGATAGTTTGCAGGTATCTGATAATACAGCGCCGTGAACCAAACGGAATCGCCGTCCTGTGCCGCAATGGCGATCAGGCTCTTGCCGTACTCACGGAATTTATCAAATGAGGTGTTGTAATACTGATCGATGACCGCTTCGTCCGTGTTGCAAAACAGCTTTGCAAACGCCTTTTTGTCCTTGCCGGCATACTCGATCAGCTTATCCGTGAGCTGCTTTGCCCTTTCCTCAACAGATGCGTCGTCGTTGTCCGTTGTATCTCCGCTGTTCGGCTTTGTCGTGCTGTTGGGCGTTTTTTCCGTATCCGACGGAATTTGTGAACCGTCGTCTTTTCCTGCCGACTCGGTCCGTGTCGTGCCGGGCTTCTGGTTGCTGCCGTCGATTGCGCCGTAGAGCGTCGGCACGCCGAGGCTTGTAAGTATGCAGATGATCAGCCCGCAGGCGATCAGTCCGCTTGTAAAGGCGGCAAGCCCCTTGCCGTTTCGTTCCGGATTTTTCCCCTTTGTCACAGCATTCTTTACGCCGAGCAGCAGGGAGTTATTCTCCGATACCGCCGAGCAGAAAAGCAGCAGCGCCAGAGACAGCACAAAGGCATACGGCAAAAATAACGAAATCACTACGGCAGCGATAAAGAACCACAGTGCCTCAGGTTTCAGGCGCACCGTATTGCAAACGGTGCTTTTAAGCCGCCCTACGAAGCCGCCGCGCTTTATTTCGGTAATCAGCTTGCTGACCGACACCATCAGAAAATAAAAGAACAGTGCGGCAAAGATCTGATTGACGATGTTGTTATTTGAAAACAGTGTGTTTGCAAACACGGCGGTGATGACCGCCGAGGCAAGCGCCATTACAAGCCTCAAAATCAGGCTCGGCCAGAACCTTTTGCCCTCGTATGAGCTTATTATTGCGTCAAACGCATTGGAAAGTGTGTTTTTCAGTTTCATACGCACCACCTCACAGTACCGCTTTCAGCACGGCAATAATCACTGCGGCGCACACATTCACGGCAAGCGCGATCAGGAAACCTTTCAGCGCTTTTTTATAAGAACGCTTTTCGGCAGGAGCTTCTTCCCGCTCGCTTTCGGGGAGGACAAATTCACGCTTACCTATGAGCATATCGGCGATCCACTGTCGGTTTTCATCGGTTGCCGCAAACACATGAACGAACATCTGCGGGGAACTGTCGGAAGGTGCAAAAACCGTACCGGCAAAGGAATATCCGTTACCGTCAAGTTCGATCACGGCTCCGTGAACACCTCCCTTTTCTCTTCGCTCGATTTGCAGCTGAATATCCGGTTCCCTCAGCGCCGTTTCCACGCACGCCCGCAGATACAGCTCCGCTGCCATAAGATCAAACGGTCCGGAAACCGTCAGTTCACCGCGGAAAGCGTCAATGCGGAGCCATGCACCGTCCATGAGCAGAAGATAGGTGTCGCCCGCGCCGTCCTTTTCCTGCATTCGCACACGATAGCATTTCTTCGGACAATACAGTGCCGATATAAGAAGCTTCATCGAATCGGTCGGCTGCAAGCCCTCCGCTTCCTCTGTAAGCAAGCCTTCCGCAATCAGCTGCGCATCCAGTCCCTCTTTCAGTTCGGGAGGCATGACTTTCTTCAATTGCAAAACAGCAGATCGAAGATCATAAATCGGAGAAAGAGCGTCCGCCGACAGTCCGAGCAGTTCACCGAGACGGTCTATAGCCAAATAGGACAGTTTTCTTACCTGCATCTTACATTTCTCCCTTCGTTCCGGTCGTGTAGAAGTCTTTTACTGCCGAATTGAACCATTCTACATATTGCTCAGCCACGCGGCTGCCCCCTATCATCTCGTTTGCCGTATCGCCCATATTGCCGAAAATGCCCCATCCGAGGCCGTCTTTGCCGAAGACGCCGGTCGCCGTATCTTTGACGCTTTGCCAGCTGCTGACCAGATCCACGGCATCGGAAAAGTTCTTGATATTTTCGCCGTAGGCGCCGTCGGCAATCCGCTGCGTCAGCTCCTCACGGGTATATACAACGCTTGGGTCAAAGCCTGTATCCAAATGCAGCTCTTTATTGCGTGAGTACATATAATCCATGAAGAAATCCGCCAGATGCTCGGCGTTGCCGCCCATGCTGACTGCGTCCGCCGCTGTAGAGGTGCCCATTGCCAGACCGGAAACGGCATCCCATATTCCGACGGCGGGAACACTGTCGGTAGCCATGCCGAACACAGTTCCCACAGACAGCGAGCTTACAAAGGCTTTGTTCCACGCTTCATCGGCATTCCCGGTCTCGTTATATACATCCAGATACTTCTGGAATGCCTTGCCTGCGGCGACTACGCCCTTCATCACCTTGCCGACGCCCCCCATTTTCTCAAACGAGTTGGAAAGCAGGTCAATACTGTCACTGCCCATTTTAGACCACTGCTCGGCGGTCATTCCCCAATAGGTTTTCGGTATCTTCGGAATGGGCTTTTTCTTGTCCTGCATTGTGCCGGTGTAATGCGCAACGCCGGCGGTTATGCCGAAAAACATCAGGAGACTTGCGGTAAGCGCACCTTGCTCAAGAACCTTCTTCGGGCTCCACGACGGCTCGCCCTCGGCATATTCGCCGAGCCTGCCGCCGGTGGAATCGTCCACATCCTTGTCGGCGGAGGCAAGCTTTCCCTTATAATCGCCGCTGCTTTTGAGATTCCAATGAGAGGTGAATTCTTTGACCTCGCCGCTCATCATGGCGACCGCATCGCCGTAGGATTTGAAATACGGCTTTCCGCTATCATCAAGCGCCGGAGTCAGCGCGTCGTTTTTGTTGATCAGGGTATCCAGCAGATTATAGGTCGTGCTGCCTTTTTTGGCATACAGGGTCAGTCCGAGGATCTTATCGTTGTCGGAGAGGTCGCTCAGATACTGAAAATCCTCCCAGCTTTGATCCGTCATACCGATATCGTAATTTCCGAGAACGGTGTCATACCAGCCGAACGCCGTGAAGTCGATAAAGGTCATATTATCCGGCAGCTTAATATCTCGCAGCGACACACAGCCCTCAAAGGCACCCATGGCTATCCAGTCAAGCTTCGGCATTTCGGGTATGCTTTTCAGCGAAACATCATTTTGAAACGCGTATTTTTCTATGTATTCAAGGCTTTTACAGCCCGAAATTTCTTCAAGGTTTACCGAGCTTAAACGGCGGATACAGGTCACATTGTCGTTGACATAGACCTTTTTGAGGTTGTGATCCTCGATATCTACACCGATTATTTTTACCTTTCCGTACAATGGTATAGTTACCGTTTCGGGAACGGCAATTTCGGTTTTCTGCCCCACATAGGAAACATAGCCACAAATCTCGCCTGTCTTGTATTCCGCCATTAGATCGGTCACGACCCACTCGCCGAGCATGGAATAGTCATAGCTGTACCAGTGGGACGAATAGTTCACCCTCGATCCGGCAAGCTGCCCCTCCTGCTGACGTTTCATGTAATAGATACGGGTCATATCTCTGACAGTATCCCACGCCGGATCATCAGCGCTTGCAGGCTTGTTTATCATCTCAGACATACCGGTATAGAAGAATTGATAAAACGCAAAAGCGCCCGGCATATCCCAATGTGCAAGGGGATCTTTTTCATCAGGTTTCTTTCCGGAAACAGTCGTCAGCGCCTTTCCGGAAGTTCCGATTAGACACCCATTTTCGTCAACCTGAAACAGATCCGGCTGTTCTGTAACAGTTGAAGTGCCGACAGTATAATTTCTTTGCGGCGCATTATCCGAATCGTCCTTCGGCGGATAGTAGTAACCATATGCTGCCATACCTGCAACCGTGTTGTTTGCTACAAACTCCATATAATCTTTAAGGCTCTTTCCCGTGGACGAGCCATCGTCATATACTTCGCCCTCGCCGTCCCATTTGGCGCCTTCCTTCCATGTGGAGTAGCAGGTAGGGCAATAATAGGTATACACATAGCGGAGTTTATTCCCGACCTTTTCAATAATACCGGGGACGGTATAACGTCCGTCGTCCTCAACCTCCGCATAGTATTCAATCATTTTGTCGCCGTGACCTGAGCAACGATAATTAAGCCCCGGTACCTTTGCTGCGTTGCCGTCGGTAAGCCCGTAATAATCCTCATCCAGCACGGTATGCCCGCTCTCCCTTGCCGACGCGGTTATCGGCATAAGCGACATGACCATAACCGCCGCAAAGACTGCGGTCAGCAGCCGTGCCCGATGCTTTTTATGATTTTTGTGTTTCATATGCGTTCCTCTCCTTCTTAAAGGCTGAGTATATCGGCTTATATCAACCGCCTTTGCTTATAATTATATCGGAGTATGGCGGTGCAGTATATAAGGGAAGTCCGCCAATCTGCGAAAAACGGGGTGGCGGACTTCCGCCATTCTAAAAAATCAGCCAAAATGCTGCCTGTTTTTCCGAAAAAGAGCAAAAAAATTGCCTCCCGCGCAGGCGGGAGGCAAGGCTGCTGTATGTCATATTGAATTGTAAAGCGACACAAGACCGACACGGGATTTTGTCCCGGTTTTTTCGTATAAGGCGGAAACATATCTCTCCAAGGTCCGTCTGGACACGTATAAATTATCGGCAATCGTCTGCAAGCCGTCCTCGGTGTTTACCAGTAGCCCGAGCACCTCGGCTTCTCTCGGCGTAAGCGAAAACTGCTCCGACAGCTTTTGCAGCCTTTCGCTGCTGCTTAATTTATCTCTGTCTTTTGCGTCCAGTCCCTCGAAAAAGCTCTTCCTCATATTCGTATATATGAATGCGGCGACACTGGCAAGGACAAACAGGATCAATTCAATGGTGGTGATGGCAATATTATTTCCGGAATGAAGCAGCGCAAGAGAGCCTCCCGTTATTGTCACGGCAACAAGATTATTGACGGCTCTGCCGAGCCCCGCCCACAGCTCCGGCATTTTTGTGTACCGGGCGATCTCCATGAAAGATGTGGTAAAGAAAACAGCGAAAAAGCCGGCGGAGAGGTAAAATATAATAAGCCCTGCCGTAAACGGTCCGGCAAACTGAAGAACAACCAGACAGGTTGCGGACAGGATCATCACGCAGTACATAACCATACTCATATATTTTCTGCCGGCCATGTCAAACAGGAATCCGGCGAAAAGTCCGCTGAACGCAAGAAGTATTCTCGGCCACTGCCCGATATTCACCACACCGCTTGCATGGTACAGGGTGACCGCATTATCCAGCGTGCTGAAAATACAGGTCAGCAGCGCAACTAAAATGATAAGAACGACAGCAATCTTTAAGCTGCCGTTTCCGTTTTCACCGGAGTCCTCATTTGTTTTTTCTTTTGAAAAAGCCGGAATAATACTGTTATTCTCCGCCCGTATCAGCGTGACCGCCAATAACAGGATAGCGGCGGAAAGAATCCCCGCTTCAAAAGTCGCTGTATGAATCAGATTGTTGTTGGCGATCTGGATCAGAACTCCGAGCAGATAGGAAATACCCACCAGCCGTGCGAGATGGGTATTGTCCTCCAGCAGACAAAGGGATTTAAAAAACACGGCGCTCCCGAAGGCACCGAGGATCAGAAACAGTAAAAGCCCCATGCACATCGTGAGTGTGTATGTGCTGTGGCGGCATATCAGAAACATGCATACGGCGGATAGAATCGCCGCACTCGTAGTAACCGCCGATTGCAGCCGTCCCTTGCAGACCCGGCAGAAAAAGGGATACAGAACAAAACCGATCACGCTGATGCCGAGCGCATAGTTTTGAGCGGATACCGACTGATTGCCCGAAACGATACGGGAAATCATATCGACAAATAAAAACTCCGCCCCTAAAAAGGTAAAGGTAAACAGGCTCATCAGCAGGACAGCCTTTGTGTAGGGAATTCTGTTTTCTTTATTAAAGGCATCACTTTGCCTGATTTTTTTCAAAATGCTGTTCATACTCAAACCTCTTACTAACTGTCGAACAGAAATTCCGTCATGTCATTCGGCATACAGTTCAGCGCTTTGCAGATTTTCCCAACGGTTTCAACCGTGATATTTTCATTCCGTGTCATTTTGGAAATGACATAGTTGCTGATGCCCGCAGCCTTTTCCGGAACCTTCTTTTTCATATCCCTGTCGACCAGCAGCTTCCAGAGCCTTTTATAGCTTATATCCATACCGTCAGCCTCGATTCAAACAGGAGTTACACCGAAAATGTGAGCAGCCGGTCTTGGTGTTGAGAATACAATAGCATATTTCTTGCAAAAACGCAACGGTTTATAAAGCGATAGCTTTATTCATTTCGTTTTTCGGTTACCCCGCTGCAGAAAAAAGCGAACCGCATTTTACTGCGATTCGCCTCTGCCGAAATATGTTTTAGTTTATCTTTGCAAGTATGATATTCCCGTATATTTTTCTTTCTGCTGTGATATTTCTTAAGCCGTCCTTCTCATTGGGAAATGCGGAAATAACAGCCGCACTGTCAATATAATCATTTTCTCCTGTTCGGCTTTTTCACTTCGGCAAAGGCAGGCACCGGCATCTGAGGCGCCGGTTTTACCGGACAATGAACGAATACCGGCTCAGTAAGGGGTCTGATTTCTTTGCTTTGACATTCCGGGCACACTCCCTCAAAAATCAGACGATGCCGAATAATCTTATAGCCTGACTGTCTGGCAATCTCTTCATCCAAACACGGCTTGTAAGGATGCGGTGCGTCGCTGACTTTTTTGCACTTAACGCAGAACATGTGATAGTGCAGATCGGTTCGCATGTCGTATCGGTCCGCTCCCGGCACTCGCACATGGCAGATCAGACCGTCCTCGCAAAGAAGGTTTAAATTACGGTATACGGTTCCGTGGCTGATTTTCGGATCCAGCTTATGCACATCATTGAATATTTGGTCAGCCGTCGGGTGGTCTTTTCTTGCCTGTACCGCCTGTAAAACCATTTGCCGTTGTTTTGTTTCTCTTCGTATAATCATAGGTTTTCATCTCCGTAATTTGCTGCCCGCCCTGCCTGTCCGGCACAGGACGGGCAGCAGCTGTAACAGGCTGAACATCAGCCGCTGTTCTTATCGGAATAAGCAATAGACATTATTTAAGAAAAATCAGCATCTGTCACCCAAAGACCGTGCAGATTGCAATAAGCGTATACGGCTTCAACTTCGTCTCCGTCGCAAACGGCAAAGCTGATCGACGGCTCGCCGGTCGGACACAGTTCCTTGCGCTGATTTCCGAACTTTGTTTGAAGGGAAATCCATTCAATATGGTGATCCTCGTTCATCGGATGAAGAATTGACCCGACATCCACATGAACTATACCGTCCTTTACGGAATAAACAGGAACGTGCTTTTCAATTGATGCGTCAATCGCACCCGGTATCACCTCTTGCATCAACTCCCCGCAACAGACAATCGGAACTCCGCTGTCATTGACGAACGCAATCATATTTCCGCAGTGATCACAGATGAAAAATCTTTGTTCCATAGGCATATCTCCTTTCAAAGCTTTTCGCTTTCTTCAAAAATTCTCTGCATGGATCTCAAAGTAGCTTTGCGGATGGCTGCAGGTCGGACAGACCTCCGGAGCTTGTGTATCGACTGTAATGTGTCCGCAGTTTCGGCATTCCCACATTTTTACTTCACTTTTTGCGAAAACCTTTTCGGTCTCGATATTGCGAAGCAATGCGCGAAAACGCTCTTCATGCTGCTTTTCTATCTCTGCAACAAGGCGAAACTTCTTTGCGAGCTCCGGAAAGCCTTCATCCTCCGCTGTTGCTGCAAACTCTGCATACATATCCGTCCACTCATAGTTTTCTCCCTCGGCGGCAGTGCCGAGATTCCTTTCCGTCTCGCCGAGTTCGCCGAGCTCCTTAAACCAGAGCTTGGCATGAGCCTTCTCGTTTTCCGCCGTTTTTAAAAACAGGGCGGCAATCTGTTCGAAACCCTGCTTTTTTGCGGCAGAAGCAAAGAAACTGTACTCGTTTCCGGCCTGCGACTCTCCGGCAAACGCTTCCCAAAGGTTCTGCTCGGTCTGTGTTCCTGCATACTTGTTTCTGCCATTCATAATTGCTGCCCTCCTTCTTAATATTATTAGGATAAGTTCCTAATAATATTATAGGCGAATCCCGAATAAAGTCAATAGTCGGCAACTCAAAATAGGATAAGTTCCTAATTATATTTTTATATTTTTATTCATTTATCTGTTCACTCTTTTCTGTGCAGCAGAGGCATACGAAAGCCTCCTGCCGGGTGCGATGTACCGAACAGGAGGATTTCACGGAGCAACCGTGATTATATTGTTTGTAACTGCTACTCCCCACGCTTCCTGCGCGGCGGATATCTGTTCAGCCTGAACGGCCTCGGCAATAACCTCGACAACCTGATACACCGTAGTGCCGTTTTCATCCTGCGCGAGATTTTCTCCTGCAGCATCGGTTTTTTGCAGCATATGATGTACGGCGTAAAAGGCGTTTTTCTCGTTTTTGCTGTAATAGAACACCGCAACATTATCATAATAATGTATGTAGTTTTAAATTATTTTATTGTCTCGCTGTTGTTGATGACCGATGCGGAATAAAGAAACAGCACATCGTCTGCTTTCGTAAAGTCAATCAGCTTTCCAAGAGCGGAAGGCGAGATATAGCGGATATCAACAAGCGTTATTTCGGAATAGCCCGTTGTTAGAAGCGGCGCTATACTGCTGCCGAACGAATCGCGGAAAATAATGAGCCGGCGTTCTTTCGCGGCATTTGGATTTGTGATCCCGATGATCGAACGCGCGCCCCCGAGAAACATTTCATAAGGATCTCTGCCTGCGGCGGCACTAAGGTCATAAACCGGGATATCGGACGATGCTTCGGCATTGTACACCTTAAGTCCCCGTGTCACCGCATTATCGAGATAGAAAAAGATCTCCGGTGCATGCGGGAGGGCCGCCTGACCGTAATAGACGCCGTAAAAAGAAACACCAGCGTCATGCTTTTCACACTTCCCTATCCGCTCCGCGCCCATTTTATCCGCAATTTCGTCGGCAACCTTCAGTATTCTTTCCTGGCGCCAGTGCGAATCGGTGTAATAAAAATCATCAGCAGACAGAAGCCCGGAAATATCAATATACTTTGCCTCCGGAAATCCGTTTCTCAGGCATTCGACAAGAGCCTTGTAATCCTTGTCGGGATATCCGTTTGGCGATGCTGTAAAAACATTTTTGTCCGGTATCACCGACAGGTATGTCTTTGTTCCGCTGTTCCGAAGATAAGTATCATACACATACCGAAAACGCTTTGCGGCACGGTCGCACGAGTCGAAGTCCGTCGGAAAATCAAGCTTTGAGATATGCTGTCCGACGGAATAAAGTCCGTTGTTATCTTTTTGTATAAACACCTTTGCATTTACGGCGGCTTTGAGCGTTCGAAAGCCGTCTCGCAACGGAAACTGGTCTAACATATATTTTTCAAAGCCGCTCATAAAACTGCCGCTTGAGACGGACGAAACCGACAGCGTGGGGCATTTCGCCAAATGCCGTCTTTCTGTTATAGATTCTTCGGCATCCGGCAAAGCCCAAAACCAAGCGGCAAAAACCGCAATGAAGCCGAATGACAAAACCAACGTAAGTATTTGTTGGGTTTTCTTCATAATACTCCTCCGGGGAAAGGTTTAAAGCTGCAAATCAGAAGCGGAAATAGACAAACGGATTGAATGAACCGTCGATCAGATACGCCGTGCATACGGCAATTGAAGCCGCCGTCGCTATCGGCGTCAAAACGGCAAGAACCCGGCTGCCGCCTGCCGTCTTTCCGATCCGCTCATAAATCCTTTTGGGCAAGGGCGTCGCACCGACGGCGGCAACAATAAGCAACACGAGGTTGCTTTTCAGATAATAAAGCGAAGCCGTGTTCGCGACGGGAATTCCGGCAAACCCGAGCAGGGCTTTAACGCTGATAAATGCATCGGCAATACTTCCCGAATCGAACAGTACGAATCCGAGCATGACAAACAGCATCGTGTAGATGTGCATAGGCACGGCATGCCGTCTTTTCGGGCGCAGAACGTATTTTTCAAACAGCAAAAGCGCCGCATAAAGGAGCCCCCAAAGAATGTAATTCCACGACGCGCCGTGCCAAAAGCCGGTGGCTGCCCATACAACAAGGATATTGAAAATATGGCGTGCCGGTTTTACACGGTTTCCGCCGAGGGGAATGTAAAGATAGTCGCGAAACCATCCGCCCAAAGAAATATGCCAGCGGCGCCAGAACTCCGTAATGCTCGCGGAAATATACGGATAGTTAAAGTTTTCGGAAAACCGGAATCCGAATATTCGTCCGAGTCCTATCGCCATATCGGAATATCCGGAAAAGTCGAAATATATGTGCAGCATATATGCCGCGGCGTACAGCCAATAAAACAGCACGGTTTTCTCGCCGTAAGCCTTAAATTCAGACACGATAAGCGCCGCCGAATTTGCAAGAAGTATCTTCTTTGCAAGTCCGACGGAAAAGCGCGTGATTCCCTCCGACGCATCGGCAAGGGTGGTTTTCCGGTTTTTCAGGCTCCCGGCAATATCCGAATAGCGGACAATGGGGCCGGCTATCAGCTGCGGGAACATCGACACATACATGGCAAGATCAATATAATTGCGCTGTGCCGGCACGTCGCCGCGATAAACATCTATGACATAGCTCAGGATCTGAAATGTATAAAAGCTGATGCCGACAGGCAGAGCTACCTTCAGCAGCGGAACACTGAGTCCCGTTACCGCATTGAAGTTCCCGATAAAAAAATCCGCATATTTGCAGTATGCAAGCAGCCCGAGGCTGGCAACTGCCGAAACGGCAAGCGCAAGCTTTGCGATCTTTTTCCCGCGAAAGCGTTCGACCAAAAGCGCAGCAACATATGACTGCATAACCGCCGCAAGCATAAAAACAAGATATTTCGGCTCTCCCCAACCGTAAAAAAGCAGGCTTGCCAACAAAAGCACAAGATTCTTCATACGGTCGGGAACAACGAAATACACAAGCAGAACACACGGCAAAAAGCAATACAGAAACGTTATACTTGAAAACAGCATGACTCTGTTTTATGATGCGATAGGCACATCGAAAAGCTGTTTTGCCGAACTGTATTCGGAGGTCAGTTTTTCTGTAAAGGTGTTTATCAGTTCGGCGGCGCCGAACACGGAAACGATATAATCGCCGACGGTCAGAATAACAAGCTTTTCGGGAAATCCGCACATTCATTGGCGTGCAAGAATGTTTTCTTTAATTTTACCGGCAAGTGCTTCGGCGTTGCCGGAGCTTTTAACATGATATACGCCGCATGAGAAGTTGTTCTGATTCAGCATAGGAGATCAAATCTCCGCTTTCTTTTTTTACATTGAACGGAAGCGGTGTTCCCCAACTGTATACTCTGCCGTACCATTTGTACCGTCAATTCCGTTTATACCGTCTTTTCCGTCGGTACCCTCCGCCTTGATGCCGGTGTCGATTTCTCCGATCCACCAGTTGCCGTTTTCGCCGATAAAAGGTGTTTTACCGTCTTTGCCGTCAGAGCCGTTTTGTCCGTTTGTTCCGTCCTTGCCGTCGGCACCGTTAGAGCCGTCCTTACCGTCAGCGCCGTTCTTACCGTCAGCGCCGTTCTTTCCGTTTTCTCCGGCAGCACCCGTAAGCTCGGTAAGCGCCACAAGGTCGCGCCAATCGGCTTCATCGCTTTCATCGCTGTATTTCCACTGGATCGCCGTGCCGCTATTGCGCACCTCCGGCAGTGCGGCGCTTCTATTTGCCGCTTTGCTCCATCCTGCGGCAAGCACGATGCAAAGTGACAAGAGCACGGCGCAAAGCGCCAAAAGCGTACATGTGAGTAGTTTTTTCCCTGTTTTCATCATCTTTCCTCCGTTCGGAATTGTTTATCACGGCGGAGTTTTGCGCCACTGCCCACGCCGTAAATGAGCGGCGGCTGACCGGCTTATGCTTGGTTTGCTTTGT
>ERZ857998.2302-NODE-2302-length-18233-cov-19.160359_pt1 | contig 18233 bp, 19 predicted proteins | sample MGYA00519954_ERZ857998 | MGnify/ENA primary metagenome ERZ857998 (study PRJEB31778, sample SAMEA3449424) | human gut metagenome | biome: human gut; feature: human-associated habitat; material: faeces | place: United Kingdom | collected 2010/2012 ...
GATACGCCGTTATCCGAATGTATTCCTGCTTCCGAGGTTGAGTGGTAATGTATACCGTTGTTTATACAAAGGCTGCCGCAAAGCACATTATGCTGCTGAAATCCGCAAATTTGGATAAACGGGCAAAAAAACTGGTAGACCTTATAACCGAAAACCCGTTCCAAAACCCGCCGCCTTATGAGAAGCTTCTGGGCGATATGAACGGTCTTTACTCACGCCGTATAAACATACATCACCGTTTGGTGTATCAGGTATTCTCGGAAGAAAAAACCGTTAAGATTATCAGCATGTGGTCGCATTACGAATTTTAATTTTTCACTCTAAAAGACTTGTCTTAATCGGACAGGTCTTTTTTATTTTCTTTCCCCGCCTGCACCAGACACATAGTCACCGTACCGACCAAGCCGCCGAACATTGTTCCACATATAAAGCATATAATTCCCATTTTTCATTCCTCCCGTTTTATTGTTTGCATTTAATCGCTTTTTACTCTTTTCGCAAGGCTTTCGCGATCGGTGGTTATAAGGTCAAACTCGGTGTCCGACGAACGTATCTCCACCGCTATACGGTTACGCCCCGCGCATAAAAGTCCTTCGCCTCTGCCTGCGCGTATAACCTCCGCCGTTTCGCTTTCGGTAAGCATCAGCTTTTCCTGTAATTTGACCGCCTCAGTTTCTTCTAATTGCAATAGCAGCTTTAATCTGCTGTTGCCGAGCAGCGCGTCTCCGAATTTGCCGTCGTTCAGCGCAAAGTAATCCACAACATTCTGTGTTGCCGAAACAAATATCGCACCGTAGCCTCTGACGGTCTTTATAAGGTTTATTACAAAATCCGCCGCCTGCTCGTTTCCGTTTTCTCCGGCTATTTTCCAAGCCTCGTCAAGTATTATCGCCTTTTTATTGACCCGCGATACAGATATTCTGTCCCGTACAAACTCGGTTGCAATAAAGGTGCCGAGCGCGGTAAACTCCTTGCTTAACCGCGAGGTATCCAGCACTATAAACGGCGCTTTTAAATCTATATTCGTCTGCCCGCCAAGCCCAGACGCCGAACCCTCGACCAATCTTTTTAAAGCCATAGTAACCGCCTTTAATTCCGTAAACTTTTCCATAAACGGAATAAGGTCGGCAAAGCAGGGCATTTTTTTAAGTTTTCCGTTTTTGTCCGTTAAGCTGCGGTTGTCGCGCGTTATGCCGAACGATTTATAACAGTTAAGTATAGCGCGGTCCAAAAGATATTTTTCGTCCGGCGTAATGGCGGGATATAATAAATCGAAAAAAATATGTATGCTTTGGATTTTATCAAGCAGCACAGAGCTGTTATCCCTATTACCCTGCATTTCCGAATCAATATCCAGCGTTGTTCTTCGTATCTCCATAAGGTTTATACAGTCATTAGAACCTGCCCCTATTGACACAAACCTGCCGCCTATTGCTTCGCAGGCGTTGCGGTATTCAAAACCCTTTTCGGGAGCTATAATATATACTCTTGTTCCCTGCATGCGCAGTCTCATTGCAAGCAGCAGTAAAAAGAAAGTCTTACCAGCACCCGACATTCCGAATACCGCCATATTGCCGTTGCTGTACCTTGCGGTATCGTAATGGTCTATTATTACGGGCGAGCTGTTATGCAGATTAAGCCCGTAAAATATTCCTTTTTCGTCGCACATCTCAAAGGACGAAAACGGGAACAGTGCCGCCGCGGACGAGGTTAGAATATTCCGTTTGGATTTATTAAAAATATCCGTGTCGGTCTGTAATAACGGCAAAGAGGACAAAAAGGCTTTATCCTGCATATAATATGCTTTTCTTACCGAGAAACCGTTAGCCCCGCAAAGGTTTAAAATATCCTTTTCGCGTTTTTTAAGACTTTCGGGTGAATCGGCAGTAACCGTTACTACGGTGCTTAAATAGTAAAAGTCTTCACCCTCACGGTTTATCTGCGACTTCATATACAGCCCCGATTCTACAGCGTCGTCAAGCTGTTCAAAATCCTGTCTTGTATCGCCCACATCTTTAAGGCGCGAGCGGTTAAACATTGCCGTGTTGCCTATCTTGGGCAATATTTTATCTCTGCTTTCCTTTTTAAGAACAAACGAGATATTTATCCCGTCTCCCGCCTCAACAAACGGCACGCCCCAGGCAAGCCCCGCAGTAGTGGGGTAACCCCCGCCCGAAATATACAGGTACGAGCGGTATTCACCCTCAATGCAGATATATCCGCTGCCGGTACAGTCGGCGCTGTCCGGCGTTAAGGTTTCCGGCAAATCTGTATTTGAATTTTCAGTTGCCGCAGAAAATGGGCGGAAATAATTCCTTAAAAGGTTTATTAAAAATTCGTCTTCATTGCTATGCCTTACGGTTTCAAGCCCGCAAGCTTCAAGATACTGTCTTGCGGTCAATGCGGTTTCGCTTATCTCGGCGGCAACCTCTGAAATTTCGTGAGCCTGTCCGGTGTAGGGTAAGACAATATAAAAGCGGCGGGATAAGCCTTCGGTTTCGGCAATAAGGTTTACCAGCTGCGCGTCCTCGAATATCATACGGCGGCAGTTAGTGTTTTTCTCTGAATTGTAATAGCTTTCCAGCCTTTCGCAAAACGCAGATATATCCGCCGGTCGGGTTTCCACAATTATTTGCAGCTCATCCGGCGCTGTTTTAAGAAACGCCGCAAAGCCGGATATAATGTTCTTCTGCTCAAGCTCGGATTTTAAGTAGAAATTCAGCGGCAGCACCTCTAACACGGTCACGAATTTACCGTTTTTAAGCGCAATTGCTCCGCCGTATATTTCCTTTACAGGCACTAACCTTTCCGTGCCGTCCTCTGTATTTTTATCTACGTTCCCGAACAGAATATTTTTAAGGTTCATTTCTTACACCCCCTTATATGTTAAAATTTTCGCCTGCCGTTTAAAGCGGATATACTGCTTTAAAAATTCCAAAAGGCTCATATCCCCGATGCCTATTAGCGCAAACCCGCCTGTAATAACGGTGACGGCGCTTACAATTCCTATCCGCCATAAAAGACCGAACGGCAATATGCGCATTAGAAGCGCTGCCAAAGGCACGCAGATAAGCACTGCCTCGACAGCATTGCGTATTTCAAAAAGCCCGAACAGCCGCCCGGCGTCGGTAAAATTTACGGGTATTACTACGGTTATTTCTTCCAAAAAATCACTTCCTTAATTTTTTATTGTAATTTAGGGAACTTTTTGTTATAATAATCATACAATATGTTCCCTATGGAGGCGCTTATGAGCAATAACTATCCTGAAATACAAGAGCTTTTACATCAAAAGGCGGATTATCAGGCAAGGCTTAATCTCTTGCCTTATGACGGAAATCCCGAAATCAAAGAAATTGACGGAAAAAAGTATTTATATATCCGCAAAAGAATCGGGTCAAGACTTTCATCCACCTATGTTGACCATTATTCGGATGAGCTTTATCAGCTTTTGCTGCGTAACGCGAGAGAAGCCAAGGGATTTAAAAGAAATATACGCCGTCTGGATAAAGAACTTGCACGGCTCGGATATTCCGACGCCGAGCTTTCGCCGCGTGTTCAGCTTAATTTAGATTTTGCGCGCGCAAATATGAAATCGAATATTTACGATCAGGCGGTTTTAGAGGGCGTTGCCACAAGCTTCCCGCAAACCGAGGAAATAATCGAGAACGGAATTGTCAACGGCGTAACGGCAACGGATGTGCAAAAAATCTTAAACCTTAAGCACGCCTGGGAATTTATACTTGACCGTGATGTTATAAGCTATCCCACCGATTATTCAATACTTTGCCACATAGCAAAGCTTGTAAACGAGGGCTTTTTCCGGGACGGCGGAAGAATCCGCGGCGTACCCGTAACCATCGGCGGAACAAGCTATATTCCTCCTATGCCTATCGAGTCTGTCATCAAGGAAGAAATTGAACAAATACTGTTATCCGAAATTCCGGACGACGAAAAAGCCATACGCCTTTGCCTTTATTGTATGAAAACACAGATTTTCAACGACGGTAACAAACGGGCTTCCGTTATCTTTGCAAATCATTATCTAATTTCTCACGGCGGCGGAATGATAATAATTCCGGAAAGCTGTGTGCCTGAATTTAAAAGACTTCTCATTGCTTATTATGAGGGTAAGGATACAGCCCAAATAACAGAGTTTATGAAAAAGCATTGTATCAAAACATTTTGACCCTATTCCTCACCGCTCGGTGAGGATTTTTTATTGTCTTCTAAGTCTTTAATCACAAGCCCTATCCACTCAATATCCGCGTCCGAAATACCTTTAAGCTGTGCCAGCTCCTCTAAATTCAGATAACGGATAACGGCGGTTGTTATTCCTGTATTATTTCCCTCCCGCTTTATGCTGTAGGCGAGCGAATCGTTTACGCACCCAAGCAGAAAATCTCTTGTAATCATTTCTGTATTGTTGCCGGTCAGCGCAAGGCTTACGGCATACAGCTCGTTGTATGTAAGCGGCTGACCGACAACCCTTATCTCATTAGCAGACCCCACCTCCGAATCGCAGAGTATTTCATCCATTCGGGTTATATACATTTCGGATATATCCTCGTCTGTCACTGTCTCCGGTGCTTCACCTTGCATAACCGACGGCAATGACGCCATTATTATTGTAGGCAGCAAAATAAGTCCTACTGCCGCGCCCAATATATACGGCCAATAGTGCTTGACCGCTTCAAGCGCCGCCGCTTTCCAGCCGCCCCTTAAAAACGCCTGCAATATTTTCCTTATTGCCTGCGCGTTCTGCAGGGCGGATACTAAAAAATTACTGCTTCGGCTCATTTTCTACCGCCTTTTCCGGCTTTGTCTCCGGCGGGGTATCTGTCTGTCCGAACCGTTTTCCGACAGGATTATGACTAAAGCTCTTATCCGGCTTCCACGCTGTATTTTTACCTCTTTTTTGCGTGCCGAATTTTTGGTTACCCGTGTATTTACCGCTGTATTTCTGAGCGCCCGTATTATTCTTCTTTCCGCCGACAGCCACCGCATTTCGTGTAGTATTCGCCGCATTTCTGCCGCCTGCCGTGTTTTTATTATCAACCCTCGCGTCTCCTTTCTGCCCCGGTGTTTTATTGCCGCCGAAACGGTTTGAATTTGTGCCTGTAACGGTTGCTTTGCCAAAGTCTGCCGAATTCACCGACGAGCTGTTGCGTACAGAGCTGTTAAACCCTGCATTGCTTGCCGCATTTACATTGCTGTTAACTCTTGCATTCGCTCTGCTGCTGTTTTGCGCCGTGTTTCTGCTGCTTGCATTGCTGCGGTTATGCGTATTCCCCGTATTGTCAGCCTTAAATTCAGACCTGTTTTTTCCTGCCGTATTACTATGCCTATTAGCTGAATGTGCTGCCGAGCTTAAAATGCTTCTTGCTGCCATAAATGCAACCGCCTTGCCCATTCCGTTTCCTAACGGATCTCCCGTAAAGGACGGGTTAAGCCCTATTTTTGAAAGCAGGTTATCTGCCTTACGCGCCACCCTCGCAATGCCCACTATAAGCACCGTCCACGGCAAAATCATAATGCCGTCCGGCATTGAGGATAACGCGGAATAGATAAGCTTTAAAAACAGGACATTAGACACAAGCAGCAGTATCATTGAGGCATAGGTACGCACAAAGCCCGAGCATATATCCTTTGTTGAGCGGCTGCCGCCCATTGCAAAGGCAATCGGGCTGAAAAGCGTTAATATTGCTACAACAACATAACGTTCGCCTATTTCAAAAAATAATTTAATCAGCTGCGCCCCTATCAAAACCCCAATAATAACAATTAAAAGCCAGGAGCTTGTAAGGTCGGGGAACATACTGTCATCGGGAAAGGTTATGCTTGCCTTTTCGGGCAAACCTATAAGCTCCATTAAGGTTTTCCCTATAGACAGCCCTATTTCGCAGACCTGTTTGGACATTATAAGGAGAAAGCCGAACAGGAAAGTGCGCACAAGCAGTATTGCGGGAGATTCAGTTTCAAAACCGAGTCCTGCAAACATAGCTTTAAGGCACTGAAAAGCGCAGTTGCCTATTAAAAATCCCCAGCCTATCGCAATAAACACGCCGTACAGCTTTACTATAATCGGCACATTACTTTCAAAGTACGATAGATCCGTGTTCATAAGCCCCAACAGTGCGTCGGCGCAATAATTCATTAAATCAAGGAACAGTCCGAAAAGCCATAGCACAAGGTCTTTTAATATGAGGTTTATCATAGCTTAAAAATCCTCAAGGCAGATGGTTGTAGCCTGCGAATAGGGGCTGAATGTAGGCTATAAACGCGCCTATTCCGTTAATAACCGCCCACGCCGCCCAAATTCTTTTGAGCCAATCCCACCCTGCGTCAGACTTTTGTTGTGTGCCGCCGAGCTTTACCGTTATTACGGCTATTGCCGACATAAGCGCCGCTAATACCGTAGATATTCCGGCTATATGGTTGTATACATCACGGATTATTTTGTCACCCAAGGTGAAAATATCCTCACCCGCGGCGAAAACATTAAGCGAGAAAAGCGGTACAATAATGACCGAGACTAACAAAAAACCTAAAAGCCTATTCTTCTTTTTCCCCATATCTCGCGCTCCGTTTCGGTTTAAAGTCTTCAAGCGTCCGTACAAATTCCCCGAAAAAGATTTTAAGCAATTCTTTGCGGGAGGACATCAGGTTTAAATTAAGCGGCGTCCGCCACCCTATAAGCCCGTACATTAAAACGGTGAATAAAAACATTCCTGTGTAATCCTTTTCGGAATACATTTTTAAGTATGTATTCCGTACACATTCAAAGCCGTTTTCACGGAATTGAAGCTTATATGACAGCCTGTTTAAAAGCAGCGGCGTATAATGTTCATTTTGCTCCGCTATACCCGAAACGGACGGATTGCCCTTGTCTGTTAAAAGTCCGCGTTCCTGCATCATAGCGTCGGCGTTTTCCCGTTCTCCTATATCTCCTGTTAAAAAGCGTATCTCGGATAAATTGATTAAAGATAAATCGTTATTATTCATTTATATAACCTCTCTTTTTTAATTTTTTACTTAAAAATATAATCACCGCAAGCGCTGTAAACAGCACTGCCGACGGTATTAAAAGATTTGCCGTATCTCCCGTTTTGGGGCTTTCGGGAGCTGACGGCGGCTCCGGTACTTTGCTGTTTTTAATATTAAGCTTTACCGTTTCGCCGTTTTCCTTTACCGTCACGGTATAATTTTCTTCGGATAAAATATATCCGTCCGGGGCTTTAAGCTCGCGGATGATCCACTCGCCGTACGGCACATTTTCAAATGAAAATCTGCCCGCCTCGTCGGTCTCAAAAACCTCTATTGCGGTATCCGCTGAAAACTCGGTTTCAAACGGATAAAACAGCCCTATGACCGCGCCCTTTAAAACTCTGCCGTTCGGATCGGTTTTAAGCCCCTCAATGCTACCCCGTATAATTTTATTTATCACAGTATCGCCGTCCGAATAACATTTATCTGAAATAATATAATGCTCGTCGGTTTCCAGTTCCTTTATATAGCACTCGGCGTTATACGGCATATCTGCCGCAAAGCATATAAAACCGTCTTCGTCTGGCGTAGCAATCTCTATTAGCCCGTCCGCCGGAATAATACTGCCGTCAAGCGCCGTAAGCTCGGTTTTTGAGAACAGCCCGAACCGTATATTCAAAATCTCGCCGTTAAAACCTATCCCGAATTTTTGATCTGTTTCAAGCTCCTTTTTCAGCTTAAACCCCTGCTTTTGGCGCTCGTTTAATATTTCTGCCGAAGTAACGCCCGAAACAACAGTTATCTCGCGGGGTTCGGCGCTTAAAATATATCCCTCCGGCGCAGATATTTCCCTTAAAAGATATTTGCCGGGGTATAGCTCTCGGCTTTCCGCCGTTCCGTCCTCGCCGGTCACAAGCGTATCTGCCAAAGCGCCTTTTGAAATTCTCAGCGTCCCGTCCGCGGTATAAATATCCTCGGCGGCGGTTACTTCAAATTCCGCGTCCTTTAAGCCCTTTTCGCTGTAAACGGGAGTATATTTGCCGTCTTCTTCTGTTACAGACGAAAACATTTTGCCCCTTTTAAGCACGGATATTTTCCCCTTTTCAGGCTTGTCCGAAAGCCTTATTACCACCTCCGGCGTATTGCCGTCAATGCTGAAAGCTATGGGCACGGAATTAAGCGTATAGCCTTTGGGCGGAGTAACCTCAATCAATTCATAATTACCGTATGTAATTTCATCAGGCAGTGTTAAAGAACCGTTTTCATCGGTGTAGTATGTTTCGCTTTCTTCATTTGTTTGTGTGTTTCTAATTTTAAATCCCGTAACGCCCTTTACGGTCTGCCCGGTTTCGGAATCTACCTTAATCACGGTCAGTTTAGAGCTTTTAAGTTTATTTACCGCCCTTAAAGTTACAAACTGCGTTTCATCGCATATCTCCACGGTATATTCCTTTTGCCCCGAATAGGTATACCCCTCGGGGAACTCAATTTCTGTCAGAATATATTTGCCGTAGGGCAGCCCCATATTCATCTTAGCGTTGCCGTTTTCGTCGGTCGGGTTTATAAGAAAAGAATATTCCGGGTGCTCCGCCATTGTAACCTTAAACTTAGCGCCGGCGAGCGGCTTTCCGTTTTCATCTGTTTTATAAACTGAAATAGTGCCTGTCGGCTCGTCTATTTTCGGCACTACAACCTGCGTTACCACCTCCGGGTAGCTGCCCTTGCTCATTCCCTCAACGGTGGAAATTTCGGGTCCGCGCTCATTGCCGACATGGGTTACAAAATGCTTGCCCGCATAATATCCGGCATAGAGTGCCAAATGCGCTATTTCTCCCGTAGTTTTATGCTTGAAAATAATAAGGGAGCCGATAGGTATTTCCTCGCTCGGCGTAAAGCTGTTTGTGCCTTGGGTAAATGCGATCCGTCTGGCACCGCCCGACTTCACCCAATTTTCAACCGCGCTGTTATAGGATATGGGCGAGCGGGGATTTGCGGGCTGCGGGATTTTGGAAACATCCATTCGCGCAATATTCGGCAAATAATTGTAGTAGACATATGATACATACGAAGCGCAGCAAAGCCCGTTAGCTTTAAACCTCGCAATATCCGGCGCTTTGCCCGTTTTGTTATCCGCCGCCACGGTTTCAAGCCCTGACGGACCTGTGCCGTAGCCTATGCCCGACCGTACAGACGCCGGAGCATTGCCGCTGTAGGTTTTAAAAATACTGCCGTCCGCTTTCTGCACATCTGTCTTATATCCCGCGTAGGTCAGCGCGTCTAAATATATATTGTCAAGCATTTTGCTTGGAATATCTGCCGCGGGTGCGGCCGAAAGGGGCAATGCCGACACAAGCATTATTAAAGCAACCACGGCAACCAAAAGTTTATATATTCTATTTCTCAAAAAAATCACCGTCCTATATAGTATTCGTCGTAAACGCTGCCGGATATTTTAAGGGGCTTTGAATTTTCCTTAGCCGTAACAGCCCCGGCGGGCGTCCACATATCTGTTTTAATAAGCTGAATAACATAATTCCCGTCGGGGTAGCTAAGCGGTATAAAGTGCTGCCTGCCGTAGCCGAAATTATCCGGGAACTCAAAAAATCCGTTTAAAGTATTTTTAATAAGGGTTTTGCATTTCCCGTTGTTCTGAAGATAATTAAATTCGGGGAACAGCGCCGTTATATACTGCACATCGGTGTAGGAATTGTATAAAGCAAGGTTTGTACCCGAAACAGCCGTGAATTTCGCCGCTATGTTCGTATAAAACCCTCTGCCGGAGGATATTTTGTTATCCGCCCCGCGCGCAGGGTACAGCGCGTCGGGGCTGCCGTCAATTCCTATGCCGTAGGTTCTTTTTTCAAAGCCCGTATCTGTATATACATACTCCCACCATGTCGCATACCCCTCGGTTTCTCCGGGCGGATATGCTCTGCTGAACCCTACTGGCGCTGCCGCCTCATACGAGGTGTCGGGCGTAGTTAAATATGTATACGGCACGGTGTCGTAGCTTTTTCCGTCTGTAAATACTTCCTTACCGTCAGATACAACCGTAAGGCGTGCTGATACTTCTCCGCCTATATCCTTCGGCACGCGCCACTTGAAATAACAAAGGTTTTTATCCTTTTTCGGAACAATAACGCTTTTTTCTTCACTGTATATAATCTCCGCAGGCGTTATTATTTCAAGCCTTGCCTTTAAATCCTTATCCGGTGTGTAATCTCTGCCCGAGGGGTTTACTATAAACCCGCTTGTTATAACATAGGTTTCCTCGCGGTACGGGGCGTTTGATTCTATTAACACCGCCTCAATGGGCTTATCTGTTTCAAGCCCCAAAAAGATATATTGGTTATCTAACCCCATTGTTCCCGAAAGCCCGGACGGGTATCTCGGAAAGCTGTGCTTGCTGCTGGGATACGGCGCAAGGTCGGTCACCGCGCCGAAAAAGGTTTTGCCCTCTGCCGGGCGGATATTCGTAATTGTATACGCCGTGCCGTACTTTATCTTTTCATAAAAGTCCGAAACCTTTTCCTTATACAGCTTTCCGTCAAGGTAAATATCAAAGGTGCACCAGCCCTCAATCGCGGTTTCCTGTTCTCCGTCCAATACTCCGTTTACATCAAGATAAAACCTTTTGGTGGTAAAGTCCGGGCAGACGGCAATATTCTTTGTGACCTTGCCCTCAATAGCGTCGCCGCGCCACGAAGCGCCGTTATAGTCTAAATGAGCTTTTGCCTTTACATCCGTTATCTTATAGCTCGAACCCGCGTCCACCTTTTGGTAGTAGTCGGTAACATCGTCTGCAACCAATTTGCCGTTTACATATACATCACAGGTGCCGCAGTCTTTAAGATCGTAAACCATTTCATCATTTAAAATACCGTTTACATCAAGGTAATACTGCGCGGGTCTTGAAAGGTTGCTGCCGTAAAGTATTGCCGCGCCGTAGCCGTTTTTAATAATGGACTCAAAGGTTATTCGCACCGTGGTATTTGCCGCCGCGGGTATGCCGATATACGCCGCCTTTAACCGCAGGGAATTCGGTAAATGGCGGTTGGTATAGTTTGCGATAAAACCCCAGCTGTTGCTGTTTGAGGATATATTTCCGTTGCTGTTGATTCCGAATTTTGTAGAGCCGTAAAAGGCTATTTCGGTAACGGTCAGGGAATGGTATGTACCCTGAATTTTAACCGGGAATATAGGCTCTATAAGCACCGCCCATCGGCTGCTTTCAAGTGTGGATATGCTTATACTCCACAGCTTGGATAGCAGCTTTGAAACATTGCTGTCATTGCACCAGCCCTCTATCTGCGTAGTAAGTTCGGGTAAGGCAAGCCCTAAATCCTTATCCCACCAACAGCCCGAATATCCGTTACTTGTGCTGACCGAAAGCCAGCTGTAATTTCCCCGGATATATGTTTTAGGATATTTCGCGTTGGGCTTATAGTATGTAAGATAATTCTTCCTGTCCTTACTTTGCGTGGCATAACGGTAAACATCCTTGCTGCCGTTTATTCCGTTGCCCTTATTGTCTATTACCGTAAATCTGTAACCCACGGCGCGGTTGCTGTTGTTGGCAAGCATATCCGGTATAGCATAACCGCCCTTTGAATTTGTGGTACTGCTGCCGTCGCCTGCCGCAGAGCTTGAACCGTTGAAATTAAGGGCAAAGCAAGGAACGGTAAATATTACTGAAATTATTACGGCGAACACCGCGCCTAAAAATATTTTAAATCTTCTCATAGGCTATCCTCCGCAGGTATGGCAGGTGTGTTTCGGAATATTTCTGCCGCAGTTAGGGCAGGTCATATCCCCGTCAGCTAAGCTGTACCTTATGCACGTGCCGTTTGTTCCGTCGCCGTGTACTTTGCCGCAATGCTCACATATATCCGTCGCCGTTTCCTCTTTTATCTCATACGGCAGCTGTACCCACTCGTTGGGTCTTATCTCGTAATACCCGCCGTAGGTTTTCTCGGTGGTAAGCCCCTCTGCCGTGCGGTAGATAATTTTGCTCTCGCCGTCCCATGAAATACCGGTTTCGGGATCGGCGTCACGAACATATTTTTTAGTTTTTTGTTCGTTGCCCTGCAAAACAGGCTCGTTGTAAACCTCTTTCTTTTGCTCGGCTTTTTGCAGAATTTTATCCGCCTCGGTTTCGTCGGGCTTTAAGCCATTGCCGGTGTCGGTTATCTCTGTTTTAGAGCTTTCCGCCGACATATCCGGCATTGGCACTTCGGCGGAAATTGTACTTTCCGTTTTTTCCTGCCCGTCTGTCTTCTCGTTTTTCTTTTTATTTCTGCCGCTTAATATAACAACCACGCCTAATATTAAGGCAAGGCATAAAACAGCAGAAATTATTATTAAAACAATTTTATTAGGTTTCAAATTCAATCCTCCCTAAACTTAAAATTAAATACTCCGGTTATTTTAACCGGCACATTGGTATACACCGCGGTTATATTCCCGAATCTTACAGGCGCTTTAAGCGTATAGCTGACGGTGTAATTAAGCCTGTCTGTTTCCCTGAATTCTATTTTTAAATCCTTTATCTCATAGTTTCCCTGACCGCCCGTATATTCGCTTAAAATGCTTTCAAAGCTTTCCTCGTCAAGCGTTTCGGCAAACTCCGAATAATTCTTTACGCCGTTATATATTTCTATGGATTTATGCGTCACAAACCCATCAAGCGCCTGACGGACATCTCTTTTAGACTGATTTACCGCCGTTACAGCGGATATAAAGGAAAGGGTAACGGACAAGACCATACACACGCAGACCGTTATTATACAGGCGGGAATATATCCGTCGGCTTTTTTATTTTTGATCCACATCTATTTGCTGTACCTCTCAGAGATTCCGAAGCGCTTAACGCTTACCGTAATCGGTATTTTAAACGCCCCCGCGCCCTTAACATCCATTCCGGCAGATACCTCAACCCACATACTGTCGCCTAACTGCACAGTATCGGCGGTCGCGTCAAAAAATTCATCCGCGCCGTAGTCTATATCGTAGTAAAGATATTCGTCGCAGTGCCGTGTATCACACGCCCAGAATTCTTCGGTAAACCCGCCCGAATAACAGGCGGTGGTTATAAGGTCGTCGGCGGTCTGCCCTAAAGATATGCGGAGCATTATAAGCTCAAAAATGTTAAGAAGTATAACGGCGAGGGTTATAAGGACCAGCGCCGAAATACATACCTCAACATATCCGTCCCCTTTTTTAGATTTTAGTTTTTTCCACATAATTTTATCCTCCGAACAGCGAACCGAGACTCGCACTTATCTGGCAAACAATAACCGTCATGTAGATCAGCATAAAGCAGACAAGCAGCGCGACCGACAGCTTTTTAACCCTTTTGGGCGCTTTCTTCGCCTTTTCTTTAAGCTTCTCACGGCGGACATCGGACAGCTTTAAGGTGAGTGACGAAAAATACATCCGCATATCGTCGCCGCGGATAATACCTAAAAGCCCTCTGCATATATCCGACATCATAGGGCTGCCGACCCTGCCCTCAAGCCTTGTTACCGCCGTTTCATAACCGCCCGACCGCATATCCGCAGCCGTTATTTTAAGCTCGTCGGCAAGCTCCTTTTCGGTATTTGCGGAATAGCTTTCAATAATGTATAAAACATCTCTGGAATGCTTTAATGTCTTTTCGGCGGCGTTTGCAAGCCCCGGCAGAGCGTACTCTATTTTTTCCCGCCTTGCTTTAAGCTTTTTGGATAGCTTTCGGCTCTCGCCCGTATATGTAACAACTGACGCTATTAAAAAGACGGGACACAAAAGCGGGAAAATAAAGGCGAACGGAACGGCAAATACCGCTGTAACCCCCGCCTTTACAATGGCGTTTGCTCTGAACTGTTCGGGCGTTAAAGGTATATCCGCGCTTGCAAGGTCGTTAGCAAGCGAAATTCTTTTATACTCATTTATCTTAATATGCTCGGATAATTTTAACGACAACCCCGACAGCCACAGCTCGGCGGCGGACTCCTTTTTGCTCCGTTTTTTTAAGAGATTTTTTATCGCTCTTGAGGTTTTAATATACGGTATTTTAAAAATATCCAACGCTATAAAGGTAAGCCCGATTGACAAAAGTGTGAAAAATATAATCCTTAAAATCATCTAATCCCTCACTTTCACCGGCTTGGTATATTTTTTCATCAGAATAAAGGTAACTAAAATTACCGCGCCGCAAATGCCCGTTACCGCCTTGCCGGGCGTGGTATATATAAGGGTGTTAAACCAATCGCGGTTTAAAAGATACAAAAGCGGGATATTTCCGACCACTAACAAAACCATCATAAGGTATTCGTTTTTAGCGTCCCTTAAAATTCCGAAAAGCTCGGTGTTTATCCGCCGTACATCCGAAAGTCGGGCGACAATAGGCAAAAGCGTGTCTTTAAGCGTTCGGTCGTCCTGACAGCGCACCAATGCTAAAACCCATTCCTTAAAAATCCCGTCCTGCGTTTTGTCCGACATATTTATAAGGGCGGACTGTATATCCGGCGATACCGCCTCGGTCTCGGTTAAAAATTCCTCAAATACAGAGTAAAGCGGCGGTTTAATATATTTAAGGTTTTCTTTTACCGAGGATATAATATCCTCGCTCCTTAAATATGAGTTTGTGACTGCCGAAAGTGTCGTTTCCATTTCATCTGCAAGCTGCTTTTCATAGGCGGAAATAATGGACGAAAGATACAGAAACGGCGCGGCGCCGCAGGCAATACAAAATACCGGCAGCAGAAAAATATTGTTCAGCATTACCGCCGCGGCAGCACCCAAAAACATAAGCACAACCGCCGCCGTGACGGATACCGAAAAGCTTTTCGCTTTGCCGGTGGCTTTCAGCGCATTTTTAAGCTTTATCAGCCGCAAATATGCCGATTGCTTTTCTTTTCCTCTTAATGCCGCCGACCTTGCCGCTATTGTACCTTTAGGCTTTAGCGCCTTTAAAAGACCGTCGGTTATGCTGTCGGGAGTAAGCTCAAATACAAGGCATATACCTATTACTGCCGTCAGCATTGCAAGAATTTTAAATACCACAGTAGTCAGCCCCTTTCGTCTCAAATTTCTTTAATACATCCGCCGGTGCGCCGTACTGCAAAAGCCGTTTTTTAAGGCTGTCGCTCATAATCTCCGGCTGCTCAAAATGCCCCTTTATTACATACTTTCCGTTTTTTACGGTATTTTCGGTTATACTGTACCGAAATAATGTATGGTACTGCCTCTTTCCGTCGCCCGACACTATACATTCGGATATATCCATTATCTTTCGGTTGCTGTCTTCAAGTCTGTGGGCGAACACCACCAGCGGAAACGCCTGTGCCGCTTGGGATAATGAGGTCTCGAATTTTATAGGGAACTTCTTCTGGCACAAAAGCGCCAGTCTTGTATGCGCCGCGTCCGCCGCCAATGCGTGAATGGTGGAAACCACGGTATGCCCGGTAAGGCTTGCCTCTACCGCCGAATACGCCTCGCTGTCGCGTATTTCACCTACAACCACAATATCCGGGTCAAAGCGGAGTGAAGCCACAACCAGATCCTCCTGCGCTATATTCAGCCCCTCATCGTCCGATGGGCGGGAAAGCGTATGCACAACATTGTTTACCACCTTACCGTCCTTTTTCTTGACAAGCGAAAGCTCCCTTGAACCCGATTCAATCGTAAAAATTCTTTTGCCGTCGGGAACGGTGTCAAGCAGCGCATTTAAAAGCGTTGTCTTGCCCGAAGATGTAGCCCCCGCCACAAGAAATGAAACCCCGTACCGCAGGCACATACAAAGAAAATCCACCATCTTATTTGTCGCCGTTCCGACGGTTACTATCTTCTCGGTGGTAATATCTGAATTGTGTAAGAGCCTTATTGACGCGGCTATCCCTCTGTCCTCATCTACAACAGGGCTTTTAACTGCGGTTATTCGGGTATTACCGGGCAGATGCCCTTGGGCTATGGGAGAGGCGTTGTCTATTATTATGCCGGAATGGTGCAGCAGCCGCTTTATAATATCCTCGGCGTGCCGCGGGCTTAAAAAATGCTCGTCTGACTTTTCCGTTATGCCGTTGCGGTAGGTGACGGCTATATCATCCCAGCCGTTTATATTGACTTCCTCTATATCTTTTCTGCCGAGGTATTGTGTAAGGACGGAATACTCCGCCATTTCGGAATACAGCCTGTCCGTCAGCGCTTTAAGCTCCGTTTCATCGGTATACCCGCTTTGCCTTAAATACTGCTCGGTATATGCCCTTAACTGCTCCTTTTTATTGCCGTTCACAGCGCCCGAATATACAGCGGAAATATGCCGCTGCGTCCCTTTAAGCAGCTCCGAAAATTCCTGCCCCTTCACAGCACCGCCCCCGCAATGCCGCGGCACACAGCGCTGAATTTCTGATCGGGTATTTTTTGGGTCAGCTCGCCCGTTATATACTGCTGCTTTAAATATATACTGTACGGCAATATATATTTAGCGTTAGCAAACCCCGCTTTCACTTCGCCTACCGGCAGGTAAAGATCTTTATCTGTTATGTTAATAACCCCGATTGACTTCCCCTTTATTTGCTCGTAGGTTTTCTCAAACGAAGCGTAATATGCCGCCGAGCGGATATCCGGCGTTACAAGCTGCACGGCTTTATCTGCCGCCGCCATACCGTAAACGGATAGCGGGTCGTCAAGCGACGAGGTGCAATCCAAAAACACATAGTCTGCAAGGGATTTGCACACCTCAAAAAACTCCGCGGTTTTATCCTTGGTAGGGCGGGAATATGTATATCTGTTTTCTCCCGCCTTGTAGCCCAAAAATCCGAAATTTTCCGCTTTCGGCAGCGGCACTGTATGCCGCAAAATATTTTCTTTTGTAATGCTTGTGTGTTCGAGTGCCTCGCCCAAAGAAAAAAGCTGCTTTTCTGACGCGTTCGGGAACACAAGCCCCATAAAGGGCGTTACGGTATCTGCGGAAATATATATTACGCTGCCCTTAAAGTGGTAATATATTTCCTGCGCTATTTTAATTCCTACTGCGGTTTTGCCGCTTTGGGGCGGTCCGCAAAGAAGTGTTAATTTACTCATTCTTTTATTTCCCTCCGAAATATTTTTCCTGCGCCTCTAAAAAGACATTGGCGTTTTCTGTTTTACCCCTATAAGCTAAAGAAACCTGTATATTACCGCTGTTTTCATATTCGGCAATAAGCCTTGCCTGTGCCGAATTGCAAAGCACGGTCACGGCAGCGGCAGTCGGCTTTACTCCGTTTTCGTTTGCCTTTGCCTTATCTGCGTCGGTGCCGTCGCCCGTTGTGGTGGTTATGACCTTCAGGTATTTAAGCTCCGGCGGGATTTTGGTTTCGCCGTTTTTGTCAGTTATTAGCAGGGTTATAATGTCCCCGGCGGTTATCTTGCCCGAAAGCCCCGCCGCAAGGCTTTTGACCGTAAAGCTGACGGCGCTTTTATCCCCGTCAAGGCTTGCGAACGCTTCCTTTACACTATTGCCCGTACCTGACAGCTTTTCTTTTTTAAGATAATCCCCCGCGTACAGATCCGACAAAGCATATTTTCCCTTTATATCCTTTAAATTAAAAATTACTCCGCTTGGCACGGTGGACTTTTTTACCTTTACGCTTTCGGTACAGTCTGACGTTATTTCCTCGCCCTGTCTTACATCCCGTGAAAGCCGTATAACCGTCATATCTCCGCCCAAAAGTCTGTTTATTAATGGCGAAAAGCCGAATGTAATTAAAAGGCTTAAAAATATGCAGACAATACCTAAAATTGTTCTGTTTTTCATTTTCTATTTCTTGCCTCCTTTTTTATGTCTTGCCGCTTACTGCTTATGCTATAAAATATGCCGTCATAAATGCCGGCGCTAAATACGGCAGCAGCGGAAAGCTCTTTTGTTTTCTAAGCTTGTTTATTACCACTGCCGCAAGCAAGCCTAATACCAACGCTGCGGCGGTATTAAAGAATCCTAACACAAGCGCCGCCGCGCCTGCAAATTTGACATCTCCGCCGCCTATCCCGTTTTTGGTTACAGCAGAAGATATTAAAAGTATTAAAATGATCCCGGCAAAGGCAATTAAGGATAAAATCAACTCTTTCGGCTCTTTACCCATAATCCCGGTTATACCGAGCGTCACGGATAAAAAGTCGGCGCACTCGCGTGTTTTAATATCCTCAAACGCCGCGTACAGCATGATAATACACATCAAAGTTATGTGAAGCTTCACATAACTTTGATTATGAAAAGAAAAATGTTATGT